>Ga0210057_1004968_pt1 | contig 17310 bp, 18 predicted proteins | sample CryGeyCG2114_010_2_FD_183968 | JGI IMG/M metagenome (GOLD analysis project Ga0210057, IMG submission 183968) | Groundwater microbial communities from aquifer - Crystal Geyser CG10_big_fil_rev_8/21/14_0.10 (SPAdes) (version 2) | ecosystem: Environmental > Aquatic > Deep subsurface > Groundwater ...
AAACACTTGACAAAACATACAAAATAGTGTATAGTGTATACAGATTCGCCCAAAACATCAGCAACGCTGATGTGCACAGTCGTTCTTTCCACAACTTGAATACATTGCTGAGAAACCTTCTCAGTAGAGTATTCCCCTCCACTCCTCACTTCGGTGAGTCCCGCTATGCGTATCGTGCTTCGGCCGTACGTTGGGACCCCACACCCTACAAGAGCGGTGGATGGGTATATGAGCCTGATCGGCATTGCAACATCTAGACGAGAGAGCTGTGAAGTTTTTCACATCTGCCTCGTCTAGGTAAGCAGCTCCAGGTTCTTTATCACAAGGGCCCGCCCACAATAATTAACATTTAGGGGCAGAGGCCCTTTTTTTATTGCCCAGCACACTTGCCCTATCCACCATTTTAGGCTATACTTGCTCTATTCTTGTAATTTTATTGTATGGCAAAGAAAAGTATCTTTAGTAAAGAATTTTTGAAAAAAATTGAGGATATTCTTTTGGTTGAAAAAAAGAGAATTGAAACAGAACTTTCAAAGTTTGCAAACAAAAGTACACATATTAGCGATGATTATGATGCGACGTTTCCTGAATACGGAGATGAGTCTGATGAGAATGCTCGAGAGATCGCTGACTATACAACCAACAAATCGCTTGAAATATCACTCGAAAAAACACTTCGAGATATACACAAGTCGCTTACCCGAATAGCGGAAGGTTCTTACGGTATTTGTAAGTATTGTGACAAACCCATCGATGAAAAACGTCTTCTTGCTCGCCCAACGTCGGGATCCTGCGTGGACTGCAAAAAAACACTGACAGACGAGCTCTAAGCATGTTTGCTTTCGTCTCCATACCTTCTATGAAAGTAACAAAAAACCACTATGTGTCATTTGCACTTGGTGGTTTTTTCTTTTGTCTTGATCAATATTTCAAGTATCTTGCCCACACCTTCCCAAGCATACGTGCATATCTTCTTGACCCCTGGCTTGGATGGGAATATCTAGCAAACCCCGGCATCGCCTTTTCAGTTCCTTTTCCCAATGCCCTTCTTATCATAGGGACACCGCTGATTCTTATAGGCCTACTGGCATATATGGGACAAAAAAAAGATAGAACACTCTCCCACATCTACGGGACTCTGCTTATCTTTTTTGGCGCTATTTCCAATTTGATTGATCGTATCGTTTATGGTATCACCATAGACTATATTCGCATCCTCACCACCGTCATGAACCTCGCAGATATCATGATTATCATAGGGACCTTTCTTCTCCTGTTTGGAGGTTCTTCCACAAAAAAAGAGGAGATATTGACAACATAAGGTTTTTCTCGTATACTGCGGGCACTTATCAAGAGAGGAAATAGTACAGGTTGCTCTCACCTACGTCTATTCAACCTACACATATTATATTATGCCAAACAAAGCTAGTGCCAAAAAAGCACTCCGCCAAGACCAAAAACGTGCAGCAAGCAATTTTGTTGTCAAAAAAGCATACAAAGAAGCTGTCAAAACAGCAAAAACCGTCGTAGCATCAGGAAATACTGCTATGAAAGAAATACAAGAAGCACAGAAAAAACTTGCGAAAGCAGCAAAAAAAGGTGTTATCAAAAAAAATACAGCATCGAGAAAACTTTCACGATTGTCACGACTCGCAAACAAAATGAAAAATACAACAAAGTAACATACAATAAAAAAAGACCCTTCTGGAGAAGGGTCTTTTTTTTATATGGACGAACGAGAAAGAAACATATCAAGCAAAAAAGATTGACTCCCAATACCTCTCTTTGTCTGATAATCAACTGTCAGAAGATCATTATGAATACGTTGCAAATCCTCCAAGGTATATCGCTTGACAAGAGGAAGACTTTTTTTTATGACAAAAGGATGAATACCCAAATCTTTTGCAAGAGCACTACTCTGGAGATCCTCTCCTCTGTCATACAAATCTCGAAGTTGAAGCAAGATACGATACTGGCGAACAATCATAGCAAACACATACCCAGCATCATTCCCGACTCTATATTGTTCTTGTATCATGGTAAATGCCTTTGCTGTCTGCTTTTGTACGATGGCATCAACTAGCGAAAAAATATTATCATCCACTTTTTCTTCTGTAAAAAGGGCAACATCTGCCAGCGTAATCGTGCGACCAAAGGCATAACTCACCAACTGATCGATAAGGCCTGCCAACCGCCACATGTTGTTCCCTTCGACATGTGCGAGAGTCGTCGCAGCATCTCGCGCTATTGTTCCCCCTCGTTCCTGCACTTCTGCCATCACCCACCCGACTACCTTTACACCAGTGAGTTCTTCAAAATGTTGTGTAAATTGTTCTTTTCCCAGACGTTCAAAAAGTGCTTTGGCTTTGTTTGTTTTTGGTTTCTCTATTGCTTCCCAGATAATAAGAATAACATCTTGAGGCAACGTTTTTTCCTCAATGCGAGTCAGCAAATCTTCTTGTACGGTTATTTGCTTGGACATAAGGAGATTCTCCACGACGACCATACGTTTTTCTGCAAGAAATGGAGATGATAATATTTCTTGCATAATAGGTTCCGTAGTATGTTCACAGTCAATACGAGTCAAATTGAGTCCTTGTGGATCTCGCTCAACACGAAATTTCTCCATCATTTTGTGGAGGTATTGTCTGCTTCTATAGGTGTCTTTACCGTAGAGGAAGATAATCATATCTCTAGATTTTACAGTGGCATTGTAGTCTGTTCGGCTCAAGGATGCAACCTTTTTCTTCTCTTCTAGAGAATGACAAGAGAAACAAAATACCGTATACTTGTCTCAATCTGTGGGGAGATATGGATGAAAAAGTATTACAGTAACACACGACGTATGAAACAAACTATGGAAACAGACATTCTCATTCTGGGTGCCGGCATTGGGGGCTACCAAACATTTCGTGTACTTGAAAAATATCTCAAAAAAGAACGACTGCATAGGAAAATTACTATTGTCGATAGAAATAACTACTTCACCTTTGTCCCGATGCTCCACGAAGCAGCCACGGGGTCGATTGAACCTACACACTGTGCTATTCCACTGCGTGCACTTGTCGCGGGCACACCACACACATTTTGTAAGGCATCAGTCGAATATATTGATCCAAAGAAAAAAATCGTCAAAACATCTGTCGGATCAATGTCGTACCAATACTGCGTCATTGCGCTTGGGAGTGTGACCAATTATTTCAAAACACCGGGAGCAAAAGAACATTCCCAACACGTACGAACACTCGATGGAGCTATGAGACTCAAACATGAATTTATTCACACACTTGAAACGTGCGGTGATGAACCTGTCACACTCAATATTGTTGGGGGTGGATATACAGGCGTTGAAGTCGCAGGGCAGTATGCAGACCTCGCAAAAAAAGATCTGAAACAATTGTATCCAAATACATCAATTGGTATTCGTGTTATCCAAGCGGGAGATGGTATCTTGCCACACATGTCTGTGGCTATTCAACAAAAAGTAGAAAAACGATTAGTACGCCAAGGCGTTATTATTCAAAAAAATGCCAAAGTGACACACGTTTCAAAAGGCAGTATTGAAATAAATGATCATGACAACATCAAAAGTGATATCACCATTTGGACAGCGGGATTTGAAACGCTTGGCGCGACATACATGAAAACGGGTGTGAATGATCGAGGAAGAATTGATGTAACAGGTGAATTGCACATGGAAGAGTTCCCCGACACCTATGCACTCGGAGATATAGCAAATATTCAGGATCCGACAACGCATATTTCCTATCCACAACTTGCAGAAGCAGCCTATCACGAAGGAACCTATGTTGCGAAGCATCTTGTCCGTACGCTGAAACATAAAAAAACAACACCATTTCGATTTCATTCCAAAGGACAACTTATGCCAATTGGTGATTGGTATGGAGTTGCACAAATAGGGCCATTTGTATTGTTTGGAAAATTTGCGTGGTGGATTCGGCGCACAGTATACCTTCTCTTTATGCCCGGATTTCTCAGAAAGCTTCGAATTGTTTTTGACTGGACCCTTCATAGCTTTGGCGTGCGAGATGTTATATCGGTAGATACGGCAAATGTAGAAGAACACACACAATAAACTTCTTCTGAAAAAGTTTCTTTTGTGTTATTATGAACTCATATTATTTTTATCGTATATCATCTATGATGAACGCAGCAAAAAAGAAAAACCTCGGGTTCTTTCTCCTCCGACTGTCGGTAGGACTTATCTTTATCGTACAAGGGTGGGGCAAACTCAATGGACTTGATATGGTCACTGGCATGCTTGCTGGAATCGGGTTTCCTGCAGCAGGATTCTTTGCATGGATTCTCGCCCTTACAGAATTCCTCGGTGGTGTTGCCGTGATTCTCGGCCTGTTCCTCCGCCATGCAGCAATGTTACTCGCATTTGTCATGGTCGTGGCGATCTTTACCGTACACATCCCTGGCCCATTTGCCCAGATGATGGCCCCTGTGGCGATTCTTGGAAGCACACTCGCCCTCATGCTCCTCGGTGGTGGGGAGTGGCAGTTGATGAAGGAGAAGAAGTAAGAAAATTGAAATTTAAAATTAAGAAAAAAAAACATCCTTGGTAATACGGATGTTTTTTTATTTCAAGATGTTACTTCAACTCCCCCCACCTTTTTCCACTATGCACATCAACCACAACCGGTACATCTAGTTTCAATACCGCGGCCATTTCTTTTTGTAACAATTCCCCAATTTTTTCTTCTTTTCCTTTTTTTACTTCCAGTACAAGTTCATCATGTACTTGCAGAAGCATCCGTACGTCGTCCTGTTGCGATGTAAGCGCCTTATGGACTGAAATCATAGCAAGTTTCATCATATCCGCAGCAGTCCCCTGCACAGGCATATTGATCGCCATACGCTCGCCACTATTTCGGACTTGATAATTACTTGAAGATAATTCTGGGATATATCGACGACGTCCAAAGAGTGTTTCTACATATCCATCTTTTTTTGCTTGCGCAAGTATCTCTTCGAGATACACTGCTACACCAGCAAATCGTTCAAAATATGTATCGATAAATATTTTTGCTTCTGCTTGGGTTATGCCTGTTCTCGACGCAAGTCCAAATGCGCCCATGCCATACAGCACACCAAAATTCACCGCTTTTGCTTTGCTTCGCATTTCCTTTGTAACGTCTTTTACAGGAACGCCCTGAATCGCAGCAGCTGTGGCAGTATGGACATCTTCTCCCCGTTTAAAAATATCAATGAGGGTCTTGTCCTTTGCAAGATGCGCTACAATACGCAGTTCAATCTGAGAATAATCTGCCGCAACGAGACTATATCCATCGGCTGAGATAAATGCATTGCGTACTTCTTTGCCAAGGTCAGTTCGAATAGGAATGTTCTGCAGATTTGGATCAGACGAGCTAAGTCGCCCAGTGGCAGCAACCGCTTGATTGAAACTCGTATGAATACGTCCTGTTTTTTTATTGAGCAGTGTGGGTAATACATCGATATAGGTGTTGCGGAGTTTTTCTACTTCACGATATTCTTCGATGAGTGGAATGATGTCGTGATACTCACGAAGTTTTTCAAGTTCACTTGCTGCGGTGGAATAGCCAGTCTTCCCTTTTTTGATCATGTCTGTCGGCAATTCAAGTGTTTCAAACAAAATATCCCTGAGTTGTACCGATGACGAAACGTTAAATTCTTTTCCAGCTTCTTTATAAATTTTTGTTTCCAATTTTTTGATTGCGCTATGTGCATCTTTGGAAAGTCTTCCGAGCATGTCAGCATCAATTGCAACACCTGCGAGCTCCATATCAGCAAGCACGGGAATAAGTGGCATCTCTATCGTAGAAAAAACAGTTGCATCTTCTTTTGAAAATGCTGTTTTGTATTTTTCCGCAACGCGAAAAATGGCATCCAGCTCATCTGCTACGACCTGAGGATCTACGCCAAAGAGACTTCCTTGCGAATCACTCGTGGTCATCTCTTCTCCAAGTTCTCGAAGGACGATCTGCTGAACATCGTGAGCACGTGTACTGGAGTTGAGAAGATATGAGGCGATCATTATGTCAAATAAGTTGGCAAGTTTACACGTTGACAACTTTACACGTAATACTTTCACAAGTTGCTTTAGATCATGACCGATGATTGTCACTTCGTCATTTTGAAACACTTCCAACACTTGTTTTTGTTCTTTGACTGAAAGTTTTTTGAAATCTACAAATGCATGGACGCGTGGGCAAACAAAAACAAATCCATCCAGAGTCGCTGTGAGGACATCATCGTGAGACAGGACTGCTTTGCACGCGAATAGTATTTCAGTTTCCATATCTTTCACAAATTCAGGAAGTGTTTTGCTATCAATAACAACGATCTTTTTTCTAGAAGATTTCTTGTTTTCTTGTTTCTTTATTTCTGTTGACTCTTCCTCCATGCCTGGGATTCGTTTCACGAGAGAAAAAAATTCAAACTTTCGGAATACTGCGACGAGCGCATCGCGATCAAACTCATGAGTATGTGCTTCTTTCAATGCAAAAGGGACTTCGGGTACATCTCGTCGAATAGTTGCAAGCTCAAAACTCATCCTCGCACTTTCTTCCCCCTCTTCTAGTTTCTTAAACATTGATGCAGACATCACATCTTGAATATGTGTATTATCAGACTTTTTTATTTCTTTATAAATGGTGTCAATTCCTCCAATCTCAGTAATAAGCGTCGTCGCTGTTTTCTCTCCTATTCCTTTTACCCCAGGAATATTATCTGACGCATCACCACGCAACGCTTTGTAATCAACAATTCGCTGTGGTCCAAATCCAAACTTTTCTAGAACATGTGCTTCATTATACAATTCAAAATCAGACATGCCTTTTTTGAGTAAATAGACTTCTGTCACATCGTCGTCAACAAGCTGAAGCAAATCTTTGTCTCCTGTGACAATAATCGTAGTAAGATTTTTTTCTTTTTTATTTTTCTCAGCAATGGTCCCAATAACATCGTCTGCTTCAAATCCTTCTTTTGTATATATAGGAATCCCAAATGCTTCCACCATTTCGTACACCAAAGGAATCTGGGCATAGAGGTCATCATCTGCCTTTACGCGCGTAGCTTTGTATTCTGTATACAATTCATCCCGAAAGGTACCACCGGCGACATCAAAGCTGACGGCAATGTAGGTAGGATTGAGATCCTGAATCGTCTTGAGAAGCATCAACGCAAAGCCATACACCGCATTCACACTGCTTCCATCCTTTGTACTCATAGGAGGCAGAGCATGATATGCTCTGTGAATCACAGCGTGCCCATCTATAATGACGCATGTTTCATTTTTTTGAGATGTTTTCATAGTACCACCATTGTAACATGCGGGGATAAAAAAACAACGTTACCATCTTGTCAAAAATCATATTTCCTTATACACTTGAAGCATTCTTAACGACCTTTTATGAACAAAACTTTTCTAGGTGCCGGCGTAGCATTGTTTGCAGTGACTCTCATGCTATCAGGCTGCAGTCAAATTGATGTCGAAAATACTACGGAGCTACAAGCACCAGCACAGCGATCATTTGTCTATGAAGACACTGATCAAACCTTTCATGTCAGTGGTACGATTGCACAAGATTGGAAAGAACAAAAACCAGCAAATGCACAATCACCGTTCATATTTACTGCACCAAAAACGGGAGAGGAAGGCTTCAACGACAATATTAATATCGTCCGATTTGAATTTGACCCAGGTGAAAAAGACATGACGCTAGATGACTATGTCGCCAGTGTAAACGTAGGAATGGATACGCAAGATGGTTTCAAACTCATTTCACAGATCAAACGGGATGTTGCTGGATACCCAGCAATTGTCACAACATTCCAAACGACAAAATATTACAATGGGGCTCTTTTACAATTTGCACAAACCGTCTTCAAAACAGAGAATGAAGCCTATTTCATAACATTCTCAGCAACACCAGAAGGGGCAGCAACATATGAAAATGTGTATACCGAATTCCTCGATAGTCTCCTAACAAAATAAATATTATGCAAAAATTTCACATAGGATCTCTCTCAGCCCTCCTTGTCACGGCCACCTTCCTCACAGGCGCAGGGTGTACAGCAGAAACATCAGTTGGCACAGTAGTAGAACTTACCCCACCAACAGAATTTTCATCTACGGGCAATACCGAAGAAGGAGTTCCTTATTCTTTCCAGGGTACTGTTCCACAAGATTGGACAGAACACGAAGACAAGGATCCTAGAGTTCTCGGTCAGATCTATTCCCCAACAACAGCAGAAGACCCATTTCAAGAAAATATTAATGTCGCCAGATTTGATTTTGCCCCAGGCGAAAAAGAAATGACTTTCGATGAATTTTCAGCCGTAGCATTGCAAGGTATAGAAACATACAAAGGATACAAACTCGTATCACAAACAAAACGAGAAGTGAGCGGATATCAAGCAATCACGATAGCATTCCAAACAACAGAATATCTCGATGGAGCAGTCATGCAACTAGAGCAGACGTTCCTGAGAACAGAAAAGGAAGGATATCTTATTACACTCACAGGAACACCAGAAGGAGCATTGCAATATGAGAAAGTTTACACAGACTTTCTCGATAGCCTGGTAATAGAGTAACCGAATTATAAACTACACAAAAAAAGCCAACGCCTCTGCGTTGGCTTTTTCTTCCCTTGAAAAGAACATCTTTTTGTGCTATTCTCTGTCTACAACATTTCTATGGTACCGTAGCCAAGTGGTAAGGCAGAGGTCTGCAAAACCTTTATCGCGGGTTCGATTCCCACCGGTACCTCATTTCACGAATCATGTAGCACGTAACACGTAACACATTTTTCAAAGAAAATTATGGGAGATTTTGTAAACACATGGCAATCGCTGATTGGGGCAGCGCTTGGACCATTTTTAGCAGTTATTCTTTCAGCTCTTGGTTTTTGGTTAAAATCAATTTTTGAGACCAAAAAAGAACGAAAGGAATTTTTGCGCAGAATAGAAATTGGAATCACGAGAAGTTTTGATGATACATTCAAAACCCGGATGAAACTTCAATACTTTGCTTCAAGATTACGACAACTGATTGCAGACATCCAAAAAATAACCGACGAAAAACATTTTTCTCTTGAAACAATAAATTACCCAACGATAAAAGATATTTACAGAGATATTGAGGCACCAAATTTTAAAGTAAGAAGTTACTATCTCCATAATAAACTTTTGTGGGCAGACTCAGGAATTAAGGAAACCAATGAAACTGTAATAAGTTTTAAACACGATTTTTCTGAATTGCAGAGAAAAAATGAAATGCTTGTAATATTGATGATGCAAAATCAGTCGCCCAATCCCACACAGCAAAGAGGTGTATATATAGAAAACCTCTCATCATTCGCAAATGCCATTGATGAATTTATAAAAAAATTCATGGGACAGGGTATAGAAATAATGACTCAAATCAAAATTTACAATGAATATCTGCGTAAAAAGCATGGCTATTGGTTTTTATGGAAACATGAGGGAACTCGATTTAAATATTTTCAAAATAAAATCGATCAAAAAAAATTTTCCAGAAATCTTGATTCACTCGAAAAAATTGACAAAGCCATACAGAAAGAAGTTGATAACGCGATAAGAAATGCTGACGTAAGAGCTTCTAAATTACAATTATAAATTGCCTTAGTCTTGGATATTATCCATCCGTCAAACTCTTATCAAAGGTAAAAAGGATCCGTGTCAATCTATCACCGCACCAAAGAAATAAATTTTTACATTCAAAAACACACTCCATCTCGAAGTGTGTTTTTTGTTATCTGCTATTTGTTGTTTGAAATAACGCAACGCGTTATCTCGAATAGATCTCCATCTTCACCTGCTTCACACCAAATCCTCGCGCTTTATTTTTTGCTTCTGCAATAATGTCACGTGAAATAGGGTGAACAGATCCGATCCAAAAGTCGATACGGTTTGTCCCGTTGTACCTTGCATTCATACGATCACGAACCACGAAGATCTTGTCACCATAGAGCTCAGGAAATTTTACCTGGGTTCCGAGGGGGAGGAAGTTCGTTGCAATCGTATTTTCAATACCGTTTTCTTCGTAATAGGTACACAGGTCAAAGTTCATCGCAGGTGTACACGGTGACGCATCCGTCTGTGCAGGATCACTTGAGTACGCTGTCGCAGTGACCCACATCTCACGACGTGGCTCACTGTCTTCGCTCACTGGAAAGACAATCTCTTCCTGCTTTTCAAAACCCAGCTCTGTCTGAGCAAGGACGGCACTCATATGGGGAACAGCACTGATCAGGAGGGCGAGAACAATCATTCCCATAACTACCTTCTGAAGAAGTGCGTGCATGGTTGTCTGGTTGATACAAAACATATATTCTTGTCCTTTTTAACACAAAACCCTAGTATCTTCTAGGGCCATCAGGTGTTGCGTTTTGGACTGGAGAATAGTATCATAAAAGAGCCTTTTTGTCAAGGTAAAAACCTTCAAAAAAGCACATCAAAAACCACCTTTTTAGCTAGATTAAGCATTTTTTCAACCTGTATGCAAAATGGGGATAACCGCCGCAGAAGCTACGGATACACTGGTAGATCTGACCAACAACCAAAACAGTCCATCCAAGACACCCACCAACGGGACTCTTTCAAAAAAAAATCATCGGATGTTCGCATAAAAGCACCTACTGACTGGGTAGGCATTGCGTTATTTCCATTTCGACTGCTCGGAGTGCTTTTGATACATATTTTTCGAGTGCTCGGTTGGGTTCTCAAAAAAATTCCTTGGGGAGCCCCTTTTCGAAAAGGAAGTAGAAAACGTACATTCAAAATTTTGCTCAGTCTCATGGTTCTGGGCTTTCTCGGAATTGTTGGCCTCTTTGTATGGGCGAGTAGAGATCTCCCTGATCCAAATAGACTCACAGATAGACAGATAGCACAAAGTACAAAGATATATGATAGAACAGGAGAACATCTGCTCTACGAAGTATTTACAGATCAAAAACGAACGTTGGTAACTATCGACGAACTTCCTAAAGATCTCATCAATGGAGTCATCGCTACAGAAGATACAACATTCTACCAACACCATGGTGTGCGCCCACTCAGCCTTATCCGTGCAGTACTCGTGGGTCTTCTCCCAGGAAAACGCATTCAAGCAACATCCACCCTCACGCAACAGCTCGTAAAAAATGCGATCCTCACAAACGAACGAAGTATCACTCGAAAATTAAAAGAGATAATTCTTTCTCTTCGTTTGGAACAGATATATACCAAAGATCAAATTCTTCAAATTTATTTTAATGAAATCCCATACGGATCTACCAATTATGGTGTAGAGTCCGCAGCACAAAGCTACTTTGGCAAACACGCGTCAGAACTGACGCTCCCAGAATCAGCAACACTCGCTGGAATGCCAAAAGCACCAAGCTCATATCTCAACGACCCAGTAAAATTGAAAGCACGAAGAAATTTTGTGCTCAAACGTATGGCAGAAGAGGGATATATTACTGACGAACAAAAAACTGACGCTCAAGCATTACCTCTCACGATCAATCCAGCCTACGCAAATATTGATGCGCCTCACTTTGTTCTCTATGTAAAAGAAAAACTTGTCGAACAATACGGCGAACAAGTCGTAGACACAGGAGGACTCAAAGTAATCACATCACTTGATTGGGATAAACAACAAATAGCCGAGGATGTCATCGACACGGTTGGAACAAAAGCCCTCGCAGAAGCGAACGCAAACAATACCTCACTCGTCGCACTTGACCCAACCACAGGACAAATCCTCGCCATGGTAGGATCAAAAGATTTTTACGACGATAGTATTGACGGACAATTCAACGTAGCCACATTGGGAAAACGACAACCAGGATCTTCATTCAAACCTATCATCTATACGGCAGCATTTGAAAAAGGATATACCCCAAATACGATTCTGTATGATGTCGTCACAAACTTTGCGTCATCGGGAAAATCGTACACGCCAAAAAATTATGACTTGTCCGAACATGGTCCTGTCACCATGCGTCAAGCACTGCAAGGATCACTCAATATTCCAGCAGTCAAAACATTGTATCTTGTAGGCGACAAAAAAGGTGTAGATTTTGCCGAACGGCTCGGCTATACCACACTAAGTGAAGGTGATTTTGGACTATCGCTCGTCTTGGGTGGAGGAGAAGTCATTTTGCTCGACCATGTCGCAGCATATGCCACCTTTGCCAACAATGGAGTACATCATACACCTGTCAGTATATTAAAAGTAGAAGACAAAGATCAACATATTCTGTATGAATGGAAACCAGATCATGGAGATAAAGTTCTTGATAAAACTATTACCGATACAATATCCGATGTGTTGAGTGATGATGCCTCACGCGCATATGCTTTTGGTGCGGGAGGAGTGCTTACGCTTCCTGGCAGACCTGTTGCTGCAAAAACAGGGACAACCAATGGATATGTCGATGCATGGACAGTCGGATACACACCATCACTTGTGGCCGGTGTCTGGGCAGGAAATACAGACAACACCGCCATGAAGCGTGGTTTTGGTGGAAGTATTGTCGCAGCACCGATCTGGCACGCCTTCATGGCTCGAGCACTCGAAGGAAGTACCGTAGAATCCTTTGCTCCCGCTCCACCAACGAATACAGACAAACCTGTATTAAATGGATCAACAGGAGGTGGTATTACACTCAAAGTCGATGAAATAACCGGAAAAATTGCAACGAGCTCAACCCCAGAGCAATACATCGTAGAACGAACTTTTATCCAACCTCATTCTATCCTTCATTACGTAAACAAAGATGACCCACGTGGACAAGCCCCAGAAGACCCAAATCAAGATCCTCAATATCAAATTTGGGAAACAGCTATTCAAGATTGGATCACAAGAAAAAAAGAAGCAGACCCAACATGGAATATTAGTTTCGAAGATCCACCTACAGAATATGATGACCTCCATGCTTTGGAACTCATTCCATCACTCGAAATTGTCTACCCAGCAGCAAGTAGTACGATCTACACCCGACAAATAAATACAGATGTCCGTGTATCTGCTCCAAGAGGTGTGACGAAAGTCACCTACCAGCTTGATGGTGTCTATGTGGGAGTGATCCGAAATCATCCATTCAATCTCGATTATTATGCGCAAGGATTAACAAAGGGAGAACACACACTGGAAGTAACAGTGGAAGATGATGTAGGAAATAAACTGACCAAAAACATTTCCTTTACTCTAGGAGACATAGGCACAGAAGCTCCTAGTGTGACATGGGGTTCTGGATCCACTGCATTGAGTGCCTCAGATTTTCCCCGTGTGTTTTTACTTAGTATATTCAAAAGAGAAGATATTGCTCGGGTAGAAATATCGGCACGACAAGGAAGCCACACTATTCCAATTGAAACACTCACAGATTTTTCTACGCTCGACTTCAACAACAGTATTGCTGTCACATGGCAATCAACACCAGAGTCTGGCACATGGACACTGATCGCAAAAACAGTAGGAAAAGATGGCAGTGAATCGACGGATACAAAAGAAATATTTGTTGAATTGTAAAAAACCAAACAGCATAAAAACAACGCACGTGTTTCGTGCGTTGTTTTTATTGATGTCGTTCATTTGTCTCATCCCATCTCCATTCTCGATGTTCATTTGTCTCTACCTTGCTGCGAATTTCTTGTTCAATATCTACGCCAAATACCCCGGCCAAATGTAATACTCGCTGAACAATATCCCCCAATTCTTCAAAAAATCCATCTTTGCCTCGCATCTTCTTATGTCGATATGCTTCAAACGCTTCAGTGACTTCTGAATGAATCAACGCGATCTTCTCTGACACAACAATATCTTCCGGTGTTGTTCCAAATCCTTTTTCTGTTGCTTGCGCCATGATGAGTGTTTGGAGTTCGGAGATGTTCATATCTTTCCTTCAACCCACTCAACACCCAGAGCATCAAATTTATTTTTTAGCTCTTTTTTTATCATTCCGAGCAATCCGGCAAGAGGAGGGAAATGATGTACCGCATCATCAAATGCTTTGACAGCCGCGTCTGCGTAGTCTCCATGAAATTCTTCTGGAACATATACCTCAGTCCCTGTCTCATCGAGATGAAGAAATCCTTCAATTCTATCAAGTGCTTTTACAAACTTTGCTTCTGTTGTTTTTTGATCTTCATATTCTTGCCACCAGGCAAAAATTGTATCACCAAATGAAATGTCCCCGAGTATGTCATGCATCGCAGCAAGTTCATTTTTTTGCTTCTCAGTTCGTGATACGTTTTCTTTAATCACGTCGTACGCGTCGACATCGTCTGTCTTCAATTCTGCCAAATCATGCAGCAACGCAAGTTTCATTGCATGTTCTACGTTTAGTGGAATATCCAATTCCGTTCCAATCACAAGAATCATAAGTGTTAGTCGCCACGAGTGGTCTGCAACAGTATCACCTCGTTCCCGCAGTGAAGACTTATATCGCATAACAGTCTTTAGTTCGTTTGCACGATGGAGGAAGGTGAGGATGTCTGGAATGACAACGGACATATGATAAATAAAATTAGATGTATTCATAGTGTATCAAGAGAAGCGTAAATCTCCCAAATCATGTGTCATTTTATGACAGATAATTTGGAATGGGGAGACGAACAGAACCGATGTCCCTGTTCGTCTCCCCTGAAGAGCCCCCTACTTGATGTGGTCCCAGACGACCAGCTTCGCGCCGGTCTTCTCGACCCCCTCGAAGCGTCCGTTGGCGAACGGATCAGCCTCACCATCCGCCATGCCATAGCGCTTTGCACCTCGTTCCGTGTTGTGGTCGATCTCCCCATGGGGAACCTCGACCGAGATGGCAGGGCACAGAGGACGAAGGATGAGCTGAACCGGCGCCTTGTCCGGCCCGAACGTCTGCGCCTCCGTGCCGACGTTCAGCACGGAGAAGACCGCACCGTCAGCATCGTTTGGATCGGGGCGGTAGCCCCAATCGAACACCACCGCGGCAGGAATCACTCGCCGAGTGCGGGCGTTTCCAGTCTTGGCGACGACCTCAGGGAACCAGCCCGGGGGCGCGACGAAGGTGAGGCCGGTGGCGAATGACGCCGACTCGCCGGGCTGAACAGTGAACTCCTTGATGGGGTACACGTCCCAGCCCGCATCCCCGGTGAGCGGGTCGGGATGCTTCTTGTCGGGGAGCCTCGCACCCTTGACCTTCGCATCGGGGTGGATGCTGAACAGAAACTCGACGACTTCCATCTTCTTCCTCCCATGTACGGACAAGCCCCATGCTAGTCCTCCGCTAACCACAGAACATTGTAGTCAAGGGAGGCACAACATATACCTTTTTGTAACAAAACGTTTCACAAAGTGATATCTTAAACTAACCTACAACACAGGTATTTTCAAGGGTTACATAAAAAAGTGTAAAAATGTATTTGACAAACTTTTCTTTTCTGCTATGCTTAGCCATATATGAAAAGCACGCTGACCCACAAAGCACTTGAATCCATTGGTCTCACAGAAAACGAGGCTTTGTTATATCAGATAATGATTGATCATCCACAGGCGAGCGTCCGCGATCTTCAATCACTGGCCCCATTCCCCCGCACCCAGCTTTACCATATCCTTGAGGGACTCAAGAGCCACGGCTTGGTCACAAGTGCGAAAGAACGTGCCCGTACTCGCTACATTGCAGAAGATCCTGAGATGCTCAATGATCTGATCAGAAAGCAAGAACAATCATTTGCCGCAAATACAAATGCAATGCGCGCGCTGATCCCCGAATTAAAAAATCAATATCGGAGCGCGCAAGTGGGCGGACATTTGAAAACATTTGTTGGTGTAGAAAAATATCGTCTGGCATATGAAGATATTCTCAAAACAAAACCACAAACCGTATATACATTTGTCCACACAGGTGCCACGCCGCTCCCCGGTGTGGATATTCGAAACGACATACGAGCAAAGATGCGTGCTCATAATATACAAGAAATCCAAACAAACAACGTACACATGGAACATATAGAACTTCATTTGTACGCAGGAAACATACTGTACACAAGTACAAACGACGCAGAGCCTGTTGCAACACGCATTGAAGACACGTATCTTTATACTATGCAACGAAATATTTTTGACATAGTCACAAAAAACGTATGAACATCCAATTTCTCGCATCCACAAAAGGAGGGAGAGAACTGCACAAAACATATCGCGACATTGTTTCTCTTTTGGAAACGTATGGCACTGTCCACGGAAAGCATCTGACAGAAACCTCACTCACAGTACACGGGGAAACATCGCTTTCGAGTACGGCTATCCTTGATCGTGAGATTGCTACACTCGCACACGCAGACCTTATTGTTGCAGAAGTGACAACACCCAGTCTTGGCGTTGGGTACCTGATTGCAATTGCAGTCGAAAAGAAAAAGCAGGTGTTGTGTTTTTACCAAGGAGAACATACAGACAAACTATCGGCAATCATTCGGGGAAATGACGCCATTCAATTACATCTCTACAAAACAAGAGAAGATATCCAACACATCTTGGAAACAGAAATATAGGACGGTGACGGGAATACTGTGAGAACGTTCACAGTGTTTGAGTAACAGTATAAAAACTAAAAGAGCCCAGTACATAACTGGGCTCTTTTAGTTGATCCCCGACGACATGCCGATGCGATCAACGTGTCGCGTGTCGTCGGGGGAGGCCGACCTGAGATCATCTTAGAAGGTTCCCCAGAAGCTCCCTCAAGTTTTCCTCTTGTTCCGCCAAGCCCTGGAACACACCCCCCAATCCCTGGGCGGAGATGGAGGATCCGACTCCGGCGTGCATAGAACCATACAGCGGATCACACCAATCATAACATGTTGAGTACGCTACCAGGTGGGTATCCGCCAAAAAGGGGGTCTCGTGGCTCCACATCGTGATGAAGTGGATTTGCGGCAGTCCACTTGGACGGTAGGTCATGACCTCGCACTTGAACACCAAGAAGGCGACAGTGCCAGGCATTCCTACGACTCTCAAGGGTCTTGGGGAACCGGAGTGATCCATGAACTCACCGCGAAGCTTCTGCTCGAAGTACTCGCCCACGATCGCCATGAACATTTCAAATGTCACAATAGCCTCCAATCCTACGACCCTGCACATCGCAGAATACCAGTAGGAATATAAAAATATAACTTATGATTACCATTTTGGACTTAATGGACAAAACGGGAGGCTAAAAAGTGGAAAATATGGCATAGTGTAGATAAAAAACAAGTAAAAACTATGAACAATCATAAAAAAGTGTCCGTTTTGTAAGGAGCAAGCGGTAAAAAAGA
>Ga0210057_1004971_pt1 | contig 17301 bp, 15 predicted proteins | sample CryGeyCG2114_010_2_FD_183968 | JGI IMG/M metagenome (GOLD analysis project Ga0210057, IMG submission 183968) | Groundwater microbial communities from aquifer - Crystal Geyser CG10_big_fil_rev_8/21/14_0.10 (SPAdes) (version 2) | ecosystem: Environmental > Aquatic > Deep subsurface > Groundwater ...
GGTGTTTTTTTGGCGCGCATTTTCAGTGTGTCATTAGTGGGCCATTAGTGTGCCGAAAGTGGGCCGTTTTGGCCCACGCGCTTTAAGTGAGTTTTTTTAGATATGCCAAGAAAATATTGCCAAAGCAACACCGCAGCGGCGGTTTCCCTGGAGTACGCTCGAGAGCACTTGCCAAAGAACTTGCCGGAAGAGAAGCCTGGCACTTAAGCCCCTGCCAACACTTTCTCCAGATGGGCGATCTCGCGCCGGTCGCCGATATAAAGCGGCGTGCGCTGGTGGAGTTCCCGAGGCCGCAGCTCCAAGATCGGCCGCCGGCCGTCACTGGCCCGCCCGCCCGCTTGGTGGGCCAAAAAAGCCATCGGAATAGCCTCAAACATCAGCCGCAGCTTGCCTTGGGGAGCGGCCGCGTCGCCAGGATAGAGGTAGACGCCGCCTGTCAGCAGGTTACGGTGAAAATCCGACACTAAAGACCCGATGTATCGGGCTTTTTTTGGTTTCCCCGTCACGTCCCGGTCGGTCTTGGCTTGGTCGATGTAGCCGCGCAGTTCCTCGCTCCAGCGCGGACTGTAAGCCTCGTTGATGCTGTAGACGCTACTTTTGTCGGGGAATCGCAGATGGGGATGTGACAGCAAAAACTCACCGATACTAGGATCAAGGGTAAAGCCGTGCACGCCGTAGCCCGAGCTGAACACCAGCATAGTACTGGAGCCGTACAGCACGTACCCGGCCGCGGTCACCCAGTCACCGCCCAGCAGATACTGTTTTTTGGTCAGCCGCGCGCAAGGCTCGATCTTAAAAATACTGAAGATAGTACCGACGCTGACGTTAACGTCTATATTGGACGAGCCGTCCAGCGGATCGAGCATGATGACGTAACAGCCAGTGTTTTTGTGCTCTGGCAGATCGATGATGGCGTCGATCTCTTCCGAGCCGATGGCCCGCACTCGCGGCCAGCCGGACAGTAGCTCGACCAGCAACTGGTTGGCGTGGGCGTCGAGCTTCTGGACCTCTTCTGCCTGAACGTTGAACTGGCCGGTACTGCCCAGAATGTCAGCCAGTCCGGCCTTGTTGATGTCGCGCGAGATCAGCTTGCTGGCAAACACAACTTGGTTGATGATGGCTGCCAGGTCCCGGCTGGTGGGGTCGTGGCCGTGCTGTTCGAGCAAGTGGGCGGTCAGGTTAACCAGTTTAGGCATCGCAAAAAAAATTAAGCTTGGGTGTAGCTCGGTCGTGAGTAATGCTTGGGCATGAGCAATGCTCGGGCGTGACGTGCGAGCTGCCCGCGCCGACTTAAAGGCTCACGCCACCGCCACCGCCTCGTCCAGGTAGACGTCCTGGACGGCGTTGAGGAGCTTCACCCCTTCTTTCATCGGCTTCATGAAAGCCTTGCGGCCGGTGATCAGGCCGGTGCCGCCGGCCCGCTTGTTGACCACCGCCGTCATCACCGCTTGCTGAAGGTCGTTGTCGCCGCTGGCGCCGCCCGAGTTGATCAAGCCCGCCCGGCCGGCGTAGCAGTTCATCACTTGATAGCGGCAGGCGTCGATCGGGTGGTCGCTCATCAGGTCTTCGTACATAGCGTCCGAGTACTTGCCAAACTTGAGCCGACGAAAGCCGTAGTTGGTCTCGGGCATTTTCTGCTTGATGATGTCGGCGCCGATCGTCACTCCCAAGTGGTTGGCCTGGCCGGTCAGGTCGGTAGCTACCTCGAAGTTGCCGTCGCTGGTCTTGAACTCTTGGTGGCGGACATAGCACCACAGCACCGTGAACATTCCCAGCTGATGGGCTTCCTCGAACACCTTGCTAATTTCGCGGATCTGCCGCCTTGACTCTGGGGAGCCAAAGTAAATAGTGGCCCCTACGCCGGCCGCGCCCAGTTGGTGGGCCTGCTGGGCAGAGGCGAACAGCGTTTGGTCGTACGAGTTGGGGTAGCTGAGCAGTTCGTTGTGGTTGAGCTTGACGATGAACGGGATCTGCTCGGCGTACTCGTTGGCGACCATGGCCAGCACTCCGTAGGTGGAAGCTACGGCGTTACAGCCGCCTTCGATAGCCAGCTGGACAATGTTGACCGGGTCAAAGTAGGCAGGGTTGGGCGCGAACGACACGCCCGCCGAGTGTTCGATGCCTTGGTCGAGCGGCAGGATGCTCAGGTAGCCGCTGCTGGCCAGCCGGCCGTGACCGTACAGCCGCTTGAGACTGTCGCGCACTGCTACCGAGCGGTCCGACAACGACAGCACTCGGTCCACAAAACCTGGCCCGGGCAAGTTGAGCAGTTTTTTGGAAAGTTTGGGCCGGCTGAACTTGAGCAAGTCCTGATGGTCTTTGCCCAGGATAGCGGCGATGTCGGTTGCCATGGTATCTCCTTTGAGGGTAACTTTACTGTGTATTACTGTTACTAGTTGTCAGTCTGGCGTTAGTTTGGCGTCAGTCCCGCAGTTGGCTTACTTGACGGTTTTACCGGCGGCCCGTTTTTTCCTGTCGCGGCGGTCGCGGTGCAGTCGGGCCAAGGCCTGCCGGTAGTTGCTCTCTGAGCCTATATCAAACCAGATGCCTTGAAAAGGGTAGCCCAGCAGCCGATGCTGTTTGCTGACTTGGGGAAAGAAATCCTTTTCCAGCATGGCCGGCGTTTTGTCGGGGATGAGCTCCAGCGCCGCCGGCTCGAAAACGTAGACGCCGGCGTTAATGATGCCCACCGACTGGTCGGCGGTACTGGCCTGGAAATCGATCACTCGGTTGCCCTGGATGTAGACATTGTCGTAACTGGCTTGGGTGACCCTGGGCTTGACCGCCATCGTCACCAAGCCGCGGTACTGGAAGTGGAACTCGGCCAGCTCCGTTAAGTCGATGGTGGTCAGCACGTCACCGGCCAGCACGAAGAACGGCTGGTCTGTCAGCCGCTTCTTGAGACTGCGCAAAGCTCCGGCGGTGCCGAGCGGTTCGGCCTCGTACTCGTACTCGATTGACAGGCCCAGCCTTTCGCCGCCGCCCACCGCGTCCTGGAGCTGGTGCCCAGTAGCGCCGGTGGCGATGATTACCTTGGTGACCTGGTGACGTTTGAGGTGCTCTAGGGTGTAGATGATCAGCGGTTTATCATCAAGGACAGTCAGCGGTTTGGGCGTGCTCGCTGGGCTGGGGCCGGTGGATCGCCCCCGGTCGCCAATCGGCGCCGTTGCCGGTCCGCCGGCCAGGATCACCGCTGTCGAGATCTGAGGTTTAAGACTGCGCTCCAGCAGTGACTCGATGGCGTGAGAGCGGTTGCGCAGCTGTTGGCCGTCGATAGCTTGATCAACCTTGCGCAGGGTGGTGTTGGACAAGCTGATGGTCAACCTGGTTTTACCTGGAGAAGATCGCTTTTTAGGGGCCATGGTGTGTTCTTGATTTCGCTTTTTACTTTTTACTTCAACAACTCTTCCACTGCCGGCAGTTTTTCTCCTGACAAGAACTCTAAAGAAGCGCCACCGGAGGCAGACACGTGGTCGTAACGATTTTTGAGCTTAAACTTGGCGATCGCTGCCAGCGTGTCGCCGCCGCCCACCATTGTTTGGGCCGCCGACTTGGCGATGCTGCGGGCGATCTCTTTGGTGCCGTGACTAAAAGCGCTTTTCTCGAACACGCCCATCGGCCCGTTCCAGAAAATACTGCCGGCCTGGCCGATGACCTCCTGGTACAACCGGACAGTTTTGGGGCCGATGTCCAGGAACATCAGCCGGTGGGGGCTGTGCTTGCCCTGTTCACTGCCTCCCTTGGTGTGATGATGGTTGTTGTTGATCAGCTCGATCACCTCGGTGGTGGTGCTGTCCGGCGAACTGGCAGCCACCATGTCGATCGGCATCATGATCTTAGGCAAGGGGATGTAGCCGTCAACCAAGATCTGGTCGTGTTTGGTTGACTCGATCAGCTCCTGGGCAACTTTGACGTAGTTTACTTTCCGTTTTTGTTTGTCCGGTGGGGCATCTTCTACAAACGAGTTGTAGATCTTAAAACCCTCGGCTTTGAGAAAGTTATTGGCTGTGCCGCCACCCAACAGCACCGCGTCTGCCAGCTTAGTCAGGTTGATCACCGCCTGGACTTTGTCGGAGATCTTTTTGCCGCCGACCACCATCACCAGCGGTCGCTTAGGATTGGTGATCATCGAGCTGAGCTGGTCTAGTTCGTTGCTGAAGTGAAAGCCAGCGAAGCTGGGCAGGTGAGCGGCCACGCCGGTAGTAGACGCGTGCCGACGATGGGCAGTCGAAAAATCATCGTTGACGTAAACTTGGGCCAGTGAGGCCAGTTCTTTGGCGAAGCTGGCGTCGTTACTCTCTTCCTCTGGCTGAAAGCGAGTGTTTTCCAGTATCAACACCGCGCCGGGATGGAGCCGGTCAACCGCTTGGTTTGCCTCAGGACCGACGGTGTTTGGGGAAAACTCAACCGGCGCGCCAATCATCTCAGCCAACAGGCGGCAGATTTGGGCCAGACTGAACTTCTTGACTGGCTTGCCGCCCGGTCTCCCCAAGTGAGAAATCAGCAGTACCTTGGCTTGGTGTTTGGTTAGGAAAGCGATCGTTTCCAGTGAGGTGGTGATCTTTTCTTCGTTGGCTACTCGCCAGCCGTCGCCATCCTTTTCGAGCGGTACGTTGAAGTCTACCCTAACCAGTACCGTTTTTTGGCGAATGTCGGCGACAGAAGGCGTTTTTAACTGCATGCTGGAGTTAAAGTATCATACTTTTTCATATTTTACCAACCTAATGTTTAGGATCAGTCCGGCACGTGACACCACCACGGTCCGAGGATGAGTGATCAAACTCAAGTTGCGCCAGCCACTTTCCCTCAAGCATGGTATACTTTCACCCATTCTTTCGAAAGGAGATCTGGTGCTACATGGCTCAAGCTACAGCTAAAACTACCACCACGCCCTCGATGGAGGAGCTGCTCGCCCAAACTTCCTACAACTTGATCGTACCCAAGAAAGGCGAGTCAGTCACCGGCAGGGTGACCACCAAAGGCAAAAAGCACTTATTGGTCGATATCGGCGCTAAGACCGAAGGCGTTGTGGCGGACCGCGAGTTTAGCATTGCTTCAGACTTCATCGCCGATCTCAAGGAGGGCGACCAAATCGAAGCGATAGTGGTCTCGGCAGAGACCGACCGCGGACAGATCATGCTGTCTCTCAAGCAGGCGGCTATGGATTCCAGGTGGGGCTTTTTTGAGGAAGCGCTCGAGGAAGGCAGGGTGCTTCAAGCCAAGGGGATCGAGGTCAACAAAGGCGGTTTGGTAGTGTACGTCGATGGAATGCGCGGTTTTGTGCCGTCCAGCCAGTTCGGCAAAAAATACATGGGCAAGCTGCGCACGCTCAAAGGGGAAACCGTTGAGGTCAAGGCCATTGAGGTCGACCGCGAAAAAAATCGGCTGATTTTCTCAGAACGCCACGTTTCTGAGGCTGACGCCATTGCCCAGCGTGAACAAGCGCTGGACTCGGTGGAGGTGGGCGGCGTTTATTCAGGGGTGGTCTCGGGGGTGATGCCGTTTGGTTTATTTGTGACGGTAGAAATACCCGTTGGGCCCAAAAACACCCCGGACACCAGTTACGGCAACGTTGAAGGCTTGATCCACATCTCGGAGATCTCCTGGGAGAAAGTCAACGATCCTAAGGACTATCACACCGTTGGCAACCGGACCCAGGTGAAGGTACTAGGCATCGACGACAACACCGGCAAGCTCAACCTGTCGCTCAAACAGCTAAGTGACGATCCTTGGAAAGAGATTGATAAATCTTACCCGATCGGCACAACTTTTACAGGTAAGGTTACTCGGATGGAAAGCTTTGGTGTCTTTGTTAACGTCGAGCCGGGAGTAGACGGCTTAGTCCACTCCAGCAAGCTGACTGGCAGTGAAAGCTTCCGCCGCGGTGATGACATTACAGTCACCGTCGAGAACGTCGATCCCAACCAGCGTCGTATGAGCCTTAGTCCGGTCACCACCCAGGTGCCGGTGGGGTATAAGTAGGGTATACTATATATATGGCTAAACAACGAATGATCGTCACCGACGACCAAGTGCTAATCGATACCGACTTGCTGTTCAACGCTATCCGCGAAGCCGATGGTGACTGGCAGAAGGTAGAAGAGGAAATGTCTAATTACCTCGACTCGGTCCAGCACATGGTTAAGTCCGGCCAGGATTGAGCCGGCCGGCGAGCTTAGCCCACCGCAGCATTGGTCTCTGTTGCCCGGGTTGGTCACGGAAAGTTGCCACCCGGCTCCGGTCTACCCCTGGAATTGTGGTATAATACGTGACAGTTGGTATCATTTTTGACCCATCTGCCCACCTTTTTTAATTTTTGGGCCACACCATGCCTTACGTAATTACTTGTGGTGACGAGGGCGTCCAGATCAACGAGGGAACTCGACTGGGCGTGGTCGGCGCCGGTTTCAAAGTTCCTCATTTTTCCCGGATTGTCACGTCGCTCAAAAAGCTGTTTGATAAAGATATCCGCATTGCCGCCAACGAAGAAAATCTGTGGATCAAACAGCAGCTGGAGTTGGCTACTTGGGAGCAGACCAATGCCAGTGCCCAGCAGCAGACCGAAGCCTTAGCAGACCAGCAGGAACTTCTCTACGCCGGTTACCTGCCGTTTGCTGATCCCCGTGAGCTCAAGCACGGTATCAAGGGCCACATGGTTAGGCCGCGCGAGGTTCACATCGCTACTAAGATTGCTTTTACCTTAGGTGGTGGAGAGCAGACCTATCACTTGGGCCAGTATCTGGTGTCTGCCGAGTGGGTAAGCAGTCTTAAGCCCACGGAGGCTAAAGAGGCCTTGCAAGTCCAAGTTAATTTTTACCAGAGCATCGCCGGCGACAATCGGCTGGCGTTCGCTTTTGAGGAGGCGGGCGAGCTCGACACCAAAACTGTCGACAAGAACCGACAAGTCCTTTACAAGTTGGGTTACACGCCCAGCGAGTAGCAGCAGTTCCGTGAGTGGGGTAGGGGGTCTTGTGAACGGTGACGCTGGTGAACTTGGTCAATTTGTCCGGCCAAAACACTCTCAGAATTCTGAACAGGGGCTGGCTCGGGTTCGTTGTCACGTTGAGCGTAGCCTTATCAAGGCAGAGAACTCGGCCACCAAGTGTGTTGACGGCCGCTACCGCGCCGACCAGTCTCAAGGGGCGCTGTCGCTAGCCGGTGGAGACTTAGGTTTGTGCCTAGCGGGTTTGGGCGCCGGTCTGTCCCTGTCGGCCGATCAAGCTTGGCGAGCGGTTGGGTTACTCTGTCGGAGGAGAGACCGGCCGTTCTGTTGGCACACTGACCACCACGTCCATCCTTACGGGATAAATAACGGCAGCGGTGATCACCGCCGGATTGGCTGTGGCCACTGCCAACAGGCCCTCGATCAAGCTGAGCTGTATGGGCTGCGGCAGAGTCAGGTCCAACAACTGTTTGAGCTGGTCTTTAAGTCCCAAGCGGATGGCCGTTACCAGCCAAACATCGGTCAGTCCTGTCAAATGAGGTTGGAAAACTTGTCCGGCGATCACCAAGAACAAGCTATTTTGGTGATTGATAGCGCTACCCACACCGTTCGGCCGTTGGGCCCCGACGGTTCTAGTCAGTACTTTGTGTATGACCGAACTCGAGCCCAACAACTTCTGCGAGACTTGGCAGGGGTGATCAAAGAAAACTACCCCGTTAAACTAGGTCCTCTGCTAGCAGGTGAAGCTGAGCGAGAGACTGACATCATCTACCAGCAACTTGAACAGGCGGCCGCCAAGCAGCTTAACGCTACCTTAGGTTTGTTAAGTTCCAGCCGTGGCAAACCAATCTACACCGTCACCATCGATCAGCGTGGCCAGCTTTCCGGGTTGGAGTTGAGCGGTGGTGCTCCTACCGTCGTCGGTGTTGGGTAGCTATGGTTGCGGACAGGCTGGGCCTGGCTGGGCTGGACTTGGCTAGGCTGAGCCCGATCGTGTACCAAGCTGGGCCATGCTGAACCAGACCGGATATCTGGTACTATACAGCCATGGCTCGACCAACCACCATTTTTGTTTGTCAAAACTGTAGCCACGCCCACCCTCGCTGGCAGGGGCAGTGTGCTAGTTGCGGTGAGTGGAACACGCTGGTAGAAGAACTGCCGGATCAGACCGGTTCCCAGCAGGGTATTGGCCGAGGTGCCGGCCGTCCCCGAGTTAACTCGGTCCAACTCTCCCAAAAAATTGTCACACTCCCAGATATCGAGGCTGCCAAAGGCTCAAAACGGCGTCTTTCTACCACTATCCGGGAACTGGACCGGGTGCTGGGCCCGTCTTTGCCGGCCGGTCACGCCGCTTTAGCTGTTCAAACCTCTCAAGGCATGGTGCCGGGTGGAGTAGTGCTGGTCGGCGGTGAGCCGGGGATTGGAAAGAGTACTTTGCTGACACAGGTGGCGGTGGAGTTGGGACTTCGGCCGGGTCCGGTAGAGATCCCGGGAGCGAAAGGAGGGAAGTTGAAGTCAGAGTCGAAATCTGGCCAGAACCGGAAATCTGGCTCGGGATCAGGTATGGGGACGGCTACGGCTCGGCCTCAGCCAATATTATATGTGTCCGGTGAAGAAAGCCCAGCGCAAATAGCCCTCAGAATCAATCGATACATCGATACAGAACACAAAACTACCAAGGTCAACAAGTCTCGTTCCCGGCGATCAAAGTTACCACCTGCGTCCCGATTAACAGACCAGCTACAGTTTGTCACTACTACCGACGTCGATGAAATTATCGCTATACTTGAGGAGAAAAAGCCACGGTTGGTGATCGTCGACAGTGTTCAGTCACTCACCACCCAGGACTTGACCGGCGCGGCCGGCAGTGTTGGCCAGCTGCGCGAAGCCACCGAACGCCTCACCACCGTCGCTAAGCAACATCATGTACCCATTTTTCTGATCGGCCATGTCACCAAAGAGGGTACCATTGCCGGCCCTAAGGTGTTAGAGCACATCGTTGACGCAGTGATCGAGCTCAGCGGGGAGCGGACCGGCGACTTGCGGATCTTGAGAGCGCTTAAGAACCGGTTTGGTGCCACCGACGAAGTGGGTTTATTTCGGGTCGTAGATTATGGGCTAGAAGAGGTTGACGATCCTGCCGGGTTTTTTTTAGAGCACTCCGATCAGGCCGTGGCCGGCTCCGCCACCGTCTGCGTGATGGAGGGAACACGCCCGCTGCTGGTAGAGGTCCAGGCATTGGTGGTGCCCAGCCAACTAGCTATGCCCCGACGGGTAGGACGGGGCGTCAGCTTGAGCCGAGTCCAGGTGCTGGCGGCGGTCCTCCAGAAGCACGCCCGGCTGCCGTTGGGCGGTCACGATATTTTCGTCAGCGTAGCCGGCGGCTTCACCATCAGCGAGCCGGCGGTTGATCTGGGCGTGGCCGTGGCCATCGCCAGCTCTCTTCACACCCAGCCCGTCCCCAAGAAGACCGTCTACATTGGCGAAATTGGGCTGTTGGGCGAAGTTCGGGGGGTAAACTACCTGGACCGGCGTGTCAAAGAAGCCAAGCGGCTGGGGTATACTACGGTGGTATCTCGACAGAGCCACCGCCACATTTATCAGGTACTCGACAAGTATGGGTAGAGGTAATCGGGAGAAACTAACTCTGCGACAACCATCTATTCCTGTTGTATTTCAATGGTGGTTGTACGCAGTATTATCAGTAGTAATCGAAGAACAGCCGGATGATCAATCATTTAACCCAGAGGAGTTGGTGAAGCGAGCTATCAATGAGATAGATGCTGACACCATGCTTTACCTGCGTCTTCTGATGGCCCTTTATTGTCCTGGCGTGAGTTTTGATGAGTTGTTTGACCGAGGAATAATTGAAGACTGGTTCCGTTCTCTAACCGAGAGCTTGCTGCGGTGCGAAGAAGTTATGAAGTTAGAAGAGTTGGTGGTACTGGATGAATCTCTCCGATTGTTTATTGACGGCTTCTTCAGAGGGTACTGGTTTAAACGGCTGACAGAGTTGGCGCCTGAGGGAGTGGACGTCTGGAAGTGGAAACGCAAAGATGAGTCTGGATACGACCAGGCAATCCGAGCCATTAGTGCCGAAGTAGCCAACCAGGTTGTAAATCGCCGGAGCTTGCAAAAGTTGTTTTTTAAAAAAGCTTCCTCTTTGCCCCTTGACGGGGAAAAACTCTCCAGAGAAGCTGTGGTCAAGGAGATACTTTATATTCTTTTTAGTCGGCTGGCTAACGAATCAAAGAAAAATTAAGGTGAAGCGCTGTCTTGGTACGCTGCTCGGGCAGCGGCAAGGAGTTTTAGCGCCTTCTGGGCAAACGTTCTCGACACCCCAGCTGACTCGCGCCGGCTATGCTTTCCCACTTTATTAAGACCGGAAAGAGTAATGTGAAAAACTTTATTAAAACCAGCCTCTCGTACTCCAAAAAATAACTATGAGCTTATGGTAAATTCGTCACAAAAATAGCTATAGGTTGACAACAATCTTCAGACAAGTTATAGTCAAGCAAAATAAAAAGCTGCCTCAAGAAGAGACAGCTAGAGTACGCACTTTAACAAAGTAAAAAAAGCATTATTACCGCTGGACAGGCCACGAGTAACAATGCTTTTTTTGTGTACACCCCGCACCCTAAGGTACGTGAGATACCGCGTATAGTAGCTCACCATACCAGACCAGTAAACTAGATCTATATCGATCGATCATACTCGATCTAGTGAAACTTCGGGTGTTGAGTGGAGGTTCGGCCGTTGGGCAGGCTGCCGAGCTTCCACTGAGCACCTTTTTTAGCCCATATCAATGTTTTTTTCTCGAGACTAGGCCGGCATTATCGGCCTCAACTAATTGAACACATTATGCCCTTAATCCTACCGCTTTCCTCGAGTTTTCTTGATCATAACTTCTCATATACTCGGAATATTTTACTCGGAACAGACAGTTTGCGCTCTATCTCGACAGAGGTCGGTACTCACGGCAACCTTGCTCGGCTGGATATCGGCAGTTGGTCGAGGAGAGCCCTTCACTTCGGTTTGACAGTGGCGATGATTGTTTCCGGAGTAATAACCGCGGCCGTATTTGCCCCAGAACTGTACTACCGCCTGGCTCCGGCCGACACCGAGCCGCTGGTCGGACTAGCCCCGGCGGATGAATCCGCCTTCTTGCCGCCGGCCCAAGACTTGCCGGAGTACCGGCCGGACACAAACCGTCTGGTTGTCGATCATCCTAAACCAGAGGTGAAGCCGCCACCCGTCAACCCTACTTTGCCAGCAGGCAGCTGGGTGAGCATTCCCCGGATTGGTGTCAGGACCCAACTGCGCGAAACAGAAAATCCTGAGGAGGCTCTCAATAAAGGTGTCTGGAAAGTGCCCGGTTACGGCGGTCCCGGCGATCGCCACCAGCCCTTGATCCTGGTCTCGCACCGTTTTGGCTGGGACTCGTGGTGGCAGTCCGACTACTGGCGGTACCACTCTTTTTACCAGCTGCCTGAGCTTGAGGAGGGAGACGTGGTGGAGGTGATCGCTGACCAGCGCAAATGGCTGTACCGGATTTACGATGGGGAAGAAGGCAGTCAGATCAGTAGCTACGACGCCGACCTAATCCTGTACACTTGTAAGTTTTTAAACTCGCCAGTCCGTCACTTTCGCTACGCCAAGTTGGTTGACGATCAAGCCGGCGGTTCGACAACTATCTCGACTGACCTTGGCCACAGCAGGTCCCATTTTTGACAATTGACTAGCCTGGTGGCATAATACTGCTCAACTTCACTTCTGACATTCTGAACGTTCCCCAACATCCATTGTGTGGAACACAGTCATTTTAGATTTTTTCATGTATGGCCACTAAGAGTACTTCAAGTGAAGCAGCTGACTTAGTCGGCGCGCCGCCGACCGGTCCGTCAACCGATACCGCTGGATCGAAAACAGACAGATCGAGCAAGGTGTCGAGCAACGTAAGTAAATCGAACAAATCTGGCCGTCCACCAGCAACCAGGTCAGGGAAAGATGTTCCCGTTATGCCCCTCAAGCGCAACACTACCCGAGGCAGTACCGGTCGCAACCATCAAGCCAACGGCCGTCGCCAGCGTGGTAATGGCCGAGACGCTTACCGTTACAACAGCCGCGACAGGAGCTCTCAGCAATACGATGACGACACCCTTCGGGGTAACGGCCAGCTGTCCGACAACGACAACGGTTACGGTAACGGTAGTGACAACGGCGACGTAGCCACCAAAACGATCCGCGGCGTACTCGACACTTCCCGCGACGGTCACGGCGTGCTACGCGTCCATTACTCGGACAGCGAAGAAGACGCCTACATCTCTACTTCCCAGATCAGGCGGTTCCGACTGCGGCCGGGGGACATGATCGAGGGCCCGGGTAGGGAGCCAAAAGAGAACGAACGCTACTGGGGACTGCTCAAGGTAGACACTGTCAACGGTGAGCCGGTTGACAAGGTTGCTGCTCAACAACGCATTAAGTTCCACAGTTTGACACCGGTCTATCCTGACGAACTGATTAAGTTGGAGATCAGCGAGGAGCCGCTTAGCTTGCGGATCATCGACATGATTGCCCCGATCGGCAAGGGTCAGCGCAGCTTGATCGTATCGCCGCCTAAAGCCGGTAAAACCACTTTACTGAAGGACATTGCTACCGGAGTGGCCAACAACCACCCAGAGATCCATATTATGGCTGTGTTGGTGGGCGAGCGGCCGGAAGAAGTCACCGACATCCGTCGCCATATCGACAGCCTCACCAAAAGCAAGGGTGAGACGGCGGCCAGTAACTTTGATGAGCCGGCCACCGACCAGTGTCGGGTGGCTGAGCTGGCGCTGGAGCGGGCCAAGCGATTGGTGGAGTCTGGCCAGGACGTCGTTGTTCTGCTTGACTCGATCACCAGGCTAGCCCGGGCTTACAACTTGGCGATTCCTACCTCGGGCAGGACGCTGTCGGGCGGGTTTGATCCCCAGGCACTGTTTCCGCCCAAGCGTTTCTTTGGCGCTGCCCGCAACTTCGAGGTGCTGGGCAGCTTGACGATCGTGGGCACTGCCTTAGTCGATACCGGCTCCAGGATGGACGAGGTTATTTACGAAGAGTTCAAGGGAACCGGCAATCAGGAAGTTCACTTGGACCGCCGATTGGCCGAACGCCGCGTTCACCCGGCCATCGACGTCCAGCGCTCGGGGACCAGACGTGACGACCTGCTGATCGAACCAATGGCTTACCAATCGATCATTACCCTCCACCGAATGCTCGATATGCTTGACCGCGAAAAACGGACCGAATCAATGATCGAACGCCTCAAACGGACCAAGTCCAATAAAGAGTTTTTGGCTTCGCTCAAAGATGGCTAGCGTCAAACTGTCCCCATTGTCGCGGCTGGGCGCCGACATCTTGGCGTTCATCGTCTTTTTACGGTACTACTTGCGGGTGCGCGCCGCTCGCTGGTTCCGCCAGTTTGAGCACTTTAAGAGCTTGCTGGTGGATTTGCTCTACAAGAAACGCGGCAAGTATGCTCGGCCGTTCCTGCACTCCGGCGTAATCGGCTTGGTGTTTGTAGTGATCACTATTGGTCCGGTTATTTTTGACCAAGGCCAAGAACCGCCACCGCCGGAGACAGGCCAGGCTATCCTGGCAGCGAACGCTTTTGCTGCCGACTTTTACACCCAGACCGCCGATGAGGTTCGCCGGTACCGCGGCGGAGAGATTTTGGTCCACACCGTTTCTGAAGGCGAAGCTCTTTCCCAGATAGCTCAGCGCTACGGTCTGGAAACGACCACTGTGCGTTGGGAGAATGATCTGCGGGAAGACGCTACTCTGAAGCCTGGCCAAACCCTGAGGATCTTGCCGGTGGACGGTGTCCGCCACCAGGTGAGCAGGGGAGAGACTATTTTATCGATCGCCAAGAAGTACGGACTGGACCAGGCAGAGGCCCAGGTGATCGTTGACTACCCCTTCAACGAGTTCCTGAATAACGAGACGTTTGAACTGGCTACCGGCCAGGCCTTAATGGTGCCCGACGGGGTCAAGCCTGATCCGGCCGGCCAGCTGTCGAGCCGCCGGACGGTGGCCTCGCGGCTGACGCCGGACGCCGGCGCTGTCTCGGCTACCGGTTCCTTCATCTGGCCGGCTACCGGCCGAATCTCTCAGGGATACAGTTTTTACCATCGTGCGATTGACATCGCTAACACTGGTGGGGGCGCTGTGCTGGCCGCCGACTCCGGCGAGGTTTTGATTTCCGGCTGGGTTGACAACTCCGGCTACGGCAACCGGGTACTAATTGACCACGGCAACGGTTTCCAGACCTTGTACGCTCACTTTAGCGTTGCCCAGGTCAGGCCCGGCCAGCGGGTCAACCGTGGCGATGTGATCGGCCAAATGGGCAGCACCGGTCGTTCGACTGGCGTCCACCTCCACTTCGAGATCCGCCAAGGCGGCGTGTTGATCAACCCGCTGAGTTTCTTGCAGTAGGCACTGGTTTGTCCAGAGACGCAACCGAGCGGGCTTTAGGCACTCCGGTACAATACCCCCATATGCCTGATACGGCGGTACTGGTCCTAGCGGCTGGCCGCGGCGGCCGCGGCCGCGTTTCATTTCGTCGAGAAAAGTTCGTCCCCAGGGGAGGTCCTGACGGTGGTGACGGCGGAGCCGGTGGCGATGTTGTTTTCAAGGCTAACCCTGACTTGGCTACACTGACGCAGTTGGTAGGCCGGCGGCGGCTGGAGGCCGAGGCCGGCCAACCGGGTGGCCAGCGTCGCCGGCACGGCCGTGCCGGCCGTGCCTTGGTGGTTGAAGTACCGGTGGGGACTGTTGTCTGGCAAGTGGAGTTCAACCAGCCCACGCCCCAGCCCCAGCGCTACTGGTTGGAGTGGGAAGGACAGTCACCGTCGGCAGACCTGGCCGCTGCTGAAGACCTAGATGTGCCCGCGGACCGTCTCAAAAACCTTCGTCTTGAATGGCAGCAGCCCGTTCGGCACAGACTACTTGCTCGGCAGTCCCAGCCCACCCAGCTGGTCGAGCTGACGCGACCGGGCCAGACCGTGGTGGTGTGCAGGGGCGGTCGGGGCGGTCGGGGAAACACCGCGTTCAAGAGTTCTCGGTTGACCACTCCGCTGGTGGCCGAGTATGGCGCCGTAGGCGAGCAGCGCCTGGTGGTGCTCGAGCTCAAGCTCTTGGCCCAAGTGGGGCTGGTCGGGTTGCCCAACGCCGGCAAAAGCACTCTGTTGAGCCGACTAACTAAAGCTCGTCCTAAAGTTGCCGCTTATCCTTTTACTACCTTGGATCCGCACCTCGGTGTGATGACCAGGGGGCAAGGCCAAGATCTCCGGGAAGTGGTGATAGCAGACATTCCTGGCCTGATCGCCGGTGCCAGCCGCGGCCGTGGCCTGGGCCACGCTTTTTTGCGACACCTGGAAGCTTGCCGGTTGCTGCTGTACCTGGTGTACATCCCGACTGAGGAGCTGGCAAACGACCGGCTCAGCCCCGCTCAGCAGGCAACTAAAGCCTGGCAACAGTTTGCTCAACTGCGCTCGGAGGTAGCCGCTTACCACCAGGACTTGGCAAAGCGGCCGTTCCTACTGGCGATCAGCAAACAAGATCTGTACTCAGCTGAGCTGGCCGCAGCCCTGACGGCCGAGTTTTGCCAACACGGCCAAGTAGCCACGCTGATGAGCAGTCAGACCGGTTACGGCCTTGATGAGCTCAGCCGACGACTTATCACCCAGCTGACCAGCTCTCCGCCTCCCAACCTATAGTACCTTCTGGTAACTTTGATTATAGGATCATTAACGGCTGTGGCTTGACATGATTCGCCTGGCGGTTAGGCTACCGGCTACTTTTGTAGCCTGGTAGAGAGGCAAACAGTCGGTCTGTTACCGATGGCTTCAGCCATAGGTCGGGGTAATTCACATTTCAACCTAGCTGGGACCGTTATCGGTAAAAATCATTTCCAGCGTTTCCAGAGGTTATTTGCTGTTCGATCAGTATCAAAGTAGCGCTGTTAAATTGACCTTACTACAGAGCAGACAGTGGTAAGTGGCTGTTTTTCCACAGTTTTTGAGCGTTGTGTATCAGTTTAAAAAAATGGTATACGTGAATATCTATATAAGCAAGAGAGTAGTGAACAATGGTACCACCAGAGTAAACCTGGTGAAGATCAAGCCGCCGGCCGCCATCGATCCCCACAGACCGGCCCTGATTGATGTTTCGGTCTTGGTTAGTGTGGATGAAGCTGCTAGCTGCCTATTTGGAGCCGTTAATAATACATCAAACTTGAGAAACATGAAGGAAATTTCCAAAAAAGTGCTGGTGTGGCTTTATCCGGTGACGCGGCAAAAAAGGTGGCTTCCCAGGTCAGAGCTTGACTGGTTGCTGAGGGACCGACGTCCCCAAAGCCGCCGCTCACTTCTCAAGCTATTGGTTGACCGGCGGTTGGTGGCGAGTGAAAAGTACAGTGGTAGGCACTGGCTGCGCTTAACACAGCCCGGGCGAGAGCTCGTCAACGGCTTATTTTGGGCCCAGTTAGAACAGCCCCCAATCTCGGCTGGGTGGCAAGTAGTAGTGTTCCGGTCGGCGCCGGCTGGTGACCCCGGGTTCCGCCGTCTTAGGCGGCGGCTCAGGGCAGTTAAGGCAGGCCAAGTTACGCCGGGGGTATACCTGGTAGCGGGTAAATTGCCGCCCGGACTGCGCCGAGCATTGATCGAGGACTATCCGGCCAGTGTGATGGTGGTAGCCACCGATAGCTGGAGTTTCGGTGACCAACTTTCGGTTATAGAAGATATCTTTACACTATCGGACATTAAAGTAGCCTACTCTGGAGTTAGCACTGAACTTAGCCAGCTGCTAGCAGAGAGTGAGGGTGGAAAGTGGTTGACCGACCGGCAAAAACGACAAATATATTTGGTGTTCGATAGGTTCTGGGAAGTCTTTTGTGACGACAGTGGATTGTTGGCCAGATTATCCCCTCAAGTTCCCAGAGGTCGTGACTGCCTGATAACTTTTAATCAACTTACCACTTATATGGATATCTAATTCTTATTATTGTGCTACTCGAGGTAGGGCTATCCTGCCAGTGATGACTAATAATCGCTAACTCAAGAAGTCATTCCAGTTAATTTGGCAAAACCCGCCAGTACCGTCCCGATCGCCGCTTCGGGGTACTATATTCGGGTGGTGGTGGTCCAGACTGCTGGGTGAGTATTATTGATATATACAGCTAACTTTATATCTCCATTTACATTTCTTCGATTATTCTTTCCCAGGCTTTGCGGTTATTTTGCTGGATATATGCGGTAATACTAAATATTTTTGCGCGGTAATGATTATGACGAACATGACCCGGATTGATCACTTATCCG
>Ga0210057_1004972_pt1 | contig 17299 bp, 18 predicted proteins | sample CryGeyCG2114_010_2_FD_183968 | JGI IMG/M metagenome (GOLD analysis project Ga0210057, IMG submission 183968) | Groundwater microbial communities from aquifer - Crystal Geyser CG10_big_fil_rev_8/21/14_0.10 (SPAdes) (version 2) | ecosystem: Environmental > Aquatic > Deep subsurface > Groundwater ...
TTCACCACCATACCCTATCGTAATCCGATAAACTTGATCCCACTTTAATGGCAGGATAAGCGATGGATGTTGAGCCAAAAAATTTCCTTGTGTCAGCACAATAATTGCCAACACGACTAACAAAATATTGTTTTTGAATTGTGAAATGTATTTTTGTTTTGATTTTACGAAATATGTTTAATCGTAAAATTTAAGAGTGGTTAAAATTGCATCAAATATTTTATCTGTATATTTAAAAGAATAACAACTTTCGTTTACAAAAATTTGCGAAATTAACTTTTTATATTCTACCACCATATTAGCTGATGTACTGCCATCATCATGCCAAATAACTTTATTAAATTTATATTCACCAATTTTTTTAAAAACATCTTCGTGCTTTAATGTTCTATAATATGAAAGCAACTCGTCTACTGATACAATTTCGCTATCAACATCAGCGGGTGGATTTATAATTATTGCCACACTATTATCCTGTACATTATATGGGCACTTCTTTGGCATTAAAGATATGTCGCCTAAACCCTGCCACACTTCCCAATCTTTTGGATATTTAAAACTTAATCCATAATCTTTATTATTATACACCAACCAATCACCTGTATCCATCTCTGTTTTTAATTCCTCATAAACAATCGGCTTGGGTTTGTAATTCACAAAACCATCCCAATTTAATTCTCCTTGCTGGCTTATGGCTAATAAACAATAAGATAGGCCAATCGCGAGCAGAGCTAGGATAATTAAAATAATAATAGTTGTTTTTTTAGCAAATGGTTTGTTCATAAAATTATTTTTATTTTATCTTAAATTTTCCACTCACAGCCAGCTTAACCACTTCCCATAACCAGGCCAAAACTATGAGGCCAAAAATGCCGTAAGACAGCGGGCTCCTAAGGCCTTTGAAAATCAAAAGCACAAGCCCGGTAACAAGGGCTGTCACTAATAGTTTGACAAATTTTTCATCGCTGGCTTCCATAAAAATTTAAAATAAAACCGCCATATTGTTGTGCCAAAATTCTTTATTCTTAACTTCAATTGGCTGGGCTTTTTTATTATAGTCCTTAACTAATCCTTGCGGTAAATACGGCAATTTACCTTTTAGTAATTCAGCAATAGTTAAAATTTGAATTTTTGGAAATTCCAATTTTCCAGTAATAAGCGTAGTAAAACTGTCAACATCAATCGCTTCCTGGATCATTGGTTTAGTTGGCTCTTCCAAAGTAATAAAAATTCCAGCTTCTGCTTTTTCCCGCTCAACATCTCCTTTTAAAGTAGCAATCTGATTTCTCTGCACGCTACCTCCTTTAACCTGAACAATAGCTTTTCCATACCTATAATCTCCATTGCCATTTTTTTTCTTACCGTTACCATTAGAATAATAATCTTTAATAAAAGTAATTATGCCGTCAATTCCTTTGTCTGCCCCGCGCATATTTTCTTTGCTTTTGCTTTGCGCTGGTGTGGCATTAATCATATCCAAAACCCAATACTCAAATTCAAACGGATTTTTTTTAAATAACTCGCGAGCGCCGCTTAAGTCGCTAGGCAAACCATCAACATAAATCTGTTTAGAACCCAAATCAAAATGATCTTTCAGACGGCGCTTGATTAAACTGATGGCCAGAGTAGTAATATCAATGCCAACCCAATTACGTTTTAATTTTTCCGCCGCGGCCACAGTCGTGCCACAACCGCAAAATGGATCCAAAACCCAATCATTTTCTTTGGAACTTGCCTGAATAATTCGTTCCAAAAGAGCAACTGGTTTTTGAGTGGCATAACCTAAAGATTCTTTGCTTGCGCCTTGAAGAGGACTGACACCTTCATCAGCCCAAATATCAGAAACTCCTTTTCCTTCAATATCTTTCAAATAAACTTTCTTTCTGAACATTCCGCCAGATGTTTTATAAAGAAGATTTTGTTCATACATTTCATCTAAATTTTCTTTTGTGTAAAGCCATTGCGCTTTTACTCCCTGGAACTCAAACTCTTTTCTGCCTTCATATTTTTGCATGCCACCCGCCACAAGAGCAACTGTTTGATAAGGTCCCTTGCCATCATCGTCATCATATCTAAAAGCAGCGGCATATTCATCGTCAATTGGAGCAAAAACTTTATCACACTTAAAATTATCTGATTTGCTGTAGAAAAAAATTATGTCATGCTGACTACCAAAAGCTTTGGTTTGTGACTTAGGACTATTTGTCTTTTTCCACACAATTTCATTCCTGAAATTATTTTTGCCAAAAATCACATCCAAAACTATTTTTAGATAATGGCTGGCGGTCGGGTCGCAATGCAAATACAAACTACCTGTTTTCTTTAAAACACGATGCAACTCTATTAAACGCACAGCCATCATAGAAAGATAAGCCAACAAATCATTATGGCCAACCATTTTTTCTAATGCCAACATCAAATTAGAAATATCGCCATTTGTTTTAGTGACAAGGTAATCAAAAATTATTTTTGAATCTCTGTTCCAATGCCAAGAATCCTCAAACGCCTGAACCTGAGATGGGCTGTCTTGCAACCCCTCTTTAAAAAGCACATTGTAATTGCGATTGGAGTTGAACGGTGGGTCAAGATAAATCAAATCAAAACTCTCATCCGGAATTTTTTTTTGGAGTATTTCTAAATTATCGCCAAAATATAGCGTACGATTTTTCATAATTTTATTATAACACTTTTTTAATCTTTAAACACCTGGCCAATTTTCAATCATCAGATTCTCTTTGTTTTTTTCAGGCAAATTTTGATAAATAACTTCGGTAATAAACGGCATAAATGGATGTAAAAGTTTTAGGCATTGCAATAAAACAAAATACAAAATTTCTTGCGCAATTTTTTTATCTGCGGCGTCATTGCTATTCAAGCGCAGTTTTACTTTTTCAATGTAAACATCACAAAAATCATGCCAAAAAAATTGATAAATTTCTTGCGCCGCTTCATGAAACATAAAATTATCCAAATTTTTGGTCACGCCAGCAATAGTTTGGTTTAATTTTTCCAAGATATTTTTATCATCAGAATTTTGATTTTGTAGTGACAATTCATGAATTGCCACTACCATAAATTCAAATTTTTCTCCCAAATTATTCAGCACAAATTTGCTGGCATTCCAGATTTTATTAGCGAATTTTTTCTGGGCAATTACTTTATCAGGCGACATAACAACATCATTGCCTTGGCCTGTGCCAAAAACCATAGCCATGCGCAAAGCATCAGCGCCCTCCTCATCAATAATATGCAATGGATCAACAGAGTTGTCTTTTGATTTGCTCATTTTTTGGCGTTCAGCATCGCGAATCAATCCATGCAAATACACGACTCTAAACGGAATCTCGCCCAAAAGATAAGTAGTCATCAAAATCATTCTGGCCACCCAGAAAAATAAAATATCATAGCCTGTTTCCAAAACATCAGTCGGGTGAAAAGTTTTTAAATCTTTTGTTTCATCTGGCCAGCCCAGAGTGGAAAAAGTCCATAAGCCTGACGAAAACCAAGTGTCCAAAGTATCTGGATCCTGCTCCCAACCTTCTTCCTCTGACACTTTTTCCCCGACATAAATTTCTTCGTCTTTATACCAAACCGGAATTCTGTGACCGTACCATATTTGTCTTGAAATGCACCAATCATGCAAATTATCAATCCAATGAAAATATATTTTTTCAAAATGTTCTGGAATAATTTTTATTTCTCCAGATTTAACTACTGACCGCATCAATTCTTTTAAACTAACTTCATCACCAACTTTAATATTTTTTAATTTTGCCTCGTATTTAATACGGGGTTGCATTTTGATTTTTGCATTTACATCTACAAACCATTGCTTTTTCGGCAACGGCTCAACTATGCCGCCTGTCCGTTCGGCCGTGGCCACATTTTGTTTAATATTTTCTTCTTTAATTAACAGGCCTTCGTTTTTAAGCCAAGCCACAATAATTTCTCTGGCTTCATTTATTTTCTTGCCTTTAATATCTTGGCCGCCAACTATTATGCGCGCGTTCTCATCAATCACCTGTTTCAAAGGCAATTGATGCCTTTGCGCAATTTCCCAGTCAATTTGGCTGTGAGCAGGAGTGATACCCACGGCGCCAGTGCCAAATTCTGGATCAACAGATTCATCAGCAATAATTTTTACATGCACTTGTTCCCTGCAAAACTCAAAATCAAATTCTTGGCCCACATATTTTTTATATCTTTCATCATTTGGATGAACCGCTACTGCTGTATCGCCTAATTTTGTTTCTGGCCTGGTCGTGGCAATAGCAATAGGAAAATCGCGAGAATATTTGAAAGTGTAAAAAATTGCTTCTCTTTCTTTATAAATAACTTCGTCATCAGAAATAGTTGTCTGGCCTTTTGGATCCCAATTTACCACACGGTCGCCCTGATAAATCAAGCCATCGTTATACATTATTTTAAAAGCGGTATTCACTGCTCTATTTCTCGCTTGATCCAAAGTATAGGCTTCCCTACTCCAATCCAAAGACGCGCCCATGCTTTTTGTCTGGTGCACAATTGTATCATGGCTATCTTGGGCAAATTTTTCTATCCGTTTTAAAAACTCTTCACGGCCCAAATCATAACGGCTCTTGCCTTCTTTATCATAAATAATTTTTTCCACTTTGCTTTGCGTGGCAATGGCCGCGTGATCTGTGCCTGGCAACCATAAAGTTTTAAAACCTTTCATTCTGTGATAGCGAATTAAAATGTCTTCAATCACAAGCATCAAAGCATGGCCAACATGAAGAGTGCCTGTGACATTTGGCGGCGGTAAAACAATGCTGTAAGATTTTCCAGTTTCATTTTTGTCCGGATTAAAATACCCGCTCTTTTCCCAAAGCTGGTAAATTTTTTCTTCATGTTCTTTTGGATTATATGGGCCTGGTGGCAACATAATAATATAAAATATTTTAGTATTTTAAGTATAATTTTTTTTAATGATTTAGTCAATTAAAAAAACGCTCTTAAAGCGCTTATTCTTTATTCTTGCAAAGGTTTATGCGCCAATTTCAAAATCACTTCAAAATTATCGTTTTTAGCTGAACGGACTTTATGTTTAAAGCCGCAGCGCAGACATTTAAAATAAATCAAATAATCATCTCTTTTAACTTCAGCCGCGATTGGCTCCATTAAGCCTTCACAGGTTTCTCCTCTGTCTCCTGGATGAATATCAACATGCTTTGACCATAAACAATTGGGGCAGTGATTAGTAAAACCATTGCCTTTAACTTTTGTTCCGCATTTTTCGCAGATAAAATTTTCAACTTTTTTAATAAACTTTGTATGCGGCATAACAAGTTTAAAATACCAGTTATATTTTTTTTGTCAAGATTATAAAAAGATGGTATAATATTTATGCACAAGCAAAAAAATAAAAGTCAGAAACATAAAACAAAATTTAATTTTAAAAAATTTATGCCTTTACCAAAAACCATGCTTAATAAAAATCAAACCATTACGCCTTTTAAGCCAGAAAAAAAATATAATTTGCTCCTTGCCACATGGCTCGCTCTTGTGATTGTGGCCGCTTTTGCTCTCGTGGCCGCAACCTGGATTATAAAAAAATATTATGAGCCGGAATTTTTTAGCATCGCACCGCAAAAAAATGTCAAAATTTTGCCCGCGGAAGTTTATGCTTATGCTGGCGTTATTACAGAAATAAAAACTGATTATCTGATTATCAAAGCCCTGGCCAGTAAAAACTATCTGCTTAAAGACCAACTGCTGATGGTCAAAATTGATGGGGAGACAAAAATTTCCAGGCTTTTAATTCCCAAAACAATAACCAGCCAATCTAACACGGCGGGCATCAAATCAACCGAGCTAACTAAAGAGGACTTAAAAATCGGCCAAAATATTACGGTTTCCAGCCAGGAAAATATTAAAAACAAAATCTCTTTCACCGCAGATAAAATAGAAACTCAAATTGTGAAATAGCAATAGTTAACTGACTTAAATTTAAAAACAGCTTTGAGTAAAGCTGTTTTTAGTATTTGTAATAATTCGTATTTTAAATATTCGTAACAATTCGCACTATCCGCATCTTAATAAATTTGCCAAATCTTTTTTTCTACTTGTAAAATTCTTTTTTCAGAACCAAGCGTACCTGTTCCTGTTACCATAATGCTCGCGGCAATGCTGCCAGTGGATGGCTTTAATTCAAAATCAATTAAATGATTATCTGTATTAACAACACGCAGATAACTGTTTAAATTGCTTAAACTCACAGGGGAACTGGTATAAACACTCTGACCAGTAGCGCTAGATGCAATCACTTTGCCAGACCCGCTCCAGGTAATAGATAAAGTGCTGGGCAAAGACATGCCTGAAAAATTCAGATCAATTTGAAAAGATTTGCCGGCCAAAAGGTGTGCATGAAGAGGATTGGAATTTGTAATAGCGCCGGAACTGTTAACACAAATGCCTGGCTCTCCAACAATTGAACTGCATAAAATAGATAAAGTATTATTCTGCGCCACGACTCTTGTCCAACTGGCTTTTGATTGGGCTAATGTTTGCGGCGTGGTAACATCTAAATTAGAAATTGTATTATTTTTTTCAATTTCGTAAAGAGCTTTTTCCACCGCAGTTTCCGCGGCAAAGTAGGCCTTTTCTGATTGGCCTATTTGTTCGGTGGAGCGGCCCACGCGCAAAACAATGTCTGAAATAGCAATGGTTAAAATCATAAGCGAGGACAAAATCATAATTGCCAAAAGAACAGAAATGCCTTGCTGATTGTCCGTAATTTTTTTCATGTATTATTTTAGAAATTAAAAATTAGATATTAAAAATTTCATTCCGCTTCCACGCCAGACCTTTGCGGCACTGTTTGTTGAATGGTCAAAGTAGCGCTTTGACTGGCTTTGATTGATGACAAAGTTAAAATAACAGTCACATAAGGAGTAGAATTTGGCGGCTCATCAAGTGTGATAAAGGGGTTCGCGGTTGGGTTGATAAAAAATTTTAAATCAGTCACATTTACATTGTCGGCAGAAATATTTTTATCAGCTGCGCCATTAACCGAAACAGCCGCGCTCGCGCCTGTTTTTTTAAAAACATAAGTATCGCCGGCTAAATCTGTCAAAGCTAACTCATCCTCGGGATTGATGATTGGCTTCACATAACCAGAATAATCATAATTCACATGCGAAGTTCTGATTTTCTTGGCCAGCACTTGCATAATAAGCTGGGCTTCCTGCTGGACGCGCGTTAAAGCCAAAGATTTTTGGCTGGCCCGTAGAGTCGCGACATAAATTGATAAGCTGGCCAGAGCAATAATCACAAAAATGCTGGTGGCCACCAAAAGCTCCATTAAACTAAAACCTTGCTGATTGTTTATTATTTTTTTCTTTCCCATAATTCATAATTCGTTATTCATAATTCATTTTTACCAGTCAGTCAGATTCTCTTCCAAGATGAAATTATGTTCGCGGCCGCGCTCTGTCCAATAAACCTGGCTGACCACATTTTTTTCTGTCGCGCTGATATTTGTCACGGTAATCAATCTTTTAAAAACAGATGGTTCGCTCGGGCTATTGTGCAAATAACGGCCGTTATAAAATTCTAAAAAACAATTACTGCAATTTTTAATATTAGAATTATCAGCCATTAATAATTCCAGACCGCCATTGATATAGTTGATGTTGGCGAGCCTCCCGCCGGATTCAAGCGCGCTAAAACCCTGCAGTTCCCTGACACTTCTGACAATTTCCAAGCCTTCGCGCGCCAGATTAACCACCACAATCGCCTGCTCTGAACTTTGCGAATAAGAGATTGAACTCGTAATCAAAGCCAGGGCGGAAATAATGCCAGTGGTTAAAATGCTCAAAGCCACAATAGTTTCAATCAGAGTCACACCCAGATTATTTTTAATAAAATTATTTTTATTCATTTTTAATTTTGGTTCTTAATTTTTATTGAACATTGATTTGTCCTGAAACGCGATTAACAGTCACTGATTTTTGTCTGCCTGTCGTATGTTTTAAAACAATCGCTTCTTCGCTCGCTGACACAGCGCCATTAATGTACACAAGGCCAAGAGGCGCCAGAAATACAATATCTGATTGATTGGAAATATTAGGCGTGAGGCTGTCAACATAAACGCCTTGGGGTAAAGTATAACTGACAACTTCTTCGCCAGCATCATAAAGTTTATTACCGCCTGTTTCAGTGTCTCTAAAAAGAATGTAAACGCAACTGCCGCTGGCGCATTTGGCCAGATGCACGCCATAAGAATATCTTGTGGCGCTTGAAGTCTGGCCGGTCAAAGCCCAGATTTGCGCCTGGCGCAAAACAGAAGCCAGCTTGTCTGTTTCGCCGTCAAGAGCGCTTCTTTGTTCAAAACCGCGGAAATTAGACAACACTAAAACTAATAAAAAAGCCATGATGCCAGCCACGATCACTAATTCCAGAGCAGTAAAACCTTGTTGGTCAGAAAAAAATTTTTTTTGAAAAAAAATCATAATAAAGATAAATACCAAGTTAAAATTTCAGATCCGAAAAATAAAGTAATCAAGGTGGCTGCGGCCAAAAAAGTGCCAAAAGGAATTTGCGATGACATTTTTTTAAATCCGAATATTAACAAAGGCAAACTCACAATTAAACCCAAAACATAAGCGAGAAATAATCCGACCAAACAATTTGGCCAGCCAAGAATTAAGCCCATTAAAAATCCCAAGCGGATATCGCCGCCGCCAATCCAGCGGCCGCGCGAAATTAAATATTGCGCTAAAAAGAAACTACTGATAATTATAGCAGAAAAAATAAGTAGTGAGTAGTGAGTAGTGAGTAGTGAATAATTAAAATTATTTTTTAAAATTAACAGAAACGCCTGGGAAAATAAAACGACTATAATGGCAGGCAAAATAATTTTGTCCAAAATTAGTTGATATTTGAAATCATAAACAAAAATAATAATTAAAAAAGAAATGACAGCCCAGGAATAAAGAATTAAAAGAATAGAGGGATAGAAGAAGAGAGGAATTATAAATAAAATTCCAGCGGTAAATTCCACAAGCGGATACTGCCAGGAAATTTTTGTTTGGCAATTTTTACACCGGCCGTGTAAGAAAATAAAACTTGCCAAAGGAATATTTTCCAGCCAAGACAAAACATGGCCGCAGTTTTGACAGTGCGAACGGCCGCGGATAAATTTTTCTCCTGAATGCAATCTTAAAATAACCACATTTAAAAATGAGCCAACACAAGCGCCGAAAATAAAAATAAAGAGATAGATTAAGAACATAAAATTATTTTCCCTGCCATTCTGTTCTTTTTATCATAAAATCTTTTAGATAGCGGCTATCAGCATCACGATCATAAACAATGGCTTTTTGCAAATAATTATTGGTTAAATATTTTTGGTTCTGTTCTAAATAATAAGTAGCCAAGCGATAATAATAACGAGAGATAAGATCGCTCGCAGAAAGATTATTTCTCAAACGTTCATCATCAAGATTGCGCAAAGCAGGCAGCTGAAAATAATCTATTTTGTATTGCCGCATCTCAGCCAAAGAAGGAAAAATTTTATAAACATTGCCCAAGGAACGGCTCACAACTTTTTCTGGCAATAAATCGCTTATCACGGAAAAATCAGTATAAAGAGGTCTATTTTCAGATTTAGCCATAGCCAGCCCAAAAGTTAAAATTTTTTTCCTCCGTTCCTCTTGACTCATGGCTAAATATTCTTTATCAATAGTAAATTTTTCTTCGGGCCAGAGATCTAAATCAGTGAGCAAATAGATATCCGGCCTGATTTTTTCCACAGTCAAAGCGTAGACCAAACTAAAAATTTCTGTATCATTGGCCATTGAGCCCCAGCCATAGTGAACCAAAATAGCATTTGTCTCAATGTTTTGAAGCATTGCATGAGTGTAATCATTAACTAACCAAAAATCGCTTTGATCATTTTTTCCATAATTCTTAACCAATAAATAAGCTGGCCAAATTAGAATAAAAATCAGGATTAAAATTTTCAAAATCAAAATATTTTTTAAAAACCTAAAAACAACTTTCTGCCATAAAAAAGCCGCGGCAATCGCAAGCCAAATAATCATAATTAAAAAACTGGGCAAATAGTAAAATTCATACAAATAATCATTCGTAAGTCCATAAGGAGCATTACGCAAAAAAATGATTAAAACATTGTTGCCTAAAAAAGCGAAAAATAAAAGCCAACCGATTTTGTAGTTTTTTTTAAACGACAACCAGATGCCAAGCACAGCCAAAACGCAAGGCACAAAATATAATTCGCGGACTAATGTTAAAACAAAAGCGCCGCTAAATCTTAATTTGCTTAACCAATTAAAACCAGAAGCAAAATCGCTGTATTGCGCCCGGCTAATATGCGCCCAAAAATTTTGCCAAGTATGCGGATGGCCCCAGTCAATGGCTGGTTTAAAATGGGACGCAAGGGGCAGATATAAATAAAGCGCCAATCCCAAAACAAAAAAACACAGAGATTTAAGTATTAGATCAGGGTTTTTCAAAATTTTTTTATCTACTAAAAACACGAAAATCAAAAAACCAGGCGCCATTAAAGCTATCATTTGGTGATTTGTTAAAGACAGCCCGAATAAAAACACGCTCCAAAGCAAATATTTATTTTCTTTTTTCTCTTGCCAAAGCAAAAGCAGATAAATAATTAAACTGACAAAAAACACATTCAAACTATAAACTTCCGCGACCACGCTGCTATTCCAGAATAAATTAATAAAAGCAAAAGTCAAACTTGCGCTAAAAGCAATTGATTTTAAAAAATATTTATTTGTCATTCCCGCGTGCGCGGGAATCCCAGCGCTTTTAGTAATTCCACGAGATCCCCGCTGGAGTTTACCCCGCACCACGATGCGGGGCGGGGATGACAATAAAAAGGCAGAAATGACAGAAGTGATAAACCAGTTTTTTAAAATTTCTGCGACTAAAAGATAAACCATGCTTACAGTCAAAGCGCTAAAAAACGCGCTCATTAAATTGATACGCCAAGCAACCGCGCCAAAAGGCAAATAGCTAAAAACATGGCCGAGTGTTGTCCATAATGGGTAACCAGACGGATGCGGCACTCCAAAATTTGCAGCTGCTGAAATCAGTTCTCCTGAATCATCAATGGAAACAGTTGGCGCCAGAGTCAAAATATAAACAAAAAAACTGATTAAAAAAACAGCTATTGCCCAAAACCAGTTAGTGCTGAAAATAATTTTAAGTTGTTTGAACATAACCAATTTTATTTTACCATTTTTTTTCACAAACAAAAACCGCCCCGAGTAGATCGGAAACGGTTTTAAGTGTTAAAAGTCAATTTTACAAGCCTGATGGGGAAGCTGTACGCAATCCTGACGCAAAACCACCAGTTGGTCCTTCTAGTGTATATGTCAGAGTATACGATGAATTTGTCGCTCCACCTGGTGATCGAACAATATAAGTATAAGTGGTTCCACCTGGCGTAGGATTTGTTGGAATCGTTGGCAAAAAAGTACCAAGTGTAACGCCAGTACAACCATTATTGGCGCCTGTAGTTAAAGTAGCTGGATATTGATTGCAATCATTTAAATACATTTCCAAAGCCGCCTGAACTTGTCTAATATCAGATATGCGCTTTGCGTCTCTTCCTTTTTGTCTGGCAGAATTCAAAGCAATCACAGCCACAGTTGAAAGCAAGCCAATAATCGCGATTACAACCAAAAGTTCAATTAAAGTAAAACCTTTTTTGTTTAGTTTCATAAATTTAAAATTTTAAAATAAAAAATTTTGTTTTTTTAATCGACCTTTGGATGCATCCAAATTATCCTTAAAAGGATATTGGTAATTAAAATTACTTATCCACACCTTTACATTTATTATACCACAAATCTATTTTTTTAGAGAGCCGAAGCTAAATTATACATAGGCATAATAATAGCGGCGACCATGACGCCAACTGCTAAACCCAAAACCAACATAATAATCGGCTCAATTAAGCTCACCAGATTAACGACCAGATTATCAATTTCTCGAGCATAAAAATCACTTAATTTACTCAGGACCACATCAAGCTTGCCTGTTTGTTCGCCCACGCTGACCATATAAGAAACCATCGGAGGCACATCTTTTGATTTAATAAGAACCGAAGCAATTTGATTACCCTCTTCCACTTCTTTGATTGTCCGCTCTAAAATATCGCGATAAACCCTGTTGCCCACCACTTCTGAAGTTATTTTTAATGCCTCAACCAAGTGAATGCCGCCGCTTGAAAGCGTGGCAAGACTTCTGGTAAAACGGACTAAATATATTTTTCTGAATAATTGGCCAAACACGGGAATTCTTAAAATAAAACTGTCCCAGAATCTTTTGCCGCCAGCTGTTCTTTTGCTGTAATGGATGCCAATCACGGCTCCGATGATTAAGATTAAAATAAGCCACCAATAACTTTTTAAAAAACCGCTGGTGCCAATCAGAATTTTAGTTGTCATGGGCAAAGTGCCGCCTGTTTCTGTTAAAATCGCGGTTAATTTTGGCACGACCACAATCATCATAACTAAGCCAACACCCACGAGCGCGCAAACAATAAAAATCGGATAAGTCATCGCGCCTTTGATTTTACTGATTAAATCATAATCTTTTTCCTGGCTATTGGCCAAATATTCCAAGACTTCGTCTAATTGACCGGAAGTCTCGCCTGATTTAATCATAGCCACGAAAAAATCGCTAAAAACATTTGGATATTCAGCCATGGCATGAGACAGCCGCATACCGCCATCAACTTCATCAGCTAAAGCAGCCACTACATTTTGCAATCTGGGGTTGCTGGTTTGTTTGATTAAAATTCTGAGTGATTTAACAACCGGCACGCTAGCTTTTAACATCACGGCAAATTGCCGGGAAAAAACCACAATGTCTTTGGGCTTAATGCGGTTTAAAAAACTAAAACCAGCGCCTTTTTTAGACGCACTGTTTTTTAAAAGTTTGGGATTGATCAAAGTCAAATTTTTTTCATCCAAGAGACGCAAAACTTCGTCTTCACTTCCCGCTTCTACCGTGGCTTTGATTTTTTTCTGTTTGGCTTTGTCAAAAGCTTGGTATTCGTATAAGGGCATAGGATTAGATTAAAAAAATCATTTAGCATTCTCCTCATTGGGAATAAAAGACACATTAAACTCACAAAAATTTTTATCGATTTCTTCATTTTCAGGGCTTAATTTTATGCTTTGGTTTAAATAGCTTTCAAAGTTCTTCATGAACTCATCATCATACCAGCATACCCCCGCTGTTTGAACAATCAACCCCTCTTCTCTCACATCAATTATTTCTCTGTAATCGGTAAATCTGCACAAATTATCATCTTTCCCTATTATAACAATCTCCATAGATGCTATACCATCCGGAGAAGACGTAGCTTCTCTAAATCTCACGGGATTACAATGAGCAGCTGCGGCGATTAAACATGCCCTATTAGTACAATCAAATATTTTTTCAACTTCTAACTTGCCTTGCCCTGCAGGATTATAACCATTCTGTATCTCTTTTCCATCTAAATACCCATCACTGTCAGTATCTTTATTAGTATATGAAGTAAAATAAGTATATTCCCTAAAATCTATCAAACCATCTGCGTCAGAATCTTTAGTTATAAAATTTTTATCTTTTAACTTCACTAACTCCGCGATTGTTTGTTTTGAAGGAATATAGGTAGGAAGATTGTTGATATTACCCTGCTCTATTTGATTTAAATTTTCTTGATTTTTAAGATTACTTTGCAAATAATCTGCCAAAAACCCCATTGCAATAACAACCCCCAAAATACTTATTACAAAAAAAGAAATAATTTTATATAAAATATATCGCCACCAAGCATTAACTAATTGTTTATTATCAAGTTGATAAATTCTTTTAATGGTTATGAAAATTAGTGCAAATAAAATAATACCAATCAGAGAGTGGACTATATCATTTTGCTGTTCAGATAATATTTTTAAATTTAGTTTTAAATTTAAAAACAAACTTACAAAAAATACAACCAAAGCTGATAAAATTGCTCTACCCCAACTCTGAAATTGAAATTGCTTCTTCTTGGAAATAAACCTAAAAAATAGAATGTCCAACACAAACAGCACAAAAAACATAATGAGCCACATCCAAAAAACTCCGAATATCATTTTTTGAATAAGATCAAATGGATTCATAAAATTTTTCTTTTAATTAATTTATAATAAGATCCATTTTAACATTTTATTAACATATTTTAATATCATTTTTATTTAATGCTAAAAGGTTAACATGCTAATATAATTTATTCTTCCGCCATCTTGCGCTTTAATTCTTCCGGATCCTCGGTGTGTTTCATGGCCTGGTCTAAAGTGATCTGGCCTTTCCTCACAAACGCGGCCAAAGATTGCTCAAAAGAAATCATATTTTCTTCGCCTGAAGTGCGGATAATATTATTAACCTGATTTAATTTATTATTGATAATAGCCAAGCGCACTGCTTCGTTATTAAACATTATTTCCGGCACTAAAATTAACTGTCCGTTTTTGTCAGGCACTAATTTTTGGCAAATGACAACTTTGAGAGTGTTAGAAAAAATAATCTGGAAACGTTCCTTCTCGCTCTCATCAAAAAAAGAAAACATTTTTGTTAAAAAACTAACCACTGAATTAGCGCTCGTAACAGCCACGACCAAGCGGCCCTGTTCGGCTAATTCTAAAATAAGCATGGCTTCTTCTTTATTTTCAATTCTCGTGGCCACCACCACTTCCACATTTGCTTCCAAACAATCTTTAAGGCCGTCAATAAAACTCGGCGTATCGCGGCCAATTTCCCGTTGCTGGATAAGGCCCCGTTCATTGGCTAAAATAAATTCTATCGGCTCTTCCAGAGTAATAATTTTCATCTGCTTGATTTCATTCAGGTATTCAACCAATGACATCGCTGTTGTGGTTTTGCCAGCCTGAAAGTGCCCGGTAATAATCACTAATCCTTCAGTAATTTCAGCCACTTTATCAACTGAAGAAGGCAGGCCTAAATCTTTAAATTTTTTAATAGTCCCGGCAATATAATGCAAATCAGCGGCTAAACTGTTTTTTTGATAAAACAAATTAATCTTAAACCTTAAACCATTGGGAAAAGTATAGCCAAACATCAAAGCTCTTTTTTCTGACAAGTATATTTTTTGGGGTTCTGTAAGAATAGGTAAAATAATTTCTTCAATTTTTAAGCTGGTTAAAATTTCTTCACTGCCAGCCACTAACTCTTCGCCCACGCGCAAAATCGGCTGGGCCCCGGCCGAAAGATGCAAATCAGAAGCACCATGTTCCGGAATCAAAGCCAGCAAATTTTCAAATTGTATTTTATCAAAAGTGGACATAATTTTTTTTCTTAACAAAATTAATAACTTCTTCAGCAAAAGTAATTGCCTTTTTTGCTTCTTTTTTACCAGCCGGTGGATATTCTGTTAAAGGATATCTAGTAATCAAATAAAATTGACTTAAATAATTTACCTCGTCAACATAATCTAAAAAATCAGCTTCAATTTCAGAGCAAAGTTTTAATAACTTTACCAGGTCATGAATTTTGGGAAAACTATTTTTATGCAACACTAAAAATCCTTTCAGATATTTTTCCACAGCCTGCTGAACAATAAAACAAATCTGACCGTAATAAGCCTGAAAATCTTTAAAACTGGCCAAAGCGTATTTTAAATCTTCATCTGCTAATTTGAACCATTTTTCAGCTTGATATTTATTTTTTAGCTTCATATAATATTTGGCCGTTATTTATAATATTCATAATAAAAAAATCATTGGCCGATAAACTGCGGCTAATTTCTTTGGGTGTCATAACCAAAATATCAAAAGCAAAATCAGTGTCCATTAAATATTTCCGTACTTCTGGAATACGTTCATAATAATTCTGTTTGGTATTTTTTATCACCAATAAATCTAAATCAGAATCTTGATGATTTTTTCCAGAAGCATAACTGCCAAATAAAACCACTTTTTCTGGTTTATAGGCTTTTAATTTCTTTACAATAGATAATATTTTTTTTGACATAATAATTCATTTTACTGGTAAATTTATTGTAGCACATTTTATCTTTTAAAGCAAAAACAAAAATGACCTTCAAAAATCATGTGGGTCATTTTTGTATAATAAAATAAATCTTTTACCTCATAATACCTCTCTTTTTTTTTCTAATGACACGTAATTTTCTCCCCAAACTGGTCTGACCCATCTTAATCCTTCTGCTGAAATTACTTCTCTTACTCGGGCGTTTTTATTTGTTCTCGGGTCATTATAAACTTCCCACCCCAATTTATCTGTTTCTTTCTCAGCTGCAGTTATACCTTTAACTTTACTTTCTCTATCAACAGAGGAGCCGACATCATGAACGCGAATTAAAAATTCTGTTTCTTCATCACCATCGAATGGATTTTCGAAAAGCATCTTAGGCACATAAGATCCATAGCCATTTCTCTGATTAATTCTATGAAAAGGCTCTTTTGTTCGTTGACGCCAACTGTTTAATGAATATTCTATTTCTTTCTCCATTCTTTCTTGATTGGAAAGTTCCTTTATTTCTTTTTTTTGGTATGGTTGTGAAGCAAAAAATTCGGGATCTGAATTAAAATCAAAACCACCCACACTACCGAGAGAAAACCATTCTTCTGCAACCTTTTTCTCATCGATATAACAACTATTACCAATTTTCGCATCAAAAACTTTTTCCGATCCCTCTTGTTCATCTTTCAATTCCTGTACTCCTAAGAGCTTGGCTAACATATAGACATATGTCCAACTTCGATCTTTACCTGCATGTAATTGCAATGCAACTTTTTTTAGAATCGGCAAATCAATTTCAACAACATTGCTAATTGGTTTAACACAACCTCCGACTTTTTCTAAAAATTCCTTCTTACTCATATTTAACTTAAACCTTGATGCAATTTCAGAGAAATCAAAATTTTCTAATTGATCAATTTCATTTAAAATGTTTGCTATCATTTCCCTCTTTCTTTTATATAATTCTTGCGACTCATTTTTTTCAGGACTGACATCAATTTTTTCTTTTTCTGGTCTTGGTGATATCTCAATTTTTGACTCTTTCATAATTTTTTCCTTTTTTAATCATGATAAAATTCACTTTTATCAGGATTTTAATTAAATTTTATACTTTAATTCTACCCCCCCCAGCCAAAGCTGTCAAATAAACAAGTTGTGGATAAGTTTCTAAACACAAATAGACAGGACTTAAACCTGCCTATACAAATCAAAATTTCTGGTATAACCTATCTTATTCCCTTGTGGCCCGCATAATTTC
>Ga0210057_1004974_pt1 | contig 17298 bp, 18 predicted proteins | sample CryGeyCG2114_010_2_FD_183968 | JGI IMG/M metagenome (GOLD analysis project Ga0210057, IMG submission 183968) | Groundwater microbial communities from aquifer - Crystal Geyser CG10_big_fil_rev_8/21/14_0.10 (SPAdes) (version 2) | ecosystem: Environmental > Aquatic > Deep subsurface > Groundwater ...
GGAAAAATCGTCGTCTCTCTCACCGACTTATTCATTATAAAAGCAAAGAATCTTTCGCTCATCCCAAAGCCAAGCGCCGGCGGCATTCCATATTCAAGCGCTTCCACAAAATCTTCGTCCATCATTTGCGCTTCTTTATCCCCGGCTTTGCGCGCTTTCATTTGTTCCATAAATCTGTTTTTCTGGTCTATCGGGTCGTTAAGTTCCGCGAACCCGTTGCCAAGTTCGGATTTTCCCGCAACCAATTGAAACCGCAAAACCTTTTTCGGATTTTCCGGGTCTGATTTGGCGAGCGGCGAAATTTCAATCGGATGTCCGGTTAAAAAGCACGGCTGAATAAGTTTCTGCCTCACCGTTCTTTTATAAATCGCGTCTATTAATCTGCCCTTGCCCCAGCCTTTTTCATATTTCACTCCAAGCTCGTCCAATTTTTTCTTCAATTCCGAAATTTTAACTTCTTTATTTAAATCAATCCCGGCTTCTTTTTTAAATTCTTCAAAATAATCCACGGCTGGAAAATTCCTACTCCAGTCTATTTTTTTTCCCTCAAATTCCGTTTCATACTTTCCAATAACTTTCAAAACAATTTCTTTGAAAAGTTTTTTCACAAAATCCATTCCTTTTTCCATATCCGAATACGCCCAATAAAATTCCGTATACTCAAATTCCTGCAAATGTTCCCTGTCCATTCCTTCATTTCTGAAAACTCTGCCAATTTCAAAAACTTTTTCAAATCCCCCCACTAAAAGCCGTTTAAGCGGAAGCTCAAGAGAAATGCGCAGATAAAAATCCTGGTCCAAAGCGTTGTAGTGGGTCATAAAAGGTTCGGCGTCCGCTCCGCCCGGAATGTGTTCAAGCACCGGCGTTTGCACTTCTAAAAATCCGGCGCCTGCCAAAAAACCCCTTATTGTCTGCCAAAAAACGTTTTTCTTCCTGAATAGATCGCGCACGTCCGAGTTAAGCGCCAAATCCAAATATCTTTTCCGCAAAATTTCTTCCTCATCTTTTAAGCCAAAATATTCCGTCGGAATTGGACGGATATTTTTTGATAATAATTTCCAGTCTTGGACTTCTATGGTTTTTTCCTCTTTTTTTGTTCTAAAAAGACTTCCTTTCACTTCCACAAAATCGCCCATCTCAATATTATTCACAAAAAGTTCATATTTCCCTTCCGCCAAATTTTCTTTTCGCAAAAAAATCTGCATTTTTGCCGAGCCGTCTTCAATGTTGCCGAAAGACGCTCCGCCCATCAAACGAAAAGATTTCAGTCTGCCGGCTAAAATAACTTCCTTTTGTGATTCTTTCAAGGTCTCAAATTTATCCAGCGCCTCGGCGTTAGAAATCGTCCTACCCGTTTTCTCGGGATATGGGTCCATTCCCGCTTTTTTCAAATTCTCAAGTTTTTTAAGTTTTATTTTAACGTCTTCGCTCATGCCCAGTAACACTACTTCAACTTAATCACGATAAATCGTGATTAGACTGAAGTGATATTTATTGTTTAATCTTTTGCCCGGCAATTTGCTTTGTTTTTGCTTTTTTAAAAGCAAAACATTGAAGTAGTGTTACTGGGTATTTTTATGAGTATAGCACAATTTTTGTTCCTTTTTAAACCTTTCCATCGCCAGCTCAATTAATTTATCCAAAAGCTTAATCAAAGGAATCTCGCTCGCTTCCCATAATTTCGGGTACATACTAATAGAAGTAAATCCGGGAATGGTGTTTATTTCATTCACCAATAAATCTCCATTTTTCTTGAGGAAAAAATCCACCCGTCCCATTCCCTCGCAATTAAGAACCCTAAACGCCTTAACGGCGGTTTGTTGAATTTTTTTAATTATTTCTTTTGAAACTTCTGCTGGAATTTTAAATTCAGCTCCATTTTTATCTATATATTTCGCTTCGTACGAATAGAATCCACTCTTCGGAATAATTTCTCCGGGAATTGAAGCTATCGGCGCGTCATTTCCCAAAACAGCGCATTCTATTTCTTTCCCCTTAATCGCTTCTTCTATAATAACTTTTGAATCGTATTTAAACGCTTCATTTATGGCCTTTTTAAATTCTTTTTTATTTTTAGCCCTGCTTATGCCCACAGACGAGCCGGAATTCGCGGGCTTAACAAATATAACTGGACCAAGTTTTTTTGAAACTTGTTTATATGAAATTCGCTCCCCGGAATAAACAGTTATGAAATCCGCCACGGCGATGCCAGCTTGTTTTAAAAGCCTTTTAGAAATGTCTTTATCCATCCCAATCGCCGAGCCAAGCACGCCCGCGCCAACAAACGGCAAGCCCGAAAATTTCAATAAGCCTTGAATTGTACCATCTTCGCCATAAGCTCCGTGAATAACCGGGAAAACAATATCTATTTTATTAAAAATTTTCCGGCCCAACTGTAAATTCCCTGTTCTTTTTATATAAATAGAAATTACTTTATATTTTTCTTTATCTAAAGCTTTAATGATATTTCTCGCCGACACGACCGAAATCTCGTGCTCAACCGATTTCCCGCCAAAAACAACTCCGATTCTCAATTTTTTCTTTAATTTTTTGCCCAATTTTTTCACTGCCATTTAAAAAATATAACATCCGGCGTTCTGAAAAGCAAAAACACCTATCTTAGTTTGGGCGATTTTTCATAGAGTTTTAATTTATATTATTTTACCACAAACCGCGCGGGAATCACGATGTCCCAAGTGGTGGATAACTTTCGGTTCATTTTCGGTATCGGCATGCTACAATTAAAATATGCTAACAAAACGCCAAAAACAAATATTGGATTTTATTACAAAATACAATAAACACCATGGCATTTCTCCCTCTCTTGAAGAAATAAAAAAGCATTTTCACCTCTCCTCTGTTTCTAATATTCACCAACACATTGAGGCCTTAAAAAATAAGGGCTATTTAAATAAGGCCGAGAATCAACCGAGAGGAATTGAAATTAAAAATCCGACAAAATCGCCTGGAACGATAAGTATTCCCCTTCTTGGAGTTATTACTGCCGGCGAACCCGTTGAGGCATATGAAGTGCCAGAGAATATAATAATATCCAAAGATTTAGTTCCGAATGGCGGGGATTGCTTCGCTTTGAAGGTTAATGGAGATAGTATGATTGGCGAAGGAATTTTTGACGGCGATACCGTTATCGCCCGCAAACAACAAACAGCCGAAAACGGAGAAATTGTAGTGGCGTTGATTAATGACAGTGAAACGACGCTTAAAAAAATATACCGAGAAAAAAATGGTTTCAGACTACAGCCAGCGAATTCAAGCTTAAAACCAATATTTGTTAAAAACGTAATTGTCCAAGGAAAAGTTGTTAATGTTATTAGAAATCTCGAAAAAGAAAAAATAAGCAAAGAAGAATTCTCCGAAGAAACAATTAAATATATGAATACTGCCGATATTGATTACAGAAAATCTCTTGGTCAATATTTCACGCCAAAATCAATAAGAGAAGAATTATTAAATAAACTCCCGACGAAAATTAAAAATCCAAAAATTTTAGATCCGGCTTGCGGGACTGGTGAATTTCTTGTCTCGGCTCAAAAATACTTTGATAATCCAGAACTCCATGGTTGGGATATAGATAAAAATTTAATAAAAATATCCAAAACGTTAAATCCAAAGGCGAATATTGAGAATATAGATTCCCTGCAAAACAATGACTATAATAAGTTTGATTTTGTCGTTGGAAATCCTCCTTATTTTGAATTTTGCCCATCTCAAAAAATAAAAGATAAATTTAGGGAAATAATTAACGGCCGTACTAATATTTTTAGTTTATTTATTTATCAAGGAATCAAATGGCTTAAAGATGACGGCTACCTTGCCTTTGTTGTTCCTCCGTCTATGAACAACGGAGCATACTTTCAAAAATTAAGAAATTTCATCGTTAAAAACGCGAATATTGAATATATTCAAATTTTGAAAGACCCAAAACTATTTCACGGGGCGCTTCAATCAACAATGCTTATTATTCTTAAAAAGGGGAAGAATAGGGGTGATTATTTATTCAAAAAAAACGAGATATTGATTTTCAGCGAGGGGGCAAAACATCTTAAAAAAATATTCAAGAATAGGACAACCTTAAAAGATTTAAATTTTGGCGTAAAAACCGGAAGGTTAGTATGGAATCAAAATAAAAAAATACTCACCAATAATCACAATGAGGGCATTCCGCTTATATGGGCTCATAATATAGAATCGGGAAGGTTGAATTTCCCCCTACACAAAGAAGAAAAACCCCAATATGTAAAAACAGAAAATTACGATATGGGTCCAGCGGTAGTCGTTAATAGGATAACAGGGTCAATAAATTCGATGAGATTAAAAGCGGCATTTATCCCTGTTGGTATGAAATTTATAGCCGAAAATCATGTAAATGTAATTTATCCTCCCTCAAAAGAAAGCCAGCTTAATTTTAGATTTGCCGATAATTCAAAACAAATCAAGCTGCCACTTGAAGGAATAGTGAAACAACTTTCTTCTGAAGAAAAATTGGGGGTGATTAAAAATATAACTGGAAATACTCAAATTTCAAAAACAGAACTGGAAAATCTTTTTCCAATTTCAATATAAATGCGATAAATTAAAACTATGGAAGATAGACGAGTTAAGGCAAATAGGGCTCAAGCCGACTATTTTGAATTATTGGTCGCGCAACACATATGCCATCTTTATAAAATAAGGTTTTCTTATAGTAAGGACTTGGCAACCCTATTAAATAAAATTCTGACCGTTCCAGATGGGGCCAATAGATTAAAATTACAAAGTGAAAATTTTTTGAAATTGGCTCCACAAAATAAAGCACAATAAGGCCCCAAACAAAACTCAAGCCAAGCAATTCAAAATCTCCTTTCTTCGGAGAGTTAGTAAAATAACGAAAAGTCCAGACCATAAGAAAACCCGGAATTATAAATATTAAAAAATGGTAAATGTCTAAATTAATTTGTCCCATGGGCAAATTATATCATAAAAACAAAAACCGCCGAAACGGCGGTTTTTTACAATTTCAAACATGTCTTATATAGATAAATTCACAACTTTACAAAGTAGACAACTGGCAATCTTGTGTCTCATCCCCATTGCCGTTTTCTGGGTTCCAACACTTATAAACAATTTTTACGTCTTCAATTATTGCTCGTGAATCTTCTACTGAAAGTCCAATAATATCGAAATTTATTTTATTGCTAACATTTAAAAGTTTTGCCCAATCAGAAATATTATAATTCTGAGCCTTAGGATTATATGGCAGCCCCGGAAGATATGTTATTGAGTTTAGTGGAAGTAAAATTTCTGTCGTGTTCATAATAGGATTATCTATTTTAATACTTTTAGATAGAAGTAAGTGTCCGCCAAAACCCTGAGGTTTTATATACACACTTTCATATCTATCGTCTAATGCTCTACCGTTAACCCTGGCACGAACATAAAGATAACCACAGGCGATTTGTCCCTGGCCAGTTCTACTTACTTGTACCTGCTTATCATTTACAAAATAACCATCGGCTGCGTAAGTATTAAGATTTTGAACTAAATTCACAACCTGTCCTTTATTTGTTAGTGCTAAAAAATCGGCGTAATTTATAGAACAACTTGGCGCCTGTACAAGAACAGGCTTGTCTATTGGCCTTTCAATAATTAAAGGTTTTTTAAAATAGTTAACAGCTATTGTTGTGCCTACTACAACGATTGCTCCAGCTATTAAAATCGAGATAAATTGTAAAAATGATTTCATAAATTAATTTTACGCTGATACAATGCGTTCTATTTTAATACGATAATTTTTTATAAAAAATGAAAGGAAATAAAAGGCAATACCGATCATAGTTAAAATTAGTCCCCAATGAACAACGTCGGGCATATTATTCCACCACGACATTAATTGTGGCAACCTACTAGATTGAGCTTTATTGATAATACCCACACAAATACTACTAATAACAACTAGCCACGTTGCAATATTAGGATCTATAATCGCCAATACAACAATCAACACTACCAAAAATATTAAAAAGCTTATCAGAGAAAGATTTTTAAGTTCCATTTTATTAGCTATATTCTTTTATCGTCATTTATACTATATCCTTTTATATAAATAATCAAATCAAATAAATATCTGATAAATAACTTGTCATTATTAATGATAGTTTTTCTTAATTTTTCACATCGTATTCTTATCCCTCTCTTCAATTTGTTTTTTCTTGATCTCTGGAATTTTCCCGTAAATTGTCTCTATTTCCTTAAGTTCAGTAATCATTTTTTCTGCAATGAAGTTTACGAGCTGAAATAGAGACGTCGCAATTTCTATGTCATCCCGTAGATCCAACTCGCCCGGATGAACCGCTTCATTGCCGATAACGCGCAGTGCATCAAGTGATTGTTGCACTTTCGCGGACAATCCTTTTTTAACCAAACTAGCTATCGCTTTATTCAAACTTTCATTCTCTCCAAGTTGAACGCATAATTTCTGAATTGCCAATCTTAAAAGCGCAGCCGCACCTCGCGGAGATTTCTGGATAATTGAAGCAGCTTCTAAATAATCTCGTTACACGTCTAATTCTAAATCTAAATTTGGTGGTTCAATCCCATAAAATTCCGGAAAAATCATCTTCCATTCATGCCAAATTAAATATTTGCCACAATGTCCACAAAAACATATCTTCGCATTTTTAATGCTTGGATAATTTTCTTCGTCATAAAAATATAGATCGCGCCACAATTGATTAGCATAGGCCGAGCAGTGCGGGCAATTAAACGCAGACCCTTCCCATGCCGGCTGCGTGTATGGAACTTTATTCGCCATAGTCTTATTTTATCACAAATCACACAAAAAATCCCCAGTCATAAAACTGGAGATTTTTGTTTAGAATGCCTATTTTTGCCTATTTCTTAATTTTATACATCCCCGCGTGGCCAGGAACAATAAAATCCGCGAGTTTTATTTACTCCTTTTGTTATTTCCTACTTTTCTGCGATCCAACCTCGACGCCAAATTCTGCTGTCTCGCAACCTGCTTGGCAAATTTAACTTGATTTTTCTTCCCGGCATCCCGGGCCAACTTTTTCTCAAGCATTCTTTTTATGTCTGTTATTTTCCCCATATTTATTATCCTACCACAATTTTATCACAATTTCCCCCTCTAGAACCCCGCCCCAAAAATCCCACAAATGGCCGCCTTTCAACTGTCTTCATCTTTTTTTGATTTTGACAAATTTTTGACAAATCTTACGCCATGGCGTAAGATTTGTCAAAATCAAAAGTTAAATAATTCCCATATAAATATAGTTCCCATATGATAGTTCCCATATGAATAAAGCGCTCCCATCGGGATTCGAACCCGAGTTACCAGGATGAAAACCTGGCGTCCTAGACCAGACTAGACGATAGGAGCAGAACTAAATTTCCAATTTCCAATTACCAATTTTCAATTTAGACATAACGATCTGCCACGTTAGTTGCCGCGTAACTTTCCGGTTTTATGCGGGGCTCAAAATTATATGCCCGTACCATTCCAATAACTTCTTGCGTCATTGATTTTGTTTCGCCTTTTTCACCGACGTCAACATGAATTTCAAAATCAAAATCCGGTACGTCTTTGATTTTTTTCAAACTTTCTAAAATTTCTTTCGCGGTATCAATAGACAATAAAACTTCCTGAATTATCCTGTCGTGCAAATTATGAAATCTTTTTAATTCCGCCCTTCTCCAAAAAAACCGGCCGCCGTTGCCAACTCGATGGACCACGACCGCGGTCACAAAATCCGTGTTTTCGCCGGCATGGCCCTCGGAATCGCTGCCGATAAAAATTTTATACCGACGGCTTTCGTCTTCCGTCATAAATTTCACAACAACTCCCGCCACCTCGGAAACGCTGAATTTCACCCCAACCGAATTATTAAAATATTTATCCATTTGAATTTAAGATATGTTTTTTGCGCGGTTTTGTCAATTTTTGGAGAGAATTTAGGATTTAGAATATAGAAGTTGAAATGCTTTATACTTTATATTTAATACTTTATACTTAACGCCATGGAACAAAAACTCGCAATTTTAATCGATGCCAATTCTTTAATTCATCGGTGCTTTCATGCCCTGCCGCCTTTTACCGGACCGGGAGGAGTTCCAACGGGCGCGCTTTACGGCGTTTCAAATATAATGCTCAAAGTTTTGCGCGAGCAAAAACCCGATTACATCGCCGCTTTTTTTGACAGGCCCGAGCCAACTTTCAGAAAAGAAATGTTTGATGATTATAAAATTCAACGTCCTAAAGCTCCCGACGAATTGATTTCCCAAATTATTGAAACCCATAATTTATTTGAAGCTTTTGGGATAAAAACATATGAAGCGCCGGGCTATGAAGCCGACGATATGATAGGGGTAGGGGCAAAACAATTAAAACTCATTGATGATATGAAAGTAAAAATATTGACCAGTGATTCCGATATTCTCCAATTGGTCGAAGGTGAAAAAATAGTAGTGGAATCGCCCCAAAAGGGCATAAGTGAGATGAAAATTTATGATTCCGCCGCGGTTGAAGAAAAATATGAGGGCCTAAAACCAAGCCAAATTCCCGATTTTAAGGGTCTCGTCGGCGACGCCTCCGATAATATCCCGGGCGTGCAAGGTATCGGCCCGAAAACCGCTATTCCGTTAATCCAAAAATATGGCAGCTTGGAAAACTTTTTAGAAAAAGGGCAAGAAGAAAAAAATTATCAAAAAATTTACGAACAAAAAGACCAAGCGATTCTTTCAAAAAGCCTGGCCACTATAAATTACGAAGCGCCGCTCGAAATTGAAAATATTGAAGAGATAAAATTCGGCGGTTTGTTGAAAGAAAATGTGCTTTCTTATTTTGAAAAATTCGGTTTTAAAAGCTTGATAAAAAGAATTTCCGAAAACGGCGTTTTGGGTTTTTAAATATTGTCCTCTGTTTGTGATTTGTTGTTAGTTATTTGTTTTTTATCACCAGTTGCCGGTTTAATAATAATATATCTTTCCTTTCCTTCCCCCACGCTTTCCGTTAAAACATCGGGCCTCGAAGAAAGCTCAATATGAATCAACCGGCGCTCATAGCCGTTCATCGCAGGCAAAGAAACTTCTTCGTTTATGGTTGCCGCTTTTCTGGCAGCCGCTCTCGCAAGTTCCAAAATTATATTGTCGCGCTCTTTGCGATAATTATTTATATCAACAAAAGTCGCGCTATATTCTTCACCCTCTTTTCTGTCCTTGTCCGAGATAAGTCTGAAAACACAGTTTAATCCGGAAACAAAATTTGGAACTATTTTTTTAAAATATTCTCCCTCATTCACAAAAACTGAAAACCGCCCATTTTCAGAATCATAGTTCGCGGAAAAATCCCCAAAGCCCATCATCTCCAACATCTTTTTTAAAATTTCCAATTCTTTTTCTTTATCCATTTTATATATTCATCTTCTTAATTTTTTTATTGATTATTATCTGTTGAATAACTGAAAATATAGACGTTGTCAACCAATAAAGCGCGACAGCCGAGGGAAGATTAAAAAAATACAAAAATACAAACGTTAAAACCGGTCCCATAAAAACCATTTGCCTGCCCATTCTTTCGGCGATATCAAATTCATTTAAGGGCTTGTTTATCTTAGGTAAAGCTAATTTCCCCTGATAATATTGCACAATCGCCGCCACAATGACAATTAAAACATTTTTCTGGTTTAAATCAACAATTCCCAAAAATAAATTATTAATCGGCCCGAGATGTGAAATTTCAGTAAGCCCGCTCAAAAAAACTTTATAAAGCGCGATTAAAATCGGCAACTGGATAAGAAGCAAGAGAAAGCCGGAAAATGGGTTTACTTTATGTTCTTTATATAAATTTAAAAGCGCTTGGGTTTGTTTTTCTTTATCGTCTTTATGGTTTTTTTGAATTTCTTTTATTTTAGGCGCAAGGCGCTGCATAATCGCTTGGTCCTTGGCGCCCTTGTAAAACAACGGAAATAAAACAAACCTGATAATAATTGTTAAAATAATAATCGCGATTCCTAAATCATGGAAAGAAAAATTTTGGTATAAAAAAACCAATGATTTCAAAAGCGGTTCGTAAAGAAATTTATTAAATAGATTTATCATTATATTTTTTTTAAAATTAATGGCAGTGATTCCATCACCTTCTTTTCGGGCAGATTGGCGGTAACCGGCAAAACAGAAATTAAAATATCTTTTCCTGGAATTTGACAGAGCCCTGAAACGCGAATTGCCTCAAAAATTTTTCTTTTTATCCTATTCCGCTTAACCGCGCCCCTAAAAACCTTCGCGCTCGCTAAAACTCCAAACCTGGAAAAGTTTTTTCCGTTTTCCCTTTTTCTCACTATAAAAAAATTACCCCTAATGGCAATCGTTTTAGATTTTTTATCCTTCATCCACTCTTGGATTGGAAGACGAAAAAATTTTTGCAGCATTATAGCGCTATTTTTTTTCTTTTTTTTTGGATTCTCCTTTTAATAACTTTCCTTCCTGAAGTAGTTTTCGACCTCTTCAAAAATCCATGGGTTTTTGCCCTTTTTCTCTTTTTTGGTTGATATGTTCTTTTAGGCATGGTTTAAATATAAAACATAAAACTTTAAAAATCAAATTTGTCGACAATAGTTTTCCACAAATAATCAACATCTTAAGAACATTTGCGTCATTTGACTTGTTCCTGAATTTAAATAAGATTAAAAAATAATTTAGCGGAAAAAATTATGCCCAGTAACACTACTTCAATTACTTATTTTTATAAATAAAAATAAGAGTAGGCAATTTATTGGGATAGCAGGTTAAATAAAAAAACACTTCTTTGTGTCAATCACGATTTATCGCGATTAAGTTGAAGTAGTGTTACTGGGTATGGACCTCAATAAAACTTGGCAATCTGTTTTAGCGGGACTGGAACTTCAAATTTCCAGACCAAATTTTCTTACTTGGCTTAAAAATAGCCGCTTGGTTAAAAAAGAGGAAGATGGCAGAGTAATTGTCGGGTTTATGAATAATTTCGCGAAAGAATGGGTTGAAAATAAATACAATAAATTGATTTTGGAATCACTTAGAGAATTTGACGACACGATTAAAAAAGTTGAATACATAGTTATCGCTGAAAATAAAAATCCTCCTGCAATAAAAACTAATGAAGGAAAAAAATATTCTTCACACCAACAAGATATTTTGCCGGAATTTAAAATCGACCCCGAAACAAATCTCAATCCCCGCTACACAATGAGTTCTTTTGTTGTTGGCTCTTCTAATGAGCTCGCTTACGCCGCCACAACTGCGATAATTAAAAATATTGGTAAAAAATACAATCCGTTTTTTGTTTATGGCGGAACCGGTTTGGGAAAAACCCACCTTATTCAGGCAATGGGAAATGAAATAAAAAATGTTTATAAAAATAAAATTAAAGTAAAATACGTTCCTTCGGAAAAATTCGTTAATGATGTTGTTTGGGCGATAAGAAATAAACGAATGGATGATATTAAAGAAAAATACCGCAATATTGATGTTTTAATAATAGATGATATTCAATTTATCGGCGGGAAAGAAAGGAGTGAAGAGGAATTTTTTCATACATTCAATGTTCTTTATGAAAATAATAAACAAATTATTCTTTCTTCAGATAGGCCGCCCGCGGCAATTCCAACACTTGAAGCGCGCCTTCGTTCACGTTTTGAAGGTGGAATGATAGTTGATATTACTTATCCCGATTATGAAATGCGCCTCGCTATTATTAAAAATAAACTTCAAGAAAAAAACGTTTCGCTTAAAGATGAAGTTTGCTCGTTAATTTCAACTAAAATTCAAAGGAATATAAGGGAGTTAGAAGGTATTCTTAATAAAATATTATTTTATCAAGAAGTAAAAAATGTTGATTTGGACGCGAAAACGGTTGAAGAAATTATAAATAATATAGTCCAGCAATCTGCAAGAAATATCACCGGAAACCAAATTGTTAAAGCTGTAGCTGATTTTTACGAAATGACGATAGCTGATTTAATAAACCGCTCAAGGAAAAAAAGTGTTGTTGAGCCAAGACAAGTTGCTGCATTCTTATTAAGAGAATTAATAGATATGTCTTATAATGATATTGGGGATAGGTTGGGGAAAAGGGACCATACAACCGCCATATACGCGTGTGAGAAAATATCCCAAGAAATAAACAAAAATCAAAATCTTGGACAAAAAATTATTTTAATTAAAGATAATATCTATAAAGGTTAGAAAAAATAAAATTTTTAGTTTTCCACTATTAATTAAGATTTAATTAAGTTATTATAAAAAATAAAATTGGAAATAAATCAAGAAACGCGCCATATTTTAAATTAATTAACATAATTAATGACGCTAACTACTACTACTTATTTTATTAATTAATAATAGAAGTTATAATAGAAAATATATGAAAATAATAATTTTAAAAAATCACTTAAAATCGGGATTGGATATAATTGGAAAAGTTGGAACGGATAATAATTACACCGCTTTGCCGGTTTTAAAGAACTTTTTGATGGAAACCGTTGATAATAAAATAAAATTATTAGCGACAAATCTTGAAATGGCAGTTACGGCATTTGTTCCGGGAAAAGTTATTGAGGGCGGAATTTTCACAATTCCGTTCAATATTTTTAATTCGGTTATAAATAATATCCAAAGCGAAAGGATAAATCTTGAAATTGAAGGCAACCAATTATTCATAAAAACCGATAACTACCAGGCAAAAATTCACATAGGCAAAAAAGACGACTTTCCCATAATTCCCCAAATAAAAAACGAATTATTTATGGAAATTTCTTCAACTTTAATTAAAAGCGCGTTTATGTCTATTGTCGGGGCCGGTCAGGTTTCTGATATTAAACCTGAATTAAGCGGCGCGCTTTTTGATTTCCAAAATAATTATTTTAAAATAGCCGCCACCGACAGTTTTAGGCTTGCCGAAAAAATAATAATAAACACCCAGTTTAAAACAGAAATAGAGGATAATTTCAGGGTTATAATTCCTCTAAAAACAATCCACGAAATAATAAGAAATTTTAAAGATGAAAATAATGGGATAAAAATATACTTTGATCCAAACCAGGTACTTTTTAAGAGTGAAAACTGCGAAATAATTTCAAGATTAATAAGCGGTGAATTTCCCGATTATCAAGCGATTATTCCTCAAGCCTTTGAAACCGAGGCGATCTTGGAAAAAGAACAATTAATTTCCGCGTTAAAACTTACAAGTTCTTTTACTGATAAATTAAACGAAATTAAAATTTTAATAAAAGAAGGTTCGAAAAACATCGAGGTTTTTTCTTCAAACCAAATAGTGGGAGAAAGTAATTATTTAATACCGGCGAAAATAAAAGGCGCCGGAATGGAAATTATATTCAACTGGCGGTTTCTTATGGATGGGATAAAATCAGTCAATTCCGAAAATATATTTTTGGGTTTTAACGGCGGAAACCGGCCGGTTTTAATAAAATCTCAAGGAGATATCTCTTGTTTTTACATCTTAATGCCGATAAATCCAAGTTAGGATTTTTATCCAGGCAAATTTTTCCGCCAATTTTTTAGGGGTAACTCCCAATTCCAAAATTGTGAATCATACTCGGGGTTTAGCGGCTGCGGCCCCATTGGATTAGTTTTATCCACATAATAGAGAATTTCGTGGACTTGGCCATTTATGATATATTCCCCATTCATCATGGGTTTATTTTCTTGAACACCGTCGGGTTTATTGAAAAATTCCATTGGATAATTTTGCAACGCGGCGTTCATAAATTCGCTCCACATTGGAACCGCCGCCAAAATACTGCCAGCGTGTTTCTGCATTGGGGTATTATCGCTATTTCCAGCCCAAACTCCAATAGTTAAAGATGGGGTATATCCAAGCGTCCACGCGTCTTTATAATCATTCGTGGTTCCCGTTTTAAGCGCGACATCTCTGCCCGGAAAAACGGTTAAGTTTAAACTACTCTGGAATAGTCCGGCGCGGGCATCGATGTCTGAAAGAATATTATTAACGAGTTTTGGATATTGTTGGTCTATAACTCTTGTGGCTTGGTCTAAATATTTTTCTAAAATATCTCCCTTGGCGCTGTCCACTTCTAAAATTATCGCTTGGTTGTGTTTTATTCCTTCTTGGGAAAAAACCGAATAAGCTTCAACCATATCTATTAATTTAACTTCGCCGCCGCCCAAAACAAGTGAGAGGCCATAGCGCCCCGGGTCGTTTATTGTGGTTAAGCCGAAATTTTGCGCGGTTTTTATCGTGTCGTTTAATCCCGCCAAATAAAGAATCTTAACAGACGCCACATTTATCGATTGCGCCAAACTATTTCTTAAATTAATAGGTCCGCGGAAATCGCCGTCGAAATTTTGCGGATGAAAACATAGCGGATTTTCGTCGTTATAATTTATATTGACAAGTCGGCAAACATCGGTGTATGAAGAAAACTCGGTCGGTAAATCAAAAATAACAGTATTAGGAGAATACCCTTTTTCAAAAGCCGTCACATAGGCGAATGGCTTAAAAGAAGAACCCGGCTGTCTTAAGCCCTGTACGGCAACATTAAAGTTCCCATCAACACTCTTGTCGAAATAATTCTTTGAGCCTACTAATGCTAAAATCTGGCCCGTTTTGGGGTCTTGGGCGACAAGCGCGGCATTTTTACCCTGGTATAGTTCCATATTTCTATTGGCGCCATTTTCCACCGCGGTTTCAGCGAGTTGTTGAAGTTTCCAATCAAGAGTGGTGATTACCTTCAGCCCGCCTTTTTCCATAATATCTTCACCGTATTTTTGGCTTAGGTAATCTTTAACCATCATTACGAAATGGGGCGCCTTGATTAATCCTATATTTTGGCTGGCAAAAACCAATTTTGCTTTTTGGGCGCTTTCTTTTTCTTGCTCGTCTATAAAGCCGAGCTTATTCATTTGTTCCAAGACATAATTTTTTCTATTGATTAACTCTTTGGTGTGCGTTCCCCATGGAGAATAATAAGACGGCGCCTGAATCATCGCCGCCAAAGTCGCCGACTCGGCAAGTGAAAGGTCCTTCGCCGATTTGTTAAAATACGTTTGGCTGGCAGATTCTATTCCGTAAGCGTTTGTGCCATAAGGAATTTGATTTAAATACAATTCCAAAATTTTATCTTTAGTGTATTTCTCTTCTATCCAGTTTGCCAAAATCAACTCTTTGATTTTTCTTTGGATGGTTTTTTCCGCGGTTAAAAAGGTGTTTCTTGCCAGTTGTTGGGTAATAGTTGAACCGCCTTGCGACATTTCGCCGGTTGCCAGGTCGGTAATCAATGCCCTAAGTGTGCCTTTCCAGTCCATCGCCGCGTGCTGATAAAAATTTTGGTCTTCTATTGCAAGAGTCGCCTCTCTTGAGTATTGAGAAATATCACTAAAAGGGATAATAGTCCTTTTCTGGTCGCCATGGATTTCGTAAAGCAAGGTTTCGCCCGTTCGGTCGTAAATTTTAGTTGATTGAGTAATTTGGCCGTCTATGAATTCTTCCGGATTGGGCAGCTCTTGAGCCATTTTTGCTATATTAATCAACCCCCATATTCCCAACAACAAACAGGCCAGTATAAACAGGCCTGCAAGTTTTAATAAAAAACGCTTTTTATTTTTCACGTAATTAATCAATTAAGATTTTTTATTCAAGATAATCTTCTTCCTCTTTGAGATCTTCATCTTCATCCTCTTTTTCTTCGTCTTCGTCGCCATCAACAGAGAATCCGTCCAAATCTTCTTTGTCTTCCTTGGCGGCTTTCTCATCCTCGTCATATTGAGATTTCAAAGTTGTTAAAGTTTCCAATTCAATAGCCATAATCAAATATTGTTATTTTTATAATCAAACGACCTTTTTGGTTATGTGTTGAAAATTTATATTTGAACTTCCGGTGATCGCCGCCGCCAACGCATCGGTAGCATCATCGTATTCGTTGATTTTATCCATTTTTAAAATTTTTGCAACCATCTTGGCGACGGATTTTTTATCCGCCATTCCATATCCCGTTACGCCCTGTTTTATCTCAAGCGGTGTAAATTCCAATAAGGGTATTTTGCTTTTTGTTATCAGTAATGTCAAGATACCCCGCGATTGCGCCACCTCCAGGCCGGTTTTTTGGTTTTTAACAAAATAAAGTTTTTCCATTATCGCCCAGTCGGGCTTTTCTTTTTTTAAAAGCGCCAAAAATGATTTTTCCAAATCAACCAGCCGTTCATATTTGTCTTTTGAGGTTATCTTTAATATGCCGGCTTTTATGAATTTTAATTCATTGCCGGATTTTTCTATAAGGCCATAGCCTATTCTTGCGCTGCCCGGGTCAATTCCAAGTATCTTCATATATTTGTATAAATTTTTTGCACGTCGTCGCGCTCTTCAAGCTCATCAATTAATTCCTGAAGTTTTTTCTTGGCTTCTTCTGGTATCTCTTGTTTAAATTTCACCTGCCAAATAATTCCATCGTCGCTGTTCAAACTCTCAAACGCCCATTTAACGCTTCCTTGTTCGCCGAATTTAGCATTGTTGTCGCTTAAAATCTTTTTGATTTCTGAAATAGTCCGGTTGCGGCTGTCTGTTACGGCTTCTATTAAAATAGCCGAACCTTCCGGGCCATAAGCCTCAATAAGAAGCTCTTCTAAGTCTTTTTGTTCCGTGGCGCGCTTGATTGCTCTTTCAATATTATCTTTTGGAACATTGTTTTGTTGCGCTTTTTCAACCGCCGTTCGGAGACGCGGATTAAATTGCGGATTTGTTTCGGTTTTAGCGGCGATAGAAATCGCGTTAAGAAGTTTTGAAAAAACCAAACCGCGTTTTTGGTCCGCGCTGCCCTTTTTGTGTTTTATCCCCGCCCAATGAGAATGTCCCGACATGCCACTATTTTATAAACTTATTGATTTATAATCAAGAAGTTTATTTAAAATAGTGAGCACCCCGACCGCGGTCGGGGTTATTGTTTTCTGTGTAAATTTTCTTCGGTATTACCTTAAAATTTATAGAAAGCCAATAAAAAAACACCCCGCGAATCGCTTTGGCCGAAGCCGTAGCAAATCGCGGGGGCGAAAGGGGTCTATCGGATTGATCCCTGTATCCCGATTGGGAGAAATGGAACCGAATAACTGAAGTGCGTCGGAAACGGATAGCGGGATTGCGGAATTCCACCTAGGCTGATATCTCCGCCGATTACCTGCCCAGTGTCGCAGACCCAGGTGTAGCCGGTTATACAGCTTTGATTCCATTGTTCTCCGGCGAAACTCGATTCAACGACTCTGCCAGTACGGTCGACT
>Ga0210057_1004975_pt1 | contig 17296 bp, 17 predicted proteins | sample CryGeyCG2114_010_2_FD_183968 | JGI IMG/M metagenome (GOLD analysis project Ga0210057, IMG submission 183968) | Groundwater microbial communities from aquifer - Crystal Geyser CG10_big_fil_rev_8/21/14_0.10 (SPAdes) (version 2) | ecosystem: Environmental > Aquatic > Deep subsurface > Groundwater ...
CTAATGGCGCTGATGATGTGGAATTAACTACATAAAGATTCAATGCGCTTCTTAATGAATCTAAGTCGTTCATCCTTTGTGTATCTCTAGCTTGTCTTAAGTATTCAGCTGGATTTAAAACTAAAACTACAACTGTAGCTAAAATCGCCAAAATAGCGATAACGATTAAAAGTTCGAGAAGTGTAAAACCTTTTCTTGTTTTTGTCATAATTTAAAATTTTTATTTAATTAATTTATTGATTAAAGATTTTATCAATGTATTACGCAATTATTTTTTATTGCGTAATTTTCGACCTTTTTTAAATTTTAAAATCTTTTATTTATTATAGTTTGTATTCAAAAATACAACAAATGGGGTTATCCCCACCACCTTTACTATACCTAATTCCTAATTTTCAATTTCTAATTTCTAAATAAATTCCAATGAATCAATTTCTAAAATTAAATCATTAAAAATTCAATGAAAATTGAAAATTTTAAATTTATAATTTATAATTTAAATATTATTTCTTAATAAACTCCTTAATTCTTGCAACTAAATCGTCTATGGATGTTTTTGCTTTTACGAAATATCCTGTTGCGCCTAAATTTTGCCCCCTATCAATATCTTCTGGCTGACCCAAGTTAGAAATTATCATTACAGGAATTTTCTGCGCTTGAAGTTGGGGGTCTGATTTAATTTCTTCTAATACTTCAAACCCTGATTTTTTAGGTAAAATTATATCTAATAACACCAAGCTTATTGGTGTTGATCTTAAATTTTGTAATGCTTCCTCTCCATCTCGCGCATGAATAATATCTATACCCTCTTTTTGTAATCGATTTTTTAAAAGCGATGAAAGAAAAACATCGTCTTCAACTAAAAGAATTTTTGCCATTTGTAAACTAATTTATTGCTTTGAATTACGAAATTCCGTTCTGTAATCCTGAGCGAAGCGAGGTATCTCAATTAAATTAAAAAAATGGGATTCCTCGGCAGGCTCGGAATGACAGAGATGCCATTGATTTAAGAGTTTCATAATCCAAAGTTTATTAATAATCTTTTAAATAATAATACTAAAATTTAGTATAAAAATAAACCCCGTAAAGAACTTTGTTCTACGAGGGTTGCTTCGTTAGAAATAGACAAGCTATTTTTTAAAAAAACTTTGCAGGTAATATTTTATTCTATATTTAATAAGACAAAGATTGGTCTATCTCTATCTATGTTTATTTAAATTGAATCCATATATTATTTAGATATTTTAAATCATCTAACAAAATCAAAACTTTTTAAGTTATCCCAATCACCGTAACTTGAAAGGCTCCACGGCTAACACCTATTTCTTCCATAACTTTCGAAATGAAAGAATCGATCAATTTTTTAATTTAATTATTCCACGCACAGCTTCCGCTACGCGTGCCTTGTTACGACTTCACCCCTGTCACCGATCCTAAGCTAACCCAGCACTTTATTTGCAAATTGCTTTTCAAACAAAGTGCTGGGCTTTACCTATTACCGGCTCCCTTGGTGTGACGGGCGGTGAGTACAGGACTCGAGAACGTATTCACCGCGCCATAGCTGATGCGCGATTACTAGCGATTCCGGCTTCATGAGGGCGAGTTTCAGCCCTCAATCCGAACTGGGGCCAAGTTTTTGGGATTAGCTCCGCCTTGCGGCTTGGCAACCCATTGTCTTGACCATTGTATCATGTGTGTAGCCCAGGGCATCAAAGGGCCACGCTGATCTGACGTCGTCCTCACCTTCCTCCCAGTTAAACTGGGCAGTCCCCCGTGACACTTATAACACGGAGCGAGGGTTGCGCTCGTTTCCCCACTGAAGGGAACAGTTCACACCACGAGCTGACGACGACCGTGCAACACCTGTCCTAACGCCCATAGTAAACTACCGGCTACTAAAGTTTCTTCTAGTATTCGTTAGAATTTCAAGCCCTGGTAAGGTTCCTCGTGTGTCATCGAATTAAACCACATGATCCACCGCTTGTGCGAGTCCCCGTCTATTCCTTTGAGTTTTAAACTTGCGTTCGTACTTCCCAGGCGGTCTGCTTAACGCGTTAGCTTCGCCGCTGAGAGGGTCGATACTCCCAACAGCTAGCAGACATCGTTTAGGGCGTGGACTACAAGGGTATCTAATCCTTTTTGCTCCCCACGCTTTCGCGGCTCAAAGTCAGGAATGCCCCAGGCAAATGCCTTCGCCTTTGGTATTCCGCACGATATCAACGGATTTCACCCCTACACCGTGCGTTCTATTGCCCTCTGACATCCTCTAGTCTAATCGTATCTATTGCGCTTCCACCGTTGAGCGGTGAGATTTAACAACAGACGCACTAGACATCCTACCCGCGCTTTACGCCCAATAAATCCGGATAACGTTTGAGGTCTCTGTATTACCGCTGCTGCTGGCACAGAGTTAGCAACCTCTTATTCCTACAGTACAGTCAAACCGTTTATCACGGCTTCCTCCTGTAGAAAAGCAGTTTACGATCCGAAGACCTTCATCCTGCACGCGGCGTCGCTCCATCAGGCTTTCGCCCATTGTGGAATATTCTCGACTGCTGCCACCCGTAGGTGTACGGCCCGTGTCTCAGTGCCGTCGCTGGGGATCAGCCTCTCAGCCCCCCTACCCGTCATAGCCTTGGTAGTCCATTACACCACCAACTAGCTGATAGGACCTAGACTCCTCTTAAAGCGGATTGCTCCTTTACTCCGACCGAGATCGGAGACTATTGGGCATTAGCCCACCTTTCGGCAGGTTATTCCCATCTTCAAGGTAGATAATCAAGGTGTTACTAGCTCGTTCGCCACTCTCCGACCGAAGTCGGAGCGTTCGACTTGCATGCCTTATCCACGCCGCCAACGTTCATCCTGAGCCAGGATCAAACTCTCTATAATAGAAACAAATCCGCACAGGTCTCTTAAAAAGAAACCAGGGCAAACTTGTCTCTACAAAAATTGGGACAACTAAAAAAATCTTGATTTATTTTGCGAAACTCAAATTTTGAATCTTAAAACCTAAAATTTATAATTCTTGGCTTTGTAATTCATATTTTATATTTCTTGGTTATTCGCTATTACTTGCTAAATGGATTCAATTTTTAATGTCCAAGATATCAGAAATTTCTTCATTTCAGAACAGCTTCTATTATATACACGGACAAACTCTTGTCAACCCTTAATGTAATAAATCACTATATGGTTAAATATAGACAAATTTATAAAGCTATGCTAAACTTTTTTGGTATGAAAAAAGATACTCACCCACAATATTACTCAAAGGCAATGGTAAAATGCGTTTGCGGAAATTCATTTACAATAGGTTCTACAAAGCCAGAACTTAAAATTGAAATTTGTTCAAACTGCCATCCTTTTTATACGGGAAAATCAAAAATAACTGATATGGCTGGAAGAGTTGAAAGATTTAAAGCAAGAAACGCTAAAAAAACAGAAGCTCCTTTAAGAAAAAAGACCGAGAAAAAAGCAGCTAAAAAAGCTAAGAAAATAAAATAGTTAATTCTATTAAAACTAAAAAATGCCGAATGGCGTTTTTTAGTTTGACCTTTTCTTAATCATATAACAATATATATATATGCAACAAAATATAAATAAAATAATATTAGAAATAAGAGCTGGCGCAGGCGGAGATGAGGCCTCTATTTTTGCCGGCGACTTAGCCAGAATGTACCAAAAATATGCCGAAAGCCGAAAATGGAAATTTAATATTGTAGACTTTAACCAAACTTCAATTGATGGATATAAAACATTTATTGCAGAAGTAGAAGGAGATAATATCTATGAAAATTTAAAACAAGAATCTGGAGTGCACAGAATACAAAGAGTTCCTAAAACAGAAAAAGCTGGCAGGGTTCATACATCAACAGCGTCAGTTGCAATAATGCCTGAAGTAAAACCAGAAGAGGTTCAAATTAATCAAGGCGACTTAGAAATTTCATTTTTTAGAGTTTCTGGTCCTGGCGGACAAAATGTTAATAAAGTTGAAACTGGAGTAAAACTACTCCACAAGCCAACTGGAACAATAGCATCTTGCACAGCTGGACGATCGCAATATGCAAACCGTGAATCTGCAATGAATATGCTTCGTTCTAGAATATACAAAGAACAACAGAAGAAAGAACAAGCTGAACTCGGCGCTTTAAGAAAAGACCAAATAGGCACAGCTGACCGCAGTGAAAAGATTCGAACATATAACTTCCCCGACGACCGCATTACAGATCATAGGTTTAATGTTAAGGTTCATAATATAGAAAAAGTTTTAAATGGTGATTTAGATATTCTTTTGAAAAAATTTAATAAGGAAGGATAACTTAATAAATAAAATAAAAAATCCCACAAAATGGGATTTTTTATTAGAAATTAATTCTTATTTTCTTTAAGCATTTAATGTATTTATGTCTTGTTGAAATTGTTGCGCGCGCTCCACAACTCTTGATCCATAACTAGATAAATAACTGCTCCATCTTGATCCTGCATAATACTTTGCTGCTGCAACTTTTTCTGCATAAATTGATCCACCAGCTGCTCCAGCGCCCTTAAGATAAAGAGCTGTTGCTATAAATGCGTCCATATTATTCCAAGGCGATGCAGGACTATTACTTGTTATGCTAGCAATTTCATCTTTAAATCTTATCCAAGTTGATGGGATAAACTGAGCTGGCCCCATAGCTCCCCCATAAGATCCGTCAGATGGAATTGGACAAGAAACAAGTGTTGTATCAGGATTCATATTTAATTCCTTTACAATTTCTAAAAATATAGGGATGTCGCGTGTAGGATTCATAGCTGTTTTATTACTGGCGCGCGCTGAATAATAAGGATTTACATCATAACGGCATTTTCCGACATTCTTTCCCAATGCTGATTCCCTATCTAACACTGCTAATATAAGCGCGGCTCTTACGCCCGTTTTTGCTTCCGCAAATTTAGCTAATTGGTATGCTTCTTCAAATTTAAGCGCCCCCCCGCCGACAAGTTCAAATAATCTGCTTCTAATTTGAACAGCTGTTTTTTGGGTATCTATTAAAATTTTCTTATATTCCGATTCCTTTCCCTTGGTTATTTTAAGTAAATTGTCTTTTTCTTTTTTTGTTTGTTGTATTGAAATTTTTTGTCCTTGCTGATATTGTATCAAACTCATTGTGTCTTCTTTTTGTAAGGCCAAATTTTCTTTTTGATCAAATAATTTAATGTTCAGGCCTGTTAATTCTTCAACGTTTGATCTTAACTTATCTTGAACACTTGTCAATCTACTCATCTCATTGAAAAAATCTGAGATTTTATGGTTTGTAAGAAAAATTGTGATAGTATCTTGATTAGAATTTTGATACATACTTTGTAAAATACCCCCTATAATCTTTTTCTTATCAATTATTTTGCCTTGAGTAACAGTTATTTGTTCGGATGTTAAATTAATTTCTTTACTTAATTTTTGTATTGTAAGAGTAATAGCTTTTATTTGTAAATTAAGTTTTGCTATTTTATCAGTGTATTTTTTTATTTCTGACTTAAGGGTATTCCCTTGTTTTTTATATTCTTGAACTTTATTGTCATAATCATCTATTTGTTTTTCAAGTTGAGTAAGTTGGGCCTCAAGAGCTTTCCTTTCTTCAATTGAACCTTGAGCAGCTTGCGCATCACCAGATGTTGGAGCGACAACTAAACGAAAAACAAAAGTCGCTACAACAAGTAGAACGAGCAATATTGTCGCGATTTTTTTAATAGGAATTCTGATGACCTTATGATAATTAAGATTTATCTGTGAAGATATTTTTTGATTGCAACTCTTTTTTCCATTTATATCTATTAAAAGCCATTTCTTCATATGTTATTTAATTTCCATTAAGTTTAGCTATAAAAGGTAAGTTTATTAAACTTCATTGTGAAACTACTGAAGATCATTTTGAAATTATTCGTATTTAACTTGAGAGATTTATTTTTTTCTCTCCTTCTGTATCTGCCTCTGCCTTCTTCTTTTCATCTCCTTCAACTTTAATGTCTGCTACACTTGTCGCTGGGGCTTCAACTTCTTCAGCTGCCTGTTCAATTATTGTTGCTACAACACTTTCAAGATCAACCAACACTCTTATTTTATCAGAAATTTTAAGATCTTTTACATAAATACTGGAGTGTATTTCTTCAAGTTTTGAAATATCAACATCAATATGTGAAATCAAATCAGCTGGCAATGCTTCAACTTCAATTTCTTTTATAGATTTTATTAAAACACCTCCGTGTTTAACTGCCGAAGATTCTCCAATAAATTCTAAAGGAATTTCTGTTCTAATTTTTTCACCCATTTTAACAACATAAAAATCAACATGATTAAATATCTGTTTTATAGAATCCATTTGCGCGTCATGAATTAAAGCAGGTATTTTTTCTTTACCTAAAACAAGATTAACAATTGTGCTTTCTCCTGCTTCTTTTAATACTTTAGCAAATTCCTTAGAAGAAACGCTTAAATGGCTATTTTCCTTACCATGCCCGTAAAGTTCTGCTGGAATAAGCCCCTCCACTCTTAACGCTTTTACTTTTTTGCCTAAAATATCTCTTTTTTGTACTTGTAAATCCATTTTTTTAGTTAATTGCTAATCGCTAATGGCTAATCGTTACGATTTGCGATATGCGCTTTGCCCCTTGCTTTATTTATCTTAATTTTTATCAGTATATCTAATTACCCTTAAAATTTCAACCCAGCACATAAAAAATCACTTAAATCTTAGCTTTGTTATAAACTATAACGTTATTTATTCAAAGTTGTTGCAATCGGCAATTCTACAATAAAACTACTACCCTTACCCTCCCCATCGCTTTCAACCCAAATTTTACCACTGTGATCTTCAACAATTTGTTTACTAATATAAAGCCCCAACCCAGAACCAAGTATTTGTTTTTCTTCTACGCCACGCTGAAATCTTTGGAAAAGCTTTGGTAATAATTCTTGGCTAATTCCCATGCCAGAATCATAAACTTTTATACGAATACCATCCTTACCATCTGATAAAGATTCTTTACTAATTACAGTTTTAACCCAACCAGCTTCAGTGTATTTAATAGAGTTATCTATTAAATTTCTAAACACTTGGCTTAATTTATAAGGATCTCCGCTTATAATTGCATCTTGAGAATATGGCTCTATGATTAAAGAAAGTTTTTTCTGTGTTGCTGCAAATTGAAAATCATTAATAATTTCAGAAAGCATAATATTAAGATTAATTGGCCCAAAATCATAATGCATTTTCCCGTCTTCAATATGACCCAAATCAAGAAGATTATTTAATAAATCAATTAACTTATTTGTTGAGAGTTTAATTTTTTGATAAACCTCCATTATTTTATTTGGGTCTTTAATTGTCCCATCTCCAATCAGTGAAGAATATCCTTTTACAACTGCAAGCGGATTTTTAAGCTGATGCGCGACGATTGATATAAGTTCACTTTTATATTTATTTAATCCCTCTAATTTTTGTGTTAATTTCTCAAGTTCTTCACGATGTTTTACTTCTTTAAGAATACTTCGTATCAATAAAATACCAAAAATAACCATTATAATAAATAATCCTCCATTTACTAATCTTTCTTGAATATTTTGAGCAATTAATGTTCTACTTAAAAGGAATATCCAGACAAGAAAAGTGAGAAATTCAGTAGCTACAACTTTTATATCAAATAACTGATATTTAAAAATGGCCATAGAAAGAGCAACTGGATAAAGAGATACCAAAATATTGCCGTATGGGAAAATAGGTATATTGTACCAAAGAAAAAAATTAGTAGCACCACCACCAAACCCTATAATAGAGGCTAATAAAATATATTTTATGCTTTCTTTATTTTTTGTTTCTTTATTTTTATATGCCTTAATTAATATGATGATAGTATAAATAGTCAAACTTAAAAAAGTGGAAAATAAAAATAAATTATATAAAATTCCTGGGTTTGGCCAAAATGGAAAAATAAATTTTGGCTCAACATTTTTTATAAAAAGGTCTGAAAACGAAAAAGCTAAAAATATTAAACTTAAAACATATATTGCATAAATAAAATATTTTTTCTTTTTATTTTGCCGTAAAAAAGATACTACCCAGTGAAAATAAAATACCGGGATAAAAAGTGCGCCGATTGACAATAATCGTACCCAAAAAATAGCGGATGAAGCGGTACTTGCCAACATCCATTGCCAATAGCTAAGCGCCCAAAAAACAACAGACATACTAAAACCAAAAAATAACCTGTTTATAAGTTCTTTTTTATTTTTTAAAATTATAACAAGACCTAATAAGCCAGAAATAAAAGCATTAAATATTGCAGAATAAATAAAAAAAATCATTGTTAAATTATAACTTTTTACAACTAATAATATTTACCTGACCGGCCATTGACCTTTTAAGTTTAATTTCCCTAAATCCTATCTCGCTTAAAATATTGTACAGATTTTTTGTATTTAAAAAATGGTAAATATCGCGTTTGCCCTTATATTGTATTTTTAAAGCCTGCCCTAAAATTGCCGGCCCATAATATGCATGATTCAAATTCTTATAATCCAGGATATTTCTCCATGAAGCTATAAAAACCCATAAAAAATTTACATTATTCTTAGGTGATGACCAAATAAAATACCCTCCTGGCTTAATAGTGCGAAATATTTCTTTAAGTAATTTTTTAAACGCTTTTTTCCCTATTTCACCTTCGTGATGAATTACATAGGGCAAAACAAGATTCGCTGTTACACCATCTAAATAATTATCCGCAAAATCTAACGAATGTGCTATGTCTACGTTTTTAATATTAATATTATTGTTATTTGAAAATCTTTTTGTTAAATAGTTAAGCATAACAGAATCAAAATCCGTAGCTGTAATTTGTGTATTTTTAAAATCATTTTTTTTATTAAGTAATTCTGTTATAGCGCCAGAGCCACTGCCTAAATCTACCCACTTACCGCTAATTTTATCGGGCAATTCATCGCTAAAATCATTAATTAAATCTTTATATGAATTAGACCGTTCAAGATAGTGATAAAATTTTGCATAATTATTCCAAAATTTTCTTTCTTGTTCATGAAAATATTCTATTAAACTAAACTTCGTTTCTAGTAACGCTTTTCTAATTATTTCCACACCTCTATCAATATCTTTTATGTCTTTTAGTATAAACGGCTTGCCGTAAACAACTTTTATTTCCCTTTTTTTAGATAGAATCTTTTTCCATGAAATACCTCCATCAAAAATTCCATAAATAAATACTGGCACAATTGGACGGCCAGTTTTTATTGCCAATATTACTATTAATTTCTCTAGCCTTTCCAGTTCAATTTCTGTCTTATAACACCATTCAGGAAATATACCTAAATTTTTACCACTCTTTAAAATTTCAAGTGGTATTTTTATGCTTTCATCTGGGCCATATTCTATTCCCCCAGAAAAAGCTCCATAAAGACGCGAAAAAAATATAGAAGTTTTCTTTTTAAAATTCCTTAAATTTGCTAGATAATAAACTGGATATAGACTTGAAAACCACGATAATCCTGTTTCTAATAAAAACGGGTCGTAATAGCTTTCGTGATTTGATAAAAATATTACAGGATTTTTTAAGCCTTTTATATTTTCTTTACCAACAACATTAAATCTATTGAAAAATTTGAAGATTAAAAAACTTATTGGCCAAGTTAAAAAATGGAGCAGCCAAACAATCATTATTTTTTATAATAAATTAAAATATTTTAAACTACTATTAATATTATCTACCTCTAATATCATTCCAAATACCGGAAAGTTTTTTTACAAGGTCATCTAAATCTATCTCTTTTCTTACAAAATCAAATGCTCCGCTTTGTTGAGCAAAACGTCTACTTGCTTCAACAATAATTGACTGCGGGTCTCCTTTCCCTGTAAAAAATAATGTTCTAATTCCTTTTGTAACAGGATTCTCTTGAAGTTTAAAAAAGACACTTACACCATCCATTTCTGGCATAACTACATCTAATAGAATTATATCTGGGATAAATTCAGTTGCTTTTTTAATTCCATCAGGTCCGTTAGAGGCATCTTCAACTTGAAATTTATTAGCTTCTAATTTAACTCGCACAATATCACGAATATCGTCTTCGTCATCAATTATTAAAACTAATGGTTTGTCTCTCATATTGTTTAAATTATAACATATGGACTTTTTGATAGCAAATCCAAATTAGTCTACTAACTTACGAATTGCCGTAGGATAAACAATCGGTATTACACGCAGACTTTTTAAGATAATCCTTTAGGTATTCTACAATCTTATCTAAATCAGTTTCTTTTCGTATTAAATCTATTGCGCCCTCTTTCTTTGCTATAACTTTACTTATTTCTACCATATCTAATCTTGGATTGTCTTTACCAGTAAAAAGAAATATTTTTGAATTAGTTGAAATCCCTTCATCTCTTAAAGTTTTTAAAACTTGTATACCACTTATATCTGACATTTCTATATCTAAAAGGACAATATCAGAATTTAGCGACTTAATCTTTTTTATCCCTTTTTTCCCACAATCTGCTTCTTCAATATCAAAGCCACAAGATAAAAGTTTTAATTTCACCATATTGCGCACATATTGTTCTCCATCAATTATCAAAACTAATGGCTTAAATTTGACTTACAACTTACGGCCTGCAACCTGCGATTTAATATTTTGTCGTTAGTTGTTGGTTGTAGGTTATTGGTTAATTTTACTAAAAAGTTTTAAGCGTTTTTCCACAACTTCCTTAATCGCATCTATCGCACAAGGAAGAATTTTATATGGGGTTACTTCTTCTGGATTTTCTTTTAATCCTTTTTCTAAGCCCTGCCTCCAAGCTAATCTAATTTCAGTATTTATATGAATAATTGAAACTCCAGCTTCTATGGCGCTTGTAAAATCTTCATCTTTAATTCCAGAACCGCCATGAAGAACAAGTGGTATACCAGCTGATTGACGAATTTCTTTAATTCTATTTATATCTAAATTTGGGTTTGGAACGTTTTTAAACATTCCATGTATATTTCCAACAGCTGGGGCTAATAAATCTACACCAGTTTCTTGAACAAATAATTTTGCTTCTTCGGGCTTTGTTAGGTCATCTGCCTTGATTGAAACATCTTTTGAAATTTCTTTTAAAATTACAGAACCAGATCCTAAATATCCAAGCTCGGCTTCAACTAAAATATTTGGATTTACGCTTTTTACATATTCAACAACTTCTTTTGTTTTTTTTATATTTTCTTCAAAAGATAGCTTGCCAGCGTCAAAAAGTACTGCATCAAAACCAGCTTCAACTGCTTCTTTAATTTTTTCTAATGATTTTGTGTGATCGGCATTTAAAAATATTGGGTAATTATATTGTTCTCTTAAACTTTTAATTAGAGCGCCTATTTGTTTGTAGCCAATAAAACCAGCCTCGCCTTCTGAAGCTCCGATAATAATAGGTAAATTCAATACTTTTGCTGATTCAAAAATACCCTTAAGCCCAGCTATGTCGGATATATTAAAATGCCCAATAGCAACTTTATTTTTCTCTGCCTCTAAAATATATTCTTTTAAAGTTTTCATTAAATAAGTATAGCAAATTTTGTTAGAAATTAGATACTAGAAATTTCATAGTTATGAGTGCCTAACAACTATTACATCCCCATCTTGAACTATATATTCCTTGCCCTCTGTCCTTATCATTCCTTTTTGTCTAGCTTTATTCCAGTCTGCTGCCTCTAATAGCTTTTGCCAGTTTATAACTTCTGCTCTAATAAACTTATTTTCAAAATCAGTATGTATAGCACATGAAGCTTCTGGAGCTTTTGCGCCTTTTCTAATTGTCCAAGCGCGTGTTTCGTCTTCGCCTGTGGTTAAAAAACTTATCAGCCCTAAAATGTCGTATGCTTTTACAATCAACTCGTTTACATTTTGAGCATCAGCTAAATTCATAATTAAATAATCTGCTCCTAATTCTTTTATTTTGTTTTTTAACTCTTCACTAACATCGCTTTCACTTCCATTTAATAAATAAATTTGTTTTTTAGCTGTTAATAAATTCATTTCTTTTATTGCTTGTTCATCTAAAATATCTTCACTTAATTTATTCGCTAGCTCCCCATTGTTAAGTATATCTAATGCCTTTTTTATATTTTCTACATCCTTTTGTTTATTTTTATCTCCTGTCTTTGCCTCGCTTTCTAATTTACTTAATCTTTTTTCTACAGTTTCTAAATCTTTTAAAATTAATTCTGTATTTATTGTTTCAATATCACTAATAGGGTTAACTTTATTTTCCACATGAATTATTTCCGCAGATTCAAAAACACGCACTACTTGTACAATAGCATTTACATCTCTTATGTGAGATAAAAATTTATTGCCCAATCCTTCGCCATTGTTTGCGCCCTTAACTAAGCCCGCAATATCATAAAACTCCACTGCGGCAGGGATTGTTTTTTTTGATTGACTCATTTTCGCCAATTTATCTAAGCGTTCATCTGGAACTGGAACAATACCCACATTTGGGTCAATGGTTGCAAATGGATAATTTGCAATAGTAATATTTTGATTTGTTAAAATTTTAAATAAAGTGGACTTACCAACATTTGGAAGTCCTACAATTCCAATAGATAGTTTCATACTCCTAAAATTAACATTTTTATTTGTAAAAATAAAATGGCCTGACAAATGCGGGCCATTTTAATATTGTTTAAAACTTTAAATACCGAGTTTCTTTTTTATTATATCGCTGATAAGTTTTGAATCTGCTTTGCCTTTAGCGTCTTTCATAACCTCACCCATTACTTTACCCATATCTTTTACTGTGCTGGCATTGGTTTTAGAAATAGCGTTTTCTACTAATTTTTCAACCTCTTGTTCAGAAATCTGCTCTGGCAGATATTTACTTATTATTTCTATTTCTATTTTTTCTTTTTCTGCTAATTCTGGTCTATTATTTTGCGCGTAAATATCAAAAGATTCTTTTCTTTTTTTAGACTCTTTCATTAATAATTCTAAAACTTCATCATCGCTCAATATACTCTCTTGGCCCTTTCCCCTTTTTTCAATTTCTTTATTTTTTATTGAAGCTATTAGCAAACGCAAAGTTTCAACCTTGCTTGTATCGCCTGCTTTTAACGCTTCTTTAAAATTTTCACTTAATTTTTCTTGTAACATGCCAATTTTATTTGTAAGCGAAGCGAAATTTAAAATTGCCTGCCCCGTATGAAACAAGGTTTTCATATCGGGGAGCGCCCCGTTAGATAATATTAAATTTAATTTAATTATAAATACTTATTTTATGCTTTTATGTTTGTATTTACTATGCCCATTGTTTTTATCTAACGTGGTAAAGGTTTTCTAAAAAAATTTCGGGTTCATTAAAATCCGAAATTTTTAGAAATTCCATTACATTAACCCAAGTTTCTTTTTCTTTTCTGTTTCTATTTTCTTATCTTCTCTATATAAAGCCATTTTCCTTCTCTTATTTTTATTTACAGCCCTTTTAGCGTGCCTTCTTTTTTTAGATTCTTTTAACACACCACTTTGCTGCATTTTTTTTGTAAATCTATATAAAAATGCGCTAGCTGATTCTCCTTCTTTTCTTTTAACTTCAATTGCCATTTTTTTAATAATTATTATTCAGTATTTTATTGAACGAATTTTATCTGCTGTTTCTTTTATTGATTCTTTTGGCGGATTATCTACAACTGAATGTATTGAACCCCCGCCATCGTTTTCCCATCTAGGTATTATGTGAATATGCAGATGTTTTACAATTTGTCCGCTAACATTACCATGGTTAATTCCGATTGTAAAGTCATTCACAGACAATGCTTTTTCTATTATAGATGTAACCTTTTTTACTGCCTTAAAAACTCCTTCTACTTTTTCATCTGGTAAATCTAATATAGTTTCTGCGTGAACCTTAGGAATAATCATTATGTGCCCAAGCGCACGAGGATGAACATCTAAAATTGCAATAGTATCTTTATCTTCATAAACTATTTCAGCAAAAATCTCCTTATTTATCATTTTACAGAAAATGCAATTCACTTAGTTAAATGTTTGTAATGTTATAAAGTTTATAATGTTTTAACTTTATGAACTTTATTAACTTTTTACTTTATAACTTATAATTGTTTTATTTTTCTTTTAACTTCTCCTACAACTTTATGAAGCGGAACATTTTCTTGAACTCCATTGCGCATATCTCTAATAATAATACTTTCTTCGAAAACTTCTTTTTGCCCAAGAATTAATACAAATTCAACTTTTTCTTTATCAGCAACTCTTAATTGTGATTTTAAAGATTCTCTGCCAAATGATTCGCTTACTTTTATCCCTGTCTTTTTAAATTCTTCTATAAGAGTTAGCCCTTTTTTCTTTGCTTCATCTCCAATATGAATAAAGAAAATTTTAGGTAAAATTTTAGAACTAATTGTCTTTTCTTTTGACTTTAAAATTTCAATAACTCTTTCTATGCCAATGCTTCCGCCAACTGCAGAAAGTTTCCCAAGCGCTAATGTTTCCGCTAAATAATCATATCTTCCGCCCGATGCTATTGTAAAAGTAAACTCTTCAGAGAACATTTCATAAACAGTGCGGTTATAATAATCCAAACCACGAACAAGATAATTGTTTATAAAATAAGGGATTTTAATTTCATCTAAATACTCTAGTGTTTTTTTAAAATGTTCTTTACAAAAATGACATAGATAATCGAGCATTATAGGAGCTCCTTCTTTTATTGGTTGGCACTTTTCTTCTTTGCAATCTAAAAGTCGCAAAGAATTAGAATCTACGCGTCTTTGGCAATCTTTACATATTTTCTTTTTATATTTTTTATAATAACTTTCTAACTTTCTTTGGTAAGGAGGACGACATTTAGCGCACCCAATGCTATTTATATGAACATTAATATTTTTAATTTTTACTTCTTCCAAAAAACGATAAGATGTTGTAATCGCCTGAGCATCATAAATTGGATCAGATTCTCCGCCTAAAATTTCAAATCCTATTTGATGGTGCATTCTAAATCTACCGTGTTGCGGCTGTTCATAACGAAACATTGGCCCTATGTAATATAATTTCACGGGGTGCCCTATTCTAGACAAACCGTGTTCATAATAAGCCCTTACAACAGGCGCCGTGCCTTCAGGTCGAAGTACTAATTTCTCATTTCCTTTTGTTTTTAAGAAATACATTTCTTTTCCAACAATATCTGTATCAGCCCCAACTCCGCGTTCAAAAAGTTCTGCGCTTTCAACAAGTGTAGTATCAATTCTTGAAAAATTATAAAATTCTGCCGTACTTTTTGCAGTTTGTCTTATTTTTTCCCAAATAACTTGATCTTCAGGTAGAATATCGTGCATTCCCTTTGGGGATTGGAATGTGATTTTTTTCTCTTTCTTTTGTTTTTTTTGTTTTTTCTGAATTTTAACCATTTTTATTTAGAATTTAGGAATTAGGTTTTAGAATTTAGCTTAAATAAAATAACGAACTATTTACTAACTGCTAGATTCTAAATTCTAGTGATTAATAACTTGGCTTTTCAAATGCCATTACTTGATTTAACGGCCATAATCTTAACCAAACAATACCAATAATTTCTGTTTTTTGTAATGACCCCCATTGACGCGAATCAAAGCTGGCATTTCTGTTATCGCCCATTACAAAATATTCTTCGTTAGCCAATTGAAGTTCTTTATTTCCAATAGTTTTTAAATCTTTTGGTAAATAACTTTCTGAAACTAAAAATCCTTTTGGATTTTGAGTATTGTAAATATAAACTTTTCCATCAAGAACAGACATTCTTTCTCCTGGTAATCCTATTATTCTTTTAATAAAATAAGTTTTTTCATTCCCTGGATATTTAAATACAACTACTTCTCCCCTTTCTGGTTGCCTAAATCTAAAAGAAACTTCGTTTATTAATATATAATCTCCACTGTGGAAGTTTGGCTCCATACTTGATCCGCTTACTAAAAACGGTTGTACTAAGAATTGCCTTACACCAACAACCACTATAATAGCTATCAAAACAATTTCAAATATTTCCCTTAGTGTGTATAAAAAAGCTTTCATTTATTTAAAAAGATTTAATTCCTTTCAATTTTAATATAAACTATACTAAAGTCAATGAACCAATATTATGCTAAAAAAACCACAATTTAAAATTATTTTCGGGTTAGGCAATCCAGGCGAAGAATACGAGAAAACATACCATAATGTCGGGTTTTTGTTTGTTTCGTTTTTATTAAAAAATCCTGAATATCTAGTTGCAGATAAAATTAAACTCGTTGAACAAATAAAAACTTTTATGAATGTGTCCGGTCCAGCTGTGTTAAAAGAAATTAAAAAAAGAAAATTAAAGACAGGGGAGGTTTTAATTGCGCACGACGATGCAGATATTGAAATTGGAAAATATAAAATAGATTTTAACCGAGGTTCAGCAGGACACCATGGAGTAGAATCTATTATTAAATCATTGGGAACTAAAAATTTTTGGCGTTTAAGAATCGGCATTGCTCCGGTAATACAAATAGACACAAATATAAACACAAATACGCACAAATCTTTAAAACGAAAAAAAGCGATTGAGTATGTTCTAAAAAAAATCTCTAAAAAAGATATGGGGAAATTAGAACAAGTCTTTAATCAAATTGCGCAAGAATTATCTTAAATAGAATAAACAAGGACCGCTCGGGGCGGTCCAAAAATACGTACGTGATAAGTGGGGTGGATACATCCTATAGAAAATATGAGATACTTCCGAGCAATCCTTGTCTGTTGCCCCTCAGATATTTTATTTCTCCAACTTGCCATCTATAAACTTTCTTATATCTTCATAATTGTCTGCTCCGTTTTGAGGAATTAAAATATATGCAGATGAAGTACCTATTGTTGTTGTACTACTCTGAAGCAAGCCGGTTTGGAAATCTAAAACAATATTATTAAATCTAACACTATTAAATTTCCCTAAAAGAGGGGTAAATTCTTGTATATTTATATTTGTATCAAGTTTGGCAATTTCCGGAGTCATCTTAAACAAGAAGCTCATTTTCTCAATTGAATTTAAACTTTTAAATTTATCGCTTGTGGCTTTTATAACTTCTTGTTGATTTTTTTCTCTAAAAAAATCCCCTTCCGGCGCAAATCTGTTTCTTACGAGCCAAACTGTTTGTTCTCCGTCTAAATGATTTTGGCCTTCTTTAATTGTATACCCGCTTACTTTATCAACCGCCGATGATTTTAAATTTATGTCTATTCCGCCAATTTCATCAACTACTTTTT
>Ga0210057_1004979_pt1 | contig 17290 bp, 20 predicted proteins | sample CryGeyCG2114_010_2_FD_183968 | JGI IMG/M metagenome (GOLD analysis project Ga0210057, IMG submission 183968) | Groundwater microbial communities from aquifer - Crystal Geyser CG10_big_fil_rev_8/21/14_0.10 (SPAdes) (version 2) | ecosystem: Environmental > Aquatic > Deep subsurface > Groundwater ...
AGTTACAAAAGCTATCCAAAACACATAAAAGAAGCACAAAAAAGACACAACACTTTTTCAAACAAAAAACTTCGCTTACTACTGCGAAGAATCTTACAAAATAATGACTAACATCTGTGCCAGACCCTACGCGCGGATGCCCCTCCTGGAACAGCTCCAGGAACAGATGAGTCGTCTCGCGACGGAACTCAGTGCGGATGAGCTCTTCATGGGCGCGATCGGAAGCCTTCTGACGGTGCGTCGCATCGTCGCGATGCTCCTCATCCACGCGAAGATCGCACAGGCACTGGTGGTGCCTGCCAAGGCCCGTCGGTTCAAGCGTTCTCTCACCGTCATCGAACAGCTCGATCTGATCCGCGACATCGACGAGATCATCGCGATGCTCCAGACGGTGGAGGAAGAGGCGCGATTCGCCCAGCCTGGGAGCATCGACTTCATCTCGTCCCTGACGGACGTGCTCGTGCGGACCAAGACGGCGGTCCTCAAGAAGGATGCCGACGTCGTCGCCATCTACAAGCTCTTGAACTCCGCACTGGAGAGGTACAACTAAGGGAGATCCTCTCCCACGCGACGACCACCTCGGTCGTCTTTTTCTTTGTTTAGGGATTTATCGCGCGAGATTCTAAGCGATTCTTCCTTTCTAGGAAGGGTTCTATGCTAAAATGACTCGGCTACTTGTAGTGAGTGAATCGAACTATGAAAGAATTTGTTTTACAAGATGATTTTGACCTGTCGAAGGCAAATATTGATTATCAAAAGGAATTGAATGCCGAGCAGTTAGAGGTGGTGTTACATGGAGATGGACCGGCCTTGGTGTTGGCTGGAGCGGGATCTGGGAAGACCCGAACGATCACCTATCGTGTCGCGTATTTGCTCGAGCGGGGGGTGAGTCCGGAGAGTATCTTGCTCGTGACGTTCACAAACAAGGCGTCGAAGGAAATGATGACGCGCGTGGAGAGCTTACTTGGTCGTCAGCCAAAAGGGCTGTGGGGTGGGACGTTTCATGCGATCGCAAATCGTCTGCTTCGAATATATGCTTCGGAGATTGGCTATACTTCGAACTTCACGATTCTCGATCAAGAGGATGCAAAGGCTTTGGTGAAAGTATGTATCAAGGCGCTGAAGATCGACACAACGTCTCGTCGTTTTCCGTCCCCGGCAAAACTGAACGGGATCATTAGTTATGCGAAAAACTCCGGACAGCCCATCATAGATGTTTTAGAGACGAGGTACCCAAGTTTTATTGAGATGAGTTCTTCTATTGAACGTATTGCGGAGCTGTACGCTCAACGCAAACGTGAGTCAGATTCGATGGATTTTGATGACCTGCTTTTGAAACTCCGAGAGTTGTTGTTTACCAATGAGGGCGTGCGTCAACGGCTGGCTCAACAGTTTGAATATATTTTAGTGGACGAGTATCAAGATACGAACGTGATTCAGGCAGATATCATTCGTCAGTTGGCGAGCGTGCATGGAAATATTTTGGTCGTCGGGGATGACGCGCAGTCCATCTATTCCTTTCGTGCGGCCGAGATTAAGAATATTCTCGGATTTCCCCAAACTTACAATCAGACAAAAACGTTTCGGCTTGTGACAAACTATCGTTCGACGCCAGAGATTTTGGCCGTAGCAAATAAGACGATTCTTCAAAACACCGAGCAGTTTAAAAAGGAACTTGGGGCGGTCCTTTCTTCGTTCGAAAAACCACAGATTGTTCCCGCACAAAACGCAGGACAAGAAGCACAGTTTATTGCGCAACGTATTTTAGCTCTTCGAGATGAAGGGGTTCCGCTTTCAGAAACAGCGGTACTTTTCCGTGCCTCGTTTCATTCCCAACAGTTGGAATTTGAACTCATGAGACGCGATATTCCTTATGAGTATCGCGGAGGGCTTAAGTTTTTTGAGCGGGCGCACGTCAAGGATCTTGTTTCGCATTTGCGACTTAAGATGAATCCAAAGGATGAGATGGCTTGGATCCGTGTCCTGGGGTTGTTGACGGGGATTGGGTTGGTGACGGCGGAGAAGATGGCGAGCTCGTTTAAGCAGTTCGAGACGCTTGAAGAAGTTGTTCAATCGCATCCAAAGGTCCCCAAGCGCGCCCAATTCGGGTGGCGGAATTTGACCAAGACGCTCGAGAAAATGATGCATGAAGATCGTCCTTCAGAACTTATTCGAGCGGTGCTTGCGGGAGATTATCGAGATTATTTGGAAGCCGAGTATCCGGACTTCATGGATCGACTCGAAGACATTGAACAATTTGCGTTGTTTGCAGAAGGCTATACCAGTTTGCAAACGTTTCTTGATGAAGTGGCTCTGACAGGGGAGTATGGAACGTTGCGTGAAGAGGGTCAGGTTTATCAGGAAGAGAAAATGGTCCTTTCGACGATTCATCAATCAAAGGGGCTGGAATGGTCTGCAGTGTTTATCATGCACCTTGTGGATGGAAAGTTTCCGATCGGAGCCGCGTTGGATGAAAAAGGGGGACTTGAGGAAGAACGACGGTTGTTTTATGTGGCCACAACGCGTGCGCGAAAGTATCTGTTTTATACCTACCCGATTACTTCTGGATACGATACACTCATGCTCAGCCAGCCTTCGATGTTTCTCCAAGAGCTTCCAAAAGAGCTTCTTGAAGAGATAAAATTGAAAGCGGCGGTTTCTAAACCCTCGTACGGATCGTTCTCGAATGACGAATGGAATGATGATGGACCAACGATTGTGTTTGATGATTTAGGGGAGCGTGTTCAAAAGAAGCCTTCAACAGGAGTGAGTTTTTTAAGAGATATTGATGAATTATGAGAGACGATGAGCGCGACGCACTGAAAGAGTCTGGATATTGCGAAGATGGGAATAATCCGGTGACGTGCTTGTTGTGCAAAAAACGAGAGGGGCAAGAGGGAGAGTCTACACAGCAGGAGAAAAAAGTAGGACAAGCGAAAGGACTACTCGAGTCCATTGGTGGAACCATTGATGTCGCCGTGCGTCCATTCAAACAGTTCGATAAGAAAAGGCATGAACGTTTTTTTATTCAAAAAGGGGAGCTCAATGGTCGAGCTGTCGTGTTCAAAGTCGGTGAAACGGCAAGTGCCGACCGACTTCGCGATGAATCGCGAAATATGAAACTTCTGGAAACTGCACAGTCGGGACTCGAGCGACCTCTGGATATCTACATTGTTAGACAGGTGGGAGAGGCGTTTGCAGACGACGCCATGACGGGACTTGCTACAGAATATCTTAAAGATGATCCATCACTCAAAGCAGAACTATCGGCAGATCAAAAGATCCAAGTTATTGGTCGAGTGATCGATAACGTACAAAAACTTCCCGTCTCAGACGAGGTGCTTCGGACGAGCGGGCTGGATGTCCATGACGCACAAAAAATTTCATCGGACGGTGAGTACTTTTCCTCCGTTCTTGAAGAGCAAGGATTTTTTAACTCCGAATTAGCTGAGAAATTGAAGGAGGTGTTTCGTTCTGTGCAAACAGACCTACAGGATGAACAGCCAGTGTTTGTTCACGGAGACGCGCATGGTGATAACATTTTTCTGAAAAGGGGAGAGAATGGTAATACGGAAGTGTCGCTCTTAGACATTGAAGGACTCAGAATTTCGAACCGTTATCATGATTGGTCGGAGATTTTGAACAAAGCAGTTTTTCTTCAGCACCTAGAGCGTACGCAACCGGATTTGTATGCGCCTATTGAGGGGAACGTAAAAAATATGTGGTTGGACAGCGGAGTTCCTTTTGAGGAGGATGCGATCATCCAACAAGTAACAGGCGGTGATGAAAGCCAGGCGAGGAATTTTCGGGTTACAAGAATATACGATATGTTGACTCGTATTATGGCCGGGCGTGACAGTACGCACCCACTTCAAAAAGTTCGCACGGAACTCTATCGTGATCTTATTAAGAAAGAACTTGAGTAACGTTAACATCAAATTATGAATTACAGTGAAGCGTCGCTTGAGATGCACAAGCGGTATAAAGGGAAACTTTCAGTCGAGTCGGTTGTCGCAATCGAGAATAGTGACGACCTCTCAACGGCGTATACCCCTGGAGTCGCTGAGCCTTGTCGAGTGATCTCTGCGGATAAGGAGCGCGTTTGGGATCTGACGATCAAAGGGCGAACCGTTGCGGTTGTGACGGATGGTTCCGCGGTGCTTGGTCTTGGGAACATTGGACCTGAGGCTGGGTTGCCCGTCATGGAAGGGAAAGCCATTTTGTTCAAACGGTTTGCTGGACTTGATGCATTTCCGATTTGTCTCAATACGCAGGACGTCGACGAGATTGTCGAAACAGTTAAACGGATTGCGCCAGGGTTTGGCGGAATCAATTTGGAAGACATTGCGGCTCCGGCATGTTTTGAAATCGAGAGACGGTTAATTGAGGAACTGGATATTCCCGTGATGCACGACGATCAGCATGGAACAGCGGTAGTGGTGTTGGCGGGATTATTAAACGCCCTCAAGGTGGTCGGCAAGAACCTCGAAGACGTGTCGGTGGTGATTTCTGGAGCTGGAGCCGGTGGCATGGGGGTGGCGAATCTTTTGTTTGAAGCGGGGATGACCAAGCTCGCGATGATCGACTCGAAAGGGATGATTGCTCCAGGCCGTGAAGGAATGAATGTGTACAAGGAAGAACTCGCCGAGCGAATCAATCCAGAGGGACGTACAGGAAGTCTCACCGACGCGCTTGTTGGGGCGGATGTGTTTATTGGGGTGAGTCAGCCGGGAGTCGTGACGGCGGACATGGTGAGAACGATGGGCAAAGAGGCGATCGTTTTTGCGATGGCGAATCCCGTTCCCGAGATTATGCCTGATGTGGCAAAAGAGGGAGGGGCACGTGTGATAGCCACTGGGCGTTCTGATTTTCCTAATCAAGTGAATAACGTGCTGGCGTTTCCAGGGATTTTTAAGGGAGCGCTTGAAGGACGATTGAAACGAATCACTCCGGCGATGCGTGTGTCTGCAGCTCATGCCCTTGCGAAACTCGTTCCAGAACCCACCGCGGAAAAGATTATGCCATCTCCATTTGAACCGGGGCTTGCAGATGTGGTGGCAGAAGCCGTAAGGCGAGCTTCGTAATCTATGATGAAGAACACACAAAAGAAATCTGTGCGATGGGGGTCGGCGATTGGTTCTGTAGGAGCGGTTATTCTTTTGTTTATTCTTTTCGTGATTGCAGTGGCTTGGTTTCGTTCTGAGCCGGCTGTAGAAGAAGAGGTTGTTTCTTCGATTGTTGACGTGTTGAAGCCTGATCCGATTTCTCAGGCGGTGATAGATGGAGCGATTGATACACAGAGCCGGGAGGCAACGCTCTATTGGAAATCAACCGGTGCGCGTGTTGGATCAGCCTCGAGAGGGGAAAAGGATGGGTTGTATTACGTTGAGATGAAAATGGATCTTCCAGAGATCGATCGGGAGATCCAGTATTATCAAGTCTGGCTTCTTCGTCGGTTGCCGTATGATTTCTTCTCGACTGGAGAAATGGTGACAGATGAAGATGGGTACTTCACCCTTGAGTGGTCAGCACCAGATGACGAAGATTATTCTGGGTATGCACATATTATTGTGACGCGTCATGCATACGATGGAGATCCTGATCCAGGGACACACTTAGTGGAAGGGGTGTTTGGAGATTAGATGTTATGTGTTCACTCACTACACTTCATGATCTGTAGAACAGATAACTTCGTTCCGTTCGGAACGCATAAAGAGGAACTTTATGCGTTCACTCACTACACTTCGTGATCAAAATGAAATCCGCTTGAGCGGGGTTTGAACTCAATAGGGAGGGTGGATGCGCGCTTCCAGACCCCTGAGCCATAACGATGTTGAAGCGTATCGAGCGCACAAAGGACGGACTGCATGTTCCGTTCTTTTTTGAATAGGGATGGTTGACTTGGATTTTGACATAGGAGAGATGCAGAGAGGCCAACCAAACGAACGTCGCTTTTGAGATGGGGTCTAAGAATGCTCCAGGCGACCTCGAAAAGATTTTTCCCATCTGCAGTGGGTTCATTAAATGTGCGTTGCTCGCTATGATTTGTGAAATTCCCAAATCGTACATGGGCAGTTACACGACGCGCGACAACACCGTCACGACGCATACGCCAACCGACTTTATCCGCAAGCCCAAAGAGATACCGTTTGAGGATCACGGGGTCTGTGGTGTTTTGTGGAAGGGTATAGGAGTGCCCGTAGGATTTTATATCTTGGATATCAGAAGTTACTCCTTGTGAAAGATCTCGACCGTGAGAGGCTTCGTGGAGCCAGAGTCCGTAGCTTTTAAATTCACGTTGCAGATCCTCAAGGGGGAATGCTCGAAGTTCTTGAAATGTTTTTATACCGAGGGTATTTAATCGCGCATGAATGCGAGGACCAATTCCACAAAGATCAGTAAGGTTGCAACGATTAAGGAGATCGATAACATCATCTGATTGAACGACCGTAAGTCCACTAGGTTTAACTGTCTCGCAAGCGAGTTTTGCCATAAGTTTATTTGGCGCAATACCAATTGAGGCGGTGATGTGATCTCCAAGTTCTTCCTTGAGACGAGAGCGAATCATTTGAGCGATGTAGGTTGCTCCAAAGTAATCCTCTGCCTCTTCGGTAATATCTAAAAAACTTTCATCCACACTGAATGGTTCTATATGAGGAGTGAACTCACGATAGATTGCGTTGAAGCGATGCATGATATCTGAGTACTTTTCTGGATCTCCTGGCCAGAGAATGAGTGAGGGACAAATTTTCTTTGCTTCCCATGTAGACATAGCCGTTTTCACCCCAAGCTTTTTTGCTTCTATGGAAGCTGTGGCCACCACAGAACGGATCTGGTCTTTTCCTGTGATCCCGATTGGTTTTCCACGCAAAAAAGGATTCGCCTGTTGCTCGACAGAGGCAAAATAGGAGTTCATGTCGATGTGGAGGATGATCCGTTGCATAATTGACACTCTAGATTTCCCTGGATAGGCTGGATATCAGGAGAAACGAATGCCCTTCGACCCAGAACAGTTCCGAGTTTACAAGCCGGACTTCAGTCCCTATCGCGACTACGCCGACTTCGGTGCCTGCATCGCATTCCTCAACGAACGCGGGGACGACCTCCTGCGCTCTGGCCCCATCGTTACGCCGGGAGAACTCCACACGGCTCGCCTCATGGATCCGACTCGAACGCGCATCAGTGTCATCCGGGAGATCGCTACCAATCGTATGGTCGCGGTAGCGTTGCTCAAGGTCAGTAGTGACTGGCGCAAGTGTGTGGGTGACGTAGAATACGTACTCGTCGACGAGGACTTCCGTGGAGGTGGTCGTGGTTTGGGACGAGCGCTCATGGAGCATCTGCTCAAGCAAGCTCGCGAGGTCGGCGTCACACTGGTTAAGCTGGTTTCCGAGCCTGAACGCGAAGATGCCCGCGCGCTCTACATGAAGCTCGGATTCAAGCTTGTTAAAGGTTCGGACAGGCACTTCGAACTCACGCTCAGCTAGCACCCACGAGGTGCCTCATCCGGTATGATTCGTTCAGCCGGATTTTTCTTATCCGTCTGTATAGAGTTCGACAAGGCGCCATTCTAAGATTTCTGGATCGAGTTTAAGTTTGAAATAGTTGGTTGTGTCTGAGACGGAGAAATAGAACATGCGTTTTTGCCCTTCACGAGCCGTGTGCACAAGGTTTACGGTATCGATTTTATAATCGCGTTCATTCCATCGTATGGCACGAGGGAAGACGCGATTATCTTTAAAGGCGACGGTGACGTCGATGGGGTCATTAAGAACTTCATGCATATGATTAAGCGATACTGAGTGACCGATGGTCAATCATTTGACGAATGGTTTGTCTGATCTTGCGACGACTTGTGCGAATTTTCAGCGCACGAAGACTCTTGACGATACGTTGATCCCGTTGTCGTGGAAGGAAGGCGAACGTGTTGAAGTGGTGGCGAAGTGTGGCGGTAGACATAGAGTGAAGTGTGAGTGAATTAAGGGATCATGTTCATCAAAGGATGAAGGTCAGGCCACAATGAGGGTTTGGGAACGTGACGATTCTGACTCCAGGCAGAACGTTGTCTTTTCCGTTACCGCGTATTGTAGCGAGACCTTCAGCCTTGATGTTTTTGAAATTTGGCAAACTAAAACCCCATGGCCAGACGCGTGATCCCTTACGCGCCTCGTCATGGGATCTCAAATTGTCAGTAACACGATGTGGGAGGGCCCTCCCGAATAGTGTCTTGTTTTAGATTTTGGAGAATCTAGATAGGTTGGAACTTGCGTATGACGGCTCGGACAACTCCCTGAATAATGCAATCTTGAACATAGATCGGATCCATGGAGCTATTTGCCGGTTGAAGACGAATGCGATTTGTCTCTCGGTAAAAACGTTTAAGTGTGGCAAACGCATTATCAAGGAGGGCGACGACCACTTCTCCATTGCGTGGGGAAGGGTTGCGTTCGATGACGACGAAGTCCCCATCGAGAATTCCGTCTTCGATCATGGAGCGCCCTTTTACTCGGAGGACGAAAGAGTTGGCCCCATCGAGTACAAAGTCTGCGGGAACGGCCATGGTCTCGTTGTCTTCTACGGCTTCGATGGGGACTCCTGCGGTAATGAGTCCGATGAAGGGAAGAAGAATGGAGGGTCCAGAAGGTGTTTCTTCTACGAGCTCGATCGATCTTGCTTCACCGTCATCACCATTTACGATGAGTCCTTTTTCAACGAGCGCTTGGACGTGACCGTGAATGGTTGCCGTAGATGAAAGGTTGAATGCATCGGCGATCTCTCGATAGGAGGGAGCGTATCCATGATCTTCAATATATTCACGAATGAAGCCGAGAACAGCCGATTGTTTTTTTGTCAGTTGTGACATAGAGAGATGTTGTGTTCGCTTTATGTTCGTATTATGAACCGAACAAAAACCGAACGCAAGAGATGGGTGGGGATAAATGAAAATGACTCATGAAAAACCCCCTAATATATGCGGTGACAAGCAGAGGGAACTTTGGTATTCTGAGCCAGTATTACGTATGAAAAAAACGGTCGAATCTGTTACCCAAGGTCAGCCTGATAAAGTCTGCGATCAGATCGCAGACGCCATTGTTGATGAGTATTTGCGTCGTGATACGCATGCACGAGTGGATGTGAATGTGTTGGGAAGTCACGGAATGGTGATGATTGGAGGCGAGGTGACGAGCACGGCAGACTTTGATATCGGGGCGCTTGCCAAACAGGTGTATGCGGAGATCGGATATAAAGATGATATTGAAGTGTTCGTGAACATCGAAACACAATCAGATGAAATGAAGCGTGTCGTCAACGGAGTGACAGACAATATGGTGGTCAATGGGTTTGCCACGAACGAGACGCGCGAGTTGATGCCACGTGCGGTGGTGTATGCACAAAATCTTGCACGACGACTTGATGATCTTCGTAAGAGTGATCCGATGTTTTCTTGGCTTAAACCAGACGGAAAGATTCAGTTAACCATGGACGGAACGAAGGTCTGTGCGGTGACTGTACTCGCATCACACCAGGTAAGTATTGGCGAGAAAGAAGTGAAGACGGCCCTGTTGGAACGTCTCTTGATTCCGATTGTGGGAGAAGAGGGCGTACAGATGTATATCAATCCTATCGGATCTTTTATTGACGCAGGATTTCGGGCGGATTCTGGAGCGTCAGGACGTAAACTCACCGTTGATACGTATGGAGGGCTTATTCCTCAAGGAGATAAATCGCTTTCAGGAAAAGACCCAAGTAAAGTTGATCGTGCTGGCGCATACATGGCGCGTTATACGGCACGCTATCTTGTGGAGCAAGGATTGGCGAGTTCTGCGATGGTGTCGCTTGTGTATTCGATGGGGCGAGCAGAGCCTGTGCATCTTCAGGCGGTTGGGATGGGAGAAAAATCTCGAGGAAGTAAAATGGATCTGACAAATTTATTAAAGCAGACATTTGATTTTCGACCCGAGGCCATTGCGGAGCGGTTGAATTTATTTCAGCCGGTGTATCGAGCAACTGCCACGTATGGACATTTCGGGCGGTCGGGGTTTCCGTGGGAAGAACCATTCGTGTAAATGAACAGGTTCTGAGAATGTGATAGACTAGAGAAGTATGGGACAGGCTTCTCGAAAAAAAGATTCTAATATTTCAGTCGCGATTGTTGTCGCGATTGTTTTAGTTGCGAGCGCGCTTCTGCTTCTTCGTCCAGCTCCTGAACAGGTGATGGCGTTATCAGAAGATGGGCGTGTGTGGGTGGAGGGGGTGACACGCGAATCTGGAACGGTGTTGATTGAACGCATCGATGGGGTAGATACAGCGATTGAAGGAGCATTAAGTCCGGTATACGAATTAACATTGACGAGTAACGGCACCCTTCAGGATGGGGAACTCACCTTTGTGTTTGCTGAGTTCGCTCAAGAGGGACAGATGATTCAAGAGGTCGTAATATATCAGTTTGATCGGTCGTCTCTTTCATGGAAACCGCTTTCAACCTTTTTTGATTTGGAGACGCAAACGCTTTTTGCCCCTTTGAGTCTTTCCGGAAGTCTTCTTGTGGGACTGGGGGAGCGTGTTCAAGATGAATAAGTTTGGTGTGACACCAAAACGTGTGTTATAATCAGTGCAACAAAATATTTAAACGTTCTTTATTCTCGGGGTGAGAACCACGAGGAGCGAAGTCTATGCCCACAAAAACAAAAACGTCCTCCTCTGTTTCCAAAACACAGGTGGGAAAGAAGCCGGTCGCAAAAAAGAAATCGACGGCAAAGAAAAAGGTGACAACAGCAAAAAACGTTGTCGAAAAGAAATCGGTAACAAAAAAACCGGTCGCGAAGAAGAAAATTTCTGCAAAAAAGAGTCCGGCAAAGAAATCGGTTGTGACAGATGTTCCTGAACTCACCATTCAAGTTGAGGAGCAGACCTTTCCGGTGATCACGATGGTTGAAAAGCAAGTGCATTCGACACAACCAACGGTCGAAGTCCATCACAAGGTTGTGTTCCTAGGCTCATGCAAGAACTGTGAGCATATGCCTATGGGGGTTAATAAGTTGATTGGAATACTCTCCATTTCAATTGCGATTCTCTCTGGGCTGTTAATCTCGACATCTCTTCCAGGAACCTTTGAAATGCCATCCATTTCTATGAGTGGTTTTACGGAATGGATCAACGGATACAATTTATGAAATACGTAGGACTCATCTCTCTGTGCGCCTTGTTGCTTGTGGGGGCTGGGTGTGCTCCAACGATACAGGAGGAATCTTCACTCACCTTTAGTTATCCAGACTCTGTGCAAGACGAAACAACCACTCAAACCTGGACGTTCCCAGGAACTCTTCCAGAAGAACAGATTGCGAATAAACAGATTCGTATCACAACCGAAAAAGGAGACATTGTGTTTGAGCTTTATGCAGACACAGCTCCGATGACGGTCTCGAACTTTGTCTATTTGACGGAAGGAGGATACTACAATGGATTGACCTTTCATCGACGTGAAGAAGGGTTTGTGATTCAAGGTGGGGACCCAAGCGGAAATGGGACAGGGGGTCCTGGGTATGACTTTGGGGACGAACTTGAAGATGATTATTCGTATGAGCGCGGGATTGTCGCCATGGCAAACCGTGGGCCAAGCACAAACGGCTCACAGTTCTTCGTCATGTTGGGGGATGTTCCGTTGCCAAAATCTTACTCCATTTTCGGACGTGTCATTGAGGGAATGGATGTTGTCGATGCGATTGTCGTAGGAGACGTGATGACTACCGTGGTGGTCGAGGAACTCGCACAATAATAGATGTACCAGACACAGGGTCGAGTTTCTCGTCCCTGTGTTTTTTGTTTCCGTATTGTTTGTTTTAGTTTGAATGACTTCTGAAAAATAAAACCGACCGCTCAATGAGGGTCGGGGGGCGTGCGTGAGAGAGGGTCGATGACGCTCTTGTTGGTGTTGTCAGGAGCCTTGCGGACGTTCCCGCGCGGTGACCTGGCTTCCGGCCGTGACCTTGCGGTCGGTCGCGACGACGGTATCGCCGGGCTTGAGCTCTTGGCCGGGTTCTGCCTGGACGGAGATGTCCTTGCGCTCGGGGGAGACGCCGGCGGACTCGAGAGCCTGCGCGACGGTCATGCCAGTCTTGAAGGCGACCTTCTTGTCGACGGGGCTTCCGCTGAGCGGAACGATGCGGACGGTGATTTCCTTTTTGCTCATGCTGTCTTCTCCTCGTGGTCAGGTGATCTGGTGGAGGGATCCCACCAGCATCTCGAACAGCGGGGGTGTTGTACCTCCTTTCCAGCTCTGCGTCAACCGTGCTGTAGCCGCGCAGGCTGCCAGACTGCTGACGTAGATGATGCCGTGTTCCCCACACATGGGACGTACGGCTTCGCTGGAAGGGTAGAGTCGTGACTCGTAGAGAGCGACGTGGTCGGCGTTGGTAGGATCGATCGCATAGACCGCAACGAACTCCTTGGCGATGCGCGTATCGACGAAGATGTTGACGAGGGGGTTCTGACGAACCTTCGTCCAGATCGCTCCACGTACGTCCATGGAGTCGACACAGCAGACGACGGATCCGCGCAGGGTCTCGCCGTTCCACATGCGTCGGATCGGCTTGATCTGCACTCCGCTCTTGTCCGCGACGATGTCCGCAAGCGCCTCGACCTTCCAGCGACCGAGGTCGCTGATACGGAAGGCGCTCATGCAGATGTTGTGCGAGGCGACGTCGTCGGCGTCATAGACGGTGAGGTCCGTAACTCCGATTTGTGCCAGCATCTGCACCACCTGACTCCCCACCGATCCGGCTCCCAGGACCGTCACCGGCCTGGCGAGCTTGGGATCGAAGAGCTTGTCCTGTTGGTCGAAGTTCAGGTGTTGTTCTCCGGCGAGTTCAGGACGCATCACGTTCCTCCTTCTTGACCATGGGCCATTCGTGAATCTTCACGGCCGCCAGTTCGGGACTGTAGCCATGTGTGAGCCAGGTCAGGACGTAGAAGATCGCATCGGCGTAGCGTGCTTCTCCCGCGGCCTTGGCGATGGCTGTGCTTGCGTTGCCGTAGCACGGTCCGCCGTTCTTGGCGATGTGTGGGTGTGGCACTCCATCCGGGTGCCGAGGCGACTCGTTCCAAACCGAGATGACTCCGTGTCTGTTGATTCGGATGACGAACGTGCCGAAGGCGTATTCCTGCCCATCGTACTCACCGACCAGATCGGTGGTGTGGACGTGCAGAGCATCCTCGAAGAATTCGATTCGTTCGATCTGGTCATGCGCGAAGAGTCTGTTCAGATCGACCGAGAGCCGGCGCTTGGCCTTCTTGGTGAAGGTGGTGGTCAGCATGCTCTCACGCACCGCTCGCCACATCTCGAGTTCCCGATGTAGTTCGGCGAGTCTCCGGGTGCAGAACTCGATGTCCTTCTGGTGCTTCTCGATCTGACTGTCGACACCCCCGAGGAAGCCGTCAAACCAAGACCTCGCCTTCGTGGTCCACGTCTGTCGACGCATCGGCTTGACGGGTGCCTTCTTGGTGTCCGTCATCGTCGCCAGACCCAGGGCTAGGATCTGTTCGAAGATCTTGAGACTGGTGTCCTCGTTGAAGTAGGACAGCGTGGGAAAGAGGATGTACCAGTTGTTGTCGAGGATCTGCAGGACGTTCTTGTTGTCCTGATCCTTGAGGACCAGACCACGGCCCAGGGTTGGCCCGTTCCCGATGGCTTCCTTGGTCAGGGAGATCGGAAGGCCGAACGCCGTCTTGACGTACCAGGATCCGGTTTCGCCCGGGGGCGATGCGTTGGTCCGGATGTGGATGGTGTTTTCCTCGTGAAGCGGTGGCTCGACGCTCTCCCCGGTGGAGTGGAAGACGACCGTCTGGTGCGTCACCTGCGCCAGGCGGGTGAGCGGTTCGGTGTAGGCCGTCTTGGCTCGTGCCTTTGCTTCAAGTATTTCGCGGTCTTCGTCCTTGATCGGGTTGAGCACCCACGTCACAACCACATTCGTCGGCAGGACGACTGGGAGGATGCGGTCACGGCTCATCGCCGGAACGGCCTCCAGGTTCTCACTGGATCCGAACAGGATTTCCAGCGCCTGGGTGAGGTGACTCTGTCGCTGGGCTCCGCGTCCACGAAGCGTCACACGCAGGGCGCGGACATGCAGGAGGCCGATCGTGACCGCGTGCCAGCTGGTCTTGAATCCGTGCTCGCTCAGACGCGTGCGCACGGGGAGCGCGTAAACTTCAGGGACGAAGAAGGCTCCATGCTTGGGAGCGATCAGGAAGTTCTTGATGGACTTATCGGGGAAGATGCTTGTTGACACGTCGATCTCCTGATTTGTGGGGAACGATGTCCTAATGATGGACTTGGTAATCTAAGGAAAAAGATCGTTATTGTCAACTTATGTCCTCCTTGTTTTAGAAGACTCTGCTATAATGCGGGTATGCATGGACTTATTACGGAAAAGACGTTTTACCAATATCTCAAGTGTCCTAACTGGGTGTATTTTGATGTGCATTCTGGTGAATCTCGACCACATGAGGTACTCATGGCAAAGCTTCAAGACGATGGTCTTATTGGATCAAAAGAGCGGGATCTTCTTTCTGATAGAAAAGATTTAGTTGAAGTGACGGCGGAGGATCCTGATCAAGCGTTTGATCAAACGCTTACGTTTATGCGTGAGGGACGAGAGACCATTTATCATGGGGTTCTTGTTGATAAACATTGGGTCGGACATCCTGATGTGCTGGAGAAAGTAGAGGGGCGATCACGTTTAGGGAACTATTATTATGTGGCGGCCGACATAAAGCGTTCACGCTTCCTTCGAGATGATCATAAGTTTCAGGGTTGTTTTTATGCGGAGCTTCTTGAACGCATTCAGGGAGTGAAGCCTGTGCAGGGATACGTGATTACGCCAGACAACGAAACATTTTCGTATCTCATTGAAGAGTTTGAGGCCGAGTACGAACTCACACTGACAGAAATAGAAAAGATCATCGCGGGGAAACGACCTGTTCACTTTGTGACAAGTGGATGCAAGCAATCTCCCTGGCAGAAGGAATGTAAGAACGAATCAGAAAGTTGTGATGACTTATCTTTGTTGAATCGTGTGTGGCGAGAGGAAGTCCGTCAACTTGAAGACGCAGGCGTGACCACAACCGCAAAGCTTGCCCTCATGTCTGTTTCAGAACTTGAGTCATTGGCGCCAGACGTGAGTTCTTCTCGTCTTGAGTCTATGCGCGATCAGGCGATCGCCATGCAAGAAGGTCGTCACATCATTCGAGGGAATGCGAGTTTGCCAGAGTCAGGAATCGAATTGTATTTTGATATTGAAAGCGACCCCCTTCGAGATTTTGATTATTTGTTTGGGGTGTTGGAGGTGAACGGGAAAGAAGAAGTCTATCATTCCTTTTTTGCAGATTCCCCAGAAAAAGAAGGGGAGATGTGGGAAGAATTTGTGCATTTTATCGAACGTCATATTGATGCGCCGATCTATCACTATGGGTGGTTTGAGGAAGAAGTTGTTCGACGATTTGGGGCAAAGTATGGCATTGGAGAAATTGCGCGTGAGGCTCTTGAACGCAACATGATTGATATCCTTGCGGTGATTCGACCAACCGTTATTTTCCCTCTTGCCTCTTATTCTTTGAAGGATATCGCGGGGTATATTGGTTTTCATTGGCGTGCGGAGGATGCGTCCGGAGCGAATTCAGTCTTATGGTTTGAAGATTGGCTTGAACGAAAAACACCAAAAGTGCTTCAAAAGATTATGGAATATAATGAAGATGACGTTCGAGCAACGTATATGCTTAAACGCTGGGTCCAAGATAATGCCATTTTATGAAAACAAAACTGAGCCTCTTATTTATCTTGCTTATCCTCTTGATTTCGGCGTACGTCATCATCCCAAGAGACGTTGAAGAAACGGGGGATGTTTCTGCTCCTGTTGTGGAAACAGATGAGGAAACGGAGCGAGAGGAAACAGATGTTCTAACCGAGAGTTCATGTGGTGGAGCAGGTGGAGCGTGGAATGCATGTGGATCCGCTTGTCGACTTACTCCGGAGGATGTGTGTATTGATGTGTGTGTTGAGTACTGTGAATGTCAGAGCGATGATCAATGTCCGTCAGGATTTACCTGTGGAGATTTTGTCGAAGGTAACGGGGTTTGTTTATGAGAGCGAAACATATTCGAAGAGTCTTTACGTTCGTGATTCTCCTGATTGCGTTTTCTGCGGGCTTGTATTCGCAACGTGTTGATGTCATAGAGTGGTATCGGGGTGTGAGTGCTCCGGTGCTTCCCGAAGCGGTTGGGTATGAAGAGATCGTCCAACCTGTTGAAGAACAGATGGACGTAAATGAAGAGGTGTTACCGAACGAAGAAGAGCCGACGGATGTTGAGGAACCCGTGATTGAAGAGGAACCAGAAGAGCCTGCAGAGGAAGTGGTTGATGATACGCCTGTTGTTGAAGAAGAGCCGGGTGTGGAGGAAGAGGTGGTTTTTCCTGCGTCTTTGAATCTCGCTGTGCCGTTTACCTCCCAGGCTCCCCATGGGAATTGGGATGAGCCCTATCAAGAGGCGTGTGAGGAGGCGAGCGTCTATATGGTTCATGCGTACTTCGAAGGAGTCCCTGAAGGAAGAATTCCTGCAGACACGGCGGATCTTGATCTCTTGAAGATCGTTGCGTTTGAAGAAGAATTATTTGGGTATTACGAAGATACAACCGCAGAAAAAACAGGGGTATTTGCGGAGCTCATGTTCGGACATACGTACCGGCTTATTGAAGATCCAACGGTCGATCAAATCAAAGCGGAGCTCGTGGCAGGACGTCCTGTGATCGTGCCTGCGGCTGGGCGACTTTTGGGTAATCCGTATTTCACGGCCCCAGGTCCGATCTATCATATGCTCGTGATACGAGGATATACCCAAGACGATCAGTTCATCGTAAATGATCCAGGAACGTCTCGAGGAGAGTCTTTCCTGTATGACTTTGATACCCTATTGTACGCTCTACATGATTGGAATAACGGAGGAGAGATTACCCAAGGGCGTAAGGTCGTGATTGTTCTTAGTCCCTAACATGTATGCCGATTGATTATTTATTGGGAGGATCATTGGGGGGATTGATTGCGTTTGTTTTTGCGATCCCCGCGATCTTGCTCGAGATCGAAGAAAAAGGACGTGTGAAAGACGTTCCTCTGCTGATCGATGTGAAGACGATTTTTGGATTGAAGATTCGTCACAAACATGAAGTTTTTTTCATTGGTCTGCTGTTGCATATTGTGACGGGATTTCTGTTTGGTCTGATCTACATCCTTTTGGTGGAGCA
>Ga0210057_1004980_pt1 | contig 17290 bp, 18 predicted proteins | sample CryGeyCG2114_010_2_FD_183968 | JGI IMG/M metagenome (GOLD analysis project Ga0210057, IMG submission 183968) | Groundwater microbial communities from aquifer - Crystal Geyser CG10_big_fil_rev_8/21/14_0.10 (SPAdes) (version 2) | ecosystem: Environmental > Aquatic > Deep subsurface > Groundwater ...
TACCTTAAAAATGATTCTTATAAAAAGCGGGGGTTATACTTATACCAACAATTGATAACGGCTCATTGGAATGACGAAATACTTGCCCACAGTTCTTTTGAAGATCATTTACAAAAACAACCCTTTTTAGAAGATTACGCCACAACTTTATTACTTTCGACTTATGTGTATGAAGAGGATTTTACTAATGTGGAACCAGTTAAAAAATTGCGTTCTAAGTTAATAGAGTATTCCAAAGAAGGAAAATGGATGGAAAGTATTGCAGACGGGGATTTTCAACCGGTAGCAGCTTCTTTCTTTGATCATCCGACTCCATCCGGTATTTCTCTGGCGGAAGAAGCTTTAAGAAGATCAGTCTTAATTTTAGGAGAAGTTGACGAGAGAAATTTGAAATATAAAACGCCTTTATCTAGTGATTTTTATAACCTGGTGATTTTTTATAAGTTGGGAAATTTTCATGAGATTCATTCTAAGGAGAGTTTAATTTACTTAAAGCTACCCATCAACAGCATTCAGATTAAAGGTCTAGAGTATCAGGATTGTTACAAAATGGAGTGCCGGCGATTCGGGAATCAAAAAACTTTAATTAATGCATTGAATAAATAATCAATGAGACCAAGCAATTTAAAAACGAGAATATTTTTAGACGGAGGAATTCCGGAAGAAACCAAAGAAGTAATAAAACTGCTTGGTTTTTTGGATGGGCAAACCACTAACCCAACACTTATTACCAAACACCCTTCCTTCCTGGTTTGTCAGGCAAAAGGAGAAAAATGCACAGAGTCAGATGGTTGGAAATATTATCAAGAAATAGTAAGTGAAATATCTCCTCTAGTTGAAAAAGGTTCCGTATCTATTGAGGTTTATGCAGATCATAATACAAAAGCTGAAGAAATGGTTTCTAAAGGTCTAGAGCTTTTTCAATGGATACCAAATGCCCATGTCAAACTCCCTATTACAACCGAGGGGCTTAAAGCGGCCGAGATACTTGTCGACAAAGGAATACGAGTAAACATGACTTTGTGTTTTACGCAAGAGCAAGCAGCAGCCGTATATGCTGCAACTCGAGGTGCAAAAAAAGGGGATGTATTTGTTTCACCGTTTATCGGAAGGCTCGATGATATAGGCGAGAATGGAATGGGCTTAATTGAGAATATTTTAAAAATGTACAAAGAAAGCGACGGTCACGTTGAAGTATTGGTGGCAAGTATTAGGAGTATTGGTCATTACCTTCGTTCACTACAGCTAAAAGCGGATATTATTACTTCACCATTTAAGATTTTAAAGGAGTGGGCAAGCAAAGGAATGCCAATACCAAAGGACGATTATCAATATAAAAACAATAACTTAAAAGATATTCCCTATCAGGAGCTTGATCTTTCCAAGGATTGGCAAGGGTTTAATATTTTGCATGACCTAACAGATAAAGGGATCGAACGTTTTTCCCAAGATTGGAATGCTTTGATTACTAGGTAAAACAACATATGAACGACAAAAATATACAAATACTTAATACTTTTACACTGGATAATATTCCAGATTTAGATGTGGCAGTATTAGGTGCTCTTGAGCTTTTTCAAAAAAAGGCTGTGCCAAAACTCACATTGAATACGTACAAGCGCCCGTTAGTAGTGGGGTCCGGGAATGCCGAAGCAACCGGACGAATTATTTTTCAAGACACTGACGCTATCTTTGCTTCCGAAAGTGATTATGAAGAAAAACTAAAAACTATTAAAGTCATCGATGGTGTTGTGCTGGTATCAGCATCCGGAAGTAAACACGCTCCCATCATCGCTAAGAAGGCAAAGGAATATCATAAACACGTCACGTTAATTACCAATACTCCCAATTCTCCTGCAAAATCAGAACTTGATAATATTCATGACTTCGATGAATATATTTTTCCCAAAAACCGTGAGCCATATACTTATAACACATCAACATACATAGGAATGATTTTAGGCTACACCGGAGAAGATGCTGCAGAAATTTATAAGTTTCTAATTGAAAAAATAGATACAATTAAATTTCCAAATTTTTCAAATTATAATAGATTTTATCTTATTGTCCCACCGCAATTTGCTGGCATTATTAGGATGCTTCAGGTTAAATTCATCGAACTTTTTGGGCGAAATATTGCACGAGACATTGAAACATCAGAGTATGTTCCCCATGCAACAACTGTTGCGCCATCTGATGAATTATTTATAAGCTTTGGTTATAAAAACAACACGTGGGGCAAACCGGAAAAAAGACTTAACATACCGCTGCCGGAAAAAGCAAACTATGGAGCCATGATGGCGGTTGGTTATTATATCATTGCCCAAATCCAAAAGCAGCATCAGCCATATTTTAAAGAAAATATTGCCTCGTATACAGAACAGGTGACAAAAATTTTTGGGAATACGATTAACCCTATTGTTGAATAGTACTATGTTTTTGGTATTTGATATTGGCGGAACAAATATGAGACTGGCTATTTCCCGTGACGGGAAGAATATTGAAGAGCCCAAAATTCTCAATACACCTAAGGATTTTGATGAAGGCATGTTACTTTTTAAAAAAACTGCGCTGAGCCTTTCCGATGGAAAAAAGATTAAAGCTTCAGCAGGCGGTATTGCGGGACCGCTTGATGGTAAGAAAGCAATGTTAGTAAATTCTCCAAACTTACCCGGGTGGGTCAATAAACCGCTTAAGGAAACTATAGAGAAGTTTATAGATGCCCCTGTCTATATAGAAAATGATGCTGCTGTTGCAGGTTTGGGGGAATCGCTGGTTGGAGCCGGAAAAGGTTACGCAATTGTGGCTTACATAACTGTTAGTACAGGTGTTGGCGGAGCACGAATTGTTGACGGGAAAATTGACAGAAACGCAATGGGTTTTGAACCCGGACATCAAATTATTGAAATAAACGGGCCTTTATGTCCGACTTGTGGTATCCCCGGCCATTTAGAAGGATATGTCTCGGGAACCGCTATTAGTAAAAAGTATGGTAAAAAACCACAAAATATAACTGATAGTAAGGTTTGGGATGAGGTTGCCTATTATTTAGCATTTGGAGTGCACAATTCACTTCTTCATTGGTCGCCGGACGTTATCATCCTTGGAGGGTCAATGATGAAAAGTATCCCGCTTGAGAAACTTAGAGAAAATCTTCATAAAATTCTGACAATTTTTCCTAAGGCGCCTCTAGTCAAACTTGCAGAACTTGGTGATAAAGGTGGACTATACGGTGCTTTAGCGATGGCAAAACAACATTATGAATAATAAGCGCAAAACCCAACTCAACTGGTCAAGAGAAGCAGTCGTTTATCAAATTTATCCGCGAAGCTTCAAAGACAGTAATAATGATGGCATTGGGGATTTACAGGGAATAATTGACAAACTCGATTATCTAAACGACGGAACAGAAAAATCTCTTGGTATAGGAGCAATATGGTTATCCCCGATTTATAAATCCCCAATGATCGATTTTGGCTACGATATTTCTGATTACCTTGACATAGATCCCCAATATGGTAGTCTCGAAACCTTTGATAAACTAATCAAGAAAGCTCATAAACGAAACATAAAAGTTATTATGGATTTTGTTGCAAATCATACATCTGATAAACACACTTGGTTTATGGAATCCAGGTCATCAAAAACAAATCCGAAAAGAGATTGGTACATTTGGAAAAACCCAAAACCCGACGGTTCACCACCCAATAATTGGCTCAGCGTTTTCGGTGGCTCCGCTTGGACGCTGGATAAAAAAACTAACCAGTATTATCTGCACAGTTTTTTACCGGAACAACCTGATTTAAATTGGCGCAATGATAAAGTTAAGGTCGAAATGGAAAAGGTATTGGAATTCTGGATTCATAGAGGCGTTGATGGTTTTCGCTCTGATGCCACCTACCATTTGATAAAAGACGATCAGTTTCGGGATGATCCGCCAAACATGAGCTATCAAGGCCCCAAAGGTTCTTATGAGGAGTTAATCCATACTTACAGCCAGCGTCAGTCGGGGACATTGGATGTTATAAATACTTTTTGCTCTATCTTGGGGATACATGAGAATAAATACATGGTCAGCGAAGCCTATCTTGATATTCCTGAAATGAGCAAGCTTTACAAAGCTTGCTCCAACAATCTGCACGCGCCATTTAACTTTAATCTCATTTCTCTCCCGTGGGATGCTAATTTAGTGAAAAACCACATTGATTCCTTAGAAGCATCCCTTAACAAAAACGATTGGCCAAACTATGTCTTGGGTAATCACGATAGGCCACGCATTATTACTCGTATTGGTGAAAAACGGGCAAGACTACTTGCTATGCTCCTTTTTACCTTACGGGGTATGCCATTTGTTTATTACGGCGATGAGATTGGTATGGAGAATGAAGATATACCCCCAGATAAGCAAAAAGATTTAGTCGGCAATCGTCTTGAGGCAAATCGTGATGGGGAAAGAACACCTATGCAATGGAACGAATCCGTTTATGCCGGTTTTTCAATTTCCAAACCATGGTTGCCTGTGGGTAAAAAATACAAAGATGTAAATGTTAAAAAAGAATTAGATGATCCGTTATCTATGCTTTATTTATATCGTCGGCTTATTCATTACCGTACGCATAGTCATGTTCTGCTCCATGGTTCCTATCGCTCCTTAGATTTAGGGGATACACACGTATTTGCTTATTTGCGTGAACTCGGTGATGAAAAAGTTCTTGTTATATTAAATTTTTCCAAAGGGCAAGAATCCGTCTCTTTTCCTTATCAAAAGGCAAGAGTGATATGTACTACAAATAGAGAAAGAGAGAACAAAATTGTTAATCTTAAGAAAATAACGTTGACTCCCTCTCAGGGGTATGTGTTGGAAGTAAAGGATAAAATTCGCGAGTTTAAGATATGGAATTAATTTTTGTATACAATGCCGACTCTTCACCTTTTGCTCAAATTAAAGATTCAATACACAAGTCTATATCTCCCAAAACTTATGGATGTAGACTATGCGCACTCACTTTTGGTGCATTGCGCGAAAAACAACAATGGGCTGAGTTTATAAAAACGCTAGGTATAGAAACGAAATTCTTGCACAAAGACGAATTTGTCAGCACTTACTCTGCCCAGAAATTTGATAACTTTCCGGCAGTTTTTTTAAAAAAAGAAAATGGCCTTAAACTTCTAATTTCTAAGGAAGAAATTGAAAAGCAAAATACCCTTGATGATTTAATAGACCTCGTGGCATCTAAGACGACTCAGGTTTTAAAGGAAAACTAATCCCCAGAAGATCTTTTATCAACTTGACTGTTAAATCAAAGATTCCCATTTGGCAAATTGGCGAGTAATGTCCTTGACATACGTGAATAGTTTTAATTTTGCCTCCGTATAAATCACCAATCTTTCTTAAGACTTCCGGTTTATCCTCGATAAAATAATAGATATCAGATGGATATTTTTTGAGAAATTTAGGGAAATGCGCTATTTTATCTTTGAGAGGTATTTCTACCTTCCCAACAACCAGATTCCAAATTCCCGTATTTCTGATTTTGATTTCTTGGTAGTGCCTATCTCCTTCTGTGATTATGATAACTGCCCCAAAAGTCGCCAGATGTCTAATAACTTCCTCAACCTTATCAAAAAGACAATTATTGAATTTGAAGTTATGAAATAGATCGTGTAGTTCATGAGTTACTTTTGGATTATTCGTAGAAAAGCTCCGCTTATTCTCTTCTCTGGCAATTTGTGCAATTGTTGCAGGAAAATCTACATACCCTTTTTCATCCCTTAACTTTTTGTTAATCTCCAAAAACCTGTTTGTAAAATTTCTTCCGTACTTTTTACTGATAATTTTTGCAATTTGTTTTTTGACCTTGTCGTTATCAATAAGGGTATTGTCAAAATCAATAAAGAAGGTAATTTTGGGTTTCACATTTGTTTGTGGACTACAATGATATTTTTATCTTTGAGATGGTCGATTTCTTTTTTCAACTCATCATTCGATGGCTCAACTAAAACATGGTTGTCTGGGAAAACAATTGTGGGTATTGATTGATACCCTTTGTTAATTTCTACAACCTTTTTAGCGGCTTCTGAATCTTTCTCAATATCAATATATTCGTATTCCACCTTAAGATCGTCAAGTAATTGCCTTGATCGATGACAATCTCCGCACCAGTTGGCCCCATATAGAATAATTTTATGACTCTTATTGTCCTTAGCCATTAAAGTTTTTCTCCCCGGCCTCAATTGCTATCGGTAGCATGTTTTCTTCCGGTGCAATTGGACATCGCCAGTTATGATTGTATGCACAGTATGGATTGTAAGCATAATTAAAATCAAGCCTTTTAATTTGCCCATTTTCTACTTCAACGTCCACGTAGCGACCTTCCACATATGTTTCCTTGCCACTAGTTGCATCTTTTATTGGAAGAAAATATTCGCTGCCATCCAGATCATGGTAAAGATGCAGTTGATAATCTTTTCCTTCCAATGAGAATTTAATGATCCCGGCCCTCAAATATTGTTCAGTGTCCCCGGCACTGGTTGGAATCTCGACTGGTTGTCCCGCACCTTCAGGGTCAATCTCCATGCTTTGGAAAACCAACTTAGGACTTTCACTAAAATAACTTAGTCCCCGAAAGTTTACTTTTTGCTCATCAGTCAAGGGAGACCATGCTGCATCTTTGAATGCTTCATCTTTATCTTTTCGAAATTCTTCAAGTGTTTGTTCCATGATAGTTTTACATTTTAAATTTCTTTGCTGACAGTATTCTGTGTCCTGGACCACAAGTTAGAGATTGCGAAGAAAAGGGACTCGTTTGACATACATGAGTCCCTTTTCAATTCAACTAATCACGGCTTTTTCCACCCCCTAACAGTTCAAACATATTAGAACCTTGCATGAAAAGTGCCTTCACGATAATAACAAGTTGAACCATAATGCCAAATAAGAGCATTCCCATGCCTAGAAACTGAAGCATATTCTGCCACTGTCTCCAAACCTCGATTCTTTGCCAAGTTACTACAAAGAATTCTCCGGCTTTTGCAGCTTCCCTGATCTCTTTACTCTCAACCCAGTATTGGTTGTTTAGATTACCTACATAAATCCCGATAGCAAAAGAAGCTAAAATGAGCGCCAGACCCAACATTCCCGCCATTTTGCCCATATTACTCATTCCTTGAGCTTTTGGGATTACTGTTTTTGGATCGATCAACATTTTTTTCACCCCCTATCTTTTTCGAGAATATCCTTTCAGAAAACTTATATCTGTGTTCTAGAATACATTGTGTGCTAGATTACAACTGTTTAGGATCAGTGGGTTGTAATCTGTATGTAATGAAAGGTTGGATCGTTGCGATTTCAGGAGTTGTCATTTTCGCAGGATTAATTTATTTAGCATTTCGCCCTGCCTCAAAGCCTGCAACCCTAGGTAATCAAATTGCCCAAAGCCAACAAATTCAAGGAACTTCCAATCAAAATTCTCAAGAAGTCAAAGCAATTGATTATACGCTGGAGACTTTCAACGGTAAGCAAATTAACTTTTCTGCTGTAAACAGTCAAAAACCTGTTGTTATTCAAATTTGGGCAACTTGGTGTGAAGTTTGCGAAAGAGAATTTCCCGAAAATAACAAGATTGCCCAAAAGTACAAAGATCAAATCGAATACCATGCTGTAAATATTGGCGGAAGCGATCAAACCCCAAAAGCAATCGGCAGTTACGTTAAGAGGAAAAATTTAGATTCTGATGCAATTAAATTTCTGGTCGATATGAAGGCGGAAGTTTCGAGTAAATATGGGTTTAGGGCTACCCCACAGCATCTGTTTGTTGCAAAAGATGGGGTTATAAAATATTACAAACCCGGATACATGTCGCCCCTCGAGATGGAAGAACAGTTCCAAGCGCTCATTCAAAACTAGAATAGTGGTAAATTAATAAGATGGAAACATTCAGTTTGCCCATTGCTTTTTTGGCTGGACTGGTCTCATTTCTGGCACCATGTGTCGTGCCGCTTTTGCCGGCATACATTTCTTATATTTCCGGGGTTTCAGTCAAAGAATTGCAAGAAGGTGACATTGCCAAATATCGCTTAAAGATATTTACCTCGTCACTTATATATGTGCTGGGGTTTTCACTCGTCTTTATCGCCCTTGGCGCCTCCGCATCGGTTGCAGGAAATTTATTTGCCCAAAACCGGGAGCTTGTGCAAAGAGTTGGTGGAATTCTCGTTGTTATTCTGGGGGCTTGGATGGCTGGCATTTTGCCAATTGCATATCTTAACCGTGAACGCTCAATTCAATTGCCGCAGAACTTGAGACATCTGCCATTTATTACGCCATTTCTAATGGGTATAACTTTTGCTGCAGCCTGGACACCGTGTGTAGGTGCCGTTTTAGGATCGATACTGCTTTTGGCCGCAACTCAACAAACTTTAGGTATGGGCATTTTACTTTTGGCAGTTTATGCTCTTGGTCTTGCTGTTCCATTTCTTCTAGTATCCCTCTTTATCGGGTCTATTGGTAAATTCTTGACAAAATCAGGACCAATACTCCTTAAAATCCAAAAGGCAGGAGGATTTTTACTGATTATTTTAGGGATACTTTTGGTTACAAATAAATTTATTATTTTAACAGGTTTCTTCTTTAAACTTTTTTATTCATTTGGCTTTAAGCCACTACTCTAAAAAATATCTATGACAAAGGATGTTTTGCATTCTGCGGGGAAATTTATCTCCTTTATTTCTGGACCGTTTATCGCTTTTTGTCCACTATGCCACTTTGGAGCAGTCATTTTAACTGCGGGCCAGACAACTTTTCTACTTGCTTTTGCGAAAATTCTAGGGCCATTGATATTAGCACTTCTGGCCATCAGCATTATCAGTTTTTATGTGACATATTCCCAGGTTCATCACAACCGTCTGCCGCTTATCTTTGCAATATTGGGTGCGGGTGGAATCATTTATATTAATTATATTAACAACCTTGCTCACCCATTCTTCTTTATTTTTGGAATAATATTATTCTTGTTCGCGACACTTATCGATTTTAATCTGCGTTTTCGATAGCGCGGTAATTTAAAAAATCGACAAATTTTTCTGGTTCGGATATAAGAATAGCCCAACAAGGCTTTTTGCAAGCCCCATTAGGCTATTCTAGAGATCACGGTCACCTAGGGGTGCCCGTCAGAGCTGCCGGACTAGGATTCGAACCTAGATAAACGGATCCAGAATCCGTTGTCCTACCGTTAGACGATCCGGCAATTGAGGCTAATTTTAGCACATTATTAAACTCGAAAAAAATAACTTAGCTCGTCGGTTTAGGAGATTCTTGGGGAGATGCAACTGGGCCGACAACACATTTTTCAAAATTAGTTTTTTCTTCTCCCTGAAGACTTTGAGTATTTCCTTCTTGAAGGATTTTTTGAATCGATTCCTGGCTTAATGCTCCTTGAACACATTTTACATTCACTTTTCCAATCCCGGGCAAATCAACTTCTGAAGGTGCCTGAGTATCAGCAACTTGCTGGGTTTGCGTAGGAGCCTTTCTGGAAAGTATCGCTGAATAAACACCCTGAAAAATTAAAAAGACACCAATTACTATCCAAATTAAGTAGAAGAAAAAAGATAAAATTTTTGTTGTTTTCGGCAAAACCCCATCCCAAAAGGAAAAATTAAACTTAATTTTTTTTCCTTCAGGTTTTTTATTTACTTCGGTCACCTTTTTAACTGCCATAGTCGCAAATTGTAACGGGTAAACTTTCAAATTACAAGTTTCCCGGTATATCAACTTTCAAAAATTGCATTTTTTTGACAAAGTCATTGAAAGTTGTATTACTGGGTTTCATTTGTAAACTGCACACCCACAAAGTTAAAATTAATAAAGGTTCTGCCTGTGTTAAAACCCGGTTTTATCCCTATTCTTCTATTTATTCCCGTAGTTGCAATTACGGTCGGTTCTCTAATCTACGTTAACAATAAAATTCATTCCAAAAAGCCTCAACAAGTTCCAACCCCAACACCCCTTGCTTCTCCCAGTCCGACTCCGGAACCATCACCATCACCAACACCGTCCTCATCGCCCAGTCCGACACCTACCCCGACACCCAAACCGACCCCAAGTGCGGCGCCAAGTCCTCAAAATTCCAGTTCATCTTCCGTTTCCAGTGGCGGAAACTATACTGTTTTAACGTTTAGCCTTGGAGGATCAACAGTGGTTACGGATACTGCGGAAGATGATGATTGCGATAATAATTGCCCCACTAAACCTCTCGCGCAATACGTTTCCGAAAACGGAGGCAGGGGAGGCATGAACGGAACGTATTTTTGTCCGCCTGATTATTCTTGGTGTTCCGGCAAAGTTAATACTTTTGATTTTCCTGTTTGGAATAACCGCAAGAAAAAATGGATGGAGGCAGATAAATTATTTTGGAATGGTAGGGGGATGATGGTTTTTCGCTCCGGTTCCGCCCAGTTTTTCCCGAATGCGGCAGCTGTAGGAGCACCTTCCGATATTACAGGTGGGATTATAAATTACCCCTCACTACTTTCAGGAGGCAGCTTGGTTTTGGACGAAGGGTCGCTTTCGGACAATATGAAAACCAAAGGCACAAGAAGCGGCATCGGTTTTGGAAACGGGAAATTATTTTTAGTTGTTGCCAGAAGCGCCAATATGAAAGATTTGGCCGGCATATTCATTTCCCTTGGGGCAACCGATGCTCTTAATTTAGATGGCGGGGGATCCGTTGCTCTATATCAAGGAGGTTACAGGGCAGGCCCCGGCCGCAGTTTGCCAAACGCCGTAATTGTTAAATAAAATTTCTCATTTTTCGCTAACTACAAAATCCATAGCAAGATCGTGTTTTTCTTTAGGAAGCCTATCAACTATTTGAAAAGTATAGGCAAGCCCAATTAATTTTGCATTAGATTTCGATAGCAGTTTATCGAATACGCCTTTTCCGTATCCAAGCCTAGTGCCTTTCAAGTCAAATGCGACTCCGGGCAAAATTGCCAGATCTATATTTTCCGCATCAGCTGAGAATTTATCCACGGGCTGTAAAATTCCGTAAGGCCCCGTCTCCAAATCTTCAAAGCTCGCGAATTTTCTTATTTGATATTCATTATTAAAAAAAGCAGGAAGATAAATATCCTTTTTTTGTTTCATAAAATCTTTGATCAACAATTCGGTTTTAACTTCATTATATACAGGAAGATAAAGAAGAATAGAATTGCATTTTTTAATAAGAGAGATTTCCAGTACTTTTTTTCGGATAATTTCACTCTTTATTTCAACATATTTTATGCTGAGCGTTTTCCTCTTTGCCAAAAATATTTTTCGGATAGAATTTTTATCCATTAAAACCATACCTATACCAAAAGAACACTTATTTTATACGAGAACAATAAAAAGACTCAGTTCTTTTTGCTTTTGTTTCCTTGCTCCATTACCCCAGTCATCTTCGTAACGCCGAAATGCGCGGCCGTTATCAGTAGGGAAAGTACTCCAACGTAGATAAAACTCGATACGCCTACCCCGGTAATGTCTGCAAGTCTTTTAATAAGCCAGATGACTATACCGTTTACGAAAAAAAACATGAGTGGCCATGCATATTCGTTTTTGATCTTTACTTTCAGGTTCTGTAAAACGCCGAGAACAATGTAATCAATAGCAACCAAAATAAAGCCCGCTGCCAAAACAGCTACCAATCCGCTGACCTTATCGTTCCCAAGAACGACAGCATTTGGGGCTATCAGGCTTACAATCAAAAATACCAGGGAAGCCGCTACCCAGAAACCCAGAAAATTTAAAACTTGAGTTTGGTTCACTTTTTCACCCCCTTTCTCTAAATCTCTAAACACAGAATAGAACTTAAATTCACCCCAGTCAAAAATTGACCCGAAGTGGTATACTCTCCTTCTAGATTAAGCAGGTTTAATTGACCTTCAAAAATGCTTGGTGTAGAGTAAAAGTAGATGGTTTCCCAGGAAGATATTATAGATAAACTCAGGTTGTGTCTTGACCCCGAACTTGGAATAAATATCGTAGATTTAGGTTTAGTTTACAGTATCAATATCTCCGAAGGCTCCAAAGTAAACGTTTTGATGACATTAACCACGGCCCTTTGCCCCCTCGATTCCTACTTCGTGCGTGATATTACTTCCAGGCTGAAGACGTTAAAGACTGTTTCTGATGTTTCCGTTGAATTTTCTTTTGAACCCCCATGGACCCCCGAAAAAATGTCCACCGAATCAAAAGATGTCCTTGGTTTTGTAAACTAACCTCTGCCCGTCAAAAACACCATTGACTTCGGGTAATATTCGGGTTAGAATGATTACCCAAAAAGAGGTTTTTTGGTGTCTTGACAAGCGCAAGATTTAGTGTCTAATCTTAAGTTAGACCACAACATTTTGTGCTTTTAGAAAGTCTGTGAAATCTTAGGCCTGCATCTAAAAGCACTAATTTCAAGATTAGGGCAGTTAAAGAAAGTGTAGGGGAAATTAAAACGTGATTTGTCCTTTTTGTGCTCACGACCTTACGAAAGTAGTTGATAAAAGAGAGGGAGATAGCGGCAAGATAACGAGAAGAAGACGTGAGTGCCTGAAATGCGCTCGCAGATTTACAACTTTTGAAAGAGTCGAAACACTTGATCTGTTAGTTATTAAAAAAGACAGGAAAAGGGAAATATTTGACAGGATAAAACTTAGAAGCGGCATCATTAAATCCTGCGAAAAAAGACCGGTTTCGGCAGGATCGATTGAAGCAATCATTGACGAAGTAGAGGCCGAACTTAGGAAAAAGGGAATTAAGGAAATACCGAGCAACAAAATAGGGGAGTTGGTTACTAAAAAACTTAAGAAGCTGGACCAGGTCGCATACATAAGATTTGCATCAGTTTACAGGCAGTTTGCGGATGTAAGCGATTTTGAAAAAGAACTTGCAAAACTGTCGGAAGAATTAAAAAAAGCAAAATGAAGAAAGTAAAAAAATCCTACGAACAAAACCGGGAGCATGCAAGAAAAGCAGGTAGGAAAATACCCGCAGTGCCCCACGACCTTTTTGAGCCTCAGATATCCGAAAACGCAGCTTACATCGCAAAAACCAGATATTCCTTTAGAGATGAAAAAGGAGAACCTATTGAAACTCCAAAACAGCTTTTCTGGAGAGTTGCCTATTACATAGGGTCAGCAGACCGCATTTACCACGACGAAAAAGCCCACCTAAAATCTGCCCGCGATTTTTATGAAATGATGGCCAGCCAGCGTTTTATCCCGAATACTCCAACTCTGGTTAATTCAGGTAAAACCGGCCAGTCACTTTCAGCCTGTTTCGTTCTTCCTGTTGAAGATGATATGGAATCAATCCTCAAAACCATGCGCGATATGGCCATGATCCATAAAATGGGTGGGGGAACTGGCTTTTCATTTTCGAGGCTTCGCCCGAGAGAAGACATAATCGGTACCTCAAAAGGTAAATCAACTGGGCCCGTTGCTTTCATGCAGGCTTACAACGATGTAACATCTCAGATCCGTCAGGGCGGAGTCAGGCGCGGAGCTAACATGGGAATCCTGCACTACACACATCCGGATGTTCTTCGGTTCGCAGTTCACAAAGTGGATGAATTTTCTCTGACAAACTTCAATATTTCGGTAACGGTAACTGAAGATTTTATGGAAAAAGTTGAAGATGATGCTAAATTTGTTTACACCGAGAGCAATCGAAGTGCCGCAAGCGATGAGGAATTTGATTATCAAATAGAAGGCATAGTCGAAGAAATAAAAGAAGCATACGCAATCCGCGATTTGGATCTTAAAAACGTCCGCATTGAAGAAGGGGTTTCAAAACTCTACGAACTTTGCCGGGCGACTCACGAAAGCGAAGGTTATGATCTAATTAATCCCAGAACAAGGGAAGTAACCGACCGCTTAAATGCTAAAAAATTCTTTAATCTTTTAACCCGCTTGGCATGGCAATACGGCGACCCGGGCATGATCCTAATCGACAGGGTCAATAATTCCCGCGCTAACCCAACCCCCAAAATCGGGTTAATCGAAGCAACTAATCCTTGCGCTGAACAGCCGCTTCTGCCATACGATGCCTGCACACTCGGTTCGGTCAACCTGGCCAAATTTGTCGACGAGAACAAAAAAATTGACTGGGAAAACCTAAAACAAACAATCCACACCGCCATTCATTTCCTCGATAACGTACTTGACATGAACGAATATCCAGTTCAGGAAATCGATGAGATGACCAGAAAAATCCGCCGGGTCGGTCTCGGAGTAATGGGTTGGGCCGATATGCTGGTTAAACTGGGAATTGGATACGATTCTGCTGAAGGATTTGACTTGGCGGAAAAAGTCATGAAATTTGTCCAAAAAGAAGCGGATATTGCAAGCGAAGATCTTGCGAAAATTCGTGGAGTTTTTCCGGCATTTAAAGATTCGATCTATGATCATAAAGGCCAAATCAGACCTCGCAACGCAGCCAGGACTACAATCGCCCCAACTGGGACCATTTCCCTTCTTGCAGATTGTTCAAGCGGAATAGAGCCCCATTTTGCCCTGACTTTTGCTAAAAACACCATTGAAGGCAAAAGGCTTTTCAACACCAATCACTATTTTCTACAGACTCTTCGCGTGCAAGGACTTGAAAGTGATGAACTTCTCGCGAAAATTGAAGAAAACAAAGGATCAATCCAAAACCTTAACGAAATTCCGGAAGATTTAAGAAAAACCTTTATTGTTGCGGGAGATATCGCCCCCAAAGACCATGTCAGGATGGCCGCCGCTTTCCAGAAATTTACCGATAACGGAATTTCCAAAACTATTAATTTCCCCAACGAAGCAACCGTTCAGGATGTCCGCGAGGCATATCAGTTAAGTTACGAACTTGGATGTAACATGATTACTATTTACCGCGACGGATCAAGAGTTAAACAGGTATTGGAAACTAAAAAAGGTAAATCCTATTACGACCAACTGGCTGGCAAGAGAATCGATCAGGCAGAACCCGCAGTTCCAAGAAAAAGGCCGACTCCTCAGGAGGCCTGGGGGATGAGGGTTAGGAAAAAAGCCGATGTCGGCTGGGTTTACACTTCGGTTTTCCGTGATACCGATAACGGCCCTGTCGAAGTTTTCATCAACATCGGTAAGACTGGCGGTTATGTAGCGGGTGCGGCAGAAGTCACAGGCCGTCTAGCATCCCGCGCCCTTAAATATGGTGCATCGCTGGAAGAAATTGCTTCGGATCTTGTCGGAATTTCCTGCGGCACCCCGTATGGTTTGGGTCCGGACAGCGTCCTTTCCGCATTCGACGCAGTCGGCAAGTCCTTAGTCGAAATTTCACGCGCTAAACAGCTTCCGCTCGTAGGCGGTGAAGCAATGGAGGTTAAAGCACAGGCGGTTTCCGCTTCTTTGTTTACAAACGGGGCAACAAACGGCCAGACGAATGGAAAAACATATACCAATGGTCATTCCAATGGCCAGACGAATGGTTACACAAAAACTAACGGTATCTCATCAAACCTCCATCAGCCGCAAAACGCTTTCTCAAATCACCCAGAGCCTGCATCGCAAGAAGGAGGTTTGGCTGTTAACCAAATGGCCTTCGATGACGATAAGGCTCTCGAAAGCAAGTTCACATCCTGCCCCGACTGCGGCTCTCCGGTAAATTATTCCGAAGGCTGCCGCAAATGTATCAACCCCACCTGCGGCTGGAGTAAGTGCAGCTAACTTCCTAGTATAAAATCCGCCGGAGTTTTTATACATTTATATTCGCTCGCAGAACACCGAGGATTGTTAGTCTATGGATAATTGCGAGCGAGCGAATACATACTTCCGAGGTTTGGCAAATATCTGCTCGCTCATGTAAACTTGAACAACAGTTCCGAGGCCTTTCATGCCTCGGAAGTTTATCAGGTGCTTACAAAAAAAGTAATAATAAAGTTTTTCAAAAGAAGCGAATTAATCTTAATCGCTCTTTTTCTTATTACCTATACAATTGCAGCATCTTTGGTTTCCCTCCATAGATTCTGGCAATTCAACGCTTTTTGGTACGATTTTGGAATTTTTGACACTGCTGTATGGAAACTTTCCCGTTTTTCTTTACCGACAATTGAACAGATCGCACCCTCCGCAGGAAGGGTTGTTTGGGGGGATCATTTTAATCCAAGTTCTGCAATCCTGGCTCCTCTTTACTGGATAAACAGCAGTCCGGAAATAATTTTGGTTGCCCAGGTTTTATTTACGGTTGCCAGTGCTCTTGTTTTTTATTTATTGGCAAGAAAACAAATTCAAAGTTTCCTCGCGAGAATCGCATTGGTTATCGCTTATTTGGGTTTCGTTGGAATGCAAAATGCCCTATTTACCGATGTCCACAACATAGTTTTTGCCCTCCTGCCAATGTCATTCACGTTCTGGGCAATTTACGAAAAGAGAAAAATCCTTTACTGGATTTTTCTGGTTCTAACCCTGGGTTTTCAGGAAAGCATGGCTTCCTTTGGTTTTGCACTTGGCTTGTTTTTAATTATTAAAGAAAGAAAAGTTACGAAATTGGCCATTTACACCATTACTTTGAGCCTCATTTGGGGTATAGCAACAACCCGGTTTGTTATGCCCTTTTTTCTTAAGAGTCAATACCCGTACAAGCCGGACATCCCTCTCAGTCCAATAAGCTGGCTTAAAGAATTAGTTTTTCCCCTGAATCTTAAACTGAAGGCAATAATAGTTTCATTTGCCACATTCGGTTTTTTGCCCCTCTTTTCTTTGGCAGGTATTCCCCTATATGCCCAGCATTTTATTGAAAGGTTTGTTTTAAATGGTGCGGCGACCAGATGGGATCTCGCATTGCACTACAATGCAACACTCTCACCAATATTAACAGTTGGAGCTATTGAGGTTATAAAAAGGGTGGAAAAAATTAAACACCTAAAAAAATATGTATTTCTTTGGGCGGCGGTAGTAATTTTACTTGTAGCTGTAATTCATAGATTTTATTATCACGGGCCGCTGCTTTTGGCAACCGACCCGATTTTTTATAAGCAAACGGAAAACGCACTTTTTTTAAAAAACTTTGTACAAAAAATTCCCAGAGAAGGCTTGCTTATGACCCAGAATAATCTAGCGGCCTATTTTACTCATCAGGCGGTAATTCTTTTGAACGAAAATTACAAAGAGATTAAGCCGGATTATATTGCAATTGATTTAAGAACTGGACAAAACGCAAATAACTTCTTTCCTTTTTCCGAAGAAAAAGCCAAATTGCTAATTAATGAAGTACAGGCGGATTCGAATTATGAAAAAATTTTAG
>Ga0210057_1004981_pt1 | contig 17287 bp, 15 predicted proteins | sample CryGeyCG2114_010_2_FD_183968 | JGI IMG/M metagenome (GOLD analysis project Ga0210057, IMG submission 183968) | Groundwater microbial communities from aquifer - Crystal Geyser CG10_big_fil_rev_8/21/14_0.10 (SPAdes) (version 2) | ecosystem: Environmental > Aquatic > Deep subsurface > Groundwater ...
CGGCATAATTGGTGCCCCTGTCCCAAGGATAAACCTGTTCCATGGAAGCTTGATATAAACCCGGGATTTTGGTTTTAATCGGCGGAATAATGGCTGAATAATTAAGAGGAATAACGGGTTGGGCGTAAGGAGATTTAAAGACTTCGTAGCCGATAATTGAGTTTTTGTAATCGGGACAAATTTTAACCAGATCTTTATCAAACTTCTTTAGGAGATTCTCCTTAGTTAAGAAAAAATCCGGGTGATTTTTCGGTAGATATTCTCCGACGTAAATAAGGTGTTCACCATTGTAATTCTGGGATGAAATTAGGTTAGTATGTTCCACAACATTTAGAAAAGAAAAATTTTTGAGATTGATATTGAGCCAGTAAATTTTGTCGGGTAAAAATGATTTTTTTAGTCGTAAAAGAAGATTAATAATTCCGAGAGATTTGACTCGTCCGGTAGGAAGGGTGGAAATTACCCTATCAAATTTTTCGTAAGAAACAACCTTTTGATTATAATAAATTTGACCGCCCTGTTTTTTAATGGCCTCAATCATTTTGGCTGTTAAGTTTGCAAATCCGCCTTCGGGGTAGCCAAGGCGGGAACCCCTTTTTTTGATTCTGGCCCAAAACCAGATTGTCGGAACTTTATCGGCCTCCCTTCCGAATTTCCCCTCAAAAAGGGGTTGCCAGATAAACCGCCAGGATTTTTCTCCCATGGTTTTTAAAATGAAAGACTTCGCCGTAATTTTTTCCAATGATTTTTGAAAAGGCAGAAGTTTTAAGGCTAAAATTGTAAAACCGGTTCGTAATTTGTCAAGATAATTTAGTTTTGGGTACCGTAAAAGATCTAAGGGTGAATCAAGGGGGAAAAAACCTGTGTTGGTAAGGTTTGAAGTTTTGACCCGGCGATAATTAATTTTGATGCCCAATTCTTTTGCTATTTTTTTAATTTCATAATCGGACGTAAATAGGTGGTGGTAGTATCGCTCTAACGGCCATCGCCAGTCTTTGACAGAATAACTTGCTGCCAACCCTCCAGGAAAGCCCTCCTTTTCGAAGATTGTCACATCAATACCTTTTTGGGTTAAAAAATACCCGGCGCTTAATCCGGTAAAACCGATCCCAATAACAGCGACTCTCATGCCTATAGAAGTATAGCAAATAATTCTGGAGCTACAGCGCCAAGTAAGTAGTAGGAACCTGTGGAAGTGATCTTTACTTACACATCTAAGCGGAGGAGTTGGCGAATATCAGCGTCAGGATTGAATTTAAGACAATTGCCGTTGTTTTAAGAAGTATGTTTAAATCGGTAACAAATGACGCTTCTTGTACGTATATTTGATCAAGCTTCATCCACTCTACGAAAGATAACGAGTGTGCTCCTCTGATAACCCACAAACTCGTAACCCCCGGTTTTATAAGGTGGCGTTGCCGCTGTGCTGTTGTCAGCTTGTTGGCTTCAGAAATCGGGAGCGGCCTAGGACCTACCAGACTCATATTTCCTTTTAGAACGTTAATAAGTTGTGGAAGCTCGTCTAATCCTGTTCTCGACAACAACCTTCCAAATCCGGTAAATCTGGGATCGTCCCATATCTTAAAAACGGGTCCGTCGGCCTCATTTTGTTTTTGGTGGCGCCACTGTTGTGAAACGGCCGCCCCTTTCATTGTTCGAAATTTGATAATGTTGAAAGACTTGCCTTGTATGCCGGTACGCTTTTGAATAAAAAAAACAGAACCCTTTGATGTTAATTTGATTAGTATCGAGATAATTAGAATCAGGGGGGAGAATAAAATTAAACCAACTAATGAAATTCCGGCATCAAAGATGTGTTTTGTTACAGAAAAATGGTAAGAATTGGGTGATTCTAAAATAGATTTGCCCATATGATCATCGCCTTTTTAAGTTGTCGGAAATATTCATTGTTCGGGAACTTAATCTTTTCCGCCAGTTCTATATAGCAAGTTTTGGGAGTTTTTTTCGTCAGCTTTACTTCACTTACCCTTTTCCAGAGTATTTCGTTCATTTTCATTCCCGCCAGTTCGTTTTGATAGTTATTTTTTGGTTTGGAAGCCTTTTTGTGTTCAACGAAGGGAGAGCCGTTTATTACACCCAAGTCCAGATGATCCATGATTTTTTTTGAAAATAAACCTGCCCAAATATCGTCATAGCGGTTGTAGGGCCAGCTGGAGCCGTCCGGTTTTTGTCCCATCGTCGGAAAAAACATAAGGGGTGTAACCTTCCTTTTGAAAGCCAAATTCATACTGCACATGGGGTAGAAATAATTGAAGGGTATAATTTGCCTGATCGGAGGATATGTTTTTTCGCGAAGAATCCTTGGCAATTTTATTTCTGTTTTAGCATCAAGATCCAACGCGCCAGACCATAAACCGTGGCTAACCATAACAGGATATTTCTCCCGATTTGAATAGGGGAACCCTCTTGTGTACATCCATTTTGGATCGGGGTATGTAGTAACCCAATTTATAGGAAGCTTAAGGTTTAAGTTATCCAGGTGCTTTTCCACAAGATTGCTTTCCCCGGGGTAACAATCATCATCAAGGGTGATTGTTACTTCGGCGCCAAGTTGGTATGCCTTCCAAAACCCATAACTTCTAATACCCGCATTTTTCCTCGAAAAAATCCAGGAATCTTTATTAAAATCTTTTTCTACATCCTGGTGACAAAAGTGAGTAACAGAAGCAAATTTTAAATTTTTTGAGTTTACGGTTTTTTCCCTATTATCTTCAACCACAACAAGATGACAGTTAACAAATTCATTTCTCCATTCTTTCAAAAAATCCAGATTTCTGATAGTTGGGATAACAATAAAAATGTTATTTTTCATTAAGGTCTCATTATATCGTATAATTAGGATTGGTTAATATGCGACAATTTATTGAGCTTTTGGTGGGAATGACGGAAAAAGAACTGCGTGTCAGATACAAAAACACGGTTTTTGGTTTTTTATGGATGTTGGTTAACCCCGTTCTGCAAATGCTGGTAATTGGTTTTATTTTTAAGTTTTTTATGAAAGAGCCGGTAGAAAATTATTACTACTACCTTTTCATCGGTTTGTTGGTCTGGAACTTTTTCTCTCTTTCTTTAACCAAAGCCACACCGTCAATAGTTTGGGAAAGAAATTTAATTAAAAAAGCCAAATTTCCCCGCTCGGCAATACCTCTTGCTATAATCTTATCAAATTTTATTCATCTGCTGATTGCTGTCGGGATATTGATTTTGCCCATGACGTTTCTGGGAACGTTAACATTTACAGGGATTTTTTATGTAATCACAGCTTTTATTCTCCTTTTTTTCTTTACCATAGGTATAAGTTTATTGACATCGGCTTTAAATGTACGCTATCGTGACGTTAATTTTTCTGTCCAGGCAGTTCTTATTGTCTGGTTTTATGTAACCCCCATAATCTATCCTCTTTCGATAATTCCTTACCGTTTTTACTGGCTCTGGCGTTTTAACCCGATGACCTCTATCTTGCAGCTTCTCCAGCACGGATTTTTAGGAAAACCTCTTCCGGGGCCGGCCATGCTGTCGATAAATACTCTATTAATCCTTTTTATTTTTATGCTGGGAATTATTGTTTTTGGTAAAGAAAGTAAAAACTTTGACGACTGGTTATGAAATCCAAAAAAAGTTTGGCGGTCAGGCTTACCAACATTTCAAAACACTACATCATTCACCATGAGAAACCGACCCTGATGGAGAGGGTGATAAACGGAAAGAATGAGAAATTTAAAGCTCTTGACAATATTAATCTTGAAATTAAAAAAGGAGAGATTGTCGGGATTATTGGTCCAAACGGTTCGGGCAAGACAACCCTTTTAAAAATAATTGCCGGCATAACTGCCCCGACAAAGGGAACAGTTAAAACATCCGGCCGGATTGTTTCGCTGATAGATTTGGAGGCTGGTTTTCATCCCGACTTGACGGGATATCAAAACATTTTTCTTAACGGCATGCTTTTGGGAATGAAGCGACAAGAAATTAAAAGAAAACTTAACGCGATTATCAAGTTTGCCGACATAAAACAATTTATCGATACTCCGCTTTTTACTTATTCAGGGGGGATGAAATTAAGACTGGGTTTTTCGGTTGTGGCTCATGTTAATCCCGACACGCTTTTAATGGATGAGAATTTTGTGGTTGCCGATCAGGAGTTTAGGGAAAAATCTTTCGATAAAATCCAAGGGTTTCATGATCAAGGTAAAACGATAATAATCGCCAGCCATTACCTGGATTTCCTAAGAGGTAATTGTGAACGGATTATTTGGATAGACAAGGGAATTGTGCGAAAGGATGGGAATCCGAATAGGGTTATAAAAGAATATATGAGACATTTTAAAACAACGGCAGACTAGGATGCTTGGAATAAAAACCGGACTAAAAAAATTGTTTCGATTATCAGTTAAAAAGTTACTCAGAGGAAAGCTGAGTAATGATTTGATTGTAAGAGAATTAATGGAAAGTTTTAGAGCCGACGAGATGGGTCACCAGGCCAAGACATCAGGAGCGGATCTTGGCTATGGTTGGATACACTATTCATTTGTACGGACAATTAAGCCACAGAATATTCTTTGCATTGGCTCAAGACATGGTTATATCCCAGCTGTTTTGGCCCAAGCTTGTAAAGACAATAAAAAAGGACATGTGGATTTTGTTGATCCTGGATACGGGCCTGAAAACAAAAACCACTGGACCGGAGTTGGGTACTGGAAAACAAAGAGCGGGAAACGCAGTTTTAAAAAATTTGGCCTGGAGGAGTTTATAACTTTATATGTTATGACGAGTGCGGAGTTTGCCGAAAAGCGTAAAAAACTAGCTTACGAGTATATCTACATAGACGGCGATCATTCATATCAGGGAGTTAAATATGACTATGAAGTTTTTTGGCCGATGCTGAAAAATAGAGGTTTTATGGTGTTTCATGACATTTTTGTTAAGGGGATGATGTCTGAAGGAAAATACGGCACCAATGAACTTTGGACCGAAATCTCTGGCAAGAATGCCATTGACCTTCACCTTAAGGGTTCAGGGTTGGGGATTGTCCAGAAAGTGTAACCTTATGGGGTTTTATATTAAAACTATATTAAAAAAAATAGTTCGCCAATGGGAGTATCCAAGTCTTTTGTTTCCTAGGGGAAACGCGACCGTTTTCCCCGAATATTCAGAATCAAAACTGCGAATCGCGGCCCGGCTTAGAAGTATAAAAAGCGATTTGAGGCACCGCAAGGTTACATATAATCTTGGAGCCCTTTATACCCTGCCTCACCCTTTTGCGATTAGAGCGTGCCGTACCTTTCTCGGTCAGAATCCTAACCATTTGGGTAACTGGTCCTTAAAAAGTGCGCAAAAATCGGCGGCTACCCAACAGCTTGAGTATGAAGCAATTGCGAAAATGATCGATCTTTATCATGGCAAATTAAATCAACTTGAAGGTTATCTTACTAGCGGAGGAACGGAAGGAAACCTCTTTTTGGCTTGGACGGGGAGGAAGTATTTAGAAAAAAGAGTGAAAAAAGAAAGAATTTGCCTTTTAAGGACAGACCTCACTCATTATTCAGTTAGAAAAGCGGCTGATATAATCGGAGTATCTGATTTTATAATTCCCCTTTCCCCCCGAAACTGGAATATAGATGCTGAAGGTTTGGAAAATACAATAAACAAACTTTATAGAAGGGGGTTTAAAGGGTTTTTGTTGCCTTTAACCTTGGGGTATACTCTTACCGGTACCTGCGATAATATAAATTTAGTTGTTTCTGTGGTACAAGCCGTTCAACGCAAACGGCCGGATTGTGTTTTTTTTCTGTGGATCGATGCCGCCTTGAGTGGGCTTATCATCCCCTTTCTGAATTCTGAGTTTTCCCCTTTTTTCAACAAGATGATCCAAGGGCTGGTGGTAGATTACCATAAATTTGGCCTGGTTCCTTATCCCGGGGGGGTTGTTATTTACCGGAGGAATCTTCGTCATCTGATAGAAAAAACAATCGATTATTTGCCGGAAAAAGACAATACGGTTTCTGGATCAAGAAGCGGGATAAGCGCTGTTGCAATTTGGTCCATGATGCACTATTTTGGAAGTCAGGGATATAAAAAGCTGGTTAAAAAATGCCTTGCCAATAAAAGATATTTTTGTTCATTGGTAAATGAAAAATTGCCGGGGGTTAAGATTATAACAGATCCGCAGAGTCTGACTTGTGGATTAGTTTTTAAATCAGCAATTACTCTCAAAAATATTGTCCAGAAATACGGATTGTATCCTACGAAAAAAACTTTCCTGTTTTTACCCGAGAAAAAAGAATACGTTATTTATAAACTTTATTTTTTACCTCATCTTCGACGCAAAATTATTGACGAGTTTATTAATGATCTGATGAAATACAACCAGAATCAGCGGTCCAAATCTTATGAAAAGCCTAGAGCAAGCAGTTGTTAAAATTAGCCAGAACGCTTTTTGGCAACGTTTGGCCAAAAGGAAGTATGAGAACCTTGAATTAATTAGACTTATTGAGGCCTTTTTCAGGCGGAAACGGGGGTACGTTTTCAAAATGCCGCCGCCCGGAACTCCGGTAATTGCCCTTGTTTCTGGGGGTTTGGACTCGACTATTGCCTGGGGCTTACTTTTGGGAAAATATCGACTCAGAGTTTATCCTCTTTTTTTGCATCAAGGGATTGGACGTACCGAAAGACAAATGGCAGCCGTTAATTATTTTTCGAATTATTTTAAAGAAAGGTTTCCGTCCCTGTTTGTTCCTCCCGCAGAGTTTTCTACTCATTTTCCACCTCCGGAGATTGAAAAAGAACTTGCTAATCCTGTTACATACCTTCACCCATTAAGGCTTTTGCAAGGTCTTAATCTCCAAAACAAAATGGTACAAAATTTTTCCTCCTATGGTATGAGTTATACATACCCCTTGTATGGTTCTCTTTATGCCACCTTTTTGTATAACCATCAAAATCTTAAGATTCGTACGATTTTCAATGCGGTAACTGTAGGTGACGGCACGGTAATTCCCAGCCAAACATTTACAGCCCTTCGTGCCACTCTCCTTATGCTATGTTCATCTACTGCCGACTACCGCTGGCAATTTGCCTCCTTGGCCTTTGAAAAAGAGATCGGGCACTGGTGGGAAAAATCAGATTTAATCAGGTTGGGGTGCCAACTTAAATTCCCCCTAGAAAAGACCTGGAGTTGTTACCTGGGTGGCAGGAATCAGTGTGGTAACCGTTGCTTGACTTGTCTTTCCCGCCGAGAAGAGTTTGAAAAAGCTGGTGTTACGGACAGAACAGTTTATGCGTCAGAGACCTTTCCACTAAAGAAGCTAATTTTCAAGAAGTATCTTCCGAAGGCAAGAAAAACCTTGACAAAGCTTTCCTTGTTTTTATATACTGTTTATGCTACCATTTACAGGAAGAGAAGGGGGTGAAGTTTATGAAAAAGAAGCATTATTCCAAGCCCAAAGATAAGAGAGTAAAAATAAAAGTTTTGGCTACGATCGTGGAGTAGGCTTATAACTAAGCAAGTTAATGGCAAGCTCTCCCAAAAGCAAATTACGAATTAATCCTGCGGTATTTACTCGGAAAAGTGGCAAGACCTGGATAATATTAGGAAGGGATAAAAGTTATTACCGACAACTAAGTGAAGTAGCAGGTTTTATTTGGTTATTATTGAAAATTCCCAGAAGTATTCCTGAAATTACTGATTGTCTTGTTAAAAATTATGACGTTTCATCTCAAGAAGCACGAAAAGACACTGAAGATTTTATTGAAGAATATGTCCGCTTGGGACTACTTATAAAAAGTAATTAGACGTTTAATTCAGCTTACTTTCTGGACAAAACTACTCCTATAAAGTTTGTTTGCTCTACAGGATGAGTGTCTGCTTGCGCAGTATTGTCTCCTTTAGTAAATAACAATATTCTCGAATTTCGCTTAACCTTTTTTATTACCCGATGCACCGCGGGATATCGATAATTAGTGTTTATGAACATAATTACATCGCCTTTATTTACTTGTTCTATTCTGATACGTTTAACCCTAACTAAACAGCCAATCTGGAGTAGCGGTTCCATGCTTGCGGTGGTTACCTCGGCTGTGAAAGTAAAACCTAAAGGTAGCCGTTTTAAGAGTTCCTTGGTGAGCCCGACGTATTGCTTGTTATTTTTTGCTATGCTTTTACTGATTTCCTCTATTTTATTTTTCCAGCTGTTCCCGATAGCTAATTGTTTTTGTTTAGTTCTTTTATTTGCAGGCCATGGTTTAGCAAGAATTTCCTCAATACCCTTCTGCCATTTTTTATAATCTTTTCCTATAAAAACTAAGCCTTTAAAGTAAGAAAGCTCCTCAATGGGCGTTGAGATGACAGGAATGCCTAGATAGAAATATTCAAAAAGCTTCGTCGGGTAACAATATTTATTAAAATCTTGAGAGATATCGTAGGGAATCATGCCTATATCAAATTGGGAGACAATTCCCGGGATTTCCTTTTTATCCCTGCTCTCTCCTAGTTTTACGTTTGGCAAAGAAAACAACTCCTGCATTTTATTCCAAGTTTCCCGATTTATTTTTTCTTTCTCTAAAATCGGTCCCCAGACAACAAAATTCCAGTTTGGATTTTTTCGGGCAAGATTGAAAAGTAAATCGTAATCAAGTCTTGCATTGATTGCCCCGACAAAACCAATTACTGGCTTTTTCAGATTAAGATCTTTAATTTTATATTTTCTTCTTTGGAAATCCGAAATTCTAAACCCCTGTGGGACAAGTTTTATATTTTTTCTGTATTGGGATAAATGGTTTTGAAGAACATGAGAATTAGCTGTAACCAAATCTGCCACTTTGCACAAATATTGCTCATTTAACTTGGTTCTTTTAATGTTTTCTTTGTCATCAACCGCAAAAAAATCCACGCAATCATATAAAAGAAAATATTTTTTCCCAAAATATTTATATATATAAATTAAATTGGGGTTAAAAATCCAAAATATCTTTCTTTCGGCTTTTCTGAAAAAGGAAACCGTCTCGGTGAAAAGCCTTAAAAAGAGCAGATTAATTAGGGAATTTAAATTGGCGATAAGCTTAAATCGGCGAAAAGGGATAAAGTATATTGGATTGACTAAATAAATATTTTTAGAATGTCTTTTTATTAACTTTGGATATTTACCAGAAACCGCAAACTCTTTTAAAGATTTTGCGTCACCCCATAGATAACAAACAATAATATTACCTTTTTTTGCCAACTCAAAAGCGGTTTGGTTAGTATAGTCCGTTGACCAATTCCACGGAACATTAAAGGGAATTACCATGATATCTTTACCTTTCATATATTTTGATGACATCCTCCGCGGACTCAAGTCCGCGGTTTCCTCGTCTAAACGAGGATGACATATCAGCGTTCAATTCATCTCCGCAATTAAATTGCGGAGTGTTCTTGAATGCTGTTATAAACCTTATTATATAGTTCCAAAGTTTTTCTTGCCGTTTTTTCCCAGGAAAACATTTTTGCCCTTTTTAATCCATTTCTCTTTAAATATTCTAAGAGTCTTGGGTTTTCCACGATATTTTGCACAGCCTTCGAAATATCGACGGTTGATTTGGGGTTTACCAAATAAGAAGAGTCTCCCGCAATTTCTTTCATCGCACCATAGTTGGAGGTAACAACAGGACAGCCGCATGCCATGGCTTCAAGTATGGGGATGCCAAATCCTTCGTATAAAGAAGGGTAAACAAAAACCAGGGAGTGATTATAGAGTTGAGCCAATCGGGTATCAGAAATGGCAGCATAAACCCGGGCATATTTTCCGATTTTATGTTTATTGGCCAAAGTTAGAAAGTCATTGCCTGCTCTTTGGGTAGAAGCGACTATCTTAAGCGGGTGTTTATTTTTAATTTTGGAAGGAAGAGCGGAATAGGCTTCAATCACCCTTGAAATATTTTTTCTGATTGCAAAATCACCCATACAAAGAATACCATTTTTGTTTTTGATGTTTTTATAATTCATAAACTTATTGTTGTAGCCGTTATAAACAGTCTTTGTCTCTAAATCCTTTTTATTGTTTAACAATCTGCTTAATTCTTTTTTTGTCGTATTAGAAACTGTAAGGAGCTTAATACTTTTTTTAAAAACCAATTTTCTTGCCAATTCGCAATACAATCTATTTAATAAATATTTACTCAAGAAAGGATAGGTAGTATCAAGTCTCAAATCATGCACGGTAGTTATTATTTTGGGATGGTTCAAAAAGATGCTTCCGTAAGGTTCTAGGTTATGAAATATATCAATCTTTTCCTTCTTTACAAAATAGGGAATAAATAGCTGCTTTTTAAGAATAGGGAAAAAGTTGGGTAATTTGACCAATCGAAAGTTTTTCTGATTGGGAATTTCAACTTTTTTGGTTACAAAAATTACATATTCGTTTTTTTTATCTATCCGGGCAAGATTTTCAAGGAGGTCTTGAGCATAGGATTTAGTTCCGCAAGGAAAAGGTGTGGTTAAAGGATTTGCATCAATTCCGATTTTCATAGCTTCGTAGTAGAATGACTAGATTATATATGATCCCGGAGGAAAAATATTTGTTTTGGGTCACGTTTTTATTCTATATTCTTCTTCTAATCATTAACCCCTCAAATAAAATTACAGCTTTGGCTTTTGGTCTGCTTTTTATTGCTTTCTACTTGAAACTTAGGAGATTTGATTTGAGTTTGCTCTTTGTTTTTATTGCCAGTTTAATAGTTGGAACGGGTAAAACTTACCCAATTCAGCTCCTGCCGCCCGGCGTCTTTCCGTTGGAAATATTTCCCGATGGGTATTTTGCGAATCTTGTTATTACATCATCGCACATAATCTCTTTCGTCATGCTTATTTATTTTGTAAGAGAACTTGTGTTAAGAAAAAGCAAAGTTTTAAATTTCAGGTTCTGTTTAGCAGATATCTTATTGACTCTTTTTTTTGTTTTTAAGATTACATCCGCGCTTTTTGGTTCCCGAAACCCCGAGCTTTCCCTACCTTTTGAGGTTTTATCACTAGGCGGACTGGTTCTTTATTTTTATATCAGATTTTTGATTAACCCGAATGGGAAATTCTGGCGGCTTTTAGCGTTTGTTTTTTGCGCCTTAATTGTTTTTGAATCTGTCCTTGCTATTGCGCAGTTGGCAGCAAAATCACCCCTTTATAAAAACCTGGAATCTCAGGTGAACATTGAGTACTTTGGTAAGGCGGTGGATGAGTCCGAATTTACTTTTAGACCAGTAGGCACTTTTGACCACGCAAACGCACTCGGAATTTGGTTGGCGTCGACGCTTGTTTTTTTGTTTGTGTTTGTTTTGAAAGGCAAATCAAATATCCTTTGGACATCTTTTTTAATAGGATTCGCTGTCTTGGTGACAACGCTTAGCCGAAGCGCCTGGTTGGGGTTTTTTGCAGGCATGGGTTTTTTAGTATTTTCTTCGAGAAAAAGAGAGTTGTTTGGAGAATTGATTGATAAAGTTTGGAAACGAAGACTTTTTGTGATTCCTGCGCTTATTATTCTCTTTTTCTTTTTTGTTCTTCCGAGGGTTGAGAAATCTTTTTATTCTTTCGGGTCGGATTCTGGGGCAGTGTTTTTTAGGCATATTCTGATTAAGGATGCGGTTGAAATAATAAAAATGCACCCAATTTTTGGAGTGGGAGCTTTGATGAACGTTTATGAAGGCATTTTTTTGAATCTTTATACTACGGCTGCGTCTGTTCCGCTTGCGGTTCACAATTGGTATTTTTCTACCGCTTTGGAAAACGGCCTTCCGGCTTTGACGGCCTTTGTTTATTTTACGCTTGTTTCCATCAGAAATTTTTGGTATGGTCCAGCAAAAAAACAATCTTTTTTCTCAAGCATTCCCGCAGCGATATTCTGCCTTTCGCTGGCAGCCATTTTTCAGCCGTATATAAATTTGGTGATGATTATTTTATTACTATCCGCGGCAAATAGTGTTATGATTGGATCACGAAAATGATGAGGAAAGTAGTAAAAAACTTGAAGTTTTTTGATTGGATTCTGATTGGTCTGGGACTATTGGCGATACTAATTTTTGCCGTTGTTTTTTTTAGAAGGTCTTCATACAAAATCGTGACCGTTGAAGTGGGACGGGAAAGCGTCCTCGCTTGGTCAGGTTGGGACAACTCAGGATCAAAAAGGTGGTTTAGCGAATTGTTTCATAAGGGAATGAAGGAGAGAGACGGTTTGGGTAAGGTAAAGGCGGAACTTCTTGATATCTTCTCGTATGAAAAATTGCCGGATAGGATTACGGTATATCTTACGACAAAACTGAGGGTGGTTTATAACAGAGCATCCAATACTTATACCTACAAAGGAACCCCGGTGCTTATCGGTTCAAAGATAAAAGTAAATTTTGATAATTTATTGGTTGAAGGACTAATAACGGATATTGAAGGGGTTTCGGATAAAAGGGAGAGACGGTTGATTACGGTTGAAGCTCAAATAAGGGAAGAAAACGCTACATATCTGGAAACGTCGGGTACCAAAGCATATATCGCAGACGCCCTAAAAGTGGGAGAGGAGATAAAGGATAATAAAGGAAATACGATTATAAAAATCCTTAACAAAAAAGTGGAACCTGCCAAAAAGGTGGTCGTAACATCAGACGGAAGAACAATACTAAGGTTTGATCCGACGAGGAAAGACGTTTATCTTACTCTTGAAGTTAATGCTTTGAAAATTGGAGAGCGATACTTTCTTCTAAACGATATACCGATTGTTATCGATTATGAAATTCCCGTTAATACCCCACAGCTTTCGCTATTTCCGGTGGTTACAAAATTTATTTCTGTAAAATAATATTTAGAATGCCAACCGCTACAGAATGAAGATCCTACAGATAAACAGTCACCACAAAATGATAGGGGGAGCAGAAAGGTATTATCTGGAACTCTCTGATTTATTAAGAAAAAAAGGGCATACCGTTGCTAATTTTTCCCTTTTGGATTCGAAAAATTATCCGTCAAGATGGGCAAAGTATTTCCTTGGTGAGTTGGATTTTGGCAAGAACGATTATAAAAGTTTTATTAAAAAGGTTTTCAGGATGTTTTATTCGTTGGAGGCCAAAAGGAAGATGCGGAAACTCCTTGATGACTTCAAACCCGATATTGTTCATATTCATAATATTTACTATTACATATCGCCTTCGATTCTTGCGGTGATAAAAAAAAGAAAAATACCGGTTGTTCAAACGGTACACGATTATCAATTGATTTCTCCCTGTCTGAATCTGTTTAGCAACGGCAGGGTAAATGAGGATACAAAAAAGGATTGCTACTATAAAGCTGTTCTGTCAAAAAGCGTTAAAGAGTCATATGTAGCTTCATTAATGGCGGCCATAGCTTCTTATATCCAGCACATTTTCAGATTGTACGAAAGACACGTTAACTGCTTTATAGCCCCGAGTAAATTTATGGGAAAAAAGTTGATAGAATACGGTTTTAATCCGAAAAAGATTATTTATTTGCCGAACTTCACAAACCTTTTCCTTTCAAGATCCCCCAATAAGCAACTCAAAGAGAAATATGTTTTATATTTCGGTCGTTTGGATGAACAAAAAGGGGTGATGTTTCTTCTTGAAGTTGCAAGAAATCTCCCTCAGGTTATGTTTAAAATGATCGGAAAATATCCGGATGAAAAAACCAAAATAAAGATAAAGAACTTTTTAAGCAAATATTCAATTAAGAATGTAACAATTTTAAAGTACCAGGAAAGTGCGGAGTTACAACTAAGCATAGCTGGAAGCCTCTTTGTGATTGTTCCTTCTCTTTGGTATGAAAATATGCCTTATACGATACTTGAGTCATATTCCCTTGGGAAACCCGTCGTGGCAAGCCGTATCGGTGGAATTCCTGAGATAGTTGAGGATGTCAAGAACGGGCTGCTTTTTAAACCCGGTGACAGCAACGATTTGGCGAAAAAAATACGACTGTTATGGAATAATCCCAAAATTGCTGAAAGATTGGGGAGGGAAGGATTAAAGACAGTAAAGAAGAAATTTAGCCCCGAAGTTCATTACAAAAAACTAATAGGGATATATGAAAGGGTAATAAACAAATGAAGATAGCCATATATTATCCGTGGATACATTTAAAAAGCGGGGTAGAGAGAACAATATTGGAGACTCTTAAGAGGAGCAAACATCAATATACTGTTTTTACGAATCATTACAACAAAAAGGGAACATATCCCGAATTTAAAGATTTTAAAGTGATAGAACTTAGGAAAATACCTGTTAGACGGAATCTTTTCTCGGTAATCCGTGCAGCGGTAATAATTATTTTTCAAAAAATAAATTTGGCAGGTTTTGATTTTCTACTTGTTCATTCCGATGGCTTGGGGGATTTAGTACTTGTTAGAAACAATAAAATTCCGGCAATTTGTTTTTGTCACACCCCCCTACGACCCGTTTTCGATATCGATTACAAAGAAAGAGTCTTTATGAAGAAGAATTTGTTTGAAAAAATCGTATATTTCGTCTTTGCATATATTTTCAAAGTTGTTGACAGATTTCTTTGGCAAAAATACAAATATGTTTTTTTAAATAGCAAGGAAACTTTGACGAGGGCAAAGATTGGCAATCTCGTTGGAAATAATACAAAATGTCAAGTACTTCACCCCGGAGTGGATTGGAAGGGGACGAAACCTACAAACAAATTTGATAAATATTTTTTGGTTCCCGGCAGGATTATGTGGACCAAAAACATCGAACTGGCAATAGATTCCTTTAATCGATTTCAGGAAATAACCAAAGGAGAGGAGGGTTTTGAGTTGGTTATAGCTGGACAGGTCGATCATAAAAGTAAAGGTTACTTCGAATTTTTGAAGTCTTTGTCTGGAAAGAACAAAGGGATAGAGTTTGTAACCAATCCTTCAGAGGAGAAAATGAAAAAGCTTTATGCAAACTGCTTTTTGGTGCTATGTACTTCTTTTAATGAAGATTGGGGGGTGGTGGCAATAGAGGCAAATTCTTTCGGTAAACCGGTTATTGCCCTTAACAAGGGTGGCTATTTGGAAAGTCAAATAAATGGTGTGACCGGCTATCTTTTAAGGGCTGACCCGGTTGCATTTGGGGAAAAGATGCGATTGTTGACAAACGACAGAAAGTTTAATAAAACAATGGGCGATTCTGCCAGGGAGAACTCAAAACAATATGATTGGATTCGCTTTATCAAATCGTTTGATTCAACTATCTTTCGACTCGGGAGAGGTAATAATTATTGACCGCTTCTCTCATAAAACCCACATTATGAATTTCACCATTCAATAAGCTATTTTCTAAATAATCCTTACAGTGGTTATATGGGTCCTTGTATAAAAGGCAATAATTTATGGTTTTCCCTGCTAGGGTTTTATCACCAAGCGTCAAGTAGTAATTAGCGAGTTCTACGTGGTAAAAACTTAGTTCCGGTTCGATAAAAATGGAAGTTTGCAGAAGCTTTAAGGCAACTTCGGACAAACCGCTTGAATAACCGACAAGACCCAATCCGTAGAAAATTTCGGATACTCTATTGTCGGGGGAGTTTGTAATAACAGAAACATCGATATTTTGCAGGATGTTTCGGAATTCATCGGTAAAATTTGTGTTTTCTAGAGCCTTATCGATATTGAAGCCGTAGTCCTTTGGAATCAGACCGCTTTTTTGTTTTTTGTGATTGTAGTTGATGTTGATTTTCGTTATCCAGTTTAAGTATTTGAAAGATTCGTCGAGTTCGTTTATCTGCGCATAGTGTTTAACTTTTGATAAAAGCAGATAATTAAGTTCGGGCGAATTACTTGATATCATAAATACAATTTCCGAAGAGAGGACCAACAGAAGAAAAACGAGAAGGTAAATTGTAATAAAAACAAGTGAGATATTTTTCTTTGGCTCGTTTATCAGAATTGGGTTATAATTATCTTTCACCTTTCTTTATATTTTATACTAAATTTATTTATAACATGAGTTTTAAGTCTGCTTTAACAAACCCCGAGAACCTTTTTGTTATCAGTCTGCTGGTACTGCTGATATTTGGGAGCCAAGGCATAAAGGTTGAGTATATCTTTCCAATGGTCTTATTAAACGCTATTGTTTTGTTGATTTATGCGATTTCGGTGAGAGGAAAGCTGATTATACCAAAGCATTTTGGTATTTACGTTATTTTTATTCTTTTATTAATTTTCAACACGATATTTTACCGAGGGGAGTGGAGGTATGGCGAACTATTTGTTTCCGGGGGATTATTTTGGCTTGTTTTTTATAATCTCCCGGAAAGTATTCTAAAGAAATTCTCGACTATGATTATTGTGTTTGGTGGTGTAATGAGCTTGATCTTTTTGTACAACAAGCTAGTTGGTGTTTTAGTTGACAACAGTTTTTTAAGTTTGTCTTCCCCTCCTTCAGAGATGATAAAACATAGTCATATAGGTGATCTCTGGACCGTGATATTAGTAATGTGTTTTTATGGCGTGACAAAAAAAAGCACCTTGTGGCACTCAATACTATTTATTATTGGAATATATTTTCTGGCAGTTTCTATGTCCAGATCCGCATATGTTGCGTTAATTGTTGGGATATCGTATGTTTCATACAGACTTGGTTTTGAGAAAAAATTTCGAGGTATTTTTGTTGGATTACTTGCAACTATGGCAGTGATATTTGTGTTTGTAAGTACCCAGAAATCAACACTTTTTTCCCGGCCTTATTTTATAGAGGCCCTGTATAGAGTTTCCAATCACCCTTTGGGTTTAGGGATGGGTCATTTTATTGAAATAAGTTCCGGTTTTGAAAAATTGTTTTCAGGTTTCGGGTCTGTTTCTTTATATGCGCACAATATCGTTCTCGAAGTCGTTTTAGGAATGGGAATATTTTCAGCAGCCTTTCTTTGGTGGTTGTTTCGGGTACTATGCTCTTTATTTAAAGATAAAAAAATGGACATACTGTATTCGGCAGTTTTTATTTCCGTTCTTACAAATTTCTTTTTTGACATAACTTACATGATTCTGTCCTTTGTTTTGATTTGGTTTATGGGTTTGGGTCTGGCTCAGAGAAATCAGCAGCCGTTAAAAGAGTTAGACTTTTCTAAACTATTCAAGCGACAGTTATAGAGCCAAGATAATTGCTCCTATAAGAAGGAGTGCCCCAAGGCTAATTCCGAAAATAGTGGGGAAAGAAATACCGGCTTCGGGTAAGGCCGCTTCTCCGGTGGGGGTAGCTCCGGCGATTGGTGTCGAGGTCGGCCCGGGTGTTGCGGTTGATACGGGAGTCGGAGTAGATG
>Ga0210057_1004982_pt1 | contig 17286 bp, 15 predicted proteins | sample CryGeyCG2114_010_2_FD_183968 | JGI IMG/M metagenome (GOLD analysis project Ga0210057, IMG submission 183968) | Groundwater microbial communities from aquifer - Crystal Geyser CG10_big_fil_rev_8/21/14_0.10 (SPAdes) (version 2) | ecosystem: Environmental > Aquatic > Deep subsurface > Groundwater ...
CTGCTCAACTTCAGCCGACAGACGGATATAAAATTGCCGAACTTGATGATGGAACTCCTGCTTATTATGGTTTTACCCGTAAAGACGGGGCTTGGTTTATTATGAAAGAACAAAGCGGAGCTTCCAGGACATATCTTTATACGAGAAATAGCTCAGACTTTGACCACGCAACCACCGGTTGGCCAAATCGCACCGGTTTAACTTACAGTAAGTTTGAGGATATTTTTTAGATATTGAAAAATTTACAAAAATATTATATCTTTATATCATGAAATCGGAGCATATCTTTATCCTAATCGTAGGTTTACTTATCTTAACTTATGTTTTGGATGCGGTAGCAAATCCCCTATCTATTGTACTTACTACCCCATATCATTACTTTAATACTAAAACTATGCTTACCTATGCTTTTACCAGTACTTCTATAATTTTAAAATCGGTTGTTCTTTTTATAACACCGCTTCTTCTACTTTCTTTTATAGGACTTCGAAAAACGATTGAAGGACTAATACTCTTGGTTCTTTCAGGGTTTATGCAACTTTATTCTCTGCAGAGTGTGCTAACTCATTCTTACTTAATTCCTTTGGAATGGTCTCTCTCGCTAACGCTTGCAGGTATGTTTTTGCTTATTCCGACCATTTTTTATCTGATTGTTGGTCTAACACAAAAAGTTCACAAAAAACTAACAGATCCTTATTCTGACGATACACAAATGCAAGAAAAAACTTGGGAAGATAAGTAGATGTACCTTTAACCTTTACGTCCAACGAATTTCCACGGAAGTTTTTGAAAGATAGTTGCGATAAAACCAATAATTAATGCCCATTTGTAATTTATTAATGCAAAACCCGTAATGTTGGAAAATCTGGACACTACCCAAATAGATATCGAGTTGACAAGCAAAAAGAATCCAAAAAAGACTATTTTCTTTTTTAAATTGAATTTCTTAGCTATTGCAAAATCCCAGAAAACCCAAATGAGAAACGTTAGCCAAAAACCTGCGTAGATAGATGATTCAATACTGCTAAAACGCCAATTTCCCAAAACTACATTACCGGGCAGTAATAAGTTTGCCAAATACAATACAAGCGAATTTATTACCCAATATGCAAAATACATTAAATGGTTATACATATTATGTTAGCTTAAATTCAGTATATCCTACTAAAACCTTTTTGACAATAGCGATTATCCATCGACAATAATACAGGCTGGTATTATGTATTCGGAACTTCGTTGCGGGTGTAACCTGCTAAAATTTCTTTAACCATGTCTGTTACCTGTTTTGGCTCGTATTCACTTTTTACAATGTATTTAACAGCTCCTTTGGTAAGAGCCGTTTCCGCATCTTGCTGACCTGCCAAATTTGTAAGCATTACAACCGGAATTGTTTTCGTGGCAGGATCTGCTTTTAACTTATCCAATGTCTGAAGCCCATTCATTATAGGCATCATAACATCTAAGAGGATTAGAGTTGGAGAAGTTGTTCTAGCCTTATCTAGCCCTTCTTGTCCATTTCCCGCTGTTTCCACCTCGTACTTTTCGAAGATAAAAATCTTTTGGTACATCCGGGACATTAATGGATCATCTTCTACTATTAATATTTTTGCCATAATAAGTTATTATCTTCTAATCGTTTTCTCTTTGTCAAGATTTTCTTGAACAATGTGTTGCACGTCTTCTATTTGCCTTACTATTTCCTCCAGATCATGATCTGCCTTAAAAATACATCGCAATGCTCCCATACTAAGTGCCCTTTTGCTATTTCCTTCTCTACTCCCAGATTTGTTAAAAGAATAACATTTATTGATCTCGTTTTTTCATCGTCTTTTAAGATTTTTAACATCTCCACTATTAGTAATAGTAAAACTGTGCTGCACACCCGAAACATCTGGCTGTACTTCTATGGGGGATACGCTTGCACTACAGCTTGCTGAAGCATAAGTTTTTTGAGTGAAGCTAAAAAATAGTCCTGCAAAAAATAAAATCAACAGTCCATAAAAAAACTTATTTTTGGCAGACATAATTCTATTCTACACAATTTTAAGTATTTTGTTTATAATAAAAGTATATGGCAGTAACAGTTGCATTTATAGACGGCACAAATGGCACAGGTATAACCCTAAGCACCGCCGACGCGGTAACTAACTGGACCGGTGCGACAATCGACGGAAATGTAGTACAAATTCAAGGTGCCGACTGTGTCTCGGTAAAACAAGTTACCGGAGTAAACCGCATCTATTATAACTATGGCTCCGGTATCGATATGACGCTTTACGACCGCCATTTTTATATCTGGGGGATGGCAGCGTCTTCCGGAAAACTGTTTGGAAAGGTCAGTGGCGGTATCCGTATCTTTATGGGCACAACCGCCACCGACTACGACGAGTGGTATGTTGATGGTTCAGACACTTACTTGGGTGGCTGGAAATGCTTTGTAATGGATATCAACACTCCTTCCAATCATACTAACGGCACCGGTGTCACTAAAACCAGCGTCCAGTACTTTGGTCTCGGCTTCAACTGTCTTTCAGGTTTTACAGGTAATAACAAAACTCTCTTTGTAGATGCCGCCAGAGTTGGTTCAGGGCTTATGATTACAGGAGGATCATCTTCTGACACAGGCAAATTCTCCGAAATTTATGCTGATGACACCAGTTCTTCTAACCAATATGGAATAATAAGACGAGATGCCGGTGCTTATATTGTTCAGGGGGAACTTGTTTTTGGAGATACGGCCGCGGCGACAAGTTACTATTTTTCCGATAATAATGCGACCGTAATTTTTGATGATAAACAAGTGAGTAGCACCCTCTATAAAATAAAACCGGTAGCCCATGCTTCGGCAACCACTTCGCAGTTTCAATTGGGAGATAAAGTGGGCACCGGTACTTCTAGCATTGGAACCAAAGCGGTGACCATTAGTGCCGCTTCTATTTCCACTACCGGTTCCTTTACTTATAGTGCTTCGGCAAAAACAATCACCCGGTCGACAGGAAGCTTTATTACCGATGGTATTAAAGCCGGAACATCCATCCGCGTTGCCGGCACAAGTAATAACGACGGTGTTTATACTATGACGATTACAGGACTAGCCGATACCACTTTAACTTTGTCTTCCGGAGATACTCTAGTAGACGAAGGACCGGTAACTTCAACTTTAACTGCAAGCCGACGTTTTAGCTTTGATGCCAGTAACGCCAATCTAAAAAACCTTTATCTTTATGGTACTACTTTTAACAGGGCTAGCACTATCAACTTGGGTAGCACAGCAACTGCTCTGTCAACGACCACGGTGGAAATTGTGGACACAACATTTTCGGACACCAATGAAGTAGTTAAAAATATCACGACCAGTTCTCCGGCTCCTCTATATTTGCGTAACAAAATTTCCTTTAGTACCAGCAAAGCCGGCGCAAGTGCTATTGCGGCTTTGAATATGTATGACGCTGGTAGTGTTGATGCAGGAGCTTTTCAGGTAATCGAGTCTCCTAAATTTGAAAGTACGGCTACGGCAGGTGCGCATACAGTCTCAGGCCATACTTTTACCGATACCAGTATCAACAAACCATATATTACGATTCAAAATAGCGCTTCTGCCGTGTGGAACATGGACAATCCAACTAACGGTTCGAGTGGACGTCCGACAATTGGCTCTGCCAAAGCCGAGCTTTCTTTTGCAGGCACGGCTAATGGGACTGTCAACGAACGCTATGTTGTAACTTGGAGCGTAAAAACTCCTTCCGGAACAGCTATTAATACTGCCCGAGTAAAAATTGTGGAGACTGCTCCGGCTGTAGCAGTTGCAAATCAGGACTCTACCGATTCGGGAGGTGCGGCATCTTCTACCTATCTTCGTGCTTTATATGTACCAACCGGTGCCAGCACTATCTCGGCAACTACTCATACACCGGCTGCTTTTAAGGCTTATAAATATGCTTATCTCGGTTATGTAGCTTCAGCTACTATTAATCAAGCAGTTAGCACCTCGGTAGCACTTTTGGATGATCCTTATAAAGTTGAAGCTACCGAAGCGACAGCCTTTGCCGATGGCACTCAGAAAGTAGTGTTTGTCGAATCTGCCGCCGACAATCAGTCTCACTCCATTATTAAATGGTCTGGTGGATCGGGCACTCTTACTGCAGGTCAAACTGTCCAAAAGGTCGGCGGAGCGGGTGCGACAGGAATACTCGAAGAAATTATCGAAGGAAATAGCACCGCCGGCACGGGAATTATTAAAACCCGTAATACTACCGCCTTTGTCAATGGCGATTCTTTGGACAATAATGGCTTCGGATGGACCGCTACTTATACTAATAGTTCAGAAAAACGTTTTTACTGGCTGGTACAAGCAGGTACTATTAGTGGTGTTAAACGAACTCTTCAACAACTTTATGACCATTTTCAAGCCAAGATGTCGTACGAAACTCCGCTTGACTCTGCCGATGGCTGGGATAAAGTGGTAACTGCCGGACAGGCTGAATGGGCAATTCCTCTTCAAGGAGTGTCTTTAGGTTCGCCAAATTCGTTTAAAACCCTGCGAAATATTGTTCTTAACAGGGGATGGATTATATCCGGACTAAACAGCCTTATCGGACTAAGTGTATATACAGCTAACGACGGAACAACCTTTACCCCCGCTTCGACAGCAACCCTGGAAGTAAATGGAGTCAAAACCGGCACCGAACCAACAAATTATGTCAGAATTAGAATCCAAGCAGATTCCGGCGGACCACTTACGGAAGGAACCGAAATTATGAATACTCAAGCTACTACTTCCTATGGAGGTTCGGGGTACTATAAAGCCGTCGCGTCATTCAACTACACCAGCGACCAACCCGTGGTCATTAGAGCAAGATATAAGGGGTACCTGCCTTTTGAAACAACCGGAGTCATAACTTCGACCGGTCTTACGGTAACTGCCGTCTGGCAAATAGATCCCAACTTTATATAATAAGTATAAAAAACGATTTTAAAATAGATTTTGCAAAGAAAAAGGGTCTATTACAATACCCAAAGAAGCGGAGCAAAACACACTATAAACGAACTCTATTCTTATCTTCAAAACATCTTTAACGAACCGGAGAATATGAAATAGGACATTCCCATTGTTGCCCTTCCCCGTTTTTGCTCTGCCCCATCCACGCTGGCATTCCACCTAGAAGTACTTCCACCCGTTATTTCAATAATACTACTATCTGTATTTATAGCTTTTACAGTTGTTATCGTTTCGGGACCATCATTGACAACCGCATAATTGAGGGTTGAATAACCCAAAGTAATAGTAATAGGACTTATATTTGCAGAACAAGACAATGCATAAGCAGATGGAGGTTAATAAAAAACATCAAATACCAAAAACACTATGGCAAAAAAATGGCAAATCTTTTGGGCATTGCTAAAAGTTTACACCTTAATAACTCAAAACTCAAAGAAGAAGATAATACTGCTAACTGTTTAAGCCGGGAGGGTAACTTAGATACACCATACCGGCAGTCCAAAAACTAAGTTTTCTTTTTAAGAAATCACAAAATCCAAGTAGTTATCTTTGTTGATACTTTTAAATTTGGACCTCGGGTATGATTCCAACCAGGATTTAGGCGGTCTGGTTGTTTTCTTTGTATATTTAAACTCAAATCCCGCAAGCTTACGCTCCCGGTTTTAGCCTCAAAAGGCCACGCCTTTTGAGGCTGTAGCTAACAGATGGAAAGAAAGCCACAATGAACCTAAACTCAAATTAAGCTATTAATACACAAATAAGCAATGCCTTTTTATTCAATTGGTTTCCAATATTCCACTTTTAAAAAGTTTTAAGTCCACTGAACTAATTTTCTGATTGAATTGAGTTTAAATTAAGCTTGAATTGAGTTTGAATCAAAAAAAATTGTACTTGAATTGCCCTTGAATTAAAATTAAATTGTACTTGAATTGTACAAAAAAATGTCCTCCCCCCTCACTTTTTCCCACGATCGTGGAACTTAATGTGTTTTTGATTGTGGGGGCTATTTTTATTTATCGTGAAATTTTATTTTTTCAAGAGACGGATCGTCTGTTTCTATCACAATAATCAGTTCTTCCATTTCAAGTTCTGTGATTAATTTTTTCAGTTTTTTTGTGATATTTCGCTTAGCTACCCACACGCTTTTTTGTAAGCTTACAAATTCCCACTTTTTAAGTTTTCTTCTAAATAAATCACGCACTCTTCTATTTTTCTCAGGAATATCCCAGATAACAATCCTGTATTTGCCATCCCATTCTCCTTCTTTGCCAAAAAAATCTTTCCCTAGCCGGGTAAGAGTTAAAATAGCGTTCCCTTCTCCGTTAATGACTTTTTCAAGATATCCTTTTTCTCTAAGTCTTCTAATAGCTTCTGCGACCGAGTTTTTCCTAAGCTCTGGAGCACCATACATATATTTATAGGAATGATAAGTAAAATCCTCTAGTCTAACTGTGCCGTCAATTGATTTCTCCAAAGCCAAAAGCAACCAATAATTAATACTCCCTTTCTTTACTCTCATATAATTATGATAAACAATTTCCACACAAAAATCAACGATCGTGGAAGTTAATGTGGGGAGTTGAATACTTCAGTTGTATAAGATCATCTTAGAAACGTTTGGGAATTATCTTAGAAACGTTTAAGATTGCGTTGGAAACAGTTTAGCGGGTATCTTAAAGATGATCAAGGTGAAAAAGTCCAGAATTCAAGATGGAAAGGATCATGTTGTGATTAGTGCCGGAAATGCAGACCTAAATCTTATTGTCACACCAAAAAAACAATTTATATTGAAGCTCCAACGAGCTAATACTCGGGAAACCTATCCATGCGTTTCGTCTAAACTGAAATCTGCCGAAACAAAAAAAGGCTCTGCATCCCATAATCTAACAATCGGGGAATTTCGCGCAGGCGGACTAAAAACCACTAAAAGCAGTTTGTTATCCCCCACCAGCAATTCTTAATAAAAAATCATCAAAAATCTAAATTCTCCGTCAATTACCTGAAAACACCTTCGCATCAAACCCCAACGCTTACCATCGAAATTACCCTTGAGGGTTGACAAGTTATCGTGAATATATTAAACAATTAATAGAATATATGGCAAAAACAAAAAATCCTCAAATTTTTATTGCTACTCCGGTATTTGGTAATATGTTAACTGACTCGTACGTTTTAGGGCTTCTCTCTCTCGTTCAGCTCCTGGAAAAAGAAAAGATCAGTTACACGATCAACATAATGAGTAACCAAAGCTTGGTAACAAGAGCCCGTAATAAACTGTCTGCGCTATTTATGGCAGACCCAAAAAACACCCACCTTATGTTTATCGACGCAGACATTGCATTTAACCCAAGAGACATCGTTGGACTTTTGGAGCACAATAAAGATGTTGCTGCCGGCACTTACCCAAAAAAGGCGATCCATACCGATTTAGTTAAAAAGGCAGTTGAAAACGAAGATGAAAATTTTATAACTGCAGGGACTGCATTTAATTTAGCTTTAAACAATATCCCGGGGAAAAATAATAGTGTTAGAATTAACGGCAACTTGGTTGACACGCTTTTTGTGGGCGCAGGTTTTATGCTGGTTAGAAGGAATGTAATTGGAAAGATTATTGCAAAAGGCTTTGCCAAAAAATGTAAAGATGATGAAGAATTTGAGAGAAATTTCGGTAAATTTTACTACGACATTTTTAAGGCGGAAACAGATCCTAAGACCAAACTTTATTTATCCGAGGATTATTACTTTTGTAACCTTGTAAAAAAATTGGGGTTTAAAATTTGGACAGATACAACTATCAATTTGGGGCATGTCGGTACTTATACTTATTGGGGTAATCTTAATACTTACCTTGGTCTCCGGAAAAAAATATAAAACATACAGGTAGAAAGATTTTTGGTATAATGCAACAAATTATGTCTCGAAAATCCGAAACTTCCCTAAAATCGTATCACTTGGGCAATTTGTATCTAAAACAGGGAAGATTTTCCAAAGCCGAAAAGTCTTATCTTCGTTCGATTAAATTAGAAGGAAATCTGGGAAAAACATATAATAACCTGGGAATTGCCCAAAAAAATCTGGGAAAAATGGAGGAAGCAAAGATATCTTTACAAAAAGCAATTCAACTTGACCCTTCACTCTTTGAAGCGTATAACAATTTTGGGAATATCTTGTTGGGAATGGACAAAATAAATGAAGCAATAAATTTTTATGAAAAGGCTCTAGAAATTAATCCCCATTACCAAAATGCCTACAATAATTTGGGTACTGCTTGGCAAAGATTGGGACAAGTTAAAAAAGCAGCTGAGTATTACCACAAGGCTCTGAAAATTAATCCTAACGATATTGACGCTCTTAACAACCTGGGCACCGCCCTTTTTAGCCGAAAGAAAATAAAAAGTGCTATCAAGACATACAGAAAAGTGCTTATTGTTGAGCCAAATTTTATTGAAGCTCTTTATAATCTGGGAGCTGCTCTAAATGATGACGGAAAAATGGAGGAAAGCATAAAATGTGCCGAAAAAGTAATTTCTTTATCTCCTAAATACGAAGACGCCTATTGCCTACTTTTGCAGCAACTTGAACGAATCTGTGAATGGAACAAAATAAAAGAACTCTTGCCCAAACTAACACTGTTAACCAAACGTGCCGTTAGATACGGTTATCGTCCGGGGGAAACTCCTTTTTTTAATATTACTCATTTTGATAATCCTAAATATAATTTGCAGGTAGCCAAGTTGTGGTGTAAACCTACTAACAAAAGCTTAGCTGCAACTTCCGGTTACAATTTTAATAACAGAAAAGACTCTAAAGTTATTAGGATTGGATATCTATCCGGCGATTTTAGAAATCATGCGATTGCCAATCAGATTATTGATATATTCAAACTCCATGATAAAAAGCGGTTTCGGATTTTTTCTTATTCTTACGGCAATAACGACAAAAGTTATCAACGGAAAACGATTGAAAAATATTCTCAATTTAGAGATGTTTCTAAAAAAACCTATGCGGAGACAGCGGAAATTATAGCAAAAGACAAAATTAATATTCTAATAGACTTAATGGGCCACACGCGAGGAGCAAGGTTGGAAATTCCTGCACTGCGACCTGCACCGGTTCAGCTTACATATCTGGGCTTCCCGGGCACAACCGGTGCGGATTTTTTTGATTATGTAATTGTTGACAAAATCATAGCTCCTCCATCGGTAGCTAAATACTATACCGAAAAATTTATTTACATGCCGGATTGTTATCAGGTTCAAAGCTACTCCCGCTTTAAAAAAAACACCGGTTCAAAAGTCAAAAGAAAATCTTTACCTTTTATATTTAGTTGTCTTAACGGCAACTATAAAATAAATGAACAAATTTTTTCCTCTTGGATGAAAATACTTAAAAAAGTTCCAAACAGCGTTCTTTGGCTATTAAAAGGAGAGAATGCTGCCATAAATAATCTTTACAAACAGGCAGAAAAATATGGGGTTAATAAAAATAGGCTTATTTTTAAAAATAGAACAACTCTTGAAAAATTCTTAAAAAGATTGACCTTGGTTGATTTGGCTCTTGATACCCATCCCTATAATGGTGGAGCAACCACAAGCAACGCTCTCTGGGCGGGAGTGCCGGTTGTTACACTACAAGGAGATTCGTATCTTTCCGGAATGAGCTCAAGCTTACTAACTGCCGCAGGAATTCCCGAACTTATTACTCGTAGCAATAAAGCTTACGAAAATCTGGCAATTAAAATGGCAACTAATCCGAAATTACTAAAAACATTAAAAACGAAGTTAAACAAAGGTTATGAGAAGAAGCCATTATTTAAAACCGAGATTTTTATTAAAAATCTGGAAAAATCATATCTAACAATATGGGAAAATTATCTTAAAGGAAAAAAACCATCTACAATCGTAATTAAATAAATAATTACATAAATAATGGACGTTACTAAAATTAACATAACAACATTTTATTTCCCATTGACTTTTTATTTAAAATCGGATATCAATATACAGTGAACAAATTCAAAACTGCCGGAGAGAAATTAAATAAAGGAGCCGCTTTTCTTGCAGATGGCAAAGTAAACCAGGCAATAACAGCTTTTAAACTTGCGATAAAAATTGACCCAAAACTTGTTGCGGCACACTTTGATCTTGCACTCGCCTACCAGCAAAAAGGAGATGTCCCAAAGATAATTGCTTCCTTAAAAAATTCTATTAATCTAAATCCTAATGACTTTGAAGCTTTAAATTTATTGGGACACTATTATAGTTCTCAAAATAAACTGGACCTTGCAATTCCCTGTTTTGAAAAAGCGGTCAAAGTTAATCCGCTTCTTGCCGAAGGTTATTATAATCTCGGAGTCGCGCTAATGCAAAAAGGGAAAGGCGATGAGGCAATCGAGAATTATAAAAAAAGCATGAAAATTTTTCCTGATAATTCGATCGTCTTAAATAATATTGGTGTAACTTACGAAAAAATGGGTCGTCCGCAAGAAGCTCTTAGATATTTTCAAAAGTCATTGAAACTTAACCCAAAAAACACAAACGCCCTTAGTAATATAGGAGCATACTGGGTAGGCATAAATCCCAGAAAAGCAGCCGGATTTTTTAAAAAAGCTCTGGAAATTAACCCAAATATGGACAACGCCGCATTTAATTTGGCCGTTTGCTTAAGACTTGTTGGACAAACCGAAGACGCAATTAAGCTTTTCGAAAAGGCACTTGAATTAAATCCTAATTATTCCGTAACTTACGGTCAACTATATCATCAGCTGCGGGAAGTTTGCAATTGGGATAAAGCGGAAAAACTTTTTACCAAAATGAAAAAATTAACCAACATCGATATTATGAAGGGAGAAGTTCCGGCCGAAACCGGATTCGTACAAGTTGTCTATAATAACGACCCCAAAAGAGACTTAAAAGTAGCCACTGCCTGGAGCAAACATATTCAGGAAAAAGTTGTTCCTTATAAAAAAAATTATGATTTTAAAAATAGACACCATAAAAAAATCCGGATAGGTTACCTTTCCAACGATTTTAAAGACCATGCGACTTCTCACCTTATGCTGGGCCTTTTTAGACTACACAATCAAGAAAAGTTTGAGATATATGCCTACTCCTACGGAGAAAACGACAGAAGTTTTTACAGAAACGAAATTGAAAAACTCACAAAATTTCAAGACATAACAACTTTATCTTTTCCTCAAGCTGCCGACCTTATTTATAAGGATAAGCTAGACATTCTGGTTGATCTTAAAGGGCATACAACAAATTCAAGATTGGAAATTTCCGCTCTTAGACCCGCTCCAATTCAAGTTAATTACTTAGGCTTTCCCGGAACTTCGGGAGCAAAATTTTTTGACTATTTTATAACGGACAATGTTACTACTCCCAAGGAATTGGCACCCTATTTTAGCGAAAAGCTAATATTTATGCCCAATTCATATCAAATAAACGATAGCAAACAAAAAATTGCTAAAAATATTACCTCAAGATATAAATTAATGCTTCCCGAAGATAAATTTTTATTCTGCTCCTTTAACCAACCCTATAAAATTGGACCGCAGCTTTTTAATTCCTGGATGAGAATACTAAAAGCGGTACCCGGTAGTGCTCTTTGTCTTTTGGCAAAAACCAATAATCAGATGGAGAGTTTAAGGAAAGAAGCCGTAAAAAGAGAGGTTGATCCAAATAGATTAATTTTTAGTATTCCGTTACCCAAACCATCCCACCTGGCCCGACTTTCTCTTTGCGACCTTGCTCTTGATACTTTTCCGTGCAATGGCCATACAACAACTTCGGATTGCCTTTGGGCAGGATTACCTGTTGTAACAACTTTAGGAAAACACTTTGCCTCCAGAGTCTCCGCAAGTCTTTTGACGGCAATCGGTCTCCCCCAACTAATTACCAAGACTCAAAAGGGATACGAAAACCTGGCAATTGAACTTGCAACAAGTCCAAAAAGGTTAAACACTTTACGCTTGGCTCTAAATTCCAACCGCTTAAAATATCCTCTGTTTGATACGGAAAAATCTACCAAAAATCTTGAAACTGCTTATTCTAAAATCTGGGAAAACTACACAAAGGGAGGCAAACCAAAAAACATCAATGTATGATTGACAAAAAAATACTTCTTGCAAATAATTACAACGAAGAAGGAATTGAATTTGCTAACAAAGGAGATTTTGATAAAGCGATTCTTTCTTTCAAAAAATCCCTTAGCACTTCTCCGTCCGGAAATTCATATTATCTCTTGGGACTTGCCTTCCAAATGAAAGGTAAATTAAAAGACGCTCTTTACCATTACCAAAAGGCAGTCAGCCTTTCTCCTAACTTCTCTATGGCCCATAACAATCTTGGAGCCTTATGCCTTAATAATAATAACTTTGAAAAAGCTATCTTTCATTTTAAGTCGGCAATTTCCGCTGATCCCCAAAATTCAAACGCCCATAATAACCTCGGAAATGCCTATAAACACGTAGGAAAAATAGATGAAACCATCGCTTGTTACCATAAAGCTCTGGAAATAACTCCTAACATTCCGGAAACGCTTAATAATTTGGGACTTGTTTATTTTGAAAAAGGTGAGATTAATAAAGGAGCAGAATTTGTCAAAATGGCAGTTAAAGCAAGTCCCACTTATGCCCCTGCCCACTTTCATCTGGCAATAATTTTAAATAAACTTGGAAACTTGGAGGAAGCCGCCAGATCGCTTGAAAGTTATATAAATCTCGTCCCCGGAAATACCGATGCACTTGCTCTTTTGGGTAATACATATTTAAGTCTTGGAATGTTAGAAAAGTCGGTAGAATCTTTTAAAAAGTCACTTTCTATAATGCCTAATTCCGGGGAAGTTATCAATGATCTGGGTAATATATATAAACAGATGGGAAATTTAAAAATGGCACTTGAGTGTTACGAAAAAGCAGTTGTTATTGATCCGAAATTAGGCGGTACATACAATAATATAGGAGTTATTTACCTTAATCAGGGAGACTTTACTAAAGCAACTAAATTTTTCAAAAAAGCCATTAAATTGGAACCGGAAATGGCTTCTTCTTACTACCATCTGGGAGTTATCCAAGAAAAACAGGGAGAGTTGGAACTTGCGGCGAAAAATTTAAAAATGGCTGCCGAGATAGAACCGGAGTTAAAAGCTTCCCTGCCAATTTATTTATATGTTCTTATGCGTGAGTGTGATTGGGAAAAAACTAAAAAAGAAGCTTCACTCTTGGACAAATTATTTCTTAAGGAGCTTAAAAGCGAACAAAATTTAAGCGAAACACCTTTTTTAAGTGTTATCCGGAAGGAAAATCCCAAGATTAACTATTTGATTGCCAAATCAAAGAGTGATCAAATTAGAAAAAGTGTCGGTGGTAATTTTTTTCCCTTCTCTTTTAAAAACCGTCTTTTAGAAAAAAAGCTTAGAATTGGTTATCTTTCTAACGACTATTCAACTCACGCTACCGCTCATCTAATTTTAGGGCTTTTTGAATGCCATGACAGATTAAAGTTTGAAGTTTATACATATTCTTATGGATTAGACGACAAAAGCTTCTACAGAAAAAAAGTGGAAAAAGATAGTGATAAATTCACAGACATCCGTAATTTTACCTACAAAGAATCTGCCGAAATAATTTATAAAGACAAAATCAACATTCTGGTTGATCTAAAAGGACACACAGCGGAGTCACGTCCGGAAATAACTGCTTTAAAACCTGCCCCCGTTCAGGTATCTTACCTTGGTTTTCCGGGAACAACAGGAGCCGATTTTATGGATTACATTATTACCGATAAAATTGTTACCCCTCCGGATCAGGCAGAATATTACAGCGAAAAATTTGTCTACATGCCTGATTGTTATCAGGTTAACGACAGACAAAGACAAATTTGGGAAGGTAATTTAACAAGGTCACAGTTTGGGTTACCTTGGAATGAATTTGTATTTTCATGTTTTAATCATTCCTATAAAATTGATACGGAAACTTTTTCCGCCTGGATGAATATTCTTAAAAAGGTTCCGCAAAGCGTACTCTGGCTTTTTGAGGACAACCCAATTGCCGTAAATAATATTAAGGCCAAAACCAAATCATTAGGAGTTAACCCAAAACGGATTATATTCTCGGGAGAAATGCCAAATCCAATGCATCTAAAAAGACTTTCTCTCTCTAATTTGGGACTTGATACTTTTATCTGTAACGGCCACACAACAACCAGCGACGCTCTTTGGGCGGGATTACCCGTTCTTTCGTTGCAGGGTAAACATTTTGCCTCGAGAGTAGCTTCGAGTATTTTGACATCTGCCGGCTTGCCGGGACTAGTAACAAAATCAAGCAAAGAGTATGAAAAGTTGGCAGTTGAGCTTGCAACAAATCCAAAAGAACTGGAATCTTTACGCTTAACTCTTAATTCCAACCGGTTAATGTATCCCCTGTTTGATACCCAAAAATTTGTCAAAAATCTTGAAAAAGCATATATTAAGATGTGGGAGGTTTTTGCGTCGGGTAAAAAACCCCAACAAATTAGCGTTTAATAAAATGTCAATATCAAAAAGAATTCTAACAAATGAAAACATTGCAATTAAAAATTGTAAACATGGGATATTTACCTTTCTTATAAATGATAGCTTCGTAAGCAAGTCTCTGGATCTTTATGGCGAATGGTGCGAGCCGGAACTGGCTCTTTTATCTAACTTTATTTTCCCAAATTCCGTAGTAATTGACGCGGGAGCATTTATTGGAACCCATACTATTGCTTTTGCCAAAATGGCAGGAAGCCATGGATTTGTTTTTGCTTTTGAACCTCAAAGGATAATTTATAACACTCTTTGTGGAAACGTTAGCCTAAATAATTTGCTCAATGTTAAGTGCCTAAATGCAGGACTGTCAGACGTAAGCGGTAAAGCATTTGTGCCTCTTCTGGATCCATCGGTTAAACAAAACTTCGGAGGCTTTGGAATGGACAAGTTTACCAAAGGTGAGCCGATTCCGGTAATGACGATTGATGAACTAAATCTTCGGGCCTGTACTTTAATCAAGGCCGATGTTGAGGGAATGGAGGCAAAAATTCTCATAGGAGGAGTAAAAACAATCAAAAGATTCAGACCAACCATTTATGTAGAGAATAACCGCGAAGGAACGACTTCCAAAGCTCTCATAAAAACACTTTTAAATCTTAAATATGAATGCTGGTGGCATTTTTTAGAGTATTACAATCCTGATAATTTCTTCAAAAATAAAGAGAACGTGTTTGCAGAGATTTACCCTGAAGCAAATATGATTTGTATTCCAAAGGAAAGAAAAGTCAAAGTAAAAGGCTCTGTTAAAGTACTGGGTGTTAGTGATAATTGGAAAAAGGCAATGGATAGGTTATAATAAAAAACATGTCAATACAAATAGTTGATATTAACGGACAAACAAGGGAATGTATAAGAATTGTTCCCGATAAAGATTTTCCCGGATTTATGAAAGTCTTATATAAATCAAAAAACAGAAAGGGGTACTCACATTCGGAGTGGTATGCTATTACCAATTTTGTAAAAAACAATCCGAAACTTAAAGACTTAACCAAAAACGCTCCCAAAGAGGCAAAGGAAGACTTGGGAGTTGTTACAGGAGCCAAAGAAAGTGTTCTTTCCGACAGAACAAAAAAATGGGAAAAAAACATCTTTGCAGGAAATACAATCTGGATTTCAAGAGGCAAGGGCGAGGGGCAAACCAGAATTGTATTGGCAAATGATAAAAATACGGTCACAATAGATCATCCATGGAAAGAAATTCCGGACAAAACGTCTCAGTATTTAATTTCCTTTAACGTTCACGACCCTCAGGTCCGCGGTAACACATTACCTCCAATTATTAAGGAGAAGAAAAGACCAAAAATAAATTCAAAAATAGAAATAGAATTTAACTAAGCGCTAAGTTGACAAAAAAGTAAATTTAAGGTAATACTTAATAGACATGGCTATACTTAACTTTTTTTCATCTAAATCAAAACCGGAACCTTTTAAGGAAGATAAAAAGGCAGAACTGCCACCATCGGAAGAGCCTCAAATTAAAAAAACTGTTGTTAGAGGTACTCACGGAAGGTTTATTGCTAAAAACGAGCTAAAATCCGGAGCCAAAGAAGAAACCGTTCCCAAAGAGGAAAACCCGCAAGCTGACGAACCAAAAGAAGAAACCGTTCCCAAAGAGGAAGTACAGATTCCCGACGCAAAAATGGAAGAACCAATTACTGTGACTCTCTATGGCAAAGAAATTAAGAAAATATATTCAAAGGGAAAATGGTATTTTGCCGTTGATGATTTGGTTGCCACTGCCGCTTCTCCGGATCCGGATCACGGCGTCAAGATGAGAGCCGGTTTTGATAAAGCCAAAAAGGATGTCGGGAAAACAATAGATAATGTTGTTTATGCCGATGCAAAAGGCTGTTTATTGTTAATTACCAAGGTAAACGGTATTTTTCCCGGTCCAATTACCAGATGGCTTACCGAATCAGCCGAAATACCATATATACCCAAACCTAAAGATAGAACTGAAAATAATTAAATTTATGCCAAAATACAATACTATTAACCCTATTCCATTGGAAAAAATACATTATGTTTGTACGGGAGGGTGCGGATTGGTTACAAACGAGTCCGGAAAATGTACAAGTAGAGGTTGTGTCCGTAACAGAAACCCGCTTGTAGTATGTAAGTGTAAAAATGGAAAACATGGAATTCTTTTAACCAGAAACCTACCGAAGGGAATACCTTTACCCGAAAATACCAGATTGAAATTAGTTACAAAAAACGCTAATATTAAATAAAGCACATCTAAATACCTCATTTACGGATTAAGTAGATCAATAATGCCCTCTTGACATAGGAATAAAATAGTTTCTATACTAAATAAGTAACATAAAAATTTTCTATGCCTGTAAGCGGTGATTTTACAATAGATTATACAAATAAGCGTATTTATCATTCTGCCAATACGACTATTTATTCGGTTAACGCACTTTATTCCTATCTTCAGGATACCTTTGATGAACTTACTCAAATGGACGATACTATCCCCATGTCCGCCCAAACTCCAACCGAATATACCCTTATAAACGGCTGGTTTATGAACGAAGCCAGGGTCGGCAGCCCTTCCAGCAACTGTTTTGAGTATCTTAAAGGTGGAGCCATAAAAACCGACGGGCAAAACACTGATGTGTATCTTCTTAGTTTTGGCGTCACTTATACAAGCGCAGTTCCGTCAGACATAGGAAAACTGGTACACAATGGCGCCAGCACGGCTACCGGCACTC
>Ga0210057_1004983_pt1 | contig 17284 bp, 19 predicted proteins | sample CryGeyCG2114_010_2_FD_183968 | JGI IMG/M metagenome (GOLD analysis project Ga0210057, IMG submission 183968) | Groundwater microbial communities from aquifer - Crystal Geyser CG10_big_fil_rev_8/21/14_0.10 (SPAdes) (version 2) | ecosystem: Environmental > Aquatic > Deep subsurface > Groundwater ...
TTTAGTTTTGATTTAATTTCTGTTCTTGTTTTTTCTAATCCATAATCAAGAATCTTTCTTTTAATTTCTAAGGCACTTCTCTCGTTTAACTTTATAAAAAAACCGTTATCTTTTACAAGGTTTTTCAGGACAGTTTCTTTTAATTCATTTAATTCCAACGGATTTGTTTTAATGAATTTTGGGGCCAGAACAAAGTCCTTTAATTCTATTTTTCCTGCCTGTTTTTCAAAAATCATCCCTTTTTCATCCAGACAAAGAAATTTGTGCTCTGAAGTAGTTTTTATTTCAGAACCATTGGAAAATATCAGTTTAACTAATTTTTCATTTGTTTTAAGTTTCCACACATGAGTAATTTTTTTTTCAGTAATCTCTTTTCTATTCTTATCAAAACTTAAAACTTTTTCATTTAAATCTGAGATATCAAATATAATTTCATTAAGGTTTTCTTTTACTTTTTTTCCCTTGCTTGATAATTTGAATAAATTTTCTGCTTTTTCAATTCTTCCGTTTGATAGTAAAATATCGGTTTCTCCACTAATGCATTTTCCATGATCAATATGTGCAACAACACCTAAGTTTCTAATATTTTCTCTATTAGACATATATGTTTGTGCTTCTTTTGCTACGTCTTCTCTTTTACTAATTCAAATCACCTGTATTATTATTATCTAGAGCTAACTGCTATTCTTTCAACTTCGTTTCTTCTTTTTACAGAGAAAGAGTTTGTATCATTTTTTGAAGCTAAAATAAGTTCTTTTGCTAATGCTTGAGATGCACTTATTTTTTTGTTGAATGAAGATGAAAAAGCAGATAAAGCAATGTTTTTTAGTGCTTCATCAATTCTTTTTAATGGCGCTAAATCTACTGAAACAGTATATGAAATTCCGCCTCTTTTTATTCTTGTTATGTCTTCTCTTGGAGCGGAGTTTTCTATTGCTTTAACTAATACCTGTAATGGGTTTTGTTTTGTTTCGTTTTCAACTATTTGGAATGCGTCTTCTATTATTTTCATTGCCTGTAGTTTTTTTCCACAGCTTTTTCTTCCTCTGATATATTTCCCTGATAGTTTTCTTTTCCCTTGTCCTGAACGCATTGTTTTGTTTATTAATCTTTCAACTATGTCCAGATTTCCTTTTGAAAATCTTCTTCTTGTTTTTTTTCCAAAAGAATGCGGAATAATTTTTTCTTCAAAGTTAATGTATTTGGCTAAACCAAGGTCTTCTGTTTTTATTGTTTCTGAACTCCATTTATTAAATAATTTTTCAGTCATTTTTAATTACCTTTTAACTTTTTCTTTTTTGCCTGTTCTTAGCATTTCTAATGCTTGGTTGTTTACTTTTATTACTTTGAATTTGACTCCCCAAAGGTCTCCTTTTGCTCCTTTTTTTCTTCCTCCGCCGCCTTCAATTAAGACTTCGTCGTGTTCATCAATGAATTTTATTGAGCCGTCATATGGAGCTAATGCAGTTAATTGTTTTCCGTTTTTAATTAACTGGACTCTTACACATTTTCTTATTCCTGAGTTAGGCTGTCTTGCTGTAACCCCTCTTTTTTCCAGTACAATTCCTCTTGCTTGTGGTGAGCCTTCTAAAATATCTTTTAGTTTTTTCTGTTTTCTTTTTGCTCTTATTTTTTCTTTTGGATTTTTCTTTTTCCATTTTTTTCTTTTTTTCTGAAGACTTTTTGCACTGAATTCTCCTCTTGCCATTCATTCCACCCTGCCCTTTCTTTCTTTTGGAAAAAGAAAGAAAGTGTAAGTTACCCAAAGAAAGAAAACTTCTTTGATTTTGTTAACGTAAAAAAGTTTTTTTGAAATATTCCCTGTTAATGTGATTTCTTTTGCCATTTCATTTCACCTGATTTTTATGTTTTCAATATTATAATTCCTTTTCATTATTTCTTTTATTTTTTTTAGTTTGTTTGTTTGTGTTGCAAGTTTTCTTTTGTTTTCTGAGTCAAGACTTAATATAATTATTTTTTTGTCGGTGTTTTCTTCTTTTATTTCATTTATTTTTATTTCATTTAAGGATTTTTTTATAAAATCTTCTGGTTTTTCTGTGTATCCATAAATTTCAATGTTTTTTCTTAATTTTGTTCTTAGTTTGTTTATTTTTTCTCCTTTTTTTCCTATTGCGTTTCCTACTTGGTTTTCATTTACAACAAAAATTATGCTTTTTTCTTTTATTATGCAGTCTCTTGCTGTAACTCCTGAAAAATCCTGTAATGCGTTTATTAATAGGATTTCTTCATTTGAAATTTTCATTTCTTTTTCACTGTTTTTCTTGCTTTTCTTTTTGTTGTTTTTTCTTTTTGTTTTTCGTTTACTTCAAGTATTTTTGATTTTCCTTTGTTTAATATTGTCATTACCGAAATCGGGAATGGCTTTCCGCAAACAGAACCTAATTCAACAGAACTGCCTTGAAATTCATAAAAAGGAATTTCACTTAATTTTGCGTAGTGTTCCAGTCTTTCTTTAAGTATTTTGTTTGTGTTGGAACTAATAATAATTAGTTCTCCGTTTCCCTTTAAAATGTTTTTCTCTGATTGTTTTTCGCCAAAATTGACTTTTCCTGTGTCAACTGCTCTTCTTATTTCAATATTTATGTCCATGCAATTACCTCATTATTAAGTTGACTTTTCCTGTTCCCACTCTGATTGGTTGTCCTACAATAATATTTTCAACTACTCCTGCTAATTCTTCTATTTCTGATTTAAATGCTGCGTCAAGTAAGTGTTTTGTTGTTTCTTCAAATGCTGCTCTTGCTAAAGGAGAACTTTTTTGTCTTGTAATTCCTGTTCTTACTATTCCTTTTACGTCTCCTTCAAAGCACATTAAATCAGCTAATAACATTATGTGTCTTACGTCAATCAGTATTCCGTTTGTTCTGAATGTTTTGTGCAGTTCATGAACTATTGTTGCTCTTCCTGCTTCTATTCCTAATACTTTGCTTATTTCTTTTATGTCGTTTGTCATTACTCTTTTTGCATCAATTTCAGGTAATTTAAGAACGTTTTTTAGGTTTGTTCCGCTTGTTTTAATCATAAATTCATTTCCTTCTTGTACCACAACTGTTTTTTCTATTCCTCTTACTCCGTGAATTCTTGTTGAAATTAATTTATTCAGGTTTTTTCTTCCTTTTAATAATGGTTCTTTAGCTGGCCCAAAAATAAATTCTTTGTCTTTTTCTTTTGGTTTTAATTTTAAGTATTTTTCCATTTTTTTAATTAAATCGCTTCTGTCAATTCCTTTTGCTTTTACATCTTTTTCTTTTATTGTAATAGTCAATTTTTTTTTGTCTAAATCTTCTTTTATGTCTATTATGTCTCCGATTCTTACATCAATTAAGCTGTTTGCAAAATTTTCTGCATCTTCTTTTGTTTTTCTTAATTCTTCTTGTAAGTAAATATTCATTGTAGGATATTTGGATTTGCTTCTTCCATCAACTATTTCTTCTACTCTTTGTATTCCTGAACCAACTGAAACTTCTGCTGCTCCTGCATAGTGTTTTGTTCTTAGAGTTAATTGTGTTCCTGGTTCTCCTATTGATTGTGCTGCAATTATTCCTACTGCTTCTCCTGGTTCAACAGTGTTTTTTAAGTATGTTTTTTCTGATATTGAAATAAGTTTTTGTTTTTCAGAGGCATTTAATGAGTATTTTTCTATTCTTGAGTCTATTTCTCTCATTACTGAAACCGGCAGAAATTCGTGTTTTGTTGTTTTTTCATCTCTTTCTTTTTCTAATACATATTCTATTTCTTCTTCTTCTTTTTTCTTTCTTGTTTTTTTTACTTTCTTTTTTTCTTTTGTTTCTGCCATTAAATACACCTTTATTTATTTAATTTTTCCAGTTCTCTTGAGATGTTTATTGTTTTTCCTCTTGAGCTTTTCATTGGGAATACTCCATCGTCTCCGTATTTTAATTGAATAATATTTTCGTTGGCGCTTCTTGTTGTTGAATCATTTGCAATATTCATGTCTTTTAATGAGTTTGCAAGTCTTCTGTATAAATATCCTGAAACTTTTGTTGAAACACCGGTGTCTACTTCTCCTTGTCTTCCTCCCATTGAGTGATAAAAGTATTCTTTTACTTTCATTCCCTGCATGAAATTTTGTTCAATATATCCTCCGGCTTTTGCTCCAACATCTTTTTCTATGTTTGTTGCAATTAACCTGTTCATAAAACCTCTTTTTGGTCTTCCTTCTCTTACTGATGCTTGCCCCCATAACCCTGCAATGTTTGTTAAGTTTATTGAGGATCCTCTTGAACCTGACATTATCATAATTGTTGAATTATATTTTGGGTTATCTGATAAAACTTCTTCTACTTTTTGTTTCATTATTTCTTTTCCGACTCTATCTTTTGTTTTTGCTCCTAATCTCATCATGTTTAATTCAAATGATTCTTCTAATGATCTTCCCGGAATTAATTCAAGTGTGCCTTTTTTGTATTGTTCAAGTATTTCTTCGCTTTTTTCCATTTCTTCTTTTATTGCTTTTGCTTTGACTTTTTCTATTTCTTCATTGCTTTCATATTCTTCTAATCCAACTGTCATTCCTTTTTTTGTTAATAAATCCCCTACTATTCTGTTGATATTATAGTAAAATCTTTCAACTACTGCTGGGCCAAATTCGTCGAATAAAGTGTGAATTATTTTTCCTTTTCCTTCCCCTAATGATTCTTCATCTATTACTCCTGAAATTAGTTCTCCGTCTTCTATTTTTAAGAAAGCATCTTTTGGGCAGTTTTCTTTTTTGCATTCACTGCATTTTTCTATTTTTTGTATTTCTTTGCAGGTATTTGTTTTGTATGCAAGGTTTAATCCTTTTGGGAGCAATGCAGAAAACACTTGTTTTCCTGTCCAAAAATTCCCGCTTTTTGGTTTTGGTAATTCAGTTATTCCCATTTCATAAAAATATTGTGTTGCTTCTTCTTTTGTTAATTTAGTTGATTTCATTGTTAATCCATAAGTTCCTGATACTCCGTCTTCGTCTAATATTATTACTGGAGCACCATATCTTGGGGAAATTATTTGGTTTTGTGCAAACATTAATTCTCTTGCTTCTGTTTTTCCTTCTTCTGTTTGTGGCACATGTAAGTTCATTTCGTCTCCGTCAAAGTCTGCGTTGTATGGTTTGCAGATTATTGGATTCATTTTGAATGTTTTTCCAGGCATTACTCTTACTTCGTGCGCCATCATTGAAAGTCTGTGAAGTGAAGGTTGTCTGTTGAATAAAATTATATCTCCGTTTTTTAGTACTCTTTCTATTTTGCATCCTGGTACTATTTCTTCTATTATTTCTTTTTTTGTTGTTTCAGATACTTTTTTTCTCATTCCGTTTAATCTAATAAAATATTTTACATCATCTGTGTCTTTTGTCATTTTAATTATTTCTTTTTGGTTCCATTCAGTTACTAATTCTGGCACAGTTAAATCATTTGCTATTTGTGTTGGAACCCCTACTTCGTTTATTGAAATAAATGGGTCTGGGGTTATTGTTGTTCTTGCTGCATGGTTTACTCTTTTTCCTGTTAAGTTGTATCTAAATCTTCCTTTTTTTCCTTTTAGTCTTTGTACTAAAGTTCTTAGTGCTCTTCCACTTCTGTGTTTTGCTGGTGGAACTCCTGCTGTGTTGTTATCGAAAAAGGTTGTTGCATGGTATTGCAGTAAATCCCATAAGTCTTCTATTATTAGTTGTGGTGCTCCTGCATCAATGTTGTCTTTTAATCTTGTGTTAATTCTTATTATGTCAACTAATTTGTGTGTTAAATCGTCTTCTGATTTTATTCCTGATTCAAGTGTAATTGATGGTCTCATTGTTATTGGAGGAATTATTAGTACAGTTAATACAAACCATTCTGGTTTGATTTTTTCCGGGTTATATCCAAATAATTTTAAATCTTCATCAGGGATTTTTTCTACCCATTCTCTTATTTGAGTTGGATAAATTCTTTCTTTGTTTACAAAAAAGTTTGTTGGTTTATCTAATATTACTTCTTTTTTTGTTGCTCCGCAGTGAGGACATTTTTTTGTTTTTTTTGTTTTTAATAGAATTCTTTTAACTGTTTGTTCTGGTGTTTCTTTTGCTTCTCTCCATTGTTTTAGTTTTTCATCTGGTACTGTGATTCTTCCGCATGAATCGCATGTTCCAATTAATAATTCATCTATTTTTTTTCCGAATTCTGAGTGAATTATTGGCCTTACTAATTCAAGTGAACCAAAGTGCCCTGGGCATTGTTTCATTTTTTGTCCACAGGTTTTGCATCTTAATCCTGGATTAATTACCCCTAAGTGAGGATCCATTAATCCTCCTTCCATTGGATAACCGTCTTTGTCATAAGTGTCAGGTGTTTTTATTTCTAAAGCGCTTAATTTTCTAACAAGTTCTGGGCTTATTACACTGAATTCAATCTGGCTTATTTTTTTCATTAACATTTTTACACCTTGTCCTTGATAATTAATTTTGGTAATACCCCTAATGATTTCAGTTCATCTAATAATAGTTTGAATCCATAACTCATTTCCACTGGATAAACTGCACTTGAATTGCATGCCGGACAATATTTTCTGTTTCTTATTTGATCGTTTATTGCAAGTAATCCGCATTTTTCGCATACAAAGTCAACTAGTTTATCTGAGTCTTCAATTAATTTTTCTTGTAATAGCATTGCTGCTCCGTGTCCTACTAATGTTTCTCCTTCCATTTCTCCAAATCTCAGGCCTCCTTCTTTTTCTTTTCCTTCTGTTGGTTGTCTTGTAAGGATTTGCACTGGGCCTCTGCTTCTTGACTGCATTTTGTGTGCTACAATATGGAATAATCTTCTATATGCAACTATTCCTGTGAATATTTCTGCTTCTAATTTTTTTCCACTTAATCCGTCATAAAATGTTTCTGTTCCATTTGATTTGAATCCTCTTTCTTCAAGCATTTTTCCTATTTCTTTTCTTGAAAATGAATTAAATGGTGTTCCGTCAATTTCTTTTCCTTTTAATGATCCTGCTTTTCCTCCAAGCATTTCAATTAAATGCCCTATTGTCATTCTTGATGGAATTGAGTGAGGATTTAATATTAAGTCTGGCTTAATTCCTTCTTCTGTAAATGGCATGTCTTCTTCTGGAATTATTGCTCCAACAACCCCTTTTTGTCCATGTTTAGAAGAAAATTTGTCTCCTACTTCTGGAATCATATTGCTTCTGATTTTTAGTTTAACTAGTTTGTTTCCTTCTGAGTCTTCTGCAATAAATACTTTGTCTACAAAGCCTGGTTTTCCTTTTCTTACTGTCATTGAGCTTTCTCTTCTTTTTTCTTGTACTACTCCAAACTCTGATACTTCTTCTAAAAATCTTGGGGGGGAAGTTTTTCCTACTATTGCATCTTTTTCTGATACATATTCGTCTAATTCAACTAATCCGTCTTCCCCTAATTTTTTATAGAATTCTTCTCCTAAATAACCTACTGTTTCTTCTTTTGGGATTTCAAATTTGTCAATTTGTCCTCCTGGGTATCTTGATTCTGCTGTTTCATATGTTCTAAAATAAGCGCTTCTTGCTAATCCTCTTTCTATTGCTCCTTTGTTTAGTATTAATGCATCTAGTGTATTGAATCCATAATAGGGCATTATTGCCACTACAAAGTTTTGTATTTGTGGTCTTTTTTCTAATTCCATTAAATCGCTTGTTCTTGTTTTAACTATTGCTTTTTGGGGATAATGTAATAAGTGGCCTTCTGTGTCTGTTCTTAAATTATAGTTGACTCCTGATATTCCTAAAGCTTGCTTGAACATTTTTGCTCCATGCAATGCTTTTCCTGCCATGTTATGTTCTAAATAAGGAATTAATGAACTGACAACTGAAAGAATTCCCACTGGATCAATTTCCATATGAGTTGTATTTTTTGTTATATATTCTGGTTCTGTTGCAATTAATGCATTTTCTTCTTCTTCTGCGTCTAAATATTCAATTATTCCTTCTTTTAGTAAATTATTCCAATTAATTTTTCCTTCATCTAATTGTTTTAAATGTTCGTCTTTTAGTTTTAGTTTTCCGTTTTCTACTATAAGTAATGGTCTTTGAACTCTTCCTGCATCAGTGTTAATATAAACTTCTTTTGTGTCTTTGTCAAAAGCAATGTTTGCTTGTTGGTTTATTTTTCCTTTTCTTCTTTGATGAATTAAGTCTTTAGTTAATTGCTCTGGGTCTTTATGAAAACCAATCAATCTTCCATTAATATATACTTTTCCTTGTGATGCCATTTAATTCACCTATAATTTTTTTAGTTTTACATTCATTTGATCTAATATTGTTTCTATTGGTTCTTCTGGGGTATCAACTGTTACTTCAGCTAATAAACTCAGATTTTTTACTAATCCACATTGAGGTCCATCAGGAGTTTCAATTGGGTCTAATCTTCCCCAATGAGTTCCATGAACATCTCTTGCTTCATATAATTCTCTGTTTTTATCCAAAGGGCTTTTTACTTTTCTTAAGTCAGTTAATGGAGCCAAGTAATTTACTCTTTCCATGAATTTACTTACCCCTGTTGCTCTTCCAATCCAGTTTCCTGTTGACATTGCAAATCTTATTCTTTCACTTATTGCTCCTGGTCTTACTACTGTTGAAATATTTAGTTTTCTTCTTCTTGTTACTGTTCTGTCAATCTGAAACTTTAAGTCTTTGATAAAGTATTTGAATGAATATCTAAACAAGTGTTCCATTAATTTTCCGCTTAATTCTAGTCTCTTGTTTTTGTAGTGGTCTTTGTCGTCTTCTTTTCTTATTCCATAACTTAATTCAATTGCTTTTGTTGCCATCATAGCCAAATAATATGCTTTTGCTAATCTGTCTTCTGCTCTTTGTCCAATGTGAGGCAGTAAAAATGCGTCAATTACTTCTTTTGCTCTTCTTAGTCTGTATTCAATTACTTGTCCTGGTGCAACATATTTTCCTATTTTGTCTAATGCATCGTCTTCTTTTTTTATGTCGTCTAATTCCAGATTCAATAAAACGTCATTCATTATTTCTTTTTCTTCTTCTGGAAATGCTCCTTTAATGTCTTTTTCGTTTGTTAATCCAAGTGCTTTTAGTAATATAAATAATTTTAGTTTTCTTGGTGAAGAAGGAAAAGTTACTGCTAATACTCCGTCTAAGTTTCTTGATATTCTTACTCTTCCTTTAAATGCGCCTTTTGTTGAGATTACTTCTGCAATGCTTTTGTCTGTTTGTTTTGAAACTAATACTCTGTCTGATGAAAGAACTTCTTGGGTCATTAAAGATTTTTCTGAACCATTAATTATGAAATATGCCCCAAAATCCATTGGGTCTTCTCCTGTTTCAATTAATTCCTCTGAATTTAATCCTTCTAACCAGCATCTGTTTGATTTAAGCATTACTGGCATTTCTCCAATATAAGCTCTTTTTTCGTCTTGTTCTACTTCTCTTCTAAGCAGTTTCATTGATAAAAAAATTGGTCCTGAATAAGTTCTGTTTCTTGTTCTTGCTTCCATTGGAAGAAAATTAGCTCTTGGTGAACCATCTGCTTCAATTATTCTTGGTTTAAGTATTTCAATGTTTTTTAATTCGATTTTTACTTCTTCTATTTTTGGAACAATAGTTTTGTTTTCTTCAACTATTTCATCTAATTTAGAATTAATAAACTGATTATATGAGTCAATTTCTTGTTGTGCAATGTTTTTGCTGTCAAAATAAGATTTAATTAATGGCCAGCCATTCATTTGACCACCACTCTGTAATAAACGCTTTTTCCTGCTGTTGGACTTTCTCTTATGATTCTGATTAAGTCCCCTGCTTTGGCATTTATTTCTTCTATTACCGGATCAGCTAAAATGATTTTTGGAAACTTTTCTTTTTTCCCACCGTATTTTTTTATTATTTCTATTGCTTCTTCTTCAGAAACAATTTCGTGTATTGGAACTAAAAAGTGATTCATCATAGAACTTAGCTTTTTTACCAAAAGATCATCCCCAAGAGAAAAAATATTTTTTTTATAAAAGAAAATATTAATAATACAATGCAAATTTTAACAATTAAATTAATTTAAGAGTTAAATCGAATGCACTGCTAATGGCTAACAAAGTTAACCTAACTAAATAGCGGCAGAAAAGAATTTAAAGGATTATGTTTAAACCATTTTTTGGTAGCATGGATAATTTAGCCGAAAAAGATTTTTTTCTCCTTTTATTTATTGCAAAAAAAGCAGGTTTAAAGAATTCTTTTACTGCATCAACTTCTGATATTGCAACTAATCTGAATATTTCCCAGCAGTCAGTTTCAAGAAAACTTTCTTTTTTAGCTTTAGAAAATTTCATTGAAAGAAAAATAATCAGCTCAGGCAATATTATTTCTTTAACTGAAAAAGGAAAAAATCTTCTTTTGAAAAGAAAAAAGGAATTAGAAAGCATTTTTTCTTCTGAAAACAAAAACGAATTTTCAGGAACAATTCAGTCTGGTTTGGGTGAAGGAAAATATTATATTTCTCTTTCTGGTTATCAAAATCAGTTTAAGAAAATCCTGAATAAAAAAGTTTTTCCCGGAACTCTTAACCTGAAAATAAATGAGTTTGAATTGCAGGAGTTTCTTTTGTCAAAGGAAAAAATTTTAGTTAATGGTTTTTCCAACAACCAGAGATCTTTTGGTAATGCTTTTTTGTTTAAAGTCAGATTAAATGATTCAGTTAATGCTGCAATAATTGTTCCTGAAAGAACTAATCACCCTTCAGATATTGTTGAAATAATTTCTCCTTATTTTCTGAGAAAAAAACTCAATGCAAAAGACAATGACTCAATAGTAATTTCTTGATTATTTTTTCCATCGTTTTTTTATTGAATCTATAATGGTTTCTTTTTTTTTCTTTGGTTTTTCTCCTGTGTATCTTATATCGCCTAATTGTTTTTCTGTTTCGTCAACTAATTTGTTTACTTTTTCTGTTAACCGGTCTTTTTTCAGCAGTTCATCGTCTTTTTCCAGCAAACCAATCATTTTTTCTAATTCATTTTCTCTTTGGGCTTTATTTTCCTGATGGTTGATGAGTTCTTCAGTATTAATCTGAAGAGTTTTTGCTTTGGTGATTTTTCCTGTTTCTTTTTCAGGCAATTTTTGGGTTTTTCCAATTGCTGTTTTTTCAGTAATTATTTCTTTTTCTGTTTCTTTTTTAGGTAATTTTTCTTTTTTTTGGATTTCTATTTCTTTTGTTTCTGTTTTTTTAGTAATTTCTGTTTTTCCTTGTTTTTGGTTTTTTTTTATTTCTTCTTTTTTGTCTTTTGTTTCTTTATTTTTTCCTGTTTTTTCAGCAACTTTTTCTTTTGTTCCTGCTTTTGTTGTCTTGTTTTTTTGGTCTATTGAGTTAAGCAGTTCTTCCATTTCTCTTTTTGTTTCATCTGGCATTTAATCATCTTCTATTCTTATGTAATCTTTTAATTCCATTTTTTTGTTAAAAGTAATATTGTATTTTCTTGTTTTAATCATTGCTTCTGCTTCATATCCTTCTTTGTTTTTTTCAAAGTTAATTATTTGTATTTCTATTGTTCCTAATCCATTAATTAATTCTTTTTTCATTCTTTCTTCTATTTGTTCATCGCTTTTCTTAAATACTTCTTCCGGCTCCCTTCTTTTCCAAACAACAACAATCACTGCAATACTGATTAGTATGATGAAGCTGACTGCAACCAAAAATAAAGGAAATTCATCTATCTGTTTCCTTAAAAAGTCAATTTCAATAAATGTTTCTTCAGTTTTTTGTGTATCATAAAATTCAATAAAACCGTCTTTTATTGTAAATGTTCCTGGGATTATTTCAAGTATTTCTCCGTCAGTTTTAATCCTTAAATTTTCTTTTGTTATTTCAGAAGAAAAGTATTCTTTTGTTTCTGGTTTAATTTTAACAAAACCAAGGTCTTTGTTTACATCAGTTAAAATAAATCCTTCTTCTGGAATTAATCTGCTTAATTCTTTTATTGTTTCAGTTGAATTTACAAAACTTATTTTCATGTTTCCTGCAGTTCCGTCATCAGTTAAACTGCATTGAATTGATTCTTCTATTTCTTTTAATAAAATTAGTTTTGCCTGAACTATTTTTCTTTTTGTTTCGTCAGGGTCGTTTGCATTAGCTTCTAATCCTGCTTGAACTGAAGGAAACAGTTCTTTTATTTCTTCTTTACAGTCATCTATTGCTTTTCCTTTTTGGTTTAATGTTCCTTTGTATTCAATTTGTGTATAGATTCTTTCTTCGGTTAATTCTATTGTGGTTGTTTTTTCTGCTGAGTTAAAATATCCAAGGCAGCCGCTGAATAAGAGCAGAACAACCAAAACAAAAACAATTTTTTTCATCTATTACAATTAGTTTTATGAAATTAATAAATTTACCTTTAAATCCTCATAAACATCAGTACCCCGACTGCTATAAAGACATAAAACACAAGCATTCCTTCTGTGCTGAAAATAAATTCACTCATCAGCTTTATCTCAAAAACAATGTTGAAAAAGAAAATAATTATGTAAAGCAGTATTAGCAGGAATAATCCCTGAATTAAGCTTTTTTTTATCATTCAAAAAACTCCAAGGTTATACAATACAAGCATTACAAAAAAGTATATTGTAAGGACAAAAGGGATTTTTCCCTGAAACCCTGGTACTGTTTCAGTAAAAGTAACCAGAATAACTTCCACTATGTAATAAACAAACAGGAATGACCCCACAAGGATTACTATCCCGACGTTCCCTAATGCTTCTACGGTAGAAAAAATCATTATTACTATGACCAGAAAATTTCTCAATGAAAATTTGTTGCTGTTGTAAATAAAGGTAATTGCCAGCAGCAGAAAAACCCACAATAAGTTATCCATTGCTAACTCTACAAACCATTGCAAATCCAATGCAACTAATCTTGGAATCCATTCAATTGACAGCATTTTACAACCTTACAAACATTCCGTTAATTACACAGAAAAAGAATGCCAAAGTAATTCCTTCTGCTGTGTAAAGCAAGTCATTGAAAACCCTTATTTCTAATACATTAAAGATAAATACAATTACAAAAAACAAAAAGAAAATCTTTATTCCGTTAAATAATCCTTTTCTCATTTTTTACACCAAAAAATAATTATAGAAAATTAATACTGCAAGAAACTGCAAAAACATAACCAAAGGCATTCTGTCTTTTAATGAAGGAATAGTATCAGTAAAAGTAAGAACTACCAGCCTGCTTGTATAATTCAAAAACAATAATCCCCCGACTAAATACGCCAATCCAAGTGTTCCTGACAGAAAAGGAATGCTTATCCAGAACCAAAAAATGGTTACAAGAAATGTTTTCCAGCTCCATTTCATTCCGCAATAAACATAAGTAATTAAAGTGAAAACAAACAGCCAGAAAATATTGTTCATTGTCAGCTCTACAAACCACTGTAAATCCAGTGAAACAAGCCGTGCAAAAGCCTCATATAAAAGCATTTTTTATCCCTTTTTAGCCATTTATGACTAACTCTAACCAATAAAAATATTATGTAGAAAAGCTTAAATATTCCTTTTTTCACTGAAACAAGTGATTCCGCCCTTTCTTTCTTTTAGAAAAAGAAAGAAAGTGCAGGTTGCCCAAAGAAAGAAAACTCTAAATAAAAGAGATGATTATATAGATTATCCCTAAAATAAAGCAGAAATAACTGAAATTAATTCTTTTTGCTATTTGAATAAAGTATTTTATGCTTAAATAGCCGGAAACAAAAGCAATCAATACTGCAATCAATATATTCCATTCAAATATTATTCCTTCTTTTAATCCAAATGCAAGTTCTGCTATCAATACCGATGGAACTGAAAGCAAAAAACTCAGTTTAAATGCTTTTTCAGGAGAAAAACCCCTGAATAACAAAACAGAGGTCGTTACCCCGCTTCTGCTTACCCCAGGCAATACAGAAAATCCCTGCCCTAAACCCAAAATAAAAGCATTTTGTTTTGTCTCTTGCGCTTCTTTTTCCTGCTTTTTTTTCCATTGCATTAATCCTGTTATTATCAGCATTAAACCAATTAAAATAGATAAATAAAACGAGCTTGAAGAAATTTCTTTGATAAATAAATACATCGGGATTGCAGTTATTGCTGTTGACAGAACAGCAATTAACATAAACTGCATTAATTTTTTTTCTTTTAGTGAAATAATTTCTTTTATTTCTTTTCTGAAATAAATTCCTGCTGCTAATACTGTTCCTGCATGCAGAAAAACCGAATAAGCAAAAGCTGTTTCTGATTCAATTCCAAAAACTTTTATTGCAGTGATTATTGTCTGTCCTTGTGAGCTTATGGGAAGCCATTCAGTTATTCCTTGCATTAATCCTAATACTATTGCCTGAATTAAATCCATCAATATATTCTGAATAACAAGTTTTAAATATGTGTTGTCACATAATTGTTATGTGATATTATGCCTAATATGACTTTGTCTGTAAGTGATGAAACAAAAGATAGAATGGATTCTCATCCTTCGATTAAATGGTCTAATGTAGTGCGTTCTGTTATTGAAAAAAAATTGGATGATTTTGAGGAAGCAGAAAGGCTTGCCCAAAAAAGCAAACTTACCCAAAAAGACTTTGACCCAATTTTAAAAAAGATAGAATCTGCAAGCAGAAAGCATGTAAAGAGGTTATTAAGTGAAAGTTACGGTAGACGCTAACATATTATTTGCTTGTCTTATAAGTGATGGAGAAACAAGAAGGCTTTGGTTTCATCCAGAATTAAAATTATTTGCCCCTAAATTTATTTTTGCAGAGTTTTTTAAGTATAGAAAGTTACTGGAAAAAAAGTTTGGTTTTCCCAAAGAGGATTTTGAAAGATTACTGAATCTTGCTATTTCTCAAGTTGAATTGATTCCTGATTTTGAATTAAATCCTTTTCTTCCGGCTTCAATTTTTTTGATTGATGATCCAAAAGACTGGTTGTATTTAGCTTGCGCCTTAAAAGAAGACACATTAATCTGGAGCAATGACAAAGGATTTAAAAGACAGAAAAGAGTCAAGACAAAAACAACAACTGAAATGATAGATGAATTAGGAACTCTTTAAGATTGTTTTAATTCTTTTGGAATCCATAAATTTGTTTTATAAATCACTATAGTTAATCCTGCTGCGATTACTGCTGCAATAATTAATGCATACCAGATTCCGTTTAATCCATAACTTTCTTTCATAAAAAAAGAAAACAAAATTATCATTACCCAGTATGCTCCTGTTAAGACCATTGCAAGAAAAGTATTTCCTGCTCCTTGAAATCCTGATGAAACACTCATTAAAATTCCTTTAAATGGATAAGAAAAAGAAACAATTGTCAAGTACATAATTCCTATTGCAAGAACTTCTTTGTCTGAAGAAAATAACTGAAAAAAAGGTTCTGGAAACAAAATAAAGATTACTGCCACAAAAGCCATTAACACAGTTGAAATTCCTGTTGAATAAATTATTGTTTTTTTTGCTCTTTCCAGTTTTCCTGCACCAATATTTTGCCCTACTATTGCTATTGTTGCACTGATTAATCCGAGCACTGGAAGAATTGCAATTGAATCTAATCTTGTTCCTATCCCATATGCTGCTATTGCATAAATTCCAAAGCTGCCGACAAAACTCATCACTAAAGTTAATCCAAGTGAAATAGTTAATTGTCCTGCTGAAGCCGGTGCCCCAAGAAAAAAAATGTCTTTGATTATTTTTGTATTAAATGAAAAGTCTTTTGGGTTAATTTTAATTAAACTCTTTTTCTGTAGGATATAAAGAATATTTAATCCTGCCCCAATACTTCTTGCAATAACTGTTGCTAATGCTGCCCCAAAAATTCCCAGTGCAGGAAAACCAAATAACCCAAAAATCAGCACTGCATCAAGAACAATATTTATTACAACACTTATTGCCATGTGAATCATTGGAGTTTTTGAATCTCCTTCTGCCTGAATTATTCCCTGTGAAATAAATCCAATAAACAAAAAAATAAATCCCACAAAAATAGTGTTTGAATAAATCAGTGTTAATTCAAGTATTTCTGGTGTTGCCCCCATAAAAACAAATAAGGGTTTTCCAAAAAGAATTCCAAGAACTGCAATTATTATTCCTGTTATTGCTGATAAAACCAATGAATGTTCTGCAATATTATCTGCTTTTTTTAAGTTTTTTGCCCCTATTGCCTGTGCAACTAAAGTAGTTGAGCCAACGCTTAATCCTGAAGCTAATGCAATGAAAATAAATACTACTGGGAAAGTTATTGATATTGCAGCTAATTCATTTGCTCCTAATATTCCAATAAAAATAGTGTCAATTATGTTGAATGCGGTTTGTAACAGCATTCCAAACATTATCGGCAGAGCCAGAAAAATTAATGTTCTCAGGATGCTTCCATGAGTTAAATCATTTTTATTTCTCATTAAAAAACAGCTCTGAAAAAGAACTCTATCTTACAATTCATTTTTATTTGTTTTCATCTTTTTCTTTAATTGATTTCATGAAAGATTTTATTAACTGGAAAATTGGCGGGGAAGCCGGCTATGGAATTCTTTCTGTTGGAATATTATTTGGCAAATTCTGTACAAGAAATGGCTTAAATGCTTTTTATTCAAGTGAATTTCCTTCTCTTGTAAGAGGAGGGCATAACACTGTTCAGCTTTCAATATCAGGCAGTCCTGTGTTGTCTCAGCATTATGAAATAAATTTATTGATTGCATTAAATGAAGAAACTATTTCAAAGCATTTGGATGAACTGAGTTCTGATGCGGCAATAATTTTTGATTCAAAAGAAATTAAAATAAAAAAAATGAAAATAAAAAAATCAATGGTTTTGGTTGATGTTCCATTAAATGACATTGCAGTAAGGCATGGAAAAAGAATAATGAGAAATACTGTTGCTTTAGGTGCTTCAGTTGCTTTAATTGGATTAGAGTTTAATGAATTAGAAAAATTAATCAAAGAAGCTTTTGCAGGAAAAAAAGATGCTTTGATTCCAATTAATATTGCTGCTGCAAAAGAAGGATTTAATTTCATTAAAAACAGAAGCATTAAATTCAATTACAAATTAAAAAGGCAGAAGCAGAAAAACAATATTTTTATTAACGGCAATGACGCTTTTTCCATTGGCGCAGTTAAATCAGGATTAAAGTTTGTTGCTGAATACCCGATGACTCCTTCTTCTTCAATTCTTTCTTTTATGGCTTCAAATGAACTGCAGTATGATATTGTTGTGAAGCAGACTGAAGATGAAATTGCCGCAATTAATATGATTATTGGCGCGGGCTTTGCAG
>Ga0210057_1004984_pt1 | contig 17282 bp, 13 predicted proteins | sample CryGeyCG2114_010_2_FD_183968 | JGI IMG/M metagenome (GOLD analysis project Ga0210057, IMG submission 183968) | Groundwater microbial communities from aquifer - Crystal Geyser CG10_big_fil_rev_8/21/14_0.10 (SPAdes) (version 2) | ecosystem: Environmental > Aquatic > Deep subsurface > Groundwater ...
GTAAAGAGAAATCATATCAAATTCACCTTCAACGATTACTGCATTATCTTCCTTTCGAATTGCATCCTTTGTCAAATGTAGTCCAAATAGATGATTTCTCTTGTGATAGATCTCTGTTTCCGGAGTGTTGACGTATTTTGCCTCTTTGTTTTCACTATTCAGTATGCGACCAGAAAAACCCACAACGTTTGAGCGCACATCTCTTAGGGGGAAAATTATTCTATTTCGAAATCGATCATATGCACCACCATTTGTTTTTTTAATTATCAAACCCGTTTCCACTATTTCTTGTATAGTGTAATTTTTTTTATATAAATACCTTTTCAACGAATCCCACGAGTCAGGAGAATAACCAATTTCAAAAGTTTTAATTATTTTTTCGCTTACTCCGCGATCGAAAAGATATTTCAATGACTTTTTTCCAAATTCTGTATTTAGTAGAACGTATTGAAAATATTTCATAGCGACGAGATTTATCTCGTACATTTTTTGGACTCTATTAAATTGCTCATCATCTCGAGTGATATTTTCTAAGGTTACTCCGGCGACATCTGCGAGATCTTTGAGAGCTTCAAAAAATGGAATATTTTCCCACTTCATCAAAAATGATATTACATCGCCTCCATCGTTACACGTTCCAAAACATCTCCAGATTTGTCGATCAGGCGAAACTACAAAAGATGGAGTTTTTTCTTGATGGAAAGGGCATAAACCTTTATAATTTCTGCCTACTTTCTTCAATTTGGCATGCCGTCCAATATATTCTACGATGTCAATTTTTTGTTTTATCTCTTCAATTTGATTATTCATACTCTTTTTCACTTGCTTTCTCTTTCCAAATCCTATTATAATGGTTTTGATGCTATATATATACCTCGATACCACTCAGATCAAAGTCATGCATGTGAAAAAAAGCCTGCTTGGGGCATATGATACATCTTTCGTAAATAAATCTTTGCAGATAAAAATGATCGAGGACGGTTTGCCGACAAATCCCGACGTAATTGCTTCAGGTATCAAAGAAGCCCTTTCTGGACTTCCTGAGCAATCAAGAACAGAAAAAAACGTAACGCTTATTCTCCCTCAAGAAGCATTTTTGTTCTTCCGGGCAGACATGCCAATTGATGTAACTGAGGAAGTCCTTGATACATATCTCCGCGAAAAAGCCCGTTCACATCTGAACTCAGATATTGATAATAGCTACCATTATTACATCATAAGAGAAAGTGAAGGAAAGAAAAAAATACTTTTCTTTGCAATTAAGAAGGAAGTTCTTGAAGCATATAAAAAGCCACTTGAGCTTATTGATTTAAATTTAAAACAAATAGTTCCAGAACCTCTCACTTACTATAAATTATTCGAAAAAACTCTGCGTTCTAACAAAAAGGAAAATATTTGGTACGTTTCTTACGACCAAGATTCACTTTCTGGATATGTTTTTGATTCATATGGCCTTCTTGAAGAAAAAAGATGGACTGCTACTTTATCAACAACCAAAAAAATTGAAACAACTATTCAAAAACAGGTGGCAATTCTTGAGGCTCAAAACATCAAACTCAATAGGCTTATTTTATCTGGATCTCAATCTGACGAAATCCGACAAGACACATTTACAAAAGACGTAGGAGTGTGGACAAACCCTATAAAAAGAATTATTCCTCATTTTTATGCAGATTATCTAAAGATTCTCAAAGGTCAAACTGATAAAGAACTCCCTATCTTGACCTACGACATGTTGATCGGAGCATTTATTTTCACATCTGAAGATAAAAAATTTTCAATGGTTACAAGTGAAGGAGATAGTTCCCATAAACCAAATCTAAAATCTTCTAGATCAATTATTCCAAAAATATCAATATCAAAAAAGACAGTTTTTCTTTTTTTAACTTCGTTTATATTAACAATAATAGTAATTGCAGCTGCATATTTTCTTAGATCAGGTAGATCATTTTCAGTAAAAATGCCGGCCATTTCAATTCCGGGTTTGACAAAGCCCACTTCAACACCAATTCCTCCATCTCCTACTTTAGCGCCTCCTACCGCTACGCCTACCCCATCAATTAATCGTTCTGAAGTACGAGTGAAAGTATTAAACGGAATAGGTGTAGTTGGAAAAGCAGGTGAAGTAAAGACATATTTGCAAAGTGTGGGTTACGAAGATTTTCAAACTGACAATGCGGACAATTATGATTATGTGACAACGGTTATTCAATCTAAAAAAGGCGATGATGAACTAAAAAATCTACTCGAATTGGACATTCAGTCTCAAGTGGAAAATAAAGTAAAGTTTGAACTGTTGCCCGATGATGATGCGGCAGATATTGTCTTGATAGTCGGAGCAGATTTTAAATAATCTCTAAATAATTCTAACGCTATCAGAACAGTCCTTTTGTGGTAAGATAAGTGCTTATGGATAACGACAAGCTCCAATCTTTAAAAAAAAAGTGTCAGGAAATTTCTACAAAAATCAATCCGCAAGCACTTTCTGAAACAGTAAAATCACTTGAAGCACGAACATATGAACAAGATTTTTGGAGTGATCATGAAACAGCGTCTGATGTAATGAAAAGAATCGCAGACATGAAGCAAGAAATTGATGATGTTGAACTAATGCAGCTTTATATTGATGAAGACGAGCTTGAAGAAGCTGAAAAACTTATTAGTCAATACGAGATTCGACTTTTTTTATCAGGAAAATACGACAAAGGGAACGCAATTTTTTCTATTCACTCAGGTCAAGGTGGAACTGAGGCGATGGATTGGGCAAGTATGCTTTTTCGTATGTATACTCGCTATTTTGAAATTAAGGCTTGGAAATGGGAAGAGATTGACAGAGTTTCAGGTGAAGAAGCTGGTATCAAGAGTGTAATAATCAATGTGACCGGGTCTTTTGCATATGGACTTCTTAAGGCCGAGGCTGGAACTCATCGATTAGTCCGACAGTCGCCGTTTAATTCTGACAATCTAAGACAAACATCTTTTGCACTAGTTGAGGTTCTCCCTGTTATTGCCAATAAGGATATTGATGTAAAAGAAGAAGATGTTGATTGGCAATTTTTCAGGTCTGGGGGCGCTGGAGGACAAAATGTTAATAAAGTTTCAACTGCAGTCAGGTTGATTCATAAACCAACTGGAATCATGGTGACTTGTCAACAAGAACGATCACAGCTACAAAATAGAGAAAATGCACTTCAGTTACTCAGAGCTCAACTTTGGGAACTTGAAGAGAAAAAACGTGAAAAAACAATTGGGACCTACAAAAAAGATACGCAAGCATCATGGGGAAAACAGATAAGATCATACGTCTTACACCCGTACAAAATGGTAAAAGACATGCGAACCAAATACGAAGATAGCCGAGCTGAACAAGTACTTGATGGTAATATTGAAGGATTTATCCAAGCTTTTATCAAAAAATCGTGAATTAAATATTTACAAAAAATTCTGCAATTTATGATATTCTATACATATGAATTCAAAAAATCACCTTCTCCATAAAATTGACTCAAGTTTAATAAAAACAAGTAAAAACTGGCCAATAATTATTGGAGTGATCGTCTTAACAATAATTCTTGGTATTGGAACAGGCTTTGGAATAAATGAATTAACTCCAAAATCAGGTTCAAAGAAAGCTACAACCACCATCAATGAAAAAGACTCTTCTGGAGAGATGGCATCGGCGGGTATTTTAGACAAAGACACTTTTAAAGACAATGCTGAAGGAGTGTTAAAAGAAGGTGGTTTTGAAGGTGAGGGAACTTTCCATTTAGAACGTCCAGGAGGTGATGACCAAAATGTATATCTAACATCAACTACGGTGGATTTATCAGGATTTCTAGACAAAAAAGTTAGTATCTGGGGTGCTACATTTGACTCTGAAAAAGCAGGTTGGCTCATGGATGTGGGATATATTGAAATAGTCAAGTAAGAAATCTTCTAGACAACAAAATACAAGGGTCAGTTATACTTAAAACGAACATGATCTCATTTCAAAACACTACCGTAAAATACCCACTTGGAAACAAGGCTCTTGACAGGGTCAGTTTTGATATTGAAGAAAATGAATTTGTTTATCTCGTGGGCCCGTCTGGCGCTGGTAAAACCACTATTCTCAAGCTCATCTTGAATGAAATCCAACCAACTGAAGGATCAATAACAATCGACGACATGGAAATTTCAAATAAAAAATTCAAAGACGTTACGAAGCTGCGACAAAATATTGGAATAGTCTTTCAAGATTTTAAAATTTTACCAGAAGCTAATGTTTTTGAAAATGTTGCTGTGAGTATGAGGATCAAAGGTTTTTCTTCAGCAACGATAAATTCTGAAGTGAATAACGCACTTAAAACTACGGGGATCCAAGATAAAAAAGAAATGTTTCCAGCACAACTTTCAGCTGGTGAAATTCAAAGAGTCGCAATAGCTCGTGCAATAGTTGGAAATCGACCAATAATCTTAGCCGATGAGCCTACTGGAAATCTTGACCCGAAAACTACTTGGGAAATTATGAGGATATTTAAATTTCTGGAAAAAACAAAAACTATCATTTTTGCCACTCATAATACTGATATTGTAAATAGTATGAAGCGCAGAGTTATCGTTGTTCAAAATGGTCGCATCAAAAAAGATATGAAAAAAGGAGGATACGAGCTATGAATAAAGTAATCACATCGCTTCGTAGGACTCCTTATCAAACTTTTGCCGCCTTGTCTGTCTTATTTTTTACGCTCCTTTTGTCTGGACTCCTATTTATTTCATTGAGTTTTTTGCGTGGACTTTTAGACTATGTTGAAACTCGACCACGTGTAATTATTTACTTCCAAGTCAAATCACCTGTTAAAAATATCACAGCAGTGTCTGAACTTCTGAAAAGTACAAATAAAACCACCAAAATTACTTATATTTCTCAAGAAAAAGCATTTGAAATATACAAAGAATTTACTGAAAACGACCCACTTTTGCTTGAAATGACTTCTCCTGAGATCCTTCCTCCATCTCTTGAGATTGATGTTAAAAAACCTGAGTATCTTCCTGAGCTTGCCGAACTCGTTTCAGATCAACCAGGTGTTGATGAAGTCCAATATCAACAAGATATTATTGAAAATTTACTAAAACTGACCTCGAACGTCAGATCGGTAACATTTGCATTTTTCAGCTATTTGATGTTCATGTCGATGATCGTACTAACAACTACGCTTTCATTTAAAATTGCCTTAAAACGCGAAGAAATTTCAATATTAAGACTCCTTGGTGCAACAAACTCATATATCAGAAAGCCATTTATTTATGAAAGTGTATTCCTGGGAGTTGTGGCAACAGCTCTGGCAAATGTATTTTTGATCGGATCCCTGCTCTCCATGAGCGCCTTTTTTGATCAATACTTTACGGGAATTCCAGCATTAGCAGCCAATGTCTTCGGAATTACCCTTACGGTTTGGCCATTTAATGTTGGTTTTTCAATAATAACTTTTGCCGTTACTGCAATCTTTAGTCTGTTTATTACTCTCGGATCAAGCCTCATCGCAACAAATAGATATCTCAAATAATAAGTTATGTAGTTGCATCACAGTTCATTTTTAGTTTATAATGGATATGCCACCATGAAAAAAAATATCTTAAATACTTCTGTCATCATAGGATTTTCGCTAATTCTTGTAACGGCTCCATTTTTCACAATCATCGTTGAGTCTGCGACTACAGATACTGACGCTGCAAAAAGTGATTTGCAAAAAAAAATTGATGAGTACGAACGTAAGCTCACAGAAATAAATGCTCAAAAGAATACTCTCTCTTCGCAAATTGAGTATATGGATACTCAGATTTATATTACTGGCCTCCGAATGAAAGAAACTGAAGATAAGATTAAAGAGACTAAAAAGCAAGTAAACGTGCTTGGCGTTAGAATTAACAGTCTCGACTCTTCTCTCGATCAACTTTCAAGACTTTTGCTTGAAAGAATTGCAGCAGGATACAGAAACCGCAGCCTATCTCTTGTAGATATCGTTCTTGATAGCAACAATTCATCTAAATTGATTAATAGATTAAAATACTACCAACTAGCTCGCGAACAAAATCAAAAATCACTTCTCCAAGTCCAAGAGGCTAAATCCAACTTCCAAGAACAAAAAGATCTTCGTGAAAAAAAAGTTGAACAACTTGATGAGTTGCAATTAGAACTCCAAGCTCAAGAACAACAAGCAAAAGCACAACAGGCGGCAAAAGAACAGTTATTAACTATGACAAAAAGTGATGAACTAACTTATCAAAACCTATTGGAACAAGCAAAGGCTGAATACTCAGCTATACAACAAATTACGTCTGGTGGAGGCTCCGAATCATTACTAGGAAATGTTTCAAAGGGACAGACAATTGCAACTCTGATTTCTGGCCAATCTTGTAACTCAAATGGAAAGCATCTACATTTTATCGTTCAAGAAGGTGGATCAACAGTCAATCCATTTAGTAAATTAAGATCAGTAGATTCTGTTAATGATTCAAATGGAGATGCATTTAATCCATCAGGTTCATGGGATTGGCCTCTCTCACCAACTATTTACCTTCATCAGGGATTTGGAAATACATGGTTCGTCAGAACTTATTCATGGTATCCAACTCATGATGGAATCGATATAACAGGATCTTCAGACTACGTTACTGCCGTAGAAGATGGAACATTGTATAAGGGTAGTTATAGCGGATTTAATGGATGTGCTTTATCATATGTGAAGTTAAAACATAATGACTCCAATATTACAACTTTATACCTACACGTTTATCCGTATTAGCTCTAATACACATGAAATATTTATCGATCATATTGGCTTTTCTTTTTTTAATTCCCCTTACAGTTTCAGCTGAAGATAAGCAAATTTTTATCAACGAATTCTCCATTGAACCGGTCCAAAAGGTAGAAATTCTCAATTCATCAAACACTGATATAGATATTTCAGGCTGGTTCATTGACGATAACGGAGGAAGCGTATACTTTACAATTCCTGAAAACACAATCGTGTCAACCCAAAAATGTATTGTATTTGAGGGTATATTCAACCTGAATAAAACTTCGCCAGATACAGTTCGGTTATTTGACTCCACTGCAAATCCACCTAATGAAAATGCAAATCTTGTTGATTCTTATACATATCCTCAAAGCTCAGGAGATGGAAAGTCATACCTCAGAATTCCTGATGGAGCAGACTCGTGGGAAATAAACTCATCTTCTTTTGGAAAAAATAACGTCAATGGTGAAAGTTGTGAGGTTATTATTCCAACAAGTACCCCTACAGTATCCCCTACTCCAAAAACTACTCCAACCAGCGCACCAACTTCATTTCCACAAGAATATTCCAATATTTATCTAAGTGAGGTTATGGTTGCACCGAGCATGGGAGAAAGCGAATGGCTGGAAATTTATAACAATAATCCATTCACTGTTAATTTGATCAACTGGGTGATTGATGATATTACCGACGGTGGAGCCTCTCCATTGAAATTTAATCTCACTATTAATGCTTATTCGTACGGTAGTATTGAATTTGTTCCAAGATTTAATAATGATGGCGATACTGTGAATCTCCTTGATCATCAAGGGACTCTAGTCGGATCATTTTCATACTCTCAGTCGGCGTCTGGCAGAAGCTATGGCTCCAAATCTCTTTTAAGTCAATTATTTTGTCAACAAATTCCTACAAAAAATTTTATAAATAGCACATGTGTTAAAGAATCTACAAAAATTATGCCAACAAAAACCCCATCCTCAACTTCAACTCCAACTCAAATAATCTCAAAAGGACAACCCCTCAGTACTATTTCGATAAAAAAATCAGATAACACTTCTTTATCAAATTACTCTCGTATAGTAACTCCGCCAGCTATTACCTCTCTACAATCATATGCTTCAACCATTAGTACTGATAATGAAACAAATAAATCTATACCAATTGAAAAAAGTAATTCTCTATCGCTTCTTGCAGTCGGTTACTCAACCTTATCGATTCTATCAATCGGGATAAAGGTTTCACTTTCAACAATTTTAACTAGCTAATGAAAAAATTTATTGATTATTGGTTGCCGCCGATTCTTTGGATGGTTTTGATCTTTTCACTTTCAAACCGTCAAAGAATAGCTTTTTCTGACACTCAGGCAATCAACTTCGTAATTTTTAAGTCATTTCACATCATTGAGTATTTTATTTTATTTATGTTGAATTTTCGAGCAATCTCGTCATTAAAGTCAAAAATATGGATCAAACAAACACTGATCATTACTTTATGCTTCACCCTATTTTTTGCAATATCTGACGAACTTCATCAAACTTTTGTTCCAACTCGAGAAGGCACAATACGAGATGTGGTAATAGATTCTATTGGTATCACAATTGCATTTATGTATACTAAATACAACCGAGTTAAATTAACTAAATTTTTTCATGAAACACGTTATTGATTTTTTTCACCATCTCCTATTACCGCGTCAATCTAATAACTTTAGGTCGAAACTTCTTCACCATGACTTGTTAACAGCGTATTTAGTTTTTGCATTAGTCATAACACTTGGAGTAAGTCACTTTCAAAATCAGAATGGATCCATTCTTGGATTCGCAACTGATATCTCAACTAAAAAACTATTAATGTTAACAAATGAAGAGCGAGCAAAAGATGGACTTTCTGAGCTTTCTTACAACTCAAAACTTGAAGAAGCTGCTCAAAAAAAAGCAAAAGATATGTTTGCAAAAGACTACTGGTCACACTACGGCCCATCTGGTGAAACTCCATGGGATTTCATTCTAGACTCAGACTACCAATATGAATATGCAGGAGAAAATCTTGCAAAGAATTTCTTATTTAGCGACGATGTTGTTAAAGCATGGATGAACTCTGAAACTCATAGAGATAATATATTGAGAAAAGAGTATTCTGAGGTCGGATTTGCAATTGCAAACGGAGTCTTGAACGATGAAGAAACGACATTGGTTGTCCAAATGTTTGGAAAACCACTCTATCCAATATCGGCTCTTCAAAAAAAAACGACACCAGAAACTACTCTTGAAAATGATTCAATTCCAACAAAAATTTCAAATGTTGAGGCGGTTCTTTCTGATACAGAAACTAACTTGTCGTTTTTTCCAACTTATCTAAATATCAATTTAGTTTTCTTTGCAGTCCTTGTTTTCGCGCTTTTTCTAGATTTTTACTTTGCATCAAAGCTGAAATTAATTCATCTTAAGGGTAAAAATCTTATTCATATATTCTTTATTATATTTGCGACTATCGGAACATTTATTATTCTGAAAGGATCTATACTATAAAACACCTATGGAGATAATTAATTATTTAAAAAAGGAGATTCAAAGACATCCATTTGATTATTTATTATTTATCACTGTTGGAGTATTTTTCATATTGGCTTTAAGCATATTCAAAGGTGAGAGGCTTATTGAATTCGTTGTTCTACTATCATTCGTGTCATTTTATATAATTTGGGGAATATATCACCACGTGATCCAAAACTCACTTCACCTTAAAGTTGTGTTAGAATATGTGCTAATTGGCTTTACTATCCTATTTCTCTTAAAGATATTCATCTTGCCATAAAATTATTATGAAAGGAATTGTTCTCGCAGGAGGTCGCGCTACTCGTCTTCGACCTCTAACAAAAATCACATCAAAGCAGCTTCTTCCAGTATATGACAAGCCAATGATTTATTACCCGATCGAGACTCTTATAAATGCTGGTATTAAAGATATATTAATAATTATCGCTCCAGATTATTCTGGACAGTTTTTAAATCTTCTTGGATCCGGAAGCGATTTCGGCGCAAGATTCACATATGAAATTCAAGAAGAACCTCGAGGACTAACAGACGCCTTTATTATCGGGGAACATTTTATTGAAAATGACGATGTGACAATGATTTTGGGAGATAATATTTTTGATTACAACTTCAGGGATGAGGTTCAAAAATTTGCAGGTGGCGGTCTAGTATTTGCAAAAAAGGTTGCAGATCCAGCAAGATATGCAGTCGTTGAGTTTGACGAAAATAACAAGGTTGTTTCAATTATTGAAAAACCAGATAATCCAAAAAGCGATTATGCAGTACCGGGAATCTATATTTTTGATAATAAGGTTGCAGGCTTTGCAAAAAGAGTCACTCCGTCAAATCGAGGAGAGCTTGAAATTCCAGATCTTTACAACCAGTACCTTAAGATTGGAGAATTAAAAGTCAATGTGATCGATTGCCCATGGGAAGATGCAGGTACTTTTGACAGTTTATTAAGAATTAATAACTACTGGGCAAATAAATCTTCAGAGAATAAATCAGCTTAATCTTGTCCTTATGTTTGCATCTTTATAAATTCACAGTAGAATTAGAATATGGATCCAATAGAAATACTAATATTAATTGTCCTCGTTGTTTCAACAGTTTTTTTAACAATTGTTGGAATTCAATTGGTTTTTGTCCTCCTTGCATTAAAAAAAACTCTTGATAATGTAAATAAGATAATCAAGGGATTTGATTCAATTGGAACTGGTCTAAAACATGGAATTGGCGAAGCAACAGGGTTTTTGAATGGTCTAAAAACAATTCTTAAAGTTGTTGATTTATACAAAGATACTACTAATGGGAAAAAAACCAAATAATACTGAACCATTTTGGTCAGGATACGCACTCGGAGCTCTTTGCGGAGGAATTGTCACTTATGCATTTGCTACTAAAAAAGGTAGAGAAACGCTAACGAAAATACTCTCTCATAGTGATACTATTGAGAATGATTCAGGTAAGATTTTGCAGCTTATCCAGACAACGATGAGCGCTGTAAATAATCCAAAAAAATAATCATATTCAAGGATATTTAATTGAGTGGTTGACATTTTTCAGATGGTATAGTATAGTTACCAAATTCCCCTAAGTTTCCGTAGGGATTTTTTTATTTGTTTAAAACTTCATATTAACTGATGACATCGAAATCTCAAACAAAACCCAACCAAATATTACTTGGATCAAAAGAGGAATATATTAAAGATTTCAACCTCATTGCGGTACAACAAGATTCTTGGAAACGATTTTTGGACACCGACCTTCGGACAATAATTGAAGAGTTCTTCCCTATCGAAGATTATACTGGCAAAAAACTTACACTACATTTTGAGGATCTGATTTTTGGCGAACCAAAACACAACCTGAATCTTTGTAAGCAAAAAAAACTTACTTACGACCAACCAGTTTATCTTAGATTGAATATCGAAAACAAAAAAACTGGACAGACTAAATCACAAGACGTATATTTTTTTAATCTACCAATAATGACTGATCGCGGAACATTTATTGTAAACGGAATAGAGAGAGCAATCATAAGTCAGATTGCACGATCTCCAGGAATGTATTTCACAGCTGAAATTGATAAAAATACTGGAATTACACTTTATAATTCTGAGATTCGACCATATATCGGTTCTTGGATAGATGTAAATATTAATAAATACGGAATAATTGAGATAAAAATCAATAAACGTCGGAAAATGATCGCATCTGTATTTCTCAAGTTATTTGACGGAGAAACAAATACAGAGCTCATGAATCATTTCCGAGATTTAGATCAAGAATTAGTAGACAAATATATAGTTCCGACATTTAAAAAGGACAAGACCTCAACAAAAGACGAGGCTGTTCTTGAATTTTATAGAAAAGTCAAACCAGGTGAGCCTTTAATCTTAGACAATGCTTACAAGACGCTTACCACTCTTTTTTTTGATCCTAAACGTTACTCTATGGGTAAAGTTGGACGTTATAAAATTAATAAAAAATTAGGCCTCAAGACACCAAACACACCAAATAACTACCTTCTTCAAAAAGAAGATATTATTGAAGGCTTGAAGTATCTTGTGAAACTGACAAAAGGTAATGGACAATTTGATGATATAGATCATCTTGGAAATCGAAGACTTAGGACTGTCGGTGAACTTATCGGAATGTATGGAATACGTGCCGGTATGATCAGAGTTGAAAAAGAGGTAAAAGAAAGAATGAGTTTAATTACCAGTGATGTCAACCCAACTCCTTCTCAAGTTTTGAACAACAAGCCGTTAATCGCAACAATAAATATATTTTATAAAACAAATCAGCTATCAACTATCGTTGACCAAACAAATCCACTTTCTGAGCTAGATAATCTTCGAAGAATAACTGTAGGTGGTCCAGGTGGCATTGAAAAACAAAGAGCATCATTTTCAATTCGCGACATATCTTCTTCTCAGTATGGAAGAATAGATGCAATTAGATCACCAGAAGGACCTAACATTGGAGTGGTCACATATATGGCCATGTATGCACGTGTTAATGATTTTGGCTTTTTAGAAGCTCCTTATAAGAAGGTTGTTACTGAAACTATTAATGGAAAAACTAAAGTTAGGATTACTGACACTATCGAATATTTTCAGGCTGACGATGAGGAAGAAAAATATATCGCACCTTCAAATATCGCAGTTGATGATAAAGGATATGTCTTAGATACTCATATTATCGCGCGTCATGGCGGAGAAGTAATAGAGTCTCCGGTAACATTAATTGAGTATGTTGATATTTCACCTCGAGCAGCTATTGGATTATCCGCCTCAACAATACCTTTTTTACAAAATGACGATGCTAGCCGTGCGCTTATGGGAAGCCATATGCAATGCCAGGCAGTGCCTCTTATCAAACCCCAAGCCCCACGCGTTAGAACCGGGCTTGAAGAAGTCATATCAGCAGAACTTGGTAGAACTATTCTCGCTCCTGAAGATGGAATTATTGAATATGTTGATGGTAGCAAAGTAATCTTTAAAGGAAAAACAGGTAAAAAGCATGAATATAATCTTGAAAGATTTGCAAGAACAAACAAAGGAGTATCATTTGATCAAAAACCATGCGTTGAACCAGGACAAAAATTGAAAAAAGGAGATCTTGTTGTTGATGGACCATCATCTGATAATGGAAAACTTGCACTAGGACAAAATTTAGTCATTGCTTACACTTCACTTGAAGGACTTGGTTACGAAGATGGATTCGTAATATCTGAGAGACTATTAAAAGAAGACATATTCACATCACTAGCCACAGAAGAATTTATTTCAGATGTGGTCGATACAAAGCTCGGACCAGAAGAATTAACTCGTGATCTACCAAATGTACGTGAAGAAATTTTACAAAATCTTGATGAAACTGGGTTTGTTTTGAATGGTACAAAAGTTAAGGGCGGAGACATTCTTATTGGAAAAGTCGCACCAAAAGGTGAACGCGAATTGACGGCTGAAGAAAGATTGCTTCGTTCAATATTTGGAGAAAAAGCAAAAGATGTTAAGGACACATCTTTGAAAATGCCTTATGGAGATCGTGGAACAGTAACCAGTATTGACGTTATAGATTCAAAAAAAGATCCAAACGAACTTGAGCCAAGCATTCTTAAAAGAATACTCGTCCATACAGCACAACTTAGAAAAATTACAGTTGGAGACAAGCTTGCTGGACGTCATGGAAACAAAGGCGTAATTGCAAAAATTCTCCCAGAGCATGATATGCCATATTTGGCAGATGGAACTCCGATTGATGTCATTATTTCTCCACTCTCAATTCTTGCTCGTATGAATCTTGGGCAGCTTTTTGAGACTATCCTTGGTTGGATTGCAATGAAGAATAATAGTGAAATTTCTGTTCCTGTTTTTGAAAGAATAAAAGAAGATTATATTTTTAAAGAACTAGAAAAACTTGGATTACCATCTGATGGAAAAGTAACTCTTTATGATGGAAAGTCAGGAAAGGCATTCGAAAGACCAGTACTTGTCGGGATTGGGTACATTCTCAAGCTTATCCATATGATCGAGGATAAATTTCATGCTCGATCAGTAGGACCATACTCTCTTGTAACGCAACAACCACTTGGAGGAAAATCTCAAATGGGAGGGCAAAGATTTGGAGAGATGGAGGTTTGGGCTCTTGAAGCGCATCGCGTTCCACATACTCTTCAAGAAATGCTTACAATTAAAAGTGATGATGTTCGTGGCCGTCAAAAAGCCTTTGAAGCAATCATTAAAGGATTGGATATCCCACAATCAAGCGTCCCAGAATCGTTTAACGTTCTCGTTAAGGAATTGAACGCGCTTGGATTATCAATTGATTATATTTCATAACCTGATAATGGAAGACACAAACATGCTTGATTTTTCAGGCTTAAGAATAAGACTTGCTTCGCCAAAAGATATTTTAGGGTGGTCACATGGAGAAGTTACAAAACCAGAAACAATTAATTACCGCACTTTCCGACCTGAAAAGGATGGATTATTTGACGAGAGAATTTTTGGCCCTACCAAAGATTATGAATGTTACTGTGGAAAATATAAAAGAATTAGATATAAAGGAATAATTTGCGACCGTTGCGGAGTTGAAGTAACATCTTCAGTTGTCAGGCGTGAAAGAATGGGTCATTTGAAACTTGCGACACCTGTTGCGCATATTTGGTATTTCAAAGGAGCATCATCACCACTTAGTATTTTACTTAACATACCAACTCAGACACTCGAAAGAATTGTTTACTATGCATTGTTTATTGTTACGGATGTTGATGAAAAAAGACAAGCAGAGGTTGAAGTTGAACTTGAAAAACTTAAAGCAATTGATGTAAAAAAACAAGAAGTCTGGCATGAAGATGAAAAAACAAAACTTAAAAAAACATACAATAATGAAAAAGAATCAATAAAGAAAAAAATTTCAAATACTGAGAATCGAGAAATAACACTTCAAGAAGTAGATCTTAAGGAACGGGCTTCATTTAGAAAACTTTCTGATCGCTATGTCGAAAGAAAGTCAAAATATGTAGCAATGTATGATCGACTAATTAAGGTTGTGAAAAGTCTTAAATTGATGGATACTTTTGAAGAAGAAGATTATCTGTTTCTAAAAGATTTCGAACTCCATGATTTTGTCGAGGTTGGAATGGGTGCTGAAGTTTTGCAGGAAATTCTTGCGGATCAAGATCTAAAAGAAATGGTGTCTGAAACAATGAGCGACATATCAAAAACACGTGGTGAAAAAAGAAGCAAGCTTATTAAAAAAGTCAGAATTCTTGAGTCGTTTATCAAAAGTGGAGCGTCACCTGAATGGATGATGATCTCAATTCTTCCTGTGATTCCTCCAGATCTTCGACCAGTTGTTCAACTTCCAGGTGGAAAGTTTGCCACTTCAGATCTTAATGATCTTTATCGAAGAGTAATAAATAGAAATATTAGGCTGAGTCAACTCATAGAACTTGGAGCACCAGAGATAATTCTTAGAAATGAAAAAAGAATGCTACAAGAATCTGTAGATTCACTACTCGATCTCCAAAAATCAAGAGGACGCGCTCAAACAAGACGATCTGCAAAAAAATTAAAGTCACTATCTGATGTTTTGAAGGGAAAACAGGGACGATTTAGACAAAATCTTCTTGGAAAACGTGTTGATTATTCAGGTCGTTCGACAATTATTGTTGGACCTGACCTTAAAATTGACCAGTGTGGAATTCCGAAAGAAATGGCACTAGAACTATTCAAGCCATATCTATTACATGAAATTATAATTCGCGGACTTGCACCAAATATAAAGAGTGCTAAAAACTATCTCGAAGAAAGACAGCCAGAAATTTATGACATTTTAGAGAAGATTACAGTAAATCACCCAGTTCTTCTCAATCGTGCCCCAACGCTTCACAAACTCTCTATTCTTGGATTTTATCCAGTTTTGACTGATGATAATGCGATCAAGCTTCATCCAACTGTCTGTTCTGGATATAATGCAGATTTCGACGGAGATGCAATGGGTGTGTTTGTCCCACTTTCTGAAGAGTCGATAAAAGAAGTAAGAGAAAGAATGCTTCCTTATCAAAACTTGTTAAAACCTGCTGATGGATCTCCGATAGTTATACCAAATAAAGAAATGGCTCTTGGAATTTATTATCTAACTACTTTAGATAAGCATGCTGAGCAAGACAAAACCAAACTGAGAATTTTTTCCAATCAAGAAGAATGTTTGAAGAGTTATCGACTTGATCAAATTACACTCAGACAACCGATTGTTGTCCGAATCTCAGGAGAAATTCTTGCAACTTCAGTAGGAAGAGTTATGTTCAATGAGACACTTCCTGAAGTATTACAATACAACAACTCTGATGTGACGGCTGGTGACATCAAAAATATCATCGTTAAAGCCATGGAGCACTTAAATCAGGTTGAGGTCGGAGAGGTAATCGATAAGATTAAAAATCTAGGATTTTGGGGAGCAACCGTCTCATGCGGTCTATCAATATCGATTTTCGACTGTAAAATAATTGATGATAAAGACAAGATAATTCAAAAAACTGAAAAGGATGTTGCAGAAATTTTAAATAATTACAACCAAGGTCTTTTGACTCTAGATGAAAAAAAGAGAATAACAAACAAACTTTGGATTGATGTGACAGAAGATCTAGCTGATAAAACATGGGATGCTATTGATGAAGAGAACCCAGTTAAAATCATTATTCGTTCAGGAGGTGCACGCGCATCACGAGAGCAGTTGAAACAGCTTTCCGCTATGAAGGGGCTCGTTGTCGACCCAATGGGTAAAATTATTGAGGTGCCAACAAAATCAAATTATCGTGAAGGTTTGAATACTTTTGAATATGTAATTTCAGCTCGAGGAGCAAGAAAGGGATTAACTGATTCAGCTCTCAAAACTGCAGATGCTGGATATCTAACTCGACGATTGCACGATGTAGCTCACGACATGATAATTCGAGAAGAAGATTGTGGAACTGAACGTGGCCTTGAAATCTTTTCAACTGGAGAACGCGGAGATAAGCTAGCACTTCGAATTGACGGTAGGTTTACAGCAGAACCAGTCATGAAGGGTAAAAAAGTTCTTGTTCCTGAGAACACGCTCATTGAAAAAGATGTTTTAAAATTGATTCTTGATAATGAGGTTGATCATTTAACTGTTAGGACAACTCTCTTTTGTCAATCAAAAATTGGAGTATGTCAAATGTGTTATGGAACAGATCTTTCATCACATAAAATTGTTGAAATCGGAGTACCAGTTGGCGTTATTGCAGCTCAATCAATTGGCGAACCTGGAACTCAGCTAACTATGCGAGTAAGGCATTTTGGAGGGATTGTCATCGCTGACGTTACTCAAGGACTACCTCGTGTTGAAGAACTTTTTGAAACAAGAAATCCAAAAGTAGTCTCTCCTATCACTGAAGTTGCAGGAAAGATAAGTGTATCTGAAGATCCAGAAC
>Ga0210057_1004985_pt1 | contig 17281 bp, 16 predicted proteins | sample CryGeyCG2114_010_2_FD_183968 | JGI IMG/M metagenome (GOLD analysis project Ga0210057, IMG submission 183968) | Groundwater microbial communities from aquifer - Crystal Geyser CG10_big_fil_rev_8/21/14_0.10 (SPAdes) (version 2) | ecosystem: Environmental > Aquatic > Deep subsurface > Groundwater ...
CGGCGGGAAGTCCGGCCCCGTTTGTCGGCTTTGTCGAGAGACTGGATGACGTTATCCAGACCGACGCGGCCATTAACCCGGGGAACTCAGGAGGGCCTCTCTTGGATAGCTCCGGCAGAGTAATTGGAGTAAATACCGCAGTATCCGCTCAGGGAGAAAATATAGGTTTTGCTATTCCCGTCAACCTGGTCGTGAAAGGGCTTGAGCAATTTAGGGCCAATGGGCAATTTGCCAGCAAACCATTTCTGGGCGTTCAATATCAAATGGTCAGCCGCGAGTCCGCGATACTAAATGAAGTCCCTGAGGGCGCGTTTGTTGTTGAGGTGGTAGACGGCTCAGCCGCTGACAGGGCCGGTATAGAGCCCGGAGATATCATTGTCAAAATTGACGGAATTAAGGCGGACAGTGAGAATGACCTAGCCGAAATCATCGCCAACTACGAGCCCGGGGATATTGCCGAAATCACTGTGTGGCGAGATGGGGAAACCAAAACCTTTACCGCGAGTCTTTCAAAACCGTCATCTTGACAAAATAACCACTTCAACATATCCATACACTGTATGACACAGATAGTAAGAAAAACTCAAGTCATTTCCGTTTCACTACCCAAAGAGACGGTTAATAAGCTAGAGACAGTTCGTTCCAAGAGGGGTCAGTCCCGCAGTGCATTTTTAAAGTTTTTGGTAGAAAGAGAAGCTGAGGATCAGCGGTGGGAGAAGTTGTATAAGTATGGACGAAAAATTGGGAGGAGAATGAAGATTACCAGTGAAGATGATATAGACCGTATACTGCATGAAAGCTCCTAGCGCAGTTTTTGATACTAATATTTTTATTTCAGCGCTTGTATACGGTTGGGTGCCGACGGAATGCGTTGAACTTGCCAGAGATGGTTCTGTTAAGCTTTACATTTCAACTAAACTACTACTTGAGTTGGCGGAAAAATTGAGGGAGAAATTTTCTTTCTCCGAAGACATGATAACAGACGGGGTCGTCGGGATATCAGCCTTCAGTCAAATAGTTGTACCAACTGAGAAAGTTGATTTAATAGGGAGCGACCCCGATGATAATATAATACTTGAAATTGCAAAGGAAATTGGAGCAGACTATATTGTTTCAGGGGATAAAAAACACACCTTACCTCTGGGTAGGTTTGGGAAGACAAAAATAGTAACAGCTTCCGAGTTTGTTAAAGCAAACCCCTTGTTTTTTCGATAACCTTCTCCAGATCCCCGTCAATTATGTCCTCTAGGTTATGAAATGACTTGCCTATTCTGTGATCCGTGACGCGGTTCTGGGGAAAATTGTAGGTTCTGATTTTTTCGGCCCTGTCTCCGCCGCCAATGGCTGATCTGTAATCCGCCATTTGGTTTTGCCTCAGGGCCTGCTGTCTTTCCCAAAGTTTAGAACGAAGTATTGTCATAGCATTGGCCCTATTTTGCGCCTGACTTCTCTCCGTCTGGGCGCCGACGGCAATACCCGTCGATCTGTGAATAATTCTCACCGCGGTATTGACTTTATTGACATTTTGCCCCCCCGCGCCCTGCGCGCGAAAAAACTGGATATCAAGGTCTTTCGGATTTATCTCAATTTCATTCTCCGGTATGCGCGGCAGTACCGCAACGGTTGCGGTTGAGGTGTGCACACGCCCTCGTTTTTCTGTTTCCGGAACGCGCTGAACCCTGTGGACCCCCGACTCATTTTTAAGAAGGCCAAACGACCCCTCTCCCGTTATCGCAAGCGTCCCCTCGTCAAGTTGATCCGCTTGCCAGCCCCTCTTTGTCGCGTAGCGCGCGTACATGCGCAGGAGCTCCTTCGCCCAGATTTTGGCCTCATCTCCTCCGGCCGCTCCGCGAACTTCCACATAGGCTATGTCGTCATTATTCATTTTGCCGGAGCTCACTTTGTTTTGTTGGCCCTTAGGGACTCGAGGGTATCGGGGCGCTCCATTTCGTCTCGCACCCTCCTTTCGCGCTTCAGCCTTCTTCGCTGGGCTTTTGACATGACGCCTTTTTTGGCGGCTTTTTGCTTTTGCTTAAACGCGTCAACGCGGCCGGCGGTGTCCACATATTTCATCTGTCCGGTGTAGAAGGGATGGCAGTGCGCGCAGACCTCCACTTCTATGGTTGGCGTCGCGGCTCCGGTGGTAAAGGTATTGCCGCAGGCGCAGACGACCGTGGCCTCCGGATACCATTTCGGGTGAATTCCAGCTTTCATGCGCTTGAGTATATCACGCCTTGCGCTTTCTTTTCCACTCGGCAATGGCCACTCCCAAGGTTATAATTACCGCCCCGAAAATGAAAAGCGGGGTAATTTTTTCGCCAAGCCAGAGCACGGCGAGTGGAACGGCAAATATTGGCTGAAGATAGGTAAACAAGGCCGTCTCGCTTATTTCAATTGATCTTGCGCCGCGATAGTACAAATAGTAGGCAAGACTGCCTGAAAGAAAGGCCATGTATAAAATCCCCAAGTGAAACTTAAAAGGCACCTCCGTTATGGCCACGACAAAGCCTTCGACTCCATACCTCGCTAAAGCCGCAACGAGAAACACGACCCCCGCTCCCACAAGGCCCCCCTGAGCGGCCACCGAAGGCTCAACTTTGTGTCTTAAAAATGATTTTGAGAAAAGAACGGAAATCGCGTCAACAGCAACAAACAGGAGAATTAGGACGTTTCCTGTCAGCGCAAATCCGGAAGCAAGTATGGTAGGAATAATTGCGGAAAGAAGGACCCCCACCAGAGCAATTGAGATACCAAGTTTCTCCATGTGCGTAATGTGGTCGTGAAAAAGCATGGCCCCTCCGGCAACAAGAAGCAGAGGGCTAAAAGATGCAATTAACGAAAGATCAAGGACGGTTGATTGAGAAAGCCCCACAAATAGCGCCGTCAGAGAAATAGTATAAAGAACCGCTCCGTTTGCCCCCACCAGCGCGAGCGTTTTCTTTTTGTGTTTTATTTTTGGCCTTGCCGTCAGAAAAAATATAATTCCGATAACAGCCGAGATTGTAAAGCGATACGCTAAAAAAAGAGAAGGGCTAAAGCCGCCAAGGGTAAACTTGGCTACGGGGCCTGCAAGCCCCCAGATAATTGTAGCCGTGATTAGGTACAGATATGCCGCGGTTCTCTTTCTACTCATTTGGCAGGAGGCTTATAAGTCTGTCCAATCCGAACGAAAAACCTACGGCCGGTACCGATTTTCCGGCAAACATGCCGATAAGGTTATCGTACCGCCCGCCTCCGCCCACGGAAAGCTCTTCGGGCGCTCCAAAAGGCTTGAGTTCAAAAATGGTGCTAGTGTAATAGTCCAATCCGCGAGCCAAAGTTGGGTCGAAAAAAAAGTCTTTGCCTTCTTTGAGATCATACGTTTTTTCAAGAAAACCAAAAATCTCCGTCAATCCGGGAGTGGCGGTGAGCTCTTCGATGACGTCGAGGAGCTTTTTCTCGATTTTATCGCGCCCGATTTTGTGTATTTTATCTATTTGCCTTATCTCCTCGGCGCTTAGGCCGACGAAGCTCTTTCTGTCGTTAACCGCCATTTTGACCTTACTAAGGCCCAGATTTTTTGCGGAGGAGATGGCCGCCGCTATTATTTTTGCATCCTCCGCCAGCGTCCCGTCCCCCGTTGTGTCAAAATCAAATTGAGTGAATTCTCGCCAGCGCCCTTTTTGCGGCTTTTCCCCCCGAAAAACCTGTCCTATTTGATATCTCCTGAAAACGGAGGACAGGAGCCGTGGGTTGTTGGCAAGGTAGCGAGCCAAGGGGAGGGTGAGATCGTAGCGGAGTGCAAGCTTTCGGCCGCCTCTGTCTGTGAATTGATATATGAGCCGTTCGTCTTCTCCATATTTTCCCAGAAGCACCTCGGCAAACTCAACGGTCGGCGTCTCCATGGGAAGGAATTCAAATTCTTCAAGGACTTCCGCAATTTTGCCAATTACCATCCTGCGCTTTATCGCAAGCGCGGGGTCAATATCTCTGAACCCCTTTGGAGTTCCCGGCCCCTTCTTCATGGATTTATTCTAACACCTTTTACAAAAAGTACATCCACACTACATCCACACCCGGTGTGTATGTGGGGCTACACACCGGGAAAACCTGCCACTTTCCCCCATGTAGTATAATGGGCTCAGGTAAGTGGTGAAGTTACTCCACAGGGTGCGTGGTAATACCCTGACTGGTTCAGGGGGCGGGTCCTCTTCTGTAAAAAATCCCTTAGTATTTGAAACCTCACAGGAGAACCGGTATCATAACTGACCTATGGGCATAAGAGAGAAACTATCACCGGCACAGAAAGCAATTGGTCTTGGTATCGACAGCACCTGTATTATTTAAGAAACATTCACCATACTTTTGACTGATAAACTCCCACTTTGAAACTTAAGTTAAGCCCCGTAAATAGACTTCTCGATATTCCAAGGTTACAATAAGGCTCAATTTTAAAAATGAAAGAGCGACAAATTGTAATAGGTCGAAATTCCAACCCGGAAGAGAAGAAATTTATTGGAGTCGCATGGCCGTACGTAAACGGAGAGTTGCACGTTGGGCATCTGGCGGGATACATTCTTCCAGCAGATATATTTGCAAGATACTTAAGGGCGACGGGGAATGATGTTCTAATGGTATCCGGCTCGGATTGTTTTGGGACACCTATAACAGTTGAGGCCGACGAAAAAGGTGTTTCTCCAGAGGAGATAGTGCGTATATATCACGAAAAAGACGTACATCTTTTTAAAAATATTTTGGGCCTTACTTATGATATTTACACAAAAACGGAAACCGAACATCATGTAAAAGTTGTTCAAGATTTTTTTATAGGACTACTTGAGAAGGATTATATATTCATAGATACCACGAAGCAATATTATTCGCCTCAAGAAAAAAGATTTTTACCAGATCGTTACGTGGAGGGAACTTGTAAGAATTGTGGCTACAATGATGCCCGAAGTGACCAATGTGATCATTGCGGCAAAGTGCTTGAACAAGGCGATTTGGAAAACCCCAGAAGCAAACTGTCTGGAAAAGAAGTTGGACTAAGGGACACACAGCATTACTTTCTAGATTGGCCTAAATTACAACCTCAAATTGAGGAATATGTAAAAGAAAAGGGTCCAAATTGGAAGAATTGGGTGTATCAAGAAACGCTTGGTTGGTTGAGAAAAGGCATTAAACCAAGAGCAATAAGCAGAGATATCGATTGGGGGGTGCCTTTACCAGCGGATAGAATACCTAAAAGTATGCACATAGAAAATATGGAACATAAACGTCTTTATGTTTGGTTTGATGCAGTGATTGGTTACCTATCAGCCTCGCTACTTTGGTCTGAGCAGACAGGAGGGAGTTGGGAGGATTTTTGGAAAAACCCGGGGTCCCGCCACTACTATTTTATGGGCAAGGACAATTTGATCTTCCACACTATATTTTGGCCGGGTCAACTTATGGCTTACGATCCTGAACTGCATTTGCCTGATGTTCCTAACATAAACATGTTTTTGAATCTTGAGGGAAAACAGTTTTCAAAAAGTCGAGGTGTATCTATCCCCATAGAAGATATCGTGGCTAAGTTCGGAAACGACCCAGTCAGATTTTACCTGACTTTAATCATGCCGGAATTGAAGGATTCGAGTTTCTCATGGAGGGAATTTGTTCAAAGGAATAATGAGATATTAGTTGGGAATCTCGGTAATTTCTTACATAGAGTATTGTCATTAGCGCAAGGAGTAAACATAGAAGAGGTGGCTAGTAATTATGAACTGTCCGAAAAAACGTCAGAAGAAATAGAGAAAGCATTTGGTGGAGCCAGAAAACATCTTGGAAGTTGTGAGTTCAGAAATTATTTAAAGGACGTGTTTAAGTTATCAAGTTATGGCAACAAACTTATAAACACTGAAACAGTTTGGGCTCTTAAAAAGGAGGATCCAAAAAAATTTAAAGAGGCTCTAAAACAACTTTACTGTGTTATTTTATCTCTGGGAATCCTTACTCTCCCAATTTTCCCCGAAAGCTCTGAAAAAATATTTGGAATGTTGGGGTTAGAAAAAGTTGCGTTGTGGCCGGAATCTGGCCAGGAGCTTGCCAAGATAGAGTCTTTGCTCCTGAAAATCGACAGCTCTGTCAAACCCAAACCTCTCTTTAAGAAGATAGACTTATCAGTTCCCTCTTTATAAATCTTTTTAAATAGCTGACCACCTTAGGGTAACGTTTGTAGCCTAAATACATCTCGCCGGACTCTTTATTTTTCCCCCGCATTAATACTTTTATTAAATCGTCCACCACGGGATGAAGATCATTTTGTAGATTCAGAGCCAAAAAGGTGATATTTGTTTCGGCCAATTTCTTGAGTTTTAAGTATTCTTCACTGTCGCCTCCCAAAAAAATGTGTGGAGAGGTAATTGCATTGAGAGCTAATCTGAGCTTAACCTCATGAGATTCGAGAAATTCTTTGGTTTTAACCACTTTCGGAATCACAAATCGACCTTCTTTAATAATAAATACCTTCAGGTTCACCGCGTCTTTGAAATCTTTATAGTTAATCAATAGCTTGTTTTCGAAAGGGACTTCATTGTCAATTTTCAAACCATTCCTCAGGTGTAGGTTAATTATAAAACTTTTTATTCTTTCTAAATCAACTTGTGAATATTTCTTTGTTGCGATAAGAATATCTATATCCGAATCCTCGTTCTTTTTCCCGTTTGCATATGATCCATAAATACATGCGAAGAAGGATCGGTCGCCAAAATACGAAGAAATTTGTTCCTCAACTTGTGATGCTAATCTTTCGGACGAAGAATTCATTTTTTATAATCATTTCTAATTTTTGCACCCAATACCCTCACATATTCAATCATCCCATCCACTTCTTTTTCAGTAGTATTTGGATTACCACACATAAAGCGTTGTGGATAGAGAATTTCATCTTTTTTGATTTTTCCTGAGTCAGGGATACTAAATTGGTGAAGATGATATTTACCCTCATCGATAATTTGTCTGTGAATTTCTTTATTAATTGCATTTAGTTTTTCTACATCATCAAAATTAATTCCTTTTATATACATAAACGCTACTGAGTTTATCTCAACCTCGTTAAGTAATATAAAATCCGAATCATCACGCAATTTATCTGCCAAGTACTTCGCAAGTTCATGACGCTTTTCTATGAGGTCACTTAATCCTTTTTTACCCAAATTTTTCATTACAAACCACAATTTCAAAGAATGCCAAGGTCTACTGCCTAGAAATGGAGTTATTTGACCAAACGCAAATTGTTCCTGCATTATTAAATCGGACAAGCTCGTTACTGTTTTAAATTTCTGAGGATCCTTAACCAGCAAAGTACTAATCACATAAGGAGTGGCCATCACTTTATGCGGATCCATGGTTATGCTGTCAAACTCCTCTATCCCTTTAATTTTGTATCTCAGTTTTTTGCTGAAACCCAAGCTAAATCCATGACATGCATCAGCGTGCAGCCATATATCTTTATCAAAAGCACGAACTACTCTCGCAATTTCTGAAAAATTATCAACCGTCATGGTTCTGCTATCACCGGCGTATGCAACCACGCACATAACCTTTCCTTTATTTTCCTCAAGCTTCTTTCCCAAATCATCTAAATCATATCTAAAATCATTAGTTTCAACTTCTATTAACCTGTTTCCACAACCGACCCACATTTGACCGCTTTTGACACTATAGTGGCCAATCCCCTTTGGAACAATGAGCCAGCACTGGTCGGGATTAAGTACACCCTTTTGCATAGCCCCAGGAAACTTGTTTTCTCTTGCGAGCATTATGCCAATAGTGTTACTCGAAGTGCCACCCGGTGTTATGACCCCACCAACATCCCAAATGTCATTAATTTCATGGTTTCTGTAGCCAACGACTTCTCTAAGCCACTGGACCACGGCAATTTCAACAAATGTTGCGGATGGGCCGCAAAAGCTTTGATTAATTAAATTCTGCTGAAGAAAATTATAGAGAAGGGCGCCTCCTATGGCAGCGACCGAGTTGCCTGCATCAGGAAAACCCATAAAATTGGGGCTAGTGAAGTTGGTACAATAGGGTAAGATTTTATTAACAAACTCTTGCAAAACTTCTTCGAGAGGTTCTCCTTCCTCTGGGAATTTGGTAATTAGTTTTTTGCCTTTTTCTATGGAAAGATGTCTTCCTGTAACTTTATCTTGAATTTTAAATTCGGTACCAATATCGACAATCTTTTTGAAAAATTTTCTGGCTTCTTGATTATTGTTTTTGTTAAGTATCATCGAAATATGAACACTTGAAGAGTATTATGCAATAAATTTAAGACAAATTCAATTTTGACCTAATGGATAAACCGAGAAAACAATGCTACGATTAGCCGGAATTATTTATTAATGAGGATGTCCCAATGATCGATTTTTCACAAAATTTCAATGCCCTAGGTGTCCCGAGGGGTTTAAATGATTTTGTGTCTCAGAATGTAGATTCTCTTTTTAGTTATCCCCAGCTCCAAAACACCGAGGTTAATTTTTCGATAGCCAGTCTGATAAATTGTAAAACCGAATCGGTAAAGTACGTTAACGGATCAACAGAGGCATTTTATAGCTTGCCAAAAATTTTGAATAAACCAAAAACGCTTATTGTACAACCCACTTTTTGGGAATACGAAGTGGCTAACAGAAAAAATGGTATCGCCACAAAGACGTTTGCACTCAAAGAGTCAGAAAATTTTAGCTTGAATGTCGAGATGTTGGAAAAACAATTAGAGAAAGACAGTGTTGTTTATTTGTGTAATCCTAACAATCCTACGTCGACTCTTACCAATAAGGCAACATTGATAGAGATTATCTCTAAACATAAAGAAGTTCTTTTTGTGGTTGATGAAACATATCTTCTTTTCAGACATGATTATTCTAGGCTCACTCTCACGAAAAAAGCACAAAATTTGTCAAATCTCTATATAGTCAGTTCACTTTCTAAATTTTTTTCTCTTCCCGGAATTCGTGCGGGCTTTCTGGTCTCAACACCCAAAAACATATTGCTCTTTTCAAAGTGCCAAACACCATATGCAAGCTCGTCACTCAGTGAGGAAGTTGCTAAGTGGGCCGTTGGGCAGACGAAATTCATTGCTGAGACAAGAAATTATTATTTGAAGGCCAGAAAGATATTTTATAAAGATTTGGCTAAAAGTCTAAAAGGAAGACTTCTCCCCTTTAAACCGGATGCAAATTTTATCTTGGCAAAAATACTGGCTAATTACACAAGTACGCAAGTGGCGGAAAAGTTGAAGAAAAAAGGCTTGCTAGTTCGAGATGGAATAGAACTATCTGGCCTCGAAAATGTATGGTTGAGATTTGCCATAAAAAAGCCCGACGAAAATAGAAGGCTGATTTCTGAATTAAAAACAGTGCTCAAATGACAATGGAATTATCTTGCAAATATGTTTCTTATCGAATCCACAGTTAAATCCAGGAAACCGTATACCTTACGATCTTTCGATGAATAATCGTATAAATCCAGGTTTTCGCCAGAAGGACTAATTTTTATGAAACGGCTGTTGTTCGAGTCTGCTATTAAATAGTTTCCGCCTTCAAGTTCTAGGGCATCTTGAACCCAGTTAAACTTATCTTTAATTATATTCTCGACCTTAAAATCTCTAGACAAAAGGAGAACTCTGTTATTTAGGGTATCAGAAACAACATAACCGTTTGATGTTCGGCGTATGTTGTGGGGGGCTTTTAAACCGCCCAAAATAGTTTTCCATTTCTTGGTAATCTTATCTATTTCAATAATTTTTCCTTGATGGAAGAGAGTCGCAAGAATTTTGTTTGGCTTGTAAGTCAGACAACCATTAATGTGTGTTGTGTGTTCTGGTGTGGTTGTTGCCACAGTTTGGTAGTTTGTATTTCTGCTGATTATTCTTTTATTTCCCGTTGGAGTTTTAGGAAAACCATTCTCGGTTGCGAACCATTCCCACTCTGGCTTAGAAAAATTGTCCAACGAGAATTCAAATATTGAGTCCGTTCCAGTCGATACAACAAGCAAATTACCATCTAATGTAGGGCTAAAACTATGAATGTCGTTAAAAAACGGGTAATCGTATCTTTTGATAATTTTTCTATGTTTCACCGCTCGTATACATTCACCGCTTCCGCAAAGCAACGCTTTTCTCTTGCTGTCGTAATACATTCCTGTTGCAACAGGAATTTTTATTTCATCAATAAAACCAAAGCTAAGATTATCGGGGTCCATTAAACAAATTGATCCACCCAATTCACTATTTTTTATCCTTTGTGTTTCTCTTTTTGAACGTCCCAAGTATCTCCGGTGTCTAGGGTCTCTCTTTGCCCATTGTTGCTTTAACTTAGTAAAACCTATGGGGTCGGTGGCAAAGAAGCTAACAATAATCAAATGGTGTAAAGGTGAGAGATTCTTTAAGTAACTCTCTGCTTTAGGCTCTTCCATTATTTTATTCACCAAACAAGAAGCGAGTTGAGTTGTCGTGGGCAATTTTTTTCTTTAAATTTTCTGGGAGAGACTGAAGCAAACTTACTTCGTCTTCATATTTAGCTTTAAGCAAAATTTTCCCCTGATGATCATCTGTTATTGTTGTCCATGGTTCATCCGTACCCCAAACAACAAATTCGGGAGCTATTTGACACAATTCAACCAGCGCCTGCATGGGTTTGTTATAGGAAAGATTGAGTTTGCATCCTCCCACACCTCTTTCTATATCTAAAGGAGTAAGTTTCGTTATGGAAAGAAATGGAGAAGTGTCTAAAAAGATATTTTTTAAGCCATTATCTGTAAGGTAATCAAAGACATTCTTTTCAAATCTGGCAGCATGTGCAATACAAAAACGAATATCGGTATATTGTTCTGCTAGTTTAACAATATTCATGGGGTCCGAATTTTTGTCAGGGCCAGAATGAATAAGGACGGGCAAAGAATAATGTCTGGCAATTTCTAAAAATGGTGAGTTTGACAAGCTAAGAGCAGAGTATTGCGTTGCCAGAGTATGAAGTTTAAGCCCAAATAATACTTTTTCCTTAGCCAACTGCTCTAGGTAATCTGCTTGTTTTTGCTCTTCATGTTGAGGATAAATATTTGCAAAAGGAAGAATTCTTCCTTTCCCAAATAACGAAACCTCATAGAAAAGTTGCCTATTCGCAAAATGATACGGGAATTCTTCGATAGGATTAGGTACATGCAGATTTCCCTTGGCGCTTTCTGGTATATCAAAGTAATAACTTGATCCAGGAAAAGGAAAAGAAACAACGTATTCTATTCCAGCTGACTTGGTTTTAGAAGCAAGATCAACAACACTCTGAGTAGAAGGATATCTTCTTTTAATTACATTAAAGTGTCCGTACCCACAATGTGAATGGATATCAATAAGAATGTTCGAATTTGATATAATTATATCTCTTGTCCTTTCACGCTCAATCATACGACCTATTATAAGACAAGCTATATATTTTACAAAGTTGAGGCTAATTGGAACAACCCACTCCAAGGGTGTACTAAGAACACAAGGTTTCCTGGCCGTGATATAATGGCCTCAGGAAAGTGATAACCTCACACTCCAGGATATTCAGTAGTATCCTGACAAAATCAGGGAATGTGCTTTCTTCTGTAAAAAAACCCCTTAGTATTTGAAACCTCACAGAAAAATCTGTATAATACTGACCCATAGGTATGAAGAGGAGAATTCCCGTTCCTGAAAGTGTAAGTAATTTAAACGCCCTCAGCCTAAATTTCGCTTAAAAGCATATTGGCTCAGCAATTTGCTATATATGACGCTGTAATTCGTAGAATAGCATGGATATTCTATTAAAAAACTGTTGAGGACATACAGAGGGTTACTTTTTTGTTTTATTAAGGGAGAGATTACGTTATGCGTGTTTGCGTATACCTCGTCAAAATCAACCTCAGGGTCTTTATAAATCTTTTCTTCGAACAATGTATTAACAAAATAGTAAATCGACCCAGCTTGGGCAACTTTCCTTATGTCAGCTTTTTGCGCGGCAAGAAATTCCAGTTCAAATTTTACAGCCCTAGTTTCATCCGGAAACGGCTTTGGTTGTGAAGTCTCTTTGCCTTCTGCATAATTTCTAACCATTCCGATGGCGTGGCCAAATTCGTGTGCCATGCTCAAAGCGTCGTGCAACCTGCTATTGTTTTTGTCATAGTTGATAGTGGCTTCACCTTTTTTATAATCATAATCTGTGGTAAAAGTAGTGTCTTCTACGGGATTAAGTTTAATTTTTTTCAAATATTTATTTTTACTCGGGTTCTTCTTTATAAAATCTACAACTTCTTTTGGCAATTTGTATTTGGGTTTTCCTAACTGAAGTTCAAAGTTGAAGTTGTTGTAGTTACTTGAGAACCAATCAATCTTAGAGTTGTCAAAAGGAAGTTCGTCGAGCAACTTCCGACTCAAATCTCCTGCTTTGGCAAAAAAATTAATGATGTCCTGCTTGGGCACACCGTCCCATTCTGCAATGAAGTCAAAGTAATTATCATTTCCTTTGCTTTTTGCCAAATTGTTCCTTTCAAGAACCAATTGTTTGAACTTACTTTTTAAACCGTTTATGTAATCCTCGTTTTTTTTGAATATCTTTTCACTTTTCCTGTTACTGTCCGCAGAAGAGATATCGTAAAACAATTTTTCCAAGTAATTTTTGCTGTATGGCTTGTAATAGCTATCAACCAGCCGATAAATTTTATTTGAAGACATTCATTCTATTGTAATGTAATGAACCACGGATTAATTTTTATATGTTAACCCGTGGCTCGTGGTCCACCTCACATAAACATTACTTTGGAGGTGGTTTTGGCGCAGGCGTGGGTGGGCTTGGCGGCTTCGGTTGAGGCGGCGGCTTAGGACCCGAACCTGGCCTATCACTTGGTCCCACAATCAACTCCTTTTGTTGAATGAGCGGTACGGCAGTGTACCATAAAAGCGCATTAACAGGCAACAAGTGTATGGGACGCATACTTTTCGGAAAACTACTCCAGTGTTTTTAGATATTCCACTGGTGTCTTCATATTCAAGGACTGGTGTGGCCTTCTGGTATTGTACCAGATGAGATACTTGGTTAGTCTCTGTGTGAATGCTTGTTCTTTGATATCCAGCTCATGTCTGTATAGAAACTCTTCTTTGAAGAAGGTCCTGTTGAACCTCTCCACATAGCCATTTATTTTTGGACTCCTTGGATATATAAACTCATGTTTGATATTTTTGTCCTCTAAGTGCCTTTGAAACTCTCCCAGAAACTCACTGCCGTTGTCAGTTTGGACTACTCTAATCTTGCGTTCGTATTGCCTTTCAAACTCTTGATAGGCCAAGGTTGTTTGCTTGGATGAAGGAGATTTTGCCAGGCTCACCCATGCAAATCTTGTGACCACATCAAGGGCTGTAATAAAGTAATGTTTCCTCCCAAGCACCCAAAGGTGGACTGTATCCATTTCAATGTATCCCGGAACTGTTTCCCTGGGGGACCTTTTTACCCTTGAAGTTAATGGTTTTGTTTTGTGTTTTTGTTTCTTTTTAGCAAAGCTAAATCTTTTTCTTTTGATGATAAGGCCAATTTTGGTGGTGCCATAACTTGTTAGATCTTCCTGCCTTGCATACTCATCCAGAAAATATTTAATCTTGTTTCTACCAATATTGCCACAGTCCCACCTCATTGCTTTGATGAACTCGACTAGTTTTGGATCTGTTGTCATCTTCCTTGTACTGTGTGGTCTGGTGGAGCGGGGAACAAGAGAGGTGGCCTTCCTGCCACTTCCCTCATACACCCGCTTCCAGTCATACAGAGTACTTTTTTTGACACCAAATGCATCCACAGCAGACCTCCAGCCATACTTGTAATAATGCATCAAAACATGCAGTCTAAAGGCTGCTGGATCACTCAAATCAGGAGACACCAACTTCATCAGGGTATTGTAGTTACCCCAAGTTAAATAAGGAAGAATATAGCTTCTTCTGTTTGTCTCGTGACTCATTTCGAAATTAACTCATTCCGAAATGTATCGCGTCCTAAACAACAAGCAAATCACACCTCCGAGGTGTGGGACATACACACCGGGAACCCACCCCTTCCCTTCATGTAGTATAATAAGCCAGGTAAGTGATGAAGTTACTCCACAGGGTGCAGGGTAATACCCTGACTGGTTCAGGGAGTGTGCTTTCTTCTGTAAAAAACCCCTTAGTATTTGAAACCTCGTGGGAAAATCTATATAATACTGACCCATAATTATGGAGAGAAGAATTTCTGCACAGGAAAGACTTAAAAGGTGGGGGGTGGCGGCCGGCTTTGCCCTTGGCACAACCCCTGCTATCACCAATGCTGAAATGAGTGAGGCTTTGGGATCCAATTCAGATAGCTCCACTACAGTAGCCAGTCCACCTCAAAGAGAAGAGGGGCTTTATATCCCCACTGAGCAGGAAGTGGTTACTCTCCCCACAAACGTGGTGTTACTTGCAGAAAGCGGGGATTCTCAAGTTTTCTCCACGGCAGAGGCGCCACCCATTGTTCAGGATTCAATTCGCAGGGCAGTTGGAGTGCTTTCTCAGTTTAGGGGCGGGGACACAAACATAAGCACAAATCGCTACAATTTTATTCTCCCCGGTTTCCGGGTGGAGGGGAGAATAGACCCCACACCGGTCCCCACGGCCACAACGGGCCCTAGAGGACAAATGTTTGAGTGGCTGCCTGTTGCAATTGAAGACACGCTCTTGGGTGATGTGATATTTATTCCTCCATATGACCCTGCCCCCGGTGATTTTTTAGGATTTGTAAGCTCAATTGGGGAAATACAGGGGAACATTGTTCCTGAGGAGGACATTGGCAATATTCGCTTCGGATTTAAGTTTGGCGATGAGGCAACAATTCATGTTGGAGAAGAGTTAATTGCAACAGGATTTCCCAACGAGGCGGGGCGCATAGTGTGGGAAAGAATCGAAACAAGTGCTGTAAACCTTTTAACAAGAACCGAGGCAATGGCAAGTCTCCCTCAAACTACATATTCTGTGGAAAACGCAGTAGCAACGCAGGTGCCCATTAACCAGAATATTGAAATCAGAAACGGGGAGCTTGTTGTTTTTTCTGAGGACGGGAGAGAAAGCTTGGTATACAACGAAAGACTGAGAACTTGGTTCATGCCCCAATTCACAACGGAAAACGGCCTTGTTGAGCTGAGGATAGATGAGGGCTTCACCCGCGACTTAGATCTTTCATCCAGGTATATTGGTTCTGAGATAAATCAACACTTTGTTTTTGACGCAGTTCTTGTTGGCTCCGTAGGCCAGATCTTAAGAGATCCCCAATCGCACTTTATCAATTTAAGAGAACACCCGGATGAAAGACAAGCTTACTTAGATGTGTATAGAGTTGGGCTCGAGAGTAGTAATCCTGTGGAGAACTCTATTCTAACTAGTAATCCTGAAAACGGAGGGGAAACTCTTGAAAACTTAACTTTGACGGCGTTTACCATGTTTTACTTCAGGACCGGCACCCCCACGGACGCACAGCTTCTGGAAATCAGAGACAGGCATAGAGCGGGAGAGGATCTAAGGGCCCAGACTAACTCGGGAGAGTGGAGGCTCAGAGAGGGTATGGAAATTCTTTTGTCCCCGCACCCCGTACTTGGACAGGGTTGGTACGGTAATATAATAGGCACACTGCCGGATCAGCCGTTTACTGTTAGAGATGGTAAGGTAGTGGTTCATAGTACAGCATGGGCAATGGATAGTTGGGGGGCGTACGTTGATGTGTCTATTGCTTTGAGGATTGGCATCAGGGACAGTGGAGTAGCGCCACCAATGTGGGATCCAGATGGTTATGGTTTTCCACTGTATCCAAAACTGGTTGAAGTCACATATCCTTTTGAGGATGAAGTGATAGTATTACCATTTCTTTTGGGAAAAACGACGAGCCCGTTGGTAAATGGCCAATCATTAACATACGGTTTGTTTAACTAACAAGGCTTTACTTCACACTCCTTTTTGGTATACATTTAAGTATTAATGCCAAAGAAACTTCTTCTTGCTGCTGTTTTGGTTGTCTTGGTGATAGCCGCCTTATTTGCGGGTCTTTTGACACTCAAAGGCAGAGGTGCTCAGCAGGTTAGGACTGAAGACGCAATAACGCTTTCCTCTACACTGCCCGGTTATTTTTTCACCCCGGACGGCTTAAACAGAGATGAATTTCAACTCCATGCCGGTGAGCTTGGGCTGTCTCTGCCCGCCGATGTGCAAAAACTAAAGGTTTTGATTACGGACAAAGACCAAGGAGGCTTTTTTGACAAAGGCGTTGGAGACCTGGGCTCAATGAGCATGGAACTTCTTAACGACACGCTTGAAGTCAAAATACAAATAACAAAAGAGACGCTTACCAGCTTTAATGGTGAGGAGCTCAATAATTACATTTCGGGCAGAGTTTTTGAGGCCTTGTTTGTATCGGTAAATTACCCCAGCTTCAGCGTCAACAGCCGAGACGAACAGCCATATTTAGATTTTCAGGCAAAATTAAACGAGTATTATGGCTCTAAGAAAAGTTTTGTGGCGGTGTCCTACTTTCGAAGTAGCAACTTATATAACGTCGGCAAGCTAATTGCAGGTTTTATACCAGCTTCGGAGGCGCAGGCTTCTCACTGCAGTTCGGTAACTTACAGCACAGGGGCCAGACAGACAACCAGAACTTGTGTCGGTGGACCAAACGATGGTCAGTTGTAACGTTAGTGAGCAATGTTCCCCTCCGCTAGGCTCATGTCAAACAACAGGAAATCAATGTGTGCTCACTGGTACCAGCCAGTGCGTAGATCAAGCTTTTGCGGGGGGAGGGCATGGCTGTGCTCCGGGAAATCTTGGGAATTGCTCCAATGAAAACTGCAGCGCCCAGCCTGTTGTCGAGCCCCCACCCCCGGGTACCAGGCCACCACCACCCACAGGAGGGGGAGGTTGTGGGGCAGGGTCCCGGTGTTTCAGTGGTATAGCTAACTGTGGAGCTGTGGGAAGGGTGTCAGGAAGCGGTTCGTGTGAGGGTGGTATTTGCTGTGGGGGGACAGCGAGTGATCCGGGGTTTAGTGGCTGTCGTGTCGAGGACGTCAACCCCGCGAGGGTAAACATTTCCGTGGGGGAAAAGCAGAAGGTGAAGGTAACGGCAAGAAACTTCTCATCTGACCAACCCATAACGGGTTCATTCTGGGAGGTGGCCCCCACTAAGCTCGCCTCTTGGCTCCTGAAGACCATTAACCACTGCTGTACATGGGGTGGGACGGGAGGACATGACCCTGTGAATAC
>Ga0210057_1004986_pt1 | contig 17278 bp, 11 predicted proteins | sample CryGeyCG2114_010_2_FD_183968 | JGI IMG/M metagenome (GOLD analysis project Ga0210057, IMG submission 183968) | Groundwater microbial communities from aquifer - Crystal Geyser CG10_big_fil_rev_8/21/14_0.10 (SPAdes) (version 2) | ecosystem: Environmental > Aquatic > Deep subsurface > Groundwater ...
AATGAAAAATCACCGCAATATTGTGACGCATGTTTCACAGGTGATTATCCAATTTCTATTACTGACAATCAGCAGGAAAGCATGCCTCTTCTCGCTCCTATAACCGCCAGAGCAGTAAAATAAAATGGAAAAACAAAATTCAATGGAAGGAAGAGTTGCTTTAATAACCGGTGCTTCTCGTGGCATTGGTGCAGCAGTTGCCAGGCATTTTGCATCACTAGGTGCGCATGTTGTTCTTGTCGCCCGAACTGTTGGAGCGTTAGAAGAAGTCGATGATGAAATAAAGAAAAATGGCAATGGTGCTGCCACTCTTGTACCTCTTGATCTTCTGGACATTGATAAGATTGATCAGCTTGCTCTTCGTATAGCTGAAAGATTCACCAGGTTGGATATAATGGTTGGTAATGCAGCAATGCTAGGTGGTTTAAGGCCAGCAACAGATATACCTAATGAAATATGGGACAATGTTATCAGGCTCAATCTTACAGCTAACTGGCGTTTACTGCGAGCCTGCCATCCACTTCTTCTTGCTTCAGAAGCAGGAAGAGCAATATTTGTGACATCGGCAGCTGCCAGTGCAGGAATGCCTTTCTGGGGAGCTTATTCTGCTTCTAAAGCGGGGTTGGAAGCGATCGTAAAAGCTTATGCTTCAGAAAATATGAAAACCAATATCAGGGCAAATCTTATTGACCCAGGCATTATCAGAACATCAATGCGGGCAGAAGCCTACCCAGGTGAAGATCCCAAAATGCACCCAGAACCTGAAGCAGTAGTTGGAATGTTTGAACAACTTGCGGGATATGAATTGGTAAATAATGGACAGGTTATAAGAGCGCATCAACAGGTGTTTTAATGCCTTCCGTAGCCCTGCCCCTTTTCTTCTCTTGCACACTGCTCGTAAATCTCGTTTGTAAGGGCTTTTAATTTCCCCTCTCTTAATTTATTTTCTTCTCCAGCCTTACCTTTCTCAGGGTTAATTGCTACCTCTGACAGGCTGCTTGTAATTTGTGCAAAATTATTTGCACCCATTGACTTTGCCATAAGTAACAAGAAATTTTTAGAAGTATCCTTGTTCTTTAAAAAACTTTCTACTGTTATGATTTCATCTATTGCTCCAAAAAAATCTTCCTTATTTTCTTTTAGAACTTTACTCATAACATCTTTGCCCATTGCGGCATTTATTTTATTTACAACAATGTATTTTAAATCTGCATCCGAAAATTCGTTTTTATGTGAAATGGCATAATTTAATGCATCTTTAACTTGGTCAGCACGGTTTTCATAATATTTTTCAAAATTCTCTTCTCCAACAGAATCTCTTAGGATTAGCATTATATGATCTTTTAAATCATATGCATGCTGCTGCTTTGATAGCTTTTCTATCTGTTCCAATGTGGAATAAAGTTCTTCTGTTTTTTTTGCACCTAGTTTTTCAAATATAAATGCGCCTATTGGTGTCTCTCCTACTTCAAAAGTACCAACTCTGCCGGAAGTTTTATCTTGAAGAGCTCCAAGAACGGCTTTTTCTTGCAGAGAAAAATTTATCAAATTAGCCTTCTGGCCAGGAATTTTTACGAATGAATGCCCCTCAACAAATTCTATTAAAGGCACATTATCTTCACCCATATAATTAGCAAGAGAAGCTACAATACCCACAGAAAGACGCTTTGCTTTCATATAAAGGATGCCTTGTTTTATATTTTCTTCAGCCTGGTTTGTAATAGAAGCATAGTTTTCAGAACTTGGGTGATCTTCTTCTCTTTTGCCACTACGGTGAAATATGTTGTGATATTTTTTGCCAGAATTGGGGTTATTAAACATTTCATAAAAAGCAACTGCACCTGAAAGAGCAGTAAAAAATTTTGAAGGAGTGTCAAACTTACTTACCTTTGAAAGTTCGGTACTGACCTGCAGTGATTTATTTACAAATCTTTTAAAATCTTTATAAGCAAAACTTTCTACATCCCTATTGGCAATTTCTGTAGCCAAAACAGTAGAAACTTTTATATCTTCTTCATTAAGTGGCAGCTTAAGCTGCATATTTGCCTTTCTGAGCCGATCTTCTAAAATCGGAAAATAGCTTTGATCCTGCCATGGAATTGTACCAGCAATTCCATGTACAATCTGCATTATATGTTTTATTGAAACTCCCATATCATCAAGCATTTTTGCAGTAGCAATAGCGCTTAAGAACTCATTTAATCCTTCAAAAACATTAATTCCCTTATCATGCGGAACATCAAAAATAGTAAACACCATTCTTGCCATAGGATCATTACGAACCACAGATCTAGGAAAATACAACCCTTCTTTCAGCAAATCAGCCGAAGGTTCCAAATCAATATATTTTTTTAATGCCTCTCTTAAACGTGGATGAGTATTTGCATCAACATGTGCATAAACTATATCGTGAAGTGCACCAACTATTACGTGCAAAGCACCAACTGTGTCATAGTCATAACCCGAATTTGGAAATTCTTTGCGTAAATACTCCATAACTTCAGGAGATGGCTGGCGTGTCATGTCATAACGGTGATCTTTATTATGATAAAACCGTTCACCGCCACCAAAAACGTCCTGGGGCAAGAACAAGAACCATTCATAGCCTGAACCACGCTCATTTACAGAAGATTGTTTATGGTCAAATTTAGGGCGTATTTCCACAGAACACCCAAGGTGCTCTAAAGCCCATTGTAATTTTTCTTTTTCGTGGCCTGGCATAATTTTTCATTAAAAATGATTACCGGGCAATATTACACTATGATTATTAAGCTTTTATTACTGATTTGGCGGGGAAGAAGATTTATTGCTTCCACCACCAAGAATGCCTCCTAAGATTCCCTCCAGGCCTGTACCAAGAGTTTTTTCCAGAGCTTCATTTATTTTGTTTAACTGTTTGTTTTTTTGTATTATTTTTAGCTGGTCAGCATTTTCTGTTATTATTCCTGCAACATCAGGAATATAAGCAAGTGAGTCAAATTTGCCTTTCACAAAAAACGGCCCTGAAATCCCAAAATTCCTGTTTCCCACTTTGGGAGAAACCCGATAATTAACTGTTTTTTCAGCTAAATCCACAGTTCCTTTGCCGCCAATAGTTGCAAATGGCACTTTTATCAAAAGATCTTCATTATAGGCTATGCCCCCGCGCATATCAAAACTGAAAGAAAGTTCATCTATTTTAGTATCATTAATACTGTTAAATGCTTTTGTAATTTGCTCCTGTGAGTTACCAGCCATAGCCATAACATCTATGCCTTTTAAGAGGCCGTCTTTTAATTCAGCGCTGCCTTTTCCATCCATATTATGCATAATTTCTGTTAAATTTCGACCTGAGCTTGCAACAGAAATATTAACATCACCATTTCCTTCCAATCTTTTGAATTTAAAGAAATCTTGAAGAACCCTTCCTACATTTACGTCCGTCAAAGTTACATTTCCGGAAATTCGGGGAATTATATTAGAACCATCTACCTTAACATCACCAACCGCAGAACCAGAATATAACTTTGATTCACTTATCGTTGCATGCAAAATGCCATTCTCAACATTAAAACTTAAGTTAGTTTTTCCAACTTCAATACCAGAAACAGTTATTGAATCTGCTTTAAGGTAGAATTTGGCATTAAATTCATTTAACACACTCAAATCCATGTTTTTTTGCTCTGACTGATTAGGTTGCACGGAAACAGGCTGTTTATTAGGAGTAACCCCACCTTGTGGTTTATTCTGTTTGCGCAAAGAGGCTAATAATGCAAAAACTTCATCAACATCCAGTTTGTTAAAAACAAGGCTACCAGAATATGCTTTTTTAACACCAGCTGATTTTATTTCTATATTGCCCTCAGCTTTTGTGTTTTCCATTGAAAACTTTATATCATTAACCGAAAAGACCTTATTTATATTAGAAATCTCTCCGGTAAGATTTGTTGGGTAAGGCTTGCTTACAACTAAATCTATTTTTGAACTTCCCTTATTAGTAATTATTTTATCAAGATCAGAAATCGAGGCCTTTACAGCAACGGGAACTCCTTTCCATTCTGCTTCCAAAGAAGCAGATGTGCTACCAGTGAAAGCTGCTAAAAGACTTAAAGACAAATTCAGTTCTGGAATATAGGATTCTTTTTCCCCTGTTTCCTCGTCAAATATGCTGACTTTACCTAGAGAAACCGCCAAAGTAGGAAATAAAGAAAACAATGCATTGCCGCCTATTTCCACTTTTTTATTTGTTCTTTCGTCAACTAAATTTTTAATTGCCGCTTTAACCTGTTGCTCTGAAACCAGCTGAGGTAATAACATAAGCCCAGAAACAATCAGGAAAACAATAACCAGCGCACTGTATAGAAACATTTTTAGAAATGATTTAAGCATTTTTTATTCCTCAGAAAAATGGCCTTTTATGAACTTTTGTAATTCCTTATGGGTTTTTACATGTTTTATAGGTTTATCACTGCTTTTATGGTTGCTAAATTCTTCAGGAAATTTTTTATCACCAAAATAAATCGGCAGACAGCCAGCATTTATTGCACATTCTATATCTGTAGCACTATCACCTATAAACCATACATCATCAATTGCGCTTTTTTTAATGTCTATGCCACTTCCTTCAAGTGCCATATATACAGGCTCTGGCGAAGGTTTGTCAGAAGCGGCATCTGTTGCACCAATTATTTTAGAGAAATGCGGATCCCAGCCTAAATGGCCAACTTCTTTACGTAAATATTTTCCGGTTTTATTGCTCACAATTGCAAGATAAATTCCTAAATCTGATAGAGCGGTTACTGTGCCATGCGCATCTGGTATCATTGTTATCATCTCCAGATGGTTGGAAAGAAAATTTTTATAGTAATGCTCTTTTGCTTCCTGCCATTCTTTGCCAAATATGCTAGGGAAAGAATCCCTCAGTGATTTGTGTATGCCGCCTCGGCCATTTCTAACATCTTCCATGCTCCATGGCTCCTGCCCCATAGCTATAAATGTTTTGGCAAGGGAATCATGTATCACACCCCATGTATCAGCAAGGGTGTTATCCCAATCAAAAATAATTGCCTTCGGACGAGTCGATTTAGTTTGTTTTGATATCTGTTTTTTCATTTTTTTGTGATTGCACGCACGCGGTCGTTATAAAGTTTGGAAAGTTTTTTTGTAATTAACCCAGCCTTACCAGTCCCAATCTTTTTGCCATTAACCTTCGTTACAGCCATAACACCTATAGTTGTGCTTGTAGCAAAAGCTTCTTTGGCTTCATAAAGTTCTTCAATGTTAAAAGGACTTTCTTTAACTTTTATACATTGGTTATTAGCAATACTAAGCGTAACTTTCCTTGTAACCCCACCCAGAACATTTTCATTTTCCGGATAAGTTCTCATGAATCCTGATTTGTCTATTATATAACAATTCGAACTACTTCCTTCAGTGATTACATTTTTATCCTCAAAAAACCATGCTTCTTTTGCCCCGGCTTCAACAGCTTTCTGCTTGGCAAGTATGTTAGGCAGAAGTGAAATGGATTTTATATCACATCTGCCCCAGCGAATATCAGGGAGAGTTATAACTGAAATGCCATTTTCATATTCCTGTTCCGAAGGTATGCTGATTTTATTCAAAGTTATAATGAGTGTAGGTTTTAAGGATTTTGCTGGAAAAGAATGTGCCCGTGGTGAAACGCCCCTTGTAACCTGAATATAAACCGAACATTTTTTTATGTTATTATTTCTTCTGCGCAATTCTTCAATTATGTAAAGCATTGTGCTTGGCGAAACAGGCATTTTTATTGAAATCTCTTTAAGAGAACGCTGCAATCTTTCAATATGCAGGTTAGCATCAATTAAAACACCGTTCATCATGGCTATGACTTCATATATACCATCGGCAAACTGGAATCCTCTATCCTCTATATGGACAAATGCCTTGGCGTGCGGAATATATCTGCCATTAACGTAACTTATTCTTGCCATATTTGTCTGAATGCTGTGTTAAAATTTATGACTTTATATCAGAAATAATCAAGACGAGCAGAGAAAATTTTGTCCACTTTTCTGATCTGGCTTATCAGAGCTAAAATTATCACATGATCTTTTTCAGCAATTACTGTTTTATCATCTGGAATTATTATTTCGTTATCACGGAATATTGCGCCAATTTTTACACTGGCAGGAAGCTCTAGATCATTTATATTCATCCCAATTGCAGTAGAATGATGGACAATTTCATTCTCTATTACTTCAGCCTTACCACCACATATTGAATGAGCAGCTGATACCTTGCCTTTTCTGGTATGCTGCAAAATGCTTGATACTGTCATCTCACGAGGATTAATCGTTACATCAATACCAAGTGATGTAACGAGTGGATTATAAGACCTCCCTTTATTCACAAGCGCAAAAGCCCTTTGAGTTCCAAATCTCTTAGCAAGAAGACAGGAAAGTATGTTTACTTCGTCATCATTAGTAACGGCAATGACAGTCTCCGTTGATTCAATGTTAGATTCAAATAAAATTTCCTGATCCAGAGAATTGCCATTTATAACTCTGGTACTGGGCAATCTGCTGGCAATATATTCTGCTCGTTCCTTATTAAGCTCTATAAGTTTTGCATTTATAGAACCATGTTTTTCATTTTCTAATTCTTCGGCAATAAAAAACCCTATATTCCCGCCGCCAATAATAACAACTCGACGTGCTTCTTTTTCTTCATGGCCAAAGATAGTCATTATTTCCTGAACATATTCACTATCAGCAACAAAAAATAGTTCGTCTCCTCCCAGGATTTTTTCTTCACCATTCTGAGGAACAATGAGTTGCCCACCTCTATTTATTCCAAGCACCGACATTTTAAGATGTGGGTATTCTTCTTTTATAGAAGATATGCTGCTACCAGCAGACGGGCAATTACCTGTACAACGCACTTCTATAGCTTTAAGCCTGCCATTAACAAATGGAATAGAATTCATAGCGCCCGGAACATGCAAGCGGTTTATTATAGCCTTCGCCACTTCTTTTTCAGGGGATATTATAAAATCTATCGGCAGATGATCATGGCGATAAAGATCTTTCCAGGCTGCATCCAGATAACTTTTATTGCGTATTCTGGCAATTTTTATCGGAATATTAAAAACTGAATGAGCCACCTGGCATATAATCATATTAACTTCGTCGGAAGTAGTAACTGCAATAATCATCTCTGTATTAGCAGCGCCAGCATCCTCCAGAACGTCTGGGTAAGAAGGGAACCCTACAACGGCAGAAACATCCAGATATTCATTTAACCTCTGTATCTGTTCAGGAGAGCTGTCTATAACAATAACGTTATTATCTTCACTTGCCAGTTGACGTGCTATTCCTGTGCCAACCGGCCCAGCTCCACAAACAATTATTTTCATTCCAACCTCATAATGAACATACGAAAATCCAACGCTATGGAATTTTTAACAAGAAGCAAGAGAAAAGAGGACTATTCAGTTATAATTTATGCGCTGATTTTTTCTTCGGCGTTTACAACTTCTAGTGATTTCAGCTTTCTGTGTAAGGCGGAACGTTCCATGCCGATAAAAGAAGCGGTGCGGGAAATATTGCCACCAAAACGATTTATCTGTGCAGCAAGATATTGCCTTTCAAAAACCTCTCTGGCCTCACGCAGTTTCATCGACATTATATCAGGGTTAACTTCCGGAGTAATTGAAGCTGGTGTTGATGAAAATATTTCTCTTGGCAATAAATCAGAAGAGATAGAATCATTGCTGCCACCAGGGCACATTATAAGAAGCCACTCAATTACATTTCTAAGTTGCCTGACATTTCCAGGCCAGTCATAGGATTGCATAGCAGCGATTGCATCATCAGAAAGCTTGCGGGGAGGAATTTTTGCAGCCTCTGAAGCCTGTGCCAGAAAATAATCGCAAAGCATGGGAATATCTTCCCTTCTTTCTCTTAAGGCAGGCGCACGGAGAGGAACTACGTTAAGTCTGTAATAAAGATCCTCACGCATTCTTCCAAGTTTTATCTCTTCCTGTATATCTTTATTAGTGGCAGCTATAACACGAACATCAGATTCTATTTTTCTGGTTCCACCAACCCTTTGCAATGTTTTATCTTGCAGGAAACGTACTAGTTTTCCCTGAACAGAAACAGGGATGTCAGTAACTTCATCAATGAAAAGAGTTCCGCCATTTGCCTGCTCAAATATTCCCACTTTTCTTGGCGGAGCGTTTATATCATTGCTTTCTTCTGTACCAAAAAGTTCCTGATCAATGACATCTGGTGATATGCTCGAAACACTTAAAACCACAAAAGGGCCTTTCTTGCGGTGTGATTTTTCATGTATGTTACGGGCTATAACTTCCTTACCTGAACCGGCAGGGCCAGCAACAAAAACTCTGCTGCCTGTGGGAGCAACTTTTTCAATCGACTGACGCAATTGCACCATACATGTTGCATTACCAATGAACATTCTGGAAGAACCCACGCGCATTTTTAGCTCACTGTTTTCCGCTTTAAGGCGAGCAGTTTCAATAGCCCGCTTAAGAACGTGTAAAAGCCTGTCCTGCTTGAAAGGCTTTTCTATATAGTCATAAGCACCCATTCGCAGACTATTTACAGCAGTCTCAATGTTGCCATGCCCGCTTATCATAATCACAGGAATTTCAGGATATTTACGCTTAACTGTTTCCAGGATACCCAGACCATCAAGCTCACTATTTTTGAGCCATATATCTAACACTAATGCAGACGGCAATTTTTCTGCAATTGCTTCAAATGCTGTTGAGCTGTTTTTAGCTGTACGAACTGAGTAGCCACTATCTGAAAGTATGTCTGAAACTAGCTCCCTGATATCAGCTTCATCATCAATAACTAGTATTTCAAAAGACATATCACCCACTATATGTTGAAATTAACGAACAGTATAATTCTTGTGGTATTATTGCAACAAAGCGTTCAACTATTCAACAACAAATTTCACTTTTTTTCATTTTTTTTAATAATAATTTTTACACTCTCGGGAAAGACAAGGTGACATTGGCTCCCTTAATATTTCCCATTTTATCAATTATATTACTAACAGAAATTTTACCTTCATGGTCACTCATAACTTTTTTTACTATTGCCAATCCCAACCCAGTGCCTTTTTCTCTCGTGGTAACATAAGGTTCGGTAATTCTGTCGAGTAATTCTGTTGGAAAACCTATACCATTATCTTTAATTTCCAGATTTATATAGTCATCCAAAATTGCAGCTATAGATATTTTTCCTTTGGAAGATTTGTTACCGGCAACTGCTTCTCCGGCATTTTTTAATATGTTAATAAGCACTTGAACTATCTGGTTGCGATCACAATTAACAAATATATCTTCAGGGAGGTTTAGATCGTAAGAAATATCCGGATGAACAACTTCCTCAGAAAATACTGCATCTTTTACTATCTCACAAAGATTTTGCCTGGAAAGATTTGGCGAAGGCATGCGAGCAAAATTTGCAAACTCCTCAACAATTCTGCCCATATTGCCAACATGTCTTACGATTGTATCAATATATTTAGTAAATGCTTCCTGATCTTTTTTATCTATATCCTTAAAATATTTTTGACGCAGTCTTTCTGCAGAAAGATGAATTGGTGTCAGCGGATTTTTTATTTCATGCGCTATTCTTCTTGCCACATCAGCCCAGGCAGCACTTCTCTGCGCTGCAAGCAAATCTGTTATATCATCAAAAGTTACAACATAGCCTTCTATCTCATCAGAGAATTCTTCCGTAACTATTCGAACAAGGAACATTGCTTTTCTTCTTTTCCTCTTAATGTTTATTTCGTCCTGTACAACTGCATATGGTGTTTTTTCTGCCTGCAACATGAGGTCTTTTACTTCGGGAAAAGCATCGATAAAAAGTTTGTTGCTTAATTCTTCAGAAGAAGCGGAGAGCAGATTAATTGCGGAGCGATTAAACAAAGTTATAACCTTGTTGCTGTTAAGAGCAACTACACCAGCTGAAACACCAGAAAGCACTGCTTCGGTAAATCGTCTTCTTTCATTTATTTGACGATTAACCTCGACAAGCTCTGCTCTTTGTTTCTGAAGCTGATCTGTCATCCTGTTAAAGCCCCTTCCCAACGTTCCTATCTCGTCGTTTCTTGGCCCTTCCTTCACTCTTATGTTGAGATCACCAGCTTTTAATCTTTCCGTTGCTGAAATGAGGGATATAACCGGTTCAACCAGTTCTCCGGCAAAAATCATCCCTACCCATATTGTTGCAAATAACAGGAGCATTGCTACTGCAATAAAAACAAAGGAAAATTCAATTTGCAGACGGGAAATATTTGATTTAAGGCGCAAATATTCATTTACTGAACCTTTTGTCTGTTCAATGTGCGAAAGTACTTTGCTATCCACGAACCTTCCAACCAGCAAGTATGTGTCAAAAAAACTATTTAGTTTTATCAGCGCCCTCACTCTGTCGTCATTGTCACTTGTGAGAACTACTACCTCTCCTTCTTCTGCTCTTTCCAAAACATCTGGTGGTAATTCTTCAACTTCAAAAAGCAGAGAGAAACTCAGACCAGTTCTGGCCAGAACATTACTATGCTGAAATACTATGGCTTCAGTTAGAGAGCGCAAAGCTGCTTGTGCAGTTACCACCTGCTTAAATCGAGATGGATTTTTTATCAATAACCCTGCCTGATTATTAAGGTCATTCGCCATAGCAAGAATATCTGCACGAATATTTTCCTTATGTTCAGTCATGTAACCTTCTGCAACTGCAACTGATGCTTCAAGCGCCGTTCCCACTCTTTTATCAAACCAGGCCTGTATGCCGTAATTGAAAAACATGGAAGAAAAAATCGCTACAATTATGGTTGGTATAATGGAAACCAGACTGAACATAATTATTATGCGTGTCTGCAAACGTGAGCCTACTGAACCACGTCTTCTTGCTATCCATAATTTTGTAGTTTTCCAGACAATTATTACAGCCAGAGAAAGCAGCAATATAAGATCAACAACTGCCCAACCTATAACTCTGGATGGGTCTGGACCCAAATCTTTAGAACTGTTTGTAATTGTTACATAGGTAGCAATGCCGGAAAAAACTGATGCTATTGTAAGTATAATAGCAAGGTTCCGTGCTATTCCACCTCTTTTAAAAGCCATATAAGCGTTATGCATAACCTGCTTAGGCCAGCTTTCGCTGCTTTCTTCATAATGCTCGGGATATTCTTCTTTATGGCTGGATGTCATTATCCGAATATATAGCTGTTTTTTGTAAGCGTCAAAACAAGCAGTAAGTTTAGTCGTCTCCGGCTTTAAGTACTTCTAAAAAGGCCTTCTGAGGAATCTCCACATTACCAAAACTTCTCATTTTTTTCTTACCTTTCTTTTGTTTTTCCAGAAGCTTGCGCTTACGACTTATATCACCACCATAACATTTTGCGGTAACATCCTTACGCATAGCACTTATGGTTTCGCGGGCAACTACTTTTCCACCAATCGCAGCTTGTAAGGCTATTTTAAAAAGGTGGCGTGGAATAAGATCTTTTAACCTTCGGCAGAAAACACGACCTCGTGGTTCGGCCTGGCTTCGATGCACTACCATAGCCAGAGCATCAACAGGTTCTGCGTTAACTAATATAGAAACTTTAACTAAGTCACTTTCCTCATAACCATCCATTTCCCAATCGAAACTGGCATAGCCACTGGTAAGAGATTTTAGCTTATCGTAAAAATCGAATACAACTTCATTAAGCGGCAAGCGATAAACCAGCATTGCCCTTTTTCCTGTATGAGAAAGATCTTTCTGCACGCCTCTTTTTTTAGTACAGAGATCAAGAACATTGCCCAGATAATCCGTGGGCACAAGTATGGTGGCCTTAATCCATGGCTCCTCCATAAATTTTATCTGTACAGGGTCAGGCATATCAGCCGGATTATGCAGTTCTATTATCTCATTTTTTGTCGTATGAACCCGGTAAACCACACTTGGAGCAGTGGTAATAAGTTCAAGGCCAAATTCTCTGTGTAACCTTTCCTGAATAATCTCCAGATGAAGCAAACCTAAAAATCCACAGCGAAAACCAAGACCAAGAGCAGCTGATGTTTCCTGTTCATATTCAAAACTGGCATCATTAAGATGCAATTTTTCTATTGCTTCTTTTAACGTATCGAAATCGCCGGCATCAACAGGAAAAAGTCCACAAAAAACAACGGGCAAATTAGGCTTAAAGCCAGCTAGAGCATCACTGCAAGGACGTTTCTCTTCAGTTATGGTATCACCGACTTTACAATCAGAAACCTGCTTTATTGAAGCATTAATGAAACCAACTTCTCCTGCGGTAAGTTCTTTAACAGGAAGTTTTTTAGGAGTAAATATCCCAACATCATCTATTACATAGCTTGACCCCGTCGCCAGCATCTTCATTTTCATGCCTTTTTTAGCTACACCATCGATCAAGCGAGCTAGAACAATAACTCCGAGATAAGCATCATACCAACTATCAACCAGCAATGCTTTTAGTGGAGCTTCAATACTACCTTTTGGGGCTGGTAAACGGTTAATTATCGCCTCAAGAATATCCTCTATGCCTTGCCCCGTTTTTGCTGAGGCAAGAATTGCCTCAGAAGCATCTATTCCCACCACTTCTTCAATTTCATTTCTAACTTTCTCCGGGTCTGCCGCTGGCAAGTCTATTTTATTGATAACTGGTATTATTTCATGGTTATTGTCGATAGCCTGATAAACATTTGCCAATGTCTGTGCTTCCACTCCCTGGCTGGCATCTACCACCAATATGGAGCCTTCACAGGCCGCTAAAGAGCGGTTTACTTCATAGGCAAAATCCACATGGCCAGGAGTATCTATCAAATTAAGCGTATATGTTTTTCCATCCTTTGCTTTATAAAGCAAACGTACAGTCTGGGCTTTTATAGTAATCCCTCTTTCACGCTCAATATCCATGCTATCAAGCACCTGCGCACTCATCTCACGCTTCTCCAGTCCGCCACAGGCCTCAATAAGCCTATCGGCTAACGTAGATTTGCCGTGATCAATATGCGCTATAATCGCAAAATTTCGTATTAGTGATGCTTCCGTCATGTGACGCAATGTAATAATTTACTGAGAAAAATAAAGCTGAAACGTAATATTTTCTTAACATTTTTACCTTAGACTGTGCCTCATGGAAAATGAAAGTAAAAATATATTACCCAGTCACGCTCTTAAGTCTTTGTATGAAAGGGTAAAAGAGACATATGTAGAGAAACGCAGAATCATGGGAAAACCTATAACTTTTGAAAGAACTAAAATGTTGCTGGAGGATATAATTACAAATAACCGCCCTGTCGACAATTACATTGTTGCTTCTGTCTATTTGGGCAGCAAAAAACTTTTCTTTGCAAGCCTTGCAGAAAATGCTGCTGTAAACGGTCCAGGAGAGGGTTTTAATAATCTTGACTCTGCACAGCTAGCTGCAAAATTAGGCAGAAAAAAAATGATCCGTTTAATTACAAAAATACCGGGTGTTAGACTTGATTCAGAATATTACTGCGATTTAGGCAGAAAACCACCATCATTCATTGCATTGGAATATGAGAAATATGGCTTTTTATCTGAATTAGACAGGCTTGGTGTAAATTTAAAAAAAGAAAGAGATAATTATGAAGGCTTACCACTTACTCAATACGCAGCAGCAAGTTTTGGCATAGAAAAAGCCAAAAAAGCATTTTCTGAATTAGGAAAATTAAGGGTAGACTTAAAAACAAAAGATGATCAGGAAAATCCTCTTATGCATAATTTCTATCAGGGTTTTTCTGGATTCGATCAGAGCAAAATAGAAATTTTTACTTACCTGATAAAAAATCACTCAGAACTTCTATCAGAAAAGAATAAGCAGGGCATGGATATTTTGGGTATATTGGCAAAACAGGATTTTACTAAAGCTCATGAAGATCATAAGGTGTTTACTAAGGTTATCATAGCTTATGCTGATAATAAGACTTTAAATCATTTTGCCTTAGTTGCTAAAAAAGTTGAAAATTACGGGCTTCTAAAAGAAATTAGATGCGCCTGGAAAAAAGATCCCAGCTCAATTTACATTAATATCAGCAACAAAAGCACCAACCATACATTAGGCTAAAAATGCATCATGATGATAAAATAAAGGGGGTTATAGTTGTAGATACCAGTATACTGGGAAATTTGTCATTTGCCATTCCAGAAAAAATTTTCCAGAAAACAACTATGTATTCTTATACCCCTCCGGATTATATCACTGTAATTTTTAACAAGCTTTCTTCACTGGGTATAAAAATATTGATACCTGAAGTGGTGTTAATGGAAGCTGTTGGGCGGGATCGTGATTGGCGAGAGACACGAAGATTTAGAACATTGAAACTCACTAACACATTTAAAATCCGCGAGAACTTTTTATATAAAGTTACTGGAAGCAAATATATGGATGGTGCCTATCCTAACATAAAAATTACTACAACCGATAATCAGGAAATTAAGGATTATATAGAAAACATAAAGAATGCAGCTTCAGAAGAGGGCCTTAGCAGAAAAACAAATAATCTTATAGCTAATTTAAGAAAACACATGGGCGAACTAGATATGATGCTAACAGTAAAAGAAAAGTCTAGTGCATATGGTGGCCCAATTTATTTTGCAACTAACGACAAACATGCCCTTAAAACAGCGGTAGAATCTCTAACAACTTATGATAATTATCCAGTAGGTGGAGTGACTTTGGAAGAATTAATAATTTCTCTTGAGAAAACCGGCCAGCTTAAACAAATGGGCTTCAAAAAAAGCAATAATTATTATGAACATATATCAGATGAAATAATTGAACATCTATATTTTGAAATTGGAATGTTAAATAAAAACAAGCTTGCCTCTATACCAAAGACAGGTAGCGCTCCGGTTTCTGACGCAAATTCTAAATCCGAAAGAATTGATAAAAAACCTGCGCCAAGCTTCACTGATTTTCTGTTCGGTATAATACCACCCAAAGAAAAATCAACTCATGCAAACAGACTGAACCAGTCCAGAGGAAAAAACGAAAAATTAGGTAAAACCTTTATTTTCTAAGAATGCCACCTGTAGCTTTTTCTATATTTTCTACCACCAAATCACTAACTTTCTCTATTTCTTCATCAGTTAGTGTGTGATCTTTCGGTTCTAATCTTATCGCTATAGCTATAGATTTTTTGCCCGTTTCAATGCCTTTGCCAGCATATAAATCAAAAACTGAAGCTTCAGTTATCAGATTTTTATCTGTCTTCCTAGCTGCCTTTACTAACTCTACACTTGCAATATTTTCGTCAATAATAAAGGCGAAATCTCTTTCTACTGCCTGAAAATTAGAAAGTTCAAGCTTAGGACGTGCAGAAGATTTCTTATCCTTGCCCTCTGGCAATCTGCTCACAAAAATCTCGAAAGCAGCAACTGGGCCTTTTACATCCATTGTTTTGATTACATTTGGGTGCAACTCACCAAAATAGCCAACAACCTCTTTGCCAAGAACAAATGCCCCAGCTTTACCTGGGTGATAATATAATGGCACTTCGGTGCTTATTTGCAGTGATGATGGCGAAACCACAAGGGAAAGTGCTGCCATAGCATCTGCCTTCACATCGAACACGTCAATATCACGACAGGCTATATTAGGGTTGCGAGGAACAGCCGCACCAGCACGTATAGCTGATGATACTATTTCTTGTTTTCCCGGCTCTGCACTGCTAAAAACCGGCCCCACTTCAAATATTGCCAAGTCTGAATAACCGCGCGCCTGATTCTTACCAAGCACAATAAGCAGGTTTGGTAAGATTGTGGGACGCATAGCATCAAGATCAGCGCTTATAGGGTTAGCCAGTTTTAATTTTTCTGAATCTTTACCAAAAACTTTTAAATGAGCTGAATTACAAAATGAAAAAGTTACTACTTCTTCCATGCCTCGGCTGGCAAGTAGCCTTCTTATATCAAACGACTGCTTCTGCCTTGTATTCAACACTCCTTTAAATTCCGTATCTGCTGAAGGCATATTAAGTGCTGGTATTCTGTCATAACCATAAATTCTGGCTATTTCCTCTACCACATCTTCAGCGATGGTTATATCACTACGCCATGAAGGAACCTGAACAGATAAATTATTTCCTTTACTTGAAATATCAAAACCAAGATTTTGTAAAATTAACACTATTTCTTTTTTTGTTGGTGCAATTCCAACAATTTCTTTCACCTTATCAACCGGCAACTTAATTTTTGTTTTTTCCTTTGGCTCTTCTCCAGCAATCACCAATTCACTTGTTTCCCCACCACAAATATCCAATATCATTTGCGTAGCAAGTTCCGCTCCCATTTTTATAAAACCATGATCAACAGAACGTTCAAAACGATATCGTGCATCAGAATTTATCTGCAATTTTCTGCCAGTTTCTGCGATATTGATTGGGCTAAATAATGCAATTTCAAGAAACACATCTGTGGTTTTATCTGTGCAACCAGTAACTTCTCCGCCTATGATTCCGCCAATTGCTACCGGAGCATTTTCATCTGCAATAACAACCATCCCCTTTTCAAGAGAATATTCCTTATCATCCAGGGCTTTTATCCTCTCCCCAACTTCTGCATCACGTATTGTTATATTACCCTGCAAAGTCGCTGCATCATAAACATGTGCCGGCCTGCCAAAAGTGAATGTTAAATAATTAGTAATATCAACAAAAGCAGAAATTGGGCGCAACCCTATAGCTTTTAAACGATTTTCCAGCCACTGCGGGCTTTCACTATTTTTTACACCACGTATATACCTACCGATAAACATCGGAGCTTTCTTTTTATTCTTTATCGTTACTTTGATAGGAGATTCAAATTTGCTTTTTATTTTTGGAGCAGTCAGCTTTTTGAGCTTACCCATCCCAGATGCAGCAAGGTCACGTGCTATCCCGTAAACACCAAGGCAATCACCACGGTTAGGTGTTATAGCTATTTCTATAACTGGGTCATCCAATTCCATCAATTTGGCAAATGCAGAACCAATTTTGGCATCTTCTGGCAACTCCATTATCCCTGCTGAGTCTTCACCCAAACCAAGTTCACGGGCAGAACAAAGCATTCCGCTACTTTTGATGCCGCGAATTTCGGCAGATTTTATTTCCATATTATTGGTAGGAATAATCGAACCAACAGGTGCCAGAACAACTTTTATTCCATCTCTTGCATTAGGCGCACCACAAACAATCTGCAATTTCTCATTACCACTATCAACCTGGCAAATCCTGAGCCTATCCGCATTA
>Ga0210057_1004987_pt1 | contig 17277 bp, 17 predicted proteins | sample CryGeyCG2114_010_2_FD_183968 | JGI IMG/M metagenome (GOLD analysis project Ga0210057, IMG submission 183968) | Groundwater microbial communities from aquifer - Crystal Geyser CG10_big_fil_rev_8/21/14_0.10 (SPAdes) (version 2) | ecosystem: Environmental > Aquatic > Deep subsurface > Groundwater ...
AAACGGAGCTAGCAAAAACTATTGCCGAAATTTTATTCGGAAAAGACGACGCGATGGTTCGCTTAGATATGTCCGAGTATATGGAAAAGCATGAAGTCGCAAAACTGATCGGGGCGCCTCCCGGATATGTAGGCTACGAAGAAGGAGGACAGCTGACTGAGGCAGTCCGCGCAAAACCGTATTCCATAGTTCTTCTTGACGAGGTTGAAAAGGCGCACCCCGATGTGTTTAATATTTTACTTCAGCTTCTTGAGGACGGACGCTTAACAGATAATAAAGGAAACACCATCTCGTTTAAAAATACCATAGTTATTGCGACTTCAAACATCGGAAGCCAAATGATTCAAGAAACTTTATCAACGCAAAAAGAAGTAGCAGAGCTAACAGCAGGCTTGGAAGTAAAGAAAGGGAATGCTGTTCAGAATGTCCAGATCCCATCAGCGCAAACCCCTTCCAATGAAACTGATCAAAATATTGAAAAAGGCGAAGCGGTAAAAACAACTCCTCAAGAAGTACAAGACGAAAAAGTATTTAAAGAACTTTCGAAAAAACTTATGGACGAACTGACTAAATTTTTCAGGCCGGAGCTTCTGAATAGATTTGACGGGGTTGCGATATTTAAACCGTTAACTAAAAAGCATATGAAATTTATCGCAAAGCTTGGAATTAAAAAGACGCAGGGCTTGTTGCGCGAACAAGGGTTTGGGTTAGACATGACAGATAAAGCAATTGACGTATTAGCTAACGAAGGATTCGATCCTGTTTATGGAGCAAGACCCTTAAGACGTTTAATTCAGACTTCGATTGAAAATCCGATAAGCATAGATATAATTGGGAAAAGATTCGTGCAGGGAGATACGATAATAGTCGATTATAATGACGAGACCAAAAAATTTGTGTTTAAGAAAGCACCTCCAAAAGATCCCCAACAGCAGGTTTCTGGGCAAATTCCACAGCAATTTGGACAACAACAAAATACGGCGGGGTCAAATCTCCCTCCCGCGCCAAACGTAAACGGTAGTAGTATGCAAAATTTAAATGCATCCCAGCCTGATAACGGTTCCCAGCAGAACGGAGCGGGTATAATTGTCGATCCTGCAACTCCAATCACACACGATCCGACTCCAGCACCGCCTCCCGTAGATCCTAATACAGGAGAAGCACTTACTATGGCTGTCGGACAAAACAGTAATCAATAAATGCTCAAAAAACTTTCAATAAATAATAAGAAGTGGGTAATTATAATAGTAGTTCTGGTACTTATTATTCCAGTTGCCGTTTTTGCCATATTTTCGGTTTCTAAAAACAATTCTAAGAGTAGTACTCCATTACCTGAAAAACCCCCTCTCCCGACCTTTCCCGATACGCCGAGAGTAGAGGGGGAGCTGGTTATAAAATATATGGAAGGGAATGCTTTTGACAGTCTTTCGGAAGAAAGAAAATCAGAAATAAGTGATGTATTTAAGGAGCTCGGGGTTGTTTCGCAGGAAAAAGTTTATGATTCGGAAGAAGGTGAATTAAGCCTTTATTATCTTTTAAAATTTAGTGAAGGAGTGGATATAGAAACAGCCGCACAAAAAATATATCAATTATCGGAGATTGAAGATGCTAAGCCAAATAGCCAAAGCGAACTTTTTTAAATTTATTAGGGATAGGAGAGTATTTGTCATAATCGCTCTTTTTCTTTTTATTGGGTTAATTACCACTGTTATAGTTGGTTTTCTAGCAGAAAGATATAAATACACGGCAGTCCCTCCGACCTCGGAATATGTTCCTCAGGAGCTTTTGATAAATTATCATGAAGGTTTTGCTCCCCACGAGTTAACTCAGAAAGAAAGAGAAAAGCTGGATAGTGCTTTATCGGAGCTTGGTGTCGTATCTCAAATTAAGGCGTATGAAGGAGAGGAAGGGCCTTTGTCTAGATACTATTTGTTAACTTTTCGAGGCGATTTAGATATAAGGGTTCTGCAGAAAAGTCTTTCTCGTATTAAAGGAATAGAGGTCTCTCAGCCAAATTTTATAGCCCAGCCTTTTTTAACACCAAACGACCCGATGTATCCTCAGCTGTGGGGAATACAGAAAATTAACTCTCCTACCGCGTGGGATAAAACGACCGGCTCTACAGGAATTATAGTTGCCGTGCTTGATACGGGAATCGCCGGTCATCCGGATTTGTCTGAAAGTATTGTAAATCCATACAATGCTATAAACGGGGGGACGACTGTTGCCGATTCCATAGGCCACGGTACACACGTCGCCGGAACCGTTGGTGCGATAGGAAACAACGGCGTGGGGGTTGTGGGAGTTAATTGGAATGTAAAGATAATGCCCATTCAGGTCTGTTCTTCAGCTGGATGCAGTAATCTTTCGGTTACAAGAGGGATTCAAAGAGCCGCTGATAGTGGAGCAAAGGTAATTAATATGAGCCTTGGCACACCGGCGCCCTATCAAGAACCTTGCAATTCAAGCCACATTTTTTATTCTGCGATTCAGTACGCGATATCAAAAGGAGTGACCATAGTAGTAGCTGCTGGAAACGACTCGAGGGACGCGTCTGTTGTAAGCCCTGCAAGCTGTCCGGGGGTAATAACGGTAGGCGCGACAACGCCGAGTGATGGAAGAGCTAGCTTTTCAAATTTCGGGAGCGTAGTTGATATCGCTGCGCCCGGTTTTCAAATATTATCAACGTGGCCTGGAGGGTATAATACCATTAACGGCACAAGCATGGCGTCGCCGATGGTAGCGGGGGCAGCGGCGCTTTTACTATCCACAAATCCCGGGCTTAGCCCGCAGGAAGTAAGAAATTGTTTGGTAACCAATGGGGACAATATACCCTCAAGCTCCTCAATTGGACCTAGACTAAATATCGGCAACAGCATAAATAACTGCATAGGAAGTGCGGGTATCCCGACGCCTACTCCAACTACTGCTTTAAATCCAACGTCAACAACATCTCCCAGCAGGTATTACATATCAGGAATAGTTTTTGAAGACAATAATAATGATAGAGAATTTAATACCGGTGATTTGCCTTTGGTAAATGAAAATATAGCCCTATCCGGAAGCTTAACTGATACAGCAGCTACGTTAACAGACGGTACCTTTATATTTGACAATTTATTTGAGGGGACGTTTAATGTGACATACAAAGGAACTGGTTTTAACGGAATAAATCTAACACAGACACAGCCTGCTGTTGAGCTTAAATTTATAGTAACAAAAGACGTAGCAAATCCTACCCCTACAATAGTTGCTGGTCCTACATCTATTCCAATTACTCCCACTCCAACGTCCACATCTCCAACGTCAACCCCTCGTCAAGGTGGGGCTAGTACTCCGACCCCAACCCCCACACCCGCGGTTTACTACAAATGCGAGTACGACCCGGCGTGTGTATCAGGCCAAAAAAATATTCAGCTTTGCCCTCTGGTTTGTACTCAAATATAATTTATCCCGCACCATGAGAGTTTTAGAATTAGGCTTGCGGAGATAGAGGAGGTACGATTAAAAGAATAAAACAAAATAGTTAAGGAAGTTGGTGGGGGCATGCTCTGGCAATTGAGACTCTTGAATGCTAAAATAGGGAGTAAACCCAGCACCAACGACCTTAAAGTCTGAGCATAGAGGGAGTTTCGCTGAAGTAATTAAAAAAACCACAATCTAATGTGATTCAGAGCATTGTGGTGCGGGGTTAATCATTATGGCAAAAGATTTCTATAAAATTTTGGGAGTTTCAAAGTCGGCTAGCGCTGAGGAGATAAAAAAGGCTTACAGGAAGTTGGCGGTCGAGTACCATCCTGATAAAAATAAGTCTAAAGAGGCTGAGGAGAAATTCAAGGAGATAAATGAGGCTTACGAAGTTCTTTCTACTCCTCAAAAGAGAAAAGCCTACGATCAATTCGGCGACGCAGCTTTTGCGGGAGGAGCAGGTCCTTCTGGCGCGGGCGGGCCTTTCGGCAGCGCGCAAGGAAGGCAGGGGCCTTTTACCTATTATTATTCGACAAACGGAGGGCCTCAGGGTTCTCAGGGGTTTGATTTCGGAGATTTTTCAGATCCATTTGACATCTTTGAACAGTTTTTTGGAGGAGGGTCGCCTTTTGGAAGAAGAAAGCCAAGATATTCTCTGAGTATAGATTTTATGGATGCTGTTAGGGGAGTTACTAAAAAGGTAAATATAAACGGAAAAAATGAGGAAATTAAAATTCCTGCAGGAATTGACAACGGCCAAAGGCTGCGCTTTGAGAATTTTGACATAGTTATAGAAGTAAGGCCGCATGATTTTTTTGAGCGCAAAGGATTTGATATTTATTCCGTAGAAAATATCCCGATGGTAACGGCAGTACTAGGCGATATTAAGCAAGTAAAGACTTTAGACGGAACAGTTAGATTAAAAATTCCCGAAGGAACACAGCAGGGAACTCTTATCAGAATTAAAGGGAAGGGTATAAAAAACTTACAAGGAAGCGGGCACGGCGACCAGTTTGTAAGAGTGAAAATCGAAATTCCAAAAAAAGTAAATTCAAAACAAAAAAAGCTTCTGGAGGAATTTGAGGAGGAAAGCAATAAAAAAGGATGGTTTTAATTTTCCCAGATTTAAAGTATCTGTCTGATGCTCAAATAATAATTATAGTGCTCAAAAACAATAACCGCATTTACCTCCTATTCCCGTAAACTAGTATACGAGAATATAGGTTTTTAGCCGGTTTCGTTAGCCGACCATCTGTTGTTGTGTTTATATATAAATTGTATTGGTAAAGAAGTTATTGCTTGATTTGGACATTCTCTCCCTCTAAACTAAATAGAGGATGAAAACTGCCCTTTTATATCCTTTGGATTTAATAAGCTTTTGGTATCGTGAGGTTTGCATAGGTACAATTGAAACCTTCGTCAAATTTAACTCCTATCTTTTAAATCTATTTTCTGTTCCATTACTTTTAAAAACATTTTTTAAGCCTCTTAAAAATGAGTATAGAAAAGGACTCGTTCTGTTCTCCATTGTTTTTGGAATTTTTCTAAAGTCTATTTTGGTGGGAATTTCTCTTTCAATTTTACTTGTTTTTCTATCAGTGGAGCTAATAATTACTGTCGGACTTTTTGCTTTTCCGATATTACTAATTTACATTGCCTATGCAGGACAAAACATTTTTTAATTTATATAAAATACTAACCAGTCGTAAAGTTTTATTATTACGATTGCTTACATTTGCAGTCCTTACGATAATACTCCTTCTTTTTATCGATGAGTATCAAGTTCTAGTAAGAATACTGCCGGTGTATTTCGTGCTTTTTCTCCAGGAGCTATTTATCCACTTAAAGCTTAATAAAATAGAACCGGCAAAGAAAGTCGAAGATTCTAAAAATCTTAATGAATCCCTCACGTTTGAAGCAAGAGCCGATTTGGAAAGCGATCACACGAGTTTTGAGATAGCAAGCGCGATAGTAAAGACAAATAAAGGAAAATATTTAATGCAAAAAATAGGTACAAACATTACGCTTCTTGACGTAATAATTGAAAAGAATGACATTTTAAATCAGGCAGCAGATTTGGTAAGAGCTTTGCACGGGAAGTATATCTATCCCATAGACATCCTTGCGGCATACATCCTTTTGCAAGAACCGCGGGCAAGAATTTTTGAAAAGATGTCTTTGGTTAAACAAGACATGGTAGGAATTCTATATTGGACAAGGAGAAAATTTCATATAGATGAAGTTAAACTTCCTTTACTGCGGTTCAAGGGGTCAGGAGTATTTGATTCGCTGGTTTTTGGGTGGACTCCAGAAACACAACATTATACGGCTGATTTTACACATGAAGTTTTAGGGTTGGGGTACGTTCCAAGAGCAGTAGGGAGAGCAATTGAATACAAGCAGTTTGTCGAAAGCCTTCTTAAGAGTTCATCTAGTAACATTTTACTTGTGGGTGATCCGGGAGTCGGCAAAAGCACACTTATTACAAACTTTGCGTACGATGCTTATCAGGGATTAATAAATAAGTATCTCAAGCGCAAAAGAATGTTTTTCCTTTTCGTTGATAGATTGTTGTCGGGGGTTAGCACTAAAGGAGATTTGGAAAATAGACTTACTACAATTTTTACCGAGGTTTCTCATTCGGGAAACATAATGCTATTTATTGAAGACATGGAAAATATTCTGGGTGGAGGGGGGTTTGATTTTGACATGGCGGGTGCTTTAACACCCTATCTAACCAGCAATAGAGTTCAAATAATAGGTACAATTACTCCACAAGCATACAGACAGTATGTTGAAAATAAGCCCTCAATTCAGTCTCTTTTTAATGTGTTACAGATAAAAGAACCGGGTACAGATGCGGCAATTTTTATGATTATAGAGGACGCGACAATTCGTGAGGAATTGTCAAAGGCTGTAATAACTTATCCTGCTCTAAAAGAAGTTATTGAAAATTCTAAATTATATAGTCCTGAAATTGCGTTGCCTGGATGCGCGGCGCGTCTTCTTGAGGACAGTGTGATAAGAGCATTTGGCGAAGGACGCTACGCCGTTACAGCAGAAGACGTTAAGGCTCTAGTTAGTGAGAAAACCGGCGTAAAGCTCAGTTCCCCAATAGGAGAAGAAAAAGAAATACTGTTAAACCTTGAAGAAGAAATCCACAGAGAACTTATCGGACAGGATGAAGCGGTGTCTGCTGTTTCAAACGCTCTTAGGCGGGCAAGAAGCGGAATTAAGAAAGATAAAGGTCCTATCGCATCTTTTCTATTTTTAGGCCCGACGGGCGTCGGTAAGACTACTACGGCAAAACTCCTTACGAGAATGTATTTTGAAGACGAGAGCAAACTTATAAGAGTTGATATGAGCGAATACCAGACTCAGGAGTCGATTAAAAAAATTCTGGGAGGACTTCCAGGGGAAGAAAACTTTGAAGAAACTTTTCTTGATAAAGTTGAAAAAAATCCCTTTAGCGTAGTACTTCTTGACGAATTTGAGAAAGCGCACCCGAAGCTTCTTGACGTATTCTTACAGATTCTAGATGAAGGGTTTGTTACAGACAACAAAGGCAACAGAGTTTCGTTTGCCAATTCTATTATCATCTCAACGAGCAACGCTGGGAGTGAATTTATAAGGGAAAAAATTGTAACGGGAAATGAGAAAATAAAGGACGAGCTAATTGAACATATTCTAACAAAAGGAATATTTAGGCCAGAACTTATTAACAGGTTTGACGATATAGTCGTTTTCCATCCTTTATCCAAAGAGCAGGTAGTCGAGATAGTTCGTCTTGAAGCAAATGAATTGAGCAAGAAAATGCTTGAACAATATATTACGCTTATATTCAAAGATGAAGCACTTGAGAGTATTTCCAAAAGTTCTTATGACCCTGATTTTGGGGCTCGAAATGTGGAAAGATATATAAAGGACAATATCGAAAATCCACTATCTAGGCTAATTCTTGAGGAAAAAGTCGGCAAAGGGGATAAAGTGGAAGTTGGCATTGATGATTTGGGTAATGTAACTATTAATAAGGCCTAATCAATGGCATAATTAAAAGATATGAAAATTGCATTTTTTGAAATCGATGAGAGTGAGAAAAAGTATTTTGAGAGGGCCTTTCCAAACGACGAATTAATTTTTGTCGACGAGCCTTTATCAATGGATAACGCCTTGCAGGCAAGAGACGCGGAAGTATTAGTCGTATTCGTTTACTCTAAAGTCAATAAGGAAATAATTGGTATACTTCCCCATCTTAAATTTATCGCGACCATGTCAACGGGCTTTGATCATATAGATCTTGCTTTCACAAAAGAAAAAAATATTTTAGTTTCAAATGTCCCAATTTATGCAGAAACAGTCGTTGCGGAGCACGTATTTGCTTTGCTTTTAGCAATTTCAAGACGACTTGAGGAGTCTTTTGAGAGGGCTAGGAAAAGCGAGTTTAGTCCAGAAGGACTTACGGGGTTTGAACTGAGGGGGAAAACATTAGGAGTTATAGGAGTGGGCGCGATAGGAAAGCACGTAATCGAAATCGCAAAAGGTTTTGGGATGAATGTTATTGCATATACAAGACACCCCGATTACGCGCTTGAGAAAAAGCTAGGATATACTCATACGGAATTGCCCGTTTTACTATCAAAATCAGACGTTATTTCACTGCATGTTCCTTACAACGAAGAGACGCACCATTTATTAGACGAAAAGGAATTTTCTCAGATGAAAGACGGGGTAGTAATAATTAATACGGCCCGAGGAGGATTAATCCACAATACCCCACTTTTAAAGGCATTAGAATCGGGAAAAGTATATTGGGCTGGACTTGACGTTCTGGAGGAAGAGCCGCTTCTCCACGAAGAGAAGCAGCTGTTGTCAAAGCAATTCGAAAAAGAAAAACTGCAGTCGGTTCTGGAAGACCATATGCTTCGCAATCATCCGAAAGTAGTTATTACTCCCCATAACGCTTTTAACAGCCACGAAGCATTAGATAAAATTTTAGAAACGACTCATGACAATATTGCCTCATTTATTGCAGGGAGTCCCGTAAATATAGTTTCTTCCTAAATTTTGTAATTCTTGGTATAGTACAAGCATTAATTAATATGGATTTCAGGGAATTTGTTTTACAGTCCAAATCGTCAATTGAAAAGCGGATGCATGAGATTATTGACGAAAAAGAGAAAGAGTTCAATTTAAAGATCGGCGCAAAAAGTGATTTATTTGAGTCTCTTAGAGAATACTTATTTGGCGGAAAGATGCTTCGGGGTTCGCTCTTTTTATTTTCAGCAAGAGCTTTTGGGTTAAGAGAAAATGAGGAGCTTTTAACTATCGCGTGTTCACTTGAGATGATGCACTCAGCACTTCTTGTCCATGACGACATTATGGATAGTGACGAAATGCGCCGCGGTAAAAAAACAATGCACGCAAAATACAGAGACTTAGGCAGAAAAACGGGTCTTAAAGATCCTAAGTACTACGGAATTTCTATGGGTTTAATCATAGGAGATATTATGCTTTTTACCGCGGAGGAATTGGCAAGCTATTACGACAAGCCTTATCTTCAAAAGCTGATAAGATTTTACTCTCAAGAGTTAAGAACGGTCGGAATTGGACAGCTTCTTGATTATAGTTACGGAATTAAAAATGAGGAAATTGATTACAAAGATCTTGAAAAAATGTATATTTATAAAAGCGCAAGATATTCTTTCTCACTTCCCCTAGTACTCGGCGCGATCGCCGCTGAGAGAGGTGAAAACGACATAAAAGTTTTAGATAGCCTTGGTGAAAAAATAGGTTTGATCTTTCAGCTGGTTGATGATTATATAGGAATATTTGGTAGCGAAAAAGAAATCGGAAAACCTGTTGGATCTGACATACGGGAAAATAAAAAAACCATTATGAGAAACATGTTGTTTGATAAAGTTGATGAGAAGACACGGGAAAGTTTAAGAAAAATTTATGGCAAAGAGCACGTATCTGCTAGAGAGATTGAAATGATAAAACAATATACTGTATATACCGGAGTTGATAATGATATTAAAGCGCTGATAGATAATCTTTCCGAGGAGGCGAATGCATTGGTAGACAGTCTAACTGTTTCGAACGATTATAAAAATATTTATAAAGATTTGATAGCGTATAATACGAAAAGAACTTTTTAGCGCGGTTGTTTCCGCGTCAACTTTTCTTGAAAGTTTAAGCAGATAATAATTCGATTTAAACTACAGTCGGTTGAGATCCTGGTCTATCGGTGCGAAATCTTCGTCAATATTTTCTTCTATACCGACATTTATAACTTCGCTTTCCTCTTCATTAAGAGGCGCTTCTGTTGGCGTAGGCTGTTCTACCTGCTGAGGCGCGACAGGAGTAGCCTGATCGTCTTTTTGGCCTGATTGGCTTATTATCAGCGCGTAAAGAGCGATTACAATTATTAGAAAAACAAAAAGAATTCCTCCTACGATTATCGCGCCGCTCTTGCCGTTACTGCCGGATGGGGGAGTAGGTATATTTTGCTGGGGAGGGGTACTTGGTAATGGGGTAACCGGAGGAACGCTTGGAGTAGGCGGATTTGCGGGCGGAGCGGGAGGCGGAGGAGTTGACGGCTGAAATGTATTGTTTATCGGTTGATTATTATCCATATATATTTATTGTAACGTATTATTTAATGGAGCAGATCCTGAACTCTCATTTGAGGTCGTGTTTAAAGACACAAGCGCGCGAGCCGCTTGTCTTACCGCGTCTCTTGCTTTAATTACTTCAGCATGAACAGTCCTCAGGTCCTGCTTAAACTGTTGTACAACAGTTCTTACGCTTTGTCCCAGCGTTTCTTCATCTGTTATTTCAATAACGTATTCCTTTCCAGCCTGCGTCTCCACAGCATTTGTCGCGCTAGCAATAGCGCCCTCTGCAGTAGTAATCAGTTCATTTATCGCACTAACATCTGCTCCATTAGCCTCTGCGTCACTTACTTTATTTTTTATTCTCTCAAGAATATCGCTTAATTTCTCAAGAGCGCTTGCCCAGCGATCAGTTTTATTTGTATTTATTGTTGACAGAGCGTTATTTATCCTTTCTACCGCATTCTTCTTCCCTTCATCGGTAATTTGAGAAAGTTTTTCCTGAAAATTTTCTCTAGCGGTTTTAACTCTTTCCATCGCCGCTTCTCGTTTTTTCTGAACATTTTCAAGGATATTTTGCCTCTTTGCTTCTACTTGCGCTATTTTTGTAGACCCAGCTGTTTCGGTACCGGATGATGTTTCGCTAGATTCCTGAGCGTAAGATATACCTAAAAAAAGGATGGAAAGCAATAAAAATAAAACTAAAACAAAAGCTCTGCGGGAAATTATCGTAGCCATTATTCTATACTAATAATAAGTCGTCCTTAATGTCAAGTTTGTACCGCACCTCCGGAGGCGGGGGAACTACAGCTTTCCGCTTTTAATGTCAGTGCGCAATTCTTCAACAAGCCTATTAAAGTAAGTTAAGTTGTGAATTGTTAAAAGTTTTAGCCCTGTTATTTCTTTGCTGCGGATTAGATGACAGATATAGCTTTTTGAATACTTTTGGCACGCTAAACATTCGCAGGACTCGTCCAAAGGTTTATTCGTGGATAAAAATTCTTTCTTTTTCATATTTAGTCTACCCTTAGGAGTAAATGCGACGCCGTGCCGGGCATAGTGGGTAGGAACAATGCAGTCAAAAGTTTCCACCCCTTCAGAAATTATTGCTTTTAAATCTTCAACGTGCCCGATTCCAAGTAAATGGCGAGGCTTATTTTCAGGGAGATAAGAATTTGTGAGTTTTAGCATTTTTTGAAGGGTTCTTTTGTCATCTCCGAATTCTCCGCCTATCCCAAAACCGTCGAATGGAAGACTTCCTATAAATTCAGCGCTCTCGGCTCTAAGGTCTTGAAATTTTCCACCCTGGACGATTCCATATAAAGCCTGCTTACTCTTTTTGGTTTTCAAACAAATTTTTGCCCATTCGTGAGTTTTAATAAGCGATTTTTTCGTGTAGTTATAATTTGCAACCGGAGACGTACACTCGTCAAATGCAAATATGATATCAGCACCAAGAGCCTCTTGAATCTTTATACTTTCCCTAGGGCCTAAAAATAATTTTTTCCCGTCAACCGGGCTCACGAAAAAGACACCATCGTCTGTAATTTTTATATTTTGCGGCTGCTGGTTTTCTTTTATGGTCAGTTTGATTTTTTGTTTTAGTATCTTTCCTACACCGTGATCTATTCCGAATCCAAGAGAAAATACCTGAAAGCCTCCGGAGTCGGTCATAAGAGGTTTTTTCCACTGCATAAATTTGTGGATACCGCCGGCCTTTTTAATATATTTTTCATTCGGTTTTAAGTGAAGATGGAAAGTGTTTGCGATTAAAATTTGAGTATTAGTTTTTTCTACCTCGTCGCTTGTTAAAGTTTTAACTACAGCCTGAGTCGCGACCCCGACGTACGCAGGAGTCTCAATTTCTCCATGAGGCGTTTTTAATACCCCGATTCGAGCGCTAGATTTTTTAGATTTATAAACGACCTTAAAATCAATCACGTAAGTACGTATTGTATCAAAAGATGTAAAAGATGAAATAGAGTTTGGTATACTTGCTACTCTAATACAGCGCTGTATTAGAGTGAGCAATGATTTTTTATTTATCAGAAGCTAAAGAAGGTATAAAAATTATTTTAATTTCGTATATTTTGTGTGTTTTCCGCGGGATTTTTCAACAGGATATTTTTTCTTGTTTTCTTTCATTTTTTTCCTGAACGCGCTATTTACATCAATCTTTAAATCGTACATCATAAGAAGCGTCCAAAATAAAACGTCAGATAACTCGTCCGCGATCTCTTTTTTATTTGTTTTAATATAGTCCTTAATTTCTTCCGGGTTTTTCCATTTGAATTCGTCAAGGACTTCTGTAGCTTCAGATAGAAGTGCAATTGATAGGTCTTTTGGATTATGAAATTGCTTCCAGTCCCGCTCGTCCCTAAATTTTAAGACTAGCTCGGTTAATTTTTTTATATCCGACATGGGGACATTTTAGCAGATAAATAAAAACTATATGAGAGTTAGTTTGTCGATATGGATTATATATCGATATATAATCCATAGGGTGGTTAATTACAAGATGGGGTTTGGTAGAAAGTTAGGGTTCAAAGAAAAAGTTATTTTTTCCAAAAATAAATCGTTATTCTTCGGCAGGTTCGGCGGGCTCACTGCAGGCAAGCTCAGGGTTACATTACCTTTTTTCAAAATACAAAGTGACCCATTCGATAAACTCAGTGTGACTCTATCTTTTGTCAAAGTATAGAGTCACTGTGGAAGTGATGGTTTGAGAACCCGGCTGGAGGTCGGGCGAAGAATCCCCTCCGATACCAATTGCCGATTCTCTAAAAATAGGGGGTATTGCGCTACCGCTTTCCTCAACTATATTTGTAACTTTTCCCAAGCGGATTCCTAAATTGTTTGCAAGTTTTTTTGCCTGCTTACGCGCATTCTCAATTGCCTTATTTCTTGCCTCCTCTCTGTATTTTTCCGGTTCGTCTATTATAAAGCTTGTCCCCAGGACTTGATTTGCTCCAGCTTCGGTGCCTTTGCTTATAACTTCGGGTAGTAAATCAGTATTTCTGACTTTGATATTTATAGTCGCGTTTCCGCTATAGCCAGTAATTTGGTTATCTCCCGTTTGGTAATTATAATCAGGATTTATGGAGTAGTTTGAAGTTTTAATATCCTCCTCTTTTATGCCCAAGTCTTTAAGCGATGCAACTATCGCGTTATTCACTTCATTTATCCTTTGCTGTGCAGTATCAACCGTCACGGCATTGCTGACAACTATCCCCAAATTCACATTTGCGGTATCAGGCACTACGTCAACTTTCCCTTCACCAATAACCGCAAGTTCGCCTGATGCCTGTCTAGTAGTAATGTCAACCGGATATGAAATTCCAAGGAAGTTTATTATCCAAAGAGTTATGACTACTAAAACCAGAAGTGCTACTGAGAAATGAAGATTTTTATTATTAACTACATCAAAAGCCGATTTTTTTAGATTGAAGCTCATAATTAAATAAAGTTTAATTTGGTAAGGCGGAAAAGTCAATATGGATTGAAAAAATCAGATATTGGTATATAATTTTGAAAATCTAAAAATATGAATGAGGAGAGAAAAACAAACAGTATCACTTTTGACAACGTGATTATTGGTGAACATGAAGTTTATAAAACTAAAGACGTGAATAAATACTCGAGGTTTTTGAATCGCCCAGAATTAGAGTTGCTGGATGAAAATGATTTTATAATCCATTTTTCAAGTAAAGATATGGTTGAAGGAAAGGACAAAGATTTGTAATTGTGTGCTGGTAAATTACTCATACCTCAAAGCGTCAATTGGCGACATTCTGGAGGCTTTGCGTGCAGGGTATAGTCCAAATACTATTCCCACAAATGCCGACACTCCCACAGCAACAGCAATTGAAGGCAGGCTGATCACAAAAGGAATGGGGACAAAAAGCGAAATTAAGAATGCGCCGCCTATTCCCAATAATATCCCTATTGCCCCGCCGGTAATTGTAACAACCACCGCCTCCATTAAAAATTGAGTTAAAATATCTTTTTGTTTTGCGCCTATTGCTTTCAAAAGTCCAATTTCACGAGTCCTTTCCGTAACTGTAACAAGCATTATGTTCATAACCCCAACCCCTCCTACAACTAGAGAAATTCCTGAAATAGCGGCGACCATAAGTGTTAGAAGGCTTATTATGGTTTGAACAGTTGTTAAGATGTCACGGAAGCTTTGCACCGTAAAATCGTCCTCCTCCCCCTCACCTATATCGTGCCTATCTCTCAAAACAACCTTTACATCCTCTATGGTCTGGTTTATAAGATCCGGATCTTTGACTTTAATACCAATTTGACGAAGGCTTGCGTCTTGTCCAAGAATCTGGCTGATTACCGCTGTTGTCGGAATAAAAAGCGTATCATTCAGACTGCCTTCTAGAAGAGCGCTTGATGCTCTAGCAACGCCGATTATTCTAAACGGCTTGTTGTCTATTCGGATTCTTTCTCCGACAGGATTTGTACTTTCGCCAAAAAAATCTTTCGAAACATCAGTTCCCAATACCACTACTTTTGAAGCGACCGATATATCATCTTCTGAAAGAAATTCGCCGCTTAACATTGTTGGATTCATCATCTCCGCCATTTTTTCTGTGGAACCGTATACAAGAATGCTTTTGTCAATGCCGTTGGCCGAAACTTTAATAGAGGTTGTCGTAAAGGGAATAACGGTTTTGACATTTGTAAGGCTCTTATTTTTTTCTATCGCCTCAGCGTCCTCTAGAGTAAGGTTTTTTTGTCCTCCGGCAATCGCCGCTATGGCAGAAGACCCCGGATTTATCGAAAAAAAGTTAGTTCCGAATGCAGACAATTCAGCGGTTATGAATTTTACAGCCCCCTGTCCGATTGACACTATTAATATTACAGCCGATATGCCTATTATTATCCCAAGCATCGTAAGAGCAGTTCTTAAAACGTTTTTCCTAAGCGATGTAATTGCTTGTAGGAATAGTTCTTTGTAATCCATAATCTAGTCACTAGTCACTAGTATCTAGCAACTAGGTTTTTGTGTCGGTGACTATCTTCCCATCAACAAGTCTTATTCTTCTTTTGGCAAATTTTGCTATATGCTCTTCGTGCGTAATAACTATAATGGTTCTCCCTTTTTTGTTTAACTCCTGTAGAAATTCCATAATTCCATTTGCGGTAGCGGTATCAAGATTTCCCGTAGGCTCGTCGGCAAGGATTATAGACGGGTCCATAACTAAGGCCCTTGCAATAGCAACTCTTTGTATTTGTCCGCCTGAAATATGGTTTGATAAATTCTGCGCTTTGTCATCAAGCCCTACAAGTTTTACCGCGTCTATTACCCTTTTTTCGCGCTCACTTTTTGAAATTCCCGCGTACATCATGGGGCGTTCTACGTTTTTAAAAACCGTGGTTCTTGGGAGAAGATTAAATGCCTGAAAAACAAAACCGATCTCACGATTTCTAATTTCGGCAAGCTTATCGTCGCTTAATTTTCCTATATCCTTTCCTTGAAATAGATAGTTTCCACCGGTCGGCATGTCCAGCGCGCCCATAATGTGCATCATGGTTGATTTGCCGCTTCCCGAAGGTCCCATGACTGCAACAAACTCACCCTTTTCAATTTTTAGAGTAATCCCGTTTAGCGCGTTGTAATGGCTTTCGTCGCCTAAGATGTAATACTTTTTTACTTCGCGAAAATCGATAAGCGGTGAAGAATTTTTCTGCATGTAATTAAAATCCGAATGGGCTTTCTCTCTCAATTAACACATTTTTCGCGCCAACTATTATTTCTTGTCCGTCTTCAAGCCCATCAATAATTTCAGTTCGGGAGTCTCCCTTAACCCCAACGCGTATAGGTACATACACGGGTTTGCCTTTTTCAAGAATTTGAACAGCTTTTCCTCCCTGATAAGGCTTAATAGCGCTGTTTGGTACGGAAAGAGCGTTTTCTATAGAGTTAGTTTCGATATCGACACTCGCAGTCATTTCAGCTCTTATATCAGGATCTGTTTCGAGAAGTTTTACATAGACATTATATGTGATTACGCCTTGAGTATTTGTTCCGACACTGTCAACGCGCGCTACTTCTCCAGCAAATATTTTGTCATCAATCGCGTCTATCTCGACTTCCGCCTTTTGCCCAGATTTGACTTTTGGAATGTCGATTTCGTTTATCTCAACCCTAACAAACTCATTTTCAGAAGCGGATACAATTACTAGGGCAGTTTCGGTACTTGCCGTTATGTCGTCTCCAACAGCGACCGCAAGATTTGCGACTACGCCGTTTGCAGTCGCCTTGACTTCTGCATTTTGGGTTGCTTGATACAAAAGCCAAGTGGAACTGACCTTTGCCTGTGCTTGGCTAACTACCGTTTCTTGGTCTTTGTATTTTGACTCGGCCGCGAGCCAGTCGTCGCTTGCCGTGTTAAATTCGACCAGCTTTCTTTCTTCCACTTTTGGAGTTCCGTCGTCTTCTTCATAAGTAGAATTTGTCGCTAAATCGTAAAACGTTTTCCATGTGCTTAGCATGGTGGAGCGAAGAGTATGCGCTGTAGATTTTGCCGCGTCAAGTGTAGTTTTTGCGGTTAGGTAGTCTGAGAGCGCCGCCGCTTTTTCCTGTTCCGTAGCGCTGCTTTTTTACCTTAAAGAGAATATCTCCAACCGTAACTTCGTCCCCATTTGCCATTCTTACTTCTTTAACCACTCCTGTTGAAGGAGAGATTACGTCAGTACTTGCACCCGTATTAACGTTTCCCGTTTCAGAAACCGTTTCTACTATGTTAGCGTGCGTTACCTTTTCTAGAGCGTACCCGTTGTCTTTTTTAGGCCCTAAAATTCTAAACAAAACTATAGCTACCACTATAATTACGACAACTACTAGCAGTTTTTTCTTAAGGCTTGATGACAAAAACCACAAATACGCTTTTTTAATTCTGCCTCTAATTAAGGACAATAATTTCATAACGCCCATGTATTATATGATAATTTTTTTATTCCACAAACAGAGAAGTCTTACCTAATCGAAGATGAGACTGTAGAGGGGCTTCTACCTAACCGAATAATGAGACAGAAATTATCAGGTTAGAAAGAGAATATTTTAAAAGGAAACGCGAACCGTCATAATACTATCTGTCATGAATATTACTATGGACGATTCGCGTCTTTTACATGTTACACAACTTTCGGAATTTTTAAAAGGCTCTCAGGGAGTTGCCCT
>Ga0210057_1004990_pt1 | contig 17273 bp, 12 predicted proteins | sample CryGeyCG2114_010_2_FD_183968 | JGI IMG/M metagenome (GOLD analysis project Ga0210057, IMG submission 183968) | Groundwater microbial communities from aquifer - Crystal Geyser CG10_big_fil_rev_8/21/14_0.10 (SPAdes) (version 2) | ecosystem: Environmental > Aquatic > Deep subsurface > Groundwater ...
ATCGTTTTATAAGGAGCAATAATTAGAAAAAGACTCCGTCTAATAAAGAGAATAAAAGAGGCAAGAAATGAAAAAAATAGATCTTTAAAATCCATGTTGAAGAAGTGTAACCAAATGGACTATTAATCGTCCTAATAGGACATATGCAAGTGTGGCAATTAACACTGATAATGGAATGATCAGATAAAAGGGCATTGATTTTAACGGTTTTGTAAGATATTTATAATATCTATTTAACCTTTGGCTGTGAAGATTATTTGGAGCAAGAAAAAAAATATTTTCAAATTCATCAATTACTCTCTGTGGGTATAATTTTGGTTGTGACATGGTTAATTGTCTGAATGGGAATACGCCCTAATAAACGATTTTCTAGCTCTATATAATAAACTTTCTGTTGATTTAAAAGATTTCAGCATTTTTTTAGCAATTACCTGAACTGATTCTTCTTCTATATATTTTAGTCGTAAAATCAACTCGTAATCATCTGGTATTTCGTTAAAAGTTTTCTCAAGTTTATTTTGGAGATCTTCTTTTTCTAAACCATCTTCCATCATCACGCTCACTAATCCGTCAACAAGAAATGATGGCAAGTGTGAAAACACAATTCTTTTAATTTTTTTCTTTCTCATATAGTCAATCGTCTTATTTCTCGCAATTGAGTAAATGTAAGTCTTGAGAGAGCTTTCAAATCTAAAATCTCGAAGGCTTTCAAGAAGCTGAATGAAAATATCTTGTGTAATTTCTTCAGCTATGTGGGCGTGAGTTATACGTTTTGAAACATATTGAAAAATCATCCTTCTATACGTTTTGTAAAGAGTATTCAGAGCGCGTTCATTTCTATTTAGTATTTCAGAAACTAGTGTCATTTCAAGTTTCTTCTTCTTTTCAACGCTTATTTGATTATCCATATATTTGGCACAATAACAGATTAATGATTTTATTCAAGAGATATTGAGTAAATAACGCTTCCCGATAATGCATGAATTTCATTTTCATAAACATATATCCCTTTAGATTTTATAAAGATGCTTGAGCTGATTTGTTTTTCGTAAGTTCCATCTTTTGACAAAACATAGACAGATCCTTTAGCTCTGTCTAAAACGTAAACACTTTCGATATCTCCATCTGTATAGATGTCATCAAAAGACACATTTTCTACAGGAAATTTTGGAGAAAACGATTCACTATCACCACTTAAATATTTATAAATATTTTCACCAGCACTGATATATACCGCTGAATCAATAACGAAAGATGTCGCATTGGATAGGTTTGCAGCTTGACCTGAGTTAAAATATGAAACCTTATCTGAATATCCATTTTCAGTAACTAAATATTTATAAATCTCATCAGACTTTGAGTCAAGAAGATATATATTTCCATTGAATAACTTCATGTCGATAATATTTCCCCATTCTTTATCAGCTTCGATAATTGTGCGCACCTTGCTCTGTGTTGTAAATTTCATAACCCCTTTTGAAGGTGTAATAAAATAAACATCTCCATTAAATAGTCCAACGGCAACTGCATTTGAGACATCAGGATCAACATATTCAGTTATTGATTTATTAGAAACATCCAATGTATAAATAGTTTGTTGTTTAGCGTCTAAAATTGCCACAAGTTCGCCGTCTTTTGTAAACATCTCGCCAGTCGCTGACTTATTTTCAAGTGTTAAATCATAGAATTGATCAAAATCTTTATCTTCTTTTCTCATAATAGATTTTTCAGCTTCATCGATTAACTTTTGAATCTGTAAAATTTCTGAAGCCTTTCCTTCTCCTACGCTTTTTTTTAGATCATCTAATATTTTTTTTGCATCAGCAATCAGTGTTGTTGAGTGGTCAATATTCAAAAATGCTTCATCCTCAGCTTCAGATAATTTAATTTTTACTTGTTCGGTCGCAGTTGATACCTGTTTGTCAATTATAGCCGCCTGTCTCCTTTGATAACCAAAAACAACACTCCAAGTCAATATTATTAATAGAACTAATGCAGCGATGATGGTCATTTTTTTGCTCGCGATAAGACTCAAGTACTTTGAATATTTATTTGAAGATTCAACCGAACTTATTCTTTCATTCAATCCTGATGAATTATTTTCAGGAATAACAACGGGGCCAACTGATTTTGAAAATTCTGAAACGGTGTCGGTTTGAATATCTGAGCTAGCATTTGAGTTACTAACTGGGCCAAATTCAACAAAAAGAACCGCAAATCCCATTTCGTCTTCACCATAATCTTCATGATGAATTTTTTCAATTATCTCTGTCGGTTTAGACGATTGAATAAATGCAGAAAGGTCTTCAGTAGTCCCGATTACATCGCTAATTTTTTCTGTAGTAAATACTGCAAGATCGTATATGTTGAGAAATCCAGATGCAATTTTGTCACCCATTAGTAGAACGTTAACTTCTTTTCCTCTTCGAAAATAAATCATCCCATCGCCAACAGTTTTGAGATATAAGACATCTTTAAAGTGCATTCCAATACTCATCCCAACATGAACTGGAAAGTTGAGTTTTAAAATTAGTGAAGATATTGTATTTTCAAAAGAAGTAAGATCTGTAATCGACGCGGAAAGAAGTCCTTGTTTGAAAAAATCAATCAATTTCTTTCCCTCATCATCGTTTATTCCATCAAGCGATATTACTCCATAAAAATTACCAGCAAAAAACTGTTCAATAAAACAATTTTCTTTTTGCTTCCCTACATATCCCTCGGGTCGTGCTAATAGCATATAATGATGGTCTAAATTAGAAATAACGATATGATTATAAGTATACCTGCTAAAACAATTTGAAATGATGAAATAATCAGAAGTAACGAAGATTTTGTCGTAGTAAATGTTTTATTCATTATCTGTGTTTGTCTTGTCATGACAACTGTCAATAGTAAATAAAGAAACGCAAAGAGCACTGCAAATGCCTTTAAAAACAAAGTTAAAAATTCTCCATTGGTTGGATTGGATAATAGTGAAAAGGCGTTTTCCATATTTTTATGTTTTATTTCGGCTCTTCTCCACCAAATTTCATCAAATTATTAATAATTTTAACAACTGTCGATGGTCTTGGAATTCGTTCAAACTCAATATTTTGTTCAAAGCCTTCAGTTTGTACATTTACCGTTCCGAAATTTAACAAGGATCCAAAAAAGCCACCAATCTTTGTAGTTAGATCACTAACTTGAACAATTGTAGTAGCAGAAAATTCTTTGTAAATAAGATTATAAAAATCTAGGTCGATAATTCTTTCATTTGTAACTACTCCTACTGTAAAGTACCAAAGGAGGATATTTATCCAAAAATAGCTGATAACGAATGATGCTCCAAAAAAATTAACAATGACAATTTGATTGATTGAGAAAAAAGTCGGAAGTATAAAATTTCCAATAATAAGCAAGAATGTAAAAATAAATCCGTTAGCTATCCAAGATAATTGTGTAAATATATGTTGGCGGACTACCAAAACAACATCTTCCTCTTGATGTTGGGTAGAAAAATGCACATCAGGTCGAAAAAGAAATGCATGGGAAATTTTATCCGACGATATTTCAGAAGATTCCATTTAGGTTATTATATCAGAACCATTTGTTATGTCGCTCCAATATAGAAATGTCCTCCCATCAAACTAGGTCAAACTAATTCTTTTGAGCGTATTTTCTCCACGGATGACTGAGAGGAGGTTTCCAGTTAAGTTTATGGGTAGTTAAAATAGTGGGATTTGTTTTTGTTTTTGGTGGTCTTTCAGGGAGTAGTATGTAGGAAAGATCGTATCCTTTAAGGACAAAATGGATTGTATTGTCGAGCCATTCCTCAACAGTCACCTGTTCTTTTGGTCGTACGGTTGTGGGTTGAATCTCTTGTAGTTGGTACCACTTGGTCTTAAACTGTATCGTAAAGTCACCATTAATGACTCTGGTTGATTGGATAGAAAATATATGGTCAATGTTTTGTTTGTCTTGTTGGGTAAGTGTTTTATGAACGTCTCCTTCTTTTGTTGGGGTAACTGAAAATCTCTCGTTGAACTTAGGGATGAAAATATCTCTCAAGAAGATGTTTGCTTCCTCGGGATTTTTGATATTGGCAAGCCTCATTTCTTTCACAAGTCGATCTTGTAAAGTCTCAAATGTCCGTTCAACTCTCCCTTTTGCCTCAGGAGAGTTTGCATTGATAAGTTGAATGCCAAGATCAATACAAACACGCTGAAATTGGGTCATAAGTTCTTTGTTATCTTCCGCCGCCTTGTGGTTGATCTTGTAGGTGGAAAACTTATCCAGATAAATGATTACTGGTTTTCCATGTAAAAAAATGTATGTCTTCCAGAAATGAAATACCGAAATGATTCCCTCATTTCTTGCAAAGTATCCCCTTGTTATCTTACCCGTTGCATCATCCACCGCAATAAGCAAACACAGCTCTATAGGGTTCCTTTCTCTGTCTTGGCACCTTGCCTCAAGCCACAGGTGATAACAGCCATCAAACTGCTCCATCTCTCCGTAGTATTTTTTTCTTGGTCTCCAGCTTCGATATGTTCTTTTCTTTGTATGTCTTCTTGGCTTCCATAGTTTTTCTTCTACCATCCACAGGCGAAGCGTTTCTCTGTTGACTACTATTCCCTCTAATTCTTCTAATTTTTCAGCAGCAAATGTTGGTTTGAAATCATAATATTTATCTGCAACAAGAGAAAGAGCCTTCTCCCTTACTGATTTGTCTATTTTGTGGTTACTCATCTTTCCTTTGAGGCCATGAGTCAAAGCATCAACGCCTTCTCTTCCCACTTTACTTTTGAGTCTTCTTACTTGTCGAGTGGTAATGCCGAGTTGCTTTGCTGCGACTGCATTCGTTATCTTTTTTTTCAATACCAAACTAATAACTCTTCCTTTGTCTTCCTCAGTAGAGGTGAGATTGATTTTACGTGCCATACGGGTAATAATGAGGAAATGAATAGTTCCCATTATTCACGCCGATTCTCTAAACGGGGGCGGACATTTCTACTTTGCTAGGGGAGGACATTTCTATATTGGTGTGAGAATTCTAATTATCAAATTGCCTAAATATTGCTTTAGTGTTATTATGAAAGCTGTGTGACAGTTGTTTAATATATATAGCAAAACATGCAAAATAATATCGTTCGATTATTTTTATTCATAATATTATCAGCCGCCATATCCCTCGCCCTCCCCTCTCAGAACATTTTTTCACAGAGAGTATTAGCACAAAGCTCTGATACTCCCTTTACTGTCATGACTTACAATATCGGGATGATAAACCCTGATATCCTCGGCGCTGACCCTGATGCATATATCGAAAAACTTGCCACGTACATCTCCCAAAAACAACCACAGATAATCTCACTTCAAGAAGTTGTTGAATTTACTCAATATAAACAAAATGGGACACTTCAACCTTACAACTACAATACTTTTGAACAACTCAAATCAAAACTTCGAAGCAAAGGCTGGGAGATGAACGGAACGTATTCTGAGACTTGGGAACTGTCAAATGATGAGAGAAATCCAAATATGCGTGGGTCATTTGGAGCCGCCATTCTCGTACGAGGGTCAGTAACTTATCCGACGACTGTGCATAGACTTTCAGAGATTCACTCAAGTGGCGCCGTTCAGAACTATACCCTTTTTGAAACTCCAATTTTGTATGAAAATCAACCCATTACAGTCTTTAGCAGTCACCCCCATCCAGGAGAAACAAGCTGTTTAGCGGCAGTAAAAATGATGAACAAAATCAATGCCGTAACAGGTTTTAAATTATTATTGGGAGACTTAAATATGCCGCCATGGGCACAATGCTTTGAGACGTATCTTGCAAACGATACTATGGCAGATGCTTGTTTGACAAGCTGGAACAATGCTGGTAATTACTCTATTCGTGATACAACGTGCAACAACTCAGTTAACAAAAGTTTTCACTCTACTCATACTGACGCCCTTATCGATCATGTGATATATTCAACGAATACAGTAAACGGAGTTGCTTTCAATATAGAAAGCGTTCGGGTGGATACTTCAAATGTAAACTCTGATCACTTTCCACTTATTGCTTCGTTGAAATTATATACTCCTGCCGCAACTCCAAGAACTGCAACTGTAGCCCCAACAGATACTCCCTCTCCAACTTTAACTAATCCCCCTCTTCCTCCACCAATCATCCCAATTTCGAACATTATGGACCCTGATTCAATAAACCCAGTTTGTAGTGCTGATGGCTGGAGCGCAACATATCGTTGGAATAAGCCAACGGATACGCGGATAAATGAGTATTGGTTTAGAGCAAACTATATGAATTTCGCCCATGATGCACTATGGCTTGTGGCAGATGGAACAGATATTTTTTCAAGCACTGGAAATGTTGAATCAATTACTCTTCCAATAATCCCGTTCAAACCATACGTCTCATGGAGTGTGCAATCGGTTATAGCTGAAGAGCCTTGGACGCATCCTGGAAATCAAGCCTCTATCGGTAATTATCCATATTTATACTCATGCTTACCCCAATCCAGAGCCCCTTCAGGCTCATGTCTTGAAACTTATGGGGATTTGAATTCAGCTTTGACTTCGGAGTGTACATTTGAAAATTGGATATCAGAATTCAAACTTCAGTATGGATATGATCCAACAAGGGCTATGGAAAATAGATCCAATCCATATCCACAATTTAATAATGATGGAAGGGTTGATCTTTTGGATTTTGAAATTTTAAGACAGAAAAAATATACTATAGTTCCAACGGCAACCATAGTTCCAACTTTTACTCCGACACCAATTCCTGCAACGAATACCCCAACCATCCCTCAAACCACTACTCCAAGTCCAGTAACAGCCTCACCAACAACAAATCCTGAATTTACCCCAACGCCAACCTTGAATTATGCGTGTGGAAATGCTGATTGTACAAATAAAATGTACCCCGTATCTCCAATCATATTAACAAGTAGCGCTGAGGAGATCTGTATCGCAAAAAACTGGGGAACATGTGCAGTATGCCACGTTGGGTACGGCCCAGTAACAATTCATGGATCTTATAATGGAACGGGGGGGGCCTGGGCAGATACCTGCCCAGGCCCCCCATTAAGTGTTTTTAATCCAACAGCTACAACAATGGAAGTTTGCTGTACAAACTAACTATGAAATATATACCAACATCATTATTTTTCAAAAACCCAAAAGTTCTTAGCTCGAAAGCTTTGAAGGGTGTTGCTATATTTTTCGGAGTTGGGGCTTTGATATTGGCCGTTTCCTTGTCTTATCAATACATGAATAAAGCCTCAAAGGCTACAACTCCCGAGGTCACATATAATCTACGAGTTGGTTCGTGTTCAACCAGCGACAACAACAATAAATGCGATCTTGAGGTTCAAAAAGATGGAAATATCGATGTAGTATTTGAACTAAGTAGCAATATTACCGAAAAAATGTCTGGAGCAGATCTCTTTTTTAGATACAATGAGCCAACAGCAAATATTCTGGAATATGTCAACCATTCTGTCACGCCAGGATCTTTTGACACTACCGTAATTGAGGAAGTTCACGACTACCTTGGAAGTAGCAAACTCCTTCATCTTGTTGTAGTCAATGAAGGAAATGATGATGCTTTAATAAATACTGGTTTAATAACACTACATTTTAAAGCTATCAATACTGGAACGTCTTATGTAAATATGTTGACCAGCCCTAGCAGTATCGTCGGCCCAGTTGATCCACTTGAGTATGAAATAAAACCTCAAAACTTACCTGGAACTACAGATGACAAAATGGCAAATATCTATCATGCAAATATTAACGTTGTAACAACATCAACTCCGTCAGGCACACCTACAGCAACCCCAACCAATTCACCCTCAACGACTCTCACGCCCTCAATTTCTCCATCGGTCACTCCATCACCAACTGTAACTCCGATGCAGACACTATCGGAAACTCCAATTCCAACTACCCCAACTGGAAACATTACAACGAAAATTGATTACAGAATCAAGCTCCAAGGAATCTCAAAACTTCCAAAGCAATCAAGTCCGATCGATGTTGAGGTTACTCTTTCAAAAAATAAGAAAAAGGTAGACACTCGAACGATTTCCTTCGCTCCCCAGAATGATGGTTCGTGGCTCGCAAGTGCAAATTACTCAAATATCCCAAGTGGTTCAAATTACTCAGTCTCGATCAAAGGTCCAAAACATTTAAGAAAATCAATCTGCATTGATAATCCCCAAGAAGCAATTCCTGGAACATATAACTGCAAAAAAGGTGAGATAACTCTTCAGGATGGAGATCGTACTCTTGACTTTTTAGGCATATATCTTCTTGCCGGCGACCTGCCACTTCAAAACGGACTCATCGATGCAGTTGATATCATCTACATTAGATCTAATTTAGGTAGCAAAAACCCAGAAGCTGTATCTCGTGGAGATCTTAACTATGATGGAATAGTAGATTCTCAAGATTACACGATGATATTAAATTCGCTTTCATTTAAATATGATGAGATATAACTCTATGATATTTGATTGCCAACATTAAAGAGTTGACATGAATAAGAATGACATCCTACGTTACAGTATCCTAGCAATTCTATTATTGGCAGTATCTGTTTTAATATTTATTTATTTTCAAAACAACACTCCAAAAAGCCGCGCATATGACCCAAACGAACGTCTCTCAATTCTCACTCAACTACTTAAAAGTGAATCATCAAAAAACTTATTTAGCCTAAACGCATTGTCCGAAGAAGAACTTGTATCTATCGCTTTAGAAAGAAAAGCAATTCTTTTAGAGCTGGTCGAATCAGATCCTAAATCTATTTTGGAATACTCACTTACAAAAGATGAAAGATCTAAGTTGCCTACAGCATTTTTTGATCTTGGACTACTAGAAAAAGATCTACAAATTGAGGGCAAAATAAATTATATCATCATAGATGATTTTGAAAACAACACTGCAGAACATTTATTCAAAATTGATAAATACAATATTCATTTCACTGATAAAAAACCCATTTGACACCATTCCAATCAATCGTAAGTATTACAGGAATAGCAATAGACGCAGAATTAGTGGTGGACTCTTCAAGCCCTGAGGGAGTAAAAACCCTAGAAATTAACCAGACAAACATCCAAAAAGACGGAGAGCGCAACACTTTAGTTGTCCCGATAAATTTTTCAAACCGCCAATTTACAGAAAACGCATCTTCCCTCACTGATAAATTTTTCGGCTCCATAAACTCAGTGAACACCTATTATTTAGAAGTGACCCGTGGCAGTACATGGTTTTCTGGGACAGTTATCAGCCCTATCACGATACCGTATCGATTTGACGACTGCACAGCAGATTACTACAATTGGGAACACGCTGTGGAGCAAGAGCTTTTGATACTGCAATATGATCTGTCAATTTACGATAACATTTACGGATTCGTCCCAAGTAATAATTGCTATAACGGCTCGCACGCATATGTCGGTGATAAATGGGCGTTTAGTTATGGGACTGATGGGTTAAACAGAATGACCATCATACACGAAATTGGTCATAATTTAGGATTACTACATGCAAATGCACTAGATTGTGATGTTAAAATATTGGCACTGATGATGAGTGTAATAAATTAGAATATGGCGATGTGTATAGTGTAATGGGTAATTTTTGGGTGCCTGAGAAAGCTTTCCATCTTAATAGCCCTCATAAGGATGATCTTGGGATATTAAATCAAAATCACATTAGATATATTTATGAATCTGGAACTTATCAGATAGCTCCACACGAAATTGATTCACAACAAATCCAAGTTCTGTATATTCCAAAAGTCGATACAAATCAGTATTATGCATTATCTTATCGTCAAAACTTTGGCATCGACAGCGCTCTGCCCTCGTCAATAGTACAAGGCGCTCAACTACATCTGGTTAGCCCTAGCCATTATGACACTGAAACTTATATACTTGACTTAACTCCTAAGTCTGGTTACTCAATTCAGGATTTTGATGATGCAGGATTTATAGATAGTTTAACCTATACTGATACTGCAAATAATATCACGATCACACAACTGGCACACAACGGTCAGTATACAGAAATCAAAGTCGAAATGGCGCCTGTAGATCTTCCAGATCTTTCAATCAATTCGGTTATGCGGACAGACACAAGTGGCACTGGAGATTCGTACCTTGATATAAATGTCGTAAATAACGGAGCAGCTTATTCAATAGATAGGCCGATTTATATATTTATATATACTGATCCAACGACATTTCCTTCATCTCTTTATACTCAATCAAGCGATTTGATAATCATTAACAACAATTTAAGACCTGGTGAGGAAATAACAGTCGAAACGCCACGTACTCATCCTGTACAAAACGGCGATGATGTATTCGTATGGATTGATCCATATAGTTACCTAATTGAGTCCGATAAAGATAACAACTATCGACAAATCACTGTCGGAGATCAAACCGCTTCTCCAACTCCAGGAAACACCTGTCCAAATTTCCAATACGGCGATGCGGACTGCAACAGTCTGATTGAAATGAATGATTATGACTGTTGGAAAAGTGAGTTTGAAGAAGTCGGCCCTCCAACAAGCTGCGGAAATAAAGGGGTAGATTTTGATAATAATGGCGATGTTGACCTTCTTGACTTCACGATATGGAGAACCTACTCCAAATATGGCATTCCTAGATAGTGATTAATGCCGCGTAAATATAATGTTTTGGACTTTTGTATGTATATTTTGTATAGTGATAATAATCACCTATGAGATCACTTTTCTTCAAAAACTTGGCCGTAGTTTTTATTTCCACCTTTCTCTTTGTTGGATTGTTAATCACGCCATATTCAATTGTTTCAGCCCAATCTAGTCGGATTGACTACACTCCTAAGCTTAACAATCTTGAACCACAAGATCTTAGCGCCCCAAAATATGCAGATAATCGAATAATAGTAAAATTTATAAAAGATCAATCGCCACTTGTACTTCAAGAAAAAGTTGACGAACGAGCAGAACAACGATCTTCATTAACTGGTCTACTTTCTCAACAAATAACTGATATTGCTTACCGTATACGTGGCCAAGAATTGCCTGAAGCTCAACTGGAAAAACTTGAATCTTTTGCACAATCTCAAAACGTAAAAGGCGTTTCAATTTTTGAATCACTCCCTGAAACACGAGAAACGTTTGTATATGAAGGTATTTCACAAAAGAGTATCGACGTAGAAGAAATGGTTGCGGATTTCGCCTCCTTAGAAGAAGTTGTATATGCGGAGCCAGATTATATTGGTCGTTTACTAATGCAACCTAATGATGAGTTTTATGGCACTCAATGGAATTATCCAAACATACACGCAGATCAAGCATGGGATATAACCAAAGGAGACCCAAACGGATCAGTCCTTGTTGCGGTGCTTGATAGTGGGATAACTTCGGATCACCCTGATCTTAATAGCAAAATAGTCGCAATGTACAATTGTGTCAACAGAAATCCATGTACGGCTAATTCTGGCTATGATGATAATGCCTATTGGGATAATGGACAGTATTTTGAGATATACCATGGAAGCCATGTATCAGGAACTGCTGCAGCAGTAACAAATAATGGACTTGGAGTATCTGGGACGGGATACAATACAAAGCTGATTTCAATCAAAGTCGCAGATAGTTATGGAGATATATATTCAACAGAACTTATACGTGGACTCAATGTGTTAGTCCAAAGCTATAGTGGATCAAAAATAGTAATTAATATGAGTTTAGGGTTCACTGCTGATGCACAATCAGTACACGATGCTGTACAAAGCGCTTGGAACTCGGGGTTTGTAGTTGTAGCTTCAGCTGGCAACAATGGAAATAGTATACCCAATTATCCCGCGGCATATTCAGAGGTAATTAGCGTTGCGGCAACAGATCGAAACAATGCTATTGCCCCTTATTCAAATCGCGGTACTTGGATAGATATCGCAGCTCCTGGTGGCAATTGCAACTCTCTAGCCAATAGGCAAAACTGCATCATGTCTACTTCAAAATATAATCCGCTTACTGGTGAACACTGGTACAATTATCTTGCTGGAACTTCGATGGCTGCGCCTCACGTATCAGGCGCAGCGGCGCTGGTATGGACAAAGTACCCGTCGTTTACAAATACTCAGGTTAGAAATGCCATACAGTCCAGTGCAGATCAGATTTCAGGCACGGGAACCTACTGGAGATATGGGAAATTAAATGCGGCCGCGGCGCTGGCGCCCCCGGCCGCAACCAGTACACCAACACCCACTTTTACTCCTGTTCCGACATCAACACCAACTCTTACTCCAACTCCATCAAATAGTCCCACACCTACAAACACTCCAACCCCGACAACTACTCCTACGCCAACAGTGACCCCCACGCCAACGACCGCACCAGTTCCGGATTTGATCGTAGAAAGTATCCGCGTCATAGATTCACAAACTGGACCTTCTGGTACTTACGACATCATAGCTACTATCAAAAATCAAGGCAATGCTGCCGCTGGCTTTCACCGAAATTATCTATACCTAAATCCGACAGACCAACCACCAATTCTGACTACATTAGACAGATCAAATGGAGCAAGAAATACAAATTTACCAGCAGGAGAGCAATATGAGTGGGGAGCTATCGAAATTGATTTTACTGAGGTGGACAATGTTATTTATGCTTGGGTAGATCGTGATAATGGAGTAGTAGAATCAAACGATAATAATAACCAATTGATGATTACATTCAATGCGCCTTCGCCTACTCCAACCACTTTCCCAACCAATACCCCTACTCCCATTGACGCCTGCCCACTTTTTACGTCAGGCGATGTGAGTTGTGATGGGCTCATAAATTCGGTAGATTACGCAATTTGGTATACAGAGTATATATGTGCTATTGATAATGGTCAAAATTGTATGAGCGGGGCTGATTTTGATAGTAACGGAGTAGTTAATCTTTTTGATTTCACGATCTTGATTTCAGGTATCAGACAATCGTAACACTCCTTGGGACTAAGTTTAACCTGTTATTTATATTTGAAACTTTAAATGCTAAAGGCGGCAAGACAATTAATAATAAACAATAATATTCTTCTCTTTGGATCGATATTATTTCTATTTTTAATGATATTAATTACGATTCCAATTACTCAAAAGATGCAAGATATTAGAAGCAGAGCTGAAGAAATACCAAATGACAATCATCCAGATAATACTTTGCCATCAAAATACAAAAAAGGCGAAATAATTTTTAAACTTAAATCTACAATTCCAAACTTTAAAATTACTAAGGGGTCAGATAATAATTTTGACGAAAAAGTTATTGATCTTTCTGAACTTGATGATAACACAATACCTCAATCACTCAAAATAATTCATCAAAAATACAAAATTAGTAAGATTGAAAAAGTATTTAAAGGAACTGACAACCCTCAAGTTAATATTAATAAGTACAAACAACAATTTAGTAAAGAAATATTTGAAAAAAAAAGAAATTAGATGAAGAAAAACTATTGCAAGTTGATTTATCAAAAATATATTTATATCAGTTTGATAAATCAATACCTATTGAACAAGTTCTACAAGAATTATCAGATGACCCCAACATTGAATATGCAGAACCTAACTATATTTTTTCAACTCAACTCGTACCAAACGACCAATATTATCTAGATCATTATCCGGACAATATTGGAAATAGAGATCCAAATTGGAATCCTCCATATGATTATCAGTGGAATCTTAAAAATATAAATGCAGATAATGCTTGGAGTGAAACAACTGGAACTACCGATATTACAGTCGCCATCATTGATACTGGGGTAGATTGCACTCATGATGAGCTAGTTGGTCAATGCTCCTCAGGATATGATTTTATAAATAACGACGCCGATCCAGTAGACGATCATGGCCATGGAACACATGTGGCTGGAATTATTGGATCTCTTTCAAATAATTCAGAGGGAATAGCTGGTATTGATTGGCATGTAAATATTTTACCTATAAAAGGACTAGACACTATAGGAATTGGAACTAATGATAGTTTAAGTAATAGTATTGTATATGCAAGTAATCAAGGAGCAAATGTAATTAACATGAGTTGGGCTGCTATAACAAGCAGAATGCCGCTTAGTTTAAAAGATGCGGTTGATTATGCATATAGTATGGGAGTCGTATTGGTTGCTGCTGCAGGCAACTCAAATGATGATGTGGCAAATGGCTATTGGCCAGCAAATTACCAGTCTGTAATTAGTGTGTCTGCGACTGACGAGAAGAACGAAATAGCAAGTTATTCCAACTATGGCAAAATAGACATTGCTGCACCCGGAGGCAATGCTTCATACAATATCATATCTCTTAATGCACATGATCCAAATAATCCTTCTTCTTATATGAATCTTGGGGGTTCACCAATTAGTAACAAGTATTTAAGATTGTCTGGTACTTCCATGGCAGCACCTCATGTAAGCGCACTAGCAGCACTAATCTTAAGTAAGAATCCAACCTGGTCAAATGAGGAAATCTCATCATTGATTGAATATACCGCTAAAGATTTGGGAGAATTAGGTAAAGATAATGAATTTGGATATGGAATAATTGACGCAGGTTATGCTCTTTCTCTAGATCGGCCACCACCTTTTGCTGAAATAACGAGTCCAAAACAAAATTATTTAGTTGACGAAAAAATTGAAATAAAAGGAGAAGCTTACGGTAGAGACTTTGATTTTTTTCAAATACAAATAAGTCAAAATGATAGCGATTGGATAGATACTGGAATCACTTTAATAGACAACGGTAATAATGAGGTTAATGGTGGTATCTTAGGATATTTTGATCCAACTGGTTACTCTAAGGGTGAACGTAAAATTAAATTATCTGTTTTCGGCAAAACCAATACTAGAAAAGATTACATAACTAATATTGACATTGTTGATAAATATACTAATCCTGGACTTGCTGGATTCTGCAACAACTCAAATTCCTATTCAATTCAATATCCTGATTTTCTTACTATCAAAGATAATGAGGATTTTACGATTGAAGCTTGGATCAAGCCTGATTTCTCGGCTTCATCTCAACAATTTTTTCTAGCAAGGTCTAATAATACGGGTGGTTCCCAGCTCCGTATAACTATCACTTCACCCAATCAGGATGACGGCTCCTTAGGAAAGATTGTTTTTTCAACAGGAAAAACAGGCTTTATAATTGTCGATAATGCAATACCGTTTAATAAATGGAGTCATATTGGAGCTTTGAAAGTTGGAAATAAAATTAAATTATTTATAAATGGTGTCTTAGAAGGTGAAAATAATTATGCGTCTGCAGAACCAAATGAAGATGGTAATCTGTACTTATGTAGTTGGGTAGTAAATAATAAGGATATTTTTTATCCCTTTACTGGAGCGTTTGATGAACTTAGAATTTCAAACATTGCTCGAGATATAGAAGGCAACTGGAATAGTGGTATTTACCAAAACAGCCTTGAAGATGATCAATACACAATGGCGCACTTTGGATTTAATCAAAATAATTTGGATTCAAGTGGTAATCAACATCATATTAATGATGCGATAAAATATATCGATAGTGTTATAAGGGACGATACAGATTTTGGTGAAGCCTTGTATTTAGATCCTGTTTCCGCTGATCATCAACCAGCGTATATTGCTATTCCTGAAAATACTAATTTGAATCTAGATTGGCCATTATTTACTATCGAGGGCTGGATAAGACCCGATGATGAAGTTATTAATGGCGTAAATCGGAGCAACCCCTCTTACATTCTAGCTAAGGAAGCGGTGGCAAATCCAAATGGTGGTTCTAGTTTTCCCTATTCAATTGCTATAGCAGATGGACATTTAGAATTTAAAATAAAATTACATGGTTATCCACCAGATCAGATGATAACACGTTATTTGCAAAGCGAAACCGTTCTAGCGGCTGATCAGTGGTATTATTTTAAAGCTATTGTGAATAATCAAAGCATTGGTGATAACACTATATCACTTTATATAAATGATAATCTAGAAGCATATGAAAATTTTCCTGATGGTTATAATAATACTGACTCTGGTATGTTGACAATTGGTTGTGCTAAAGTATCTAATTTTCCTTTATGTTTAAGTAATTATTTTGGAGCAATCGACGATCTAAGAATATCCAATTTTGACAGATCAAACTTTCCAATGAATATAAATCCATTTCCTGTCGATGACTTTACAGTAGGATTGTGGAAATTTGATAGCAATACTCTTGATTCCGGTCCGAGAAGTCTTAATGGCGAAGTCCATGGTAATATTGAATTTACCAATATTCGATATATGGCTTCAAATTTACCAACTAAACCAACAACAGCGCCAGATCCGTGTCTAAATTTTTCATTAGGTGACTTTACATGTGATGGGACTATTAATTCTGTCGACTACACATATTGGTTAAGTGAATATCGATGTATTAACGCAGATGAACCAAATTGTACTAATGGAGCTGATTTTGATAGTAACGGAGTAGTTAATCTTTTTGATTTCACGATCTTGATTTCAGGTATCAAATACAGCTCTTCTAACTAGACAAATTACAATTATAATATTACTATTACACTAGATGGCTAAAAAAAGAAAGTCTCTAAAAACATTTTTGAAGTATTTGACAAATAAAAAGGTACTTCTTTTTGCCTTTGTAGCCATTGTCTCAACTCTCGGACTTCTTTGGTATATCAATAACTACGCTTATAAATCAAAGGCGACTGGCGACAATATCACGGTCGACCTTCATGGTCCGGATACAAATCCTAAAATAGGTGAACAATTTACAGTTAAACTTGAGGCTTTTGAATATGACTATGAGATTGTCGCCGTAGAGATCTTTTTAAAATTTGACAAAACTAAACTCTCGTACAATGGATTTGAAGATCCTAATAGATATTTTGAAGATGATGATCCACAAAATAGTGATGGTAAACCTGTGATCATTACTGATGAAATATTAAACTATGATGACACTCACTATGTTGAGCACCTGATATTGCTTAGGACTGGAAACTTGCCATCTATGATAGGCGAGGGTGAAAGTTTACTGTACTTTAATCTTACGCCAAATGTTTCTGACTCTTCTGTTGTTAGCCTACTCAAAGAGACCTCCTATCAAACAGCAATTTATGCGATAAAACACGACTACGCCAACAACATTCACACGCCGGTTGAGTTTGAAGTGACAATTGGTCAACCAAATGGAATTACAATCGACATCCAAACTGAGCCTACAGTCACGCC
>Ga0210057_1004991_pt1 | contig 17272 bp, 19 predicted proteins | sample CryGeyCG2114_010_2_FD_183968 | JGI IMG/M metagenome (GOLD analysis project Ga0210057, IMG submission 183968) | Groundwater microbial communities from aquifer - Crystal Geyser CG10_big_fil_rev_8/21/14_0.10 (SPAdes) (version 2) | ecosystem: Environmental > Aquatic > Deep subsurface > Groundwater ...
AATGCAAATGTATAAGATGCAGGGAGGTCAGAGATAGGGACAGTCCCGTCGGGACTGTCCCTGAAAAACTCTATCTTTTCCGGGAAGATTATCCGGCTTCCGGTGGTAAAGAAATATTTCTGAGTTTCGAATCAATAAAAGCTGATAAACGCCGATTGAGTACGCCGATAAACGCTGACCGAAAATTATATGCGCTCTTACGTCTTCGGATCCCCTCTCAATTTTTCCAGAAGAAAAAACACTCTTTCAAAATTTTAGATGATGCGGCTATAATCCGTGAAGTTCATACTTATGGGCAAATGGTACCGGTTGGAGAGAAATCTCTCTCCCCTCAACATCGGGGATTAGGGAAAAAATTAATAAAAATTGCTGAAGGAATTACAAAAAAGGAATTCGGGGTAAAAAAAATCGCGGTTATTTCTGGAATAGGAGTTAGAAACTACTGGCGGAATTTGGGCTATAAATTGAAAGATACTTATATGATTAAACAATTATAATTCTTTAATTTTCTTAAAACCTCTTTCTAAATTTTTTTTGATTTCTAGTAACTGCTAAACACTTCGGACTGGGCAGAATGACTCTCTATTAATGGATCAGACAGTTTAAACAAAGGATTACCTCACTTCCCAGAACCCCTAAGTGGGAAGAAATCTGGAACCAGACCAGACCAGACCAGACCAGACCAAGCCCTAAACTACCTGACTCCTTTGGTAAAATGTTCAAATTGTTTTTCGGTTTCTCCTGGAAAGCCGACAATGATATCAGTTGATAGTCTAATTTCCGGTATTTTTTCCGGATTTTTTTCACCAAATTCTTATATTCTTTCACGGTATAATTGGGGATTGGTAATTATTGACAATATTCGAGCTAAGCATCTATTGTAGTTAAATCTGCAATTCTTTCGCGACGCACGGGGCCGAATAGGCCATCCGCCGAAGGCGGACAATGCTATTCGCATTAGTGCGTCGCCCTAAAATTCGTTGGCAAAATTGGTGTGGGGGTCAAGTTAAAAACCCGGGTACTACCCGGGTTTTTTAGAGCCACCAGGAAAGTTTAATTTAGGGGGTAAGCTCTTCTTCAATCTCTAATTTTTCAATTTTCTCTAAAGGTTTTCTAATCGTTCCTTTACATACTCCCTTGTGAGCAATTTTTACTCCAGCAATTTCTTCAGCCACACAATCATTGGGATAAGTTATTCCATCAACCCCACAAACTGGATCCCAGAGGGTATAACAGGACACTTCTGGCAGAACTGGCTGAGCAGGCAATTCTTCGCATCTAAATATTGGGCAACCCATTGGTGTGATTTCCATCACTACTTTGCCTTTAGGACACTTGGGTGGAGCGATCAGTTTACATTGAGTAATATCTTCAGGAAGAGGAACTTGGGGATAAAGCTCTTCAAACTTTTCTTTCATTTTTTCAGGAGATTCTTTCCATTCTTCTATTTTTCCTCCAATTCTCTGGACGGCCAAGGCCTGATGATAAGCAGAAGTAGCCAATCCAAAAGCCCGGCCATATTTTCCTTCTTCATAAGCTATCTTAGCTTTAGCTAAATGATCTTTAGCTACCTCCAGAAGCCTAAGGGCAGCTTTAGCCTTATAAACCTCAGAATCCATTTTTGCTGCCACCTCTTCTGCCTTAGCCAATTCAGTCTCTGCCTTTGCTATTTGCTCTTTGGCTTTTTCAGCAGTTATTTCCGTTGCTTTCTCAATTTGTTCTAATTTCTTTTTTCTTACTTTTTCCATCAGCTCTTGCATTTCTTCAGATAGTTCTTCTCCTTCCAAATCGGTAATGAGGTCCAATTGAGTGAGCTTGTCTCCGCTCATCCCTTCCAAATAATCTTCAAATCTTTCTTTAGCTTTAGCTGACATTTTTTCTAATTTTTTGTGCATTTCTTCTATCATTTTTTCTTGGCGCTCTTTCATTTTTTCTTTAATTTCTTCGGGGAATTTTTCTTCTAGCTCTTTAAGTATTTCCAAATCTTTAATCTGTTTAAATTCGCTCCCTTTTATTTTTTTCAAATTTTTCTCTATTCTTTCTGGAATTTTATCTGCCTCTTCTAATTTTGTCATTACTTCTTTAAATCTTTCCAAATGTCTTTCTCTCGCCTCTTTGATTTTCTCTATCGCTTCTGGAGGAACCTGGGTTTCTAATTTTTGTAAAAGTCGGTGATGGAGAGCCTGATGAGCAACATACTTATCTAAAAATTTATCTAAATCCGGCTTTTCCTTGGCTTTTATTTCAAATTTTTCACTTCTTTCTTTAATTTTTTCGATTTCTTTTTCATAGTTCTCTATTGCCTTTTTGATTTTTTCTGAGCTAGCTTTCTTTTCGGCCAGTTTTTTAGCCTCAACGATTTTCTCATCAGCAAATTTTAATCTTAGATCGACTTTTCGTACCGGATCGAAAGTAAAGAACAATCGTACCCCTCTGGCCCAATTTTTCAGAAAATAAAATGGGCTATCTGGTAAAAGCGAAGGTTCTTTAATCTCCAGATCTTCGGGTTGAATATTCTCATCCAGATTAATCATTTCGATTACTTCAGGAGATACTTCGACCGCCGGTGCTTCCTCTTGAGCAATTGCAAATCCAAAAGTAAAAAGTATTATAAAGCTTAATAGAAAAATTTTTAAACCGCTCATATTAGTTGATAATTATTTATTATTTTTTAACGCGACCTTTTTTCTTTTCTATTTCCATTTTAATCCTTTTTAAAAACTTGTCTATTTTCATTATCCTTCAAGGCGAATTTAAAATTCGTCGAAGATGCGAAATGAAGCGATTAAGCTTCATTGAGCCCGGGTCTTTATTTTTTGAACGGACTCTGACTGATTTTGTTTTCCTTTCTTTATAAAGGACATTTCTTACAATTTCTGATTTCCTGATTCAATTTTTCTAATTTAGCTTTTTTATTCATAGGATTTTTGTAATCAGGTAACCAATTATTGAAAATAAGGCAATGGGAGGAAGAGCTGGCATGGGTTGGCGAGTTTTTTTTGATATAAAAATTAAAAAACCAGCAAAAAGACCGATAAGAGAAAAGAAAGCAACAATTAAAAAGCTTAAAGTCCCCTGGGGGATTAAAGAGACGGTTAAAATCAAAGGGAAAATTATATCTCCTGCTCCTAAAAGTAAAAACTTACCTCCAGGTTTAATTTCTCCTAATTGAGCTGAAAAGTCAGAGAGTTCCTGGGGGATAACAATTCCTAGAATCGCCTGGTGTTCAATCATTTCTTTTGCCATTTTTACCATATGTTTTGTTTTGTAAACAGCAATGAAATCATATATTGAAAAAAATAAAAGAAGTAAAATTACAATCTCTGGTTGAAAACTCAATCCCAAACCAGCTCCCACCCCTGCCACCGCAAAAATTAAGGCAAAATTATGGACTATCAAAGAAGATCTTTTGAGTAAAAAGATAAGTAAAACAGCTACCAGAAGGAAACTTAAAATATCTGGCAGCCATAAACTAAAAAAGGAAAGATTGCCAAAGCCGATGGCTAAAAGAAAAATCCCTCTTAAAAATATTCTTTTTACCTTTTTGAATTTGAAAAAGTAAATTATCAAAATGAGAAAAATGGTGGCAAAGAGAAAATATCCCAGAAACTGGGAAAGGGAGATTGAAGGAGTAGGAACTTTTTGAATTTTAAAGATCTTGTTCAATTTTAAACCAGCTAAAATCCCTGATCCCAAGCTTAAAGAAAATAAAAAAGCTTCAAAGCCAAAAGTCCGCCAAGGATGTAAGAGAAAAGTTTTTATTTCTTCTTTTTTGATTTCAGCTTTTTTATTTTTTGACATTGTTTATGAATAAATCTGCTCGGCGTCCGGTAAAGTTGATTTATTAACTCTTTTTGCTTTCCCAAATCCAAAACTTCCCGGCGAATCCGAGCTTTTTCTCTGCGGATAAATTTGCGTATACTCTTGGGAAGTTTTTTCTTCATCGAAACAGAAATAAAAAACTTTTGAAATTTCAAAAGTTTTGAATTTTAAATTGTAATTTTGCATTCTGACTTTTGATAGGCGAAGAGAACTTCGTCCTCTTCTTCACCTTCGCTTCCATAAATGGAAGCTTGGTTTTTGAATTTTTTTATTCTCCTTTTATTACTGCTAGGGGTACCAATTTTGCCACTTTTTTTGATAAACCGGCATTATGAACTACTTCAACTACATCTTCAATATTTTTATAAGCCATTGGCGCTTCTTCGGCAATTCCTCGATAGCTCTGGCATTTTACAATAATTCCTTTTGATTCTAATCTATTTACCACTTCTTGTCCAGATACCCGCCTCATGGCTTCATGACGCGACATAGTACGTCCAGCGCCGTGACACGTACTAAAGAAGGCTTCCTCTCCTTCTTTTGTTCCAACTAAAACATATGAGGCAGTTCCCATACTTCCCGGGATCAAAACCGGTTGACCAACTTCTCGATATTTTTCAGGAATCTCAGAATGACCAGGTGGGAAAGCCCTTGTTGCTCCTTTTCTGTGAACTGCAACTTCAGTCTCTTTTCCATTAATTAAATATGTTTCTTTTTTAATAATATTGTGGGCAACATCGTAAAGAGCGACTAAAGGAGAGGCTTTTTCTCCTAAAACATCTTTCCAAGCTTTTCTAATAAAGTGGGTAATCATTTGACGGTTTGCCCAGGCATAGTTGGCAGCACAAGCTGAAGCCGCTAAACCCCGCTGTCCTTCTGGTGAATTAAAGGGCACACAGGCAAACTCTCTATCAGGAACTCTTATTTTATATTTCTCCATCAATCCCATAAATTCTCTTATGTAATCGGTAGCTACCTGGTGGCCAAAACCTCTTGAGCCAGTATGGATCATAATGACAACTTGGTTTTTGAATAAGCCAAAAGTTTCAGCTATGTTCTCATTGAAGATTTCTTCCACTTTTTGAACCTCTGTAAAATGGTTGCCGCTCCCCAAAGTCCCCACCTGGTCCCTGCCTCGATTTTTAGCTCGCTCAGAAACTGCAGAAGCATCGGCCCATTCTAATTTTCCTCCAGCTTCACAATTTTCAATATCTTCTTTCTCTCCATATCCTTGCTCAACCAATCTCTCCGCTCCTCCCTCTAAAATTTTATCTATTTGCTCAATGGAAAGCTTTATTTGTCGCCCTTTGCCCAGTCCAGAGGGTACTTCTTTTTGAATTTCGGCAGCTAAATTTTCAAGATGTGGCTTAATATCTTTTTCAGAATAATCAGATTTCAATAATTTCATCCCGCAGTTCACATCGTAGCCCTGCATTCCAGGCGAAATAATTCCATCCGCAACTCTAATTACTGCTACTCCGCCAATTGGACTGGCGTAACCCTCGTGACAGTCAGGCATGGCTAAACCATAATTTTGAATGCCAGGTAAACAACATAAATTTATTAACTGGCTCAAAGATCTATCACGAAAAATATCCTCGAGCATTTTTTCTGACGCATAAACCCTGGCAGGTACTCGCATATCAGCCCTGAAACTTTTTGGAATTTCCCAGAGCCAATCGTTCAATTTTTTGAAATCTTTTTTAGAAACCATAAAAATATCTTCTTTTTATCTTACTTTATTTTCCCCAAGAATAAAAGCCCCGCCAAAGCGAGGCTTTTTAAATTAATATTCGGTACATTTTTTTAAATAAGTCAGAACATCGTCTAAATTAGCAGTGGCTAGCGCTACTACTGAATCAGCAGCTCCATAATAAACTAAAAGTTCATTTGTTTTTTCATCAACAACCGCGCCGCAAGGAAAAACAATATTACTACCCTTGCCTACTATTTCGTAAATCTCTTCCGGCTCAAAGACCCAATCTCTGCTCCGGCGAATCACCTTAAGACTTTCTAAATCCAATAGAGCCAAACCAACCCGGTATATTGTCTTTCTTACTCCATGATAAATAATCAGCCATCCCTCTGGGGTTTCAATCGGCGGCGTCCCTAACCCTACTCTATCACTATCCCAGGTTTTATGCCCGGCAAGAATTAACGGCCTGTCTTTCTCCCAAGAATGCAAGTCTTGGGAGAAAGAAACCCAAATATCAGCCCTACCTTCAACAATGGGTCTGTTGATAAGGGCGTAATAACCTTTAATAGTTTTAGGAAATAAAGAAGTATCTTTATTGGGAGGTATTAGCTGACGTCCCAAACGTTCGAAATTAGAAAAATCTTTAGTTGCTATCAGAGAAATGCCAGGAGGTTCTCCGGTTACCCCCCCAAAAAAAGAAACACAAGTAATTATATATTCTTGCCGTTTTTCGAACCAAACAATCCTCGGATCTTCTAATCCAAATTTGGCTTCACCAAAATTTGGTTCTGCCGCTAATGTCGGCGTGGCAGCTATCTGCCAATTTGTTTTTCCATCTTTACTCTTAGCAATTGTCAAATGGGAATACCCTTGTCTATCTTCAACTCGCACCAGAAGCAATATCTCATCATTGAATTTTATTGCTCCCGGATTAAAAACTGATCCTGCCCCATAGGGCCAATCTTTCTTAGTTAAAATCGGGTTTCCTTTATAACGTTTAAAAAGCTCTCTCTCCTTATCCATCTTTTCACTCCTCCTAATTTTTATTTATTAAAGGACTTCTCCTTTTAGTTTTTATTTTATCATAAATTTTCAAAAAAGAAAAGGGTTGTTAAAACAACTTAGATATCGAAAAGAACAACTGCCTCCCAGGTTCCATCTTCTTTCTGGTAGATATCTAAATTATGGTAGGTAACTCCTTTAATATCTTCGCCAAATCTTTCTATCTTTCGGCCAAAAATAAAGCCTTCAAGTTTGTTTTCTGACAGTTCTTTAAATTCTGCTTCAAAATAAACTTCTTTATTAACTTGAGTCAAGTATAAAACTTCACTTAAGAAATCAACTAAAAGAGAAGGCAGATCAGGAGAGGTTATTTTAATTTCTCTTTTTACTTTTTCTGACAAAGTGGTGGCTCTCTGGCTCTCTGCCATACCAAAAAGTATATTAGAAAAAATCTCTTCTTTTGTCTTTCCAAAAGCTCTAATTTTCAAATCAGCCTTGTGCTCTAAGATTTCGTATTTTTTCATTTTTAAACCATTTCTTTACCTCTTCAACCAGTTGGGAAGGGATAAGGTCAGTTTTAAGAATATATTTTTCCGCCTTGAACTTTCTGCTTATTTTTTCTAATTCAGGATTGGTATAATTTGTTAAGATAAAAAAAGGAATATCAGCTATTCTTTTTTCCATCCTGCTTTGTTTTAAAATTTCTATCCCATTAATATCCGGCAGGACAAGGTCGAGCAGAATTAAATCAGGCTTTTCTTTTTTGCCTTCTTTTATCTCATTTAATCTTTTCTGGGCTTGCTGACCGTACCTTAATGTCTCAACCTCAAAACCGGCTTTTTTCAAAACCGTCTCATAGATATCAATTATACAAGAGTCATCTTCAACTAGCAAAATTTTCTTCATGATAAATTTTGGTTAAAAGAATCTTGAACGAAGTGAAAGATCCTTGCTAATAAAATCTTTTTAGGCATATAATAAATTATACAACAAAAAAAATTATTTAAAACTACACTTTTAAATTATATGCTTCTCTGACTATCTTTTTGTCGTCCCAGGGAATTTTTTTCCCGTTAGCCAGACACATCCAGGGCTCGCATCCTTTTCCGGTAATAATAACTGTATCACCTTCTTTTGCCATTTCCAATGCTTTTTTTATAGCTTCTTTTCTATCTAAAATCTTATAAATAGAAGCGGATTTACGCGGATATCTACGCGGATTGACGCTGATCTCTTTAAAAGCTCCTTCAGCTACCTGCTTAATAATTTCCATTGGATTCTCATCATATGGGTCTTCGTCGGTTAAAATAATTTTGTCGCAATATTTTGCCGCAATTTCTCCCATCTTTGGCCTTTTCCATTTATCTCTCCCTCCCCCGCAAGCACCGAGCACGCATATCATGCGTGCAGTTTTTAGTTTATAGTTGTTAGTTTTTAGGGTTTGATAAACTTTTTCTAAACTATCAGGCGTATGGGCATAATCAACAATAACTTTAAACGGTTTTTCTATTACTGTTTCCATTCGGCCGGGAATTTCCCTAACTTTCTCTAATGCTTTTTTAGAAGTTTCTAAATTAACTCCCTGAGACATACCGGCGCAAATTGCCGCCAAAGCGTTATAAATATTAAAATTGCCAATCAATTGCAAATTTAACTGAAGGTCTTTATTGTTAATATCCCCTTTATTCAGTCCGTAAGTATATTTTTTCTTGGCGGGAAATTGCAGAAAGTATTCCGCATTTTCATCATCAATATTGATAACATGAATGTTTTTTGTTGCTTGAAAAAGTTTTCCTTTGGCTTGCCGGTATTTTTCAAAAGAACCGTGCCTTTCAATGTGTTCCGGACTTAAATTAGTAAAAAGAGCAATATCAAAATCAATAAATTTTTGGCGGTGCTGGAGGATTCCTTCCGAAGTCACCTCTAAAATAGCATACTGACAACCGGCCTTTACCGCTTTTCTTAAAAATCCTTGAAGTTTAAACCGACCCGGCATTGTCATTTTGAGCTTATTTGGCCATTCTTTTTTGTCTATCTTAAATTTAATCGAAGAAACAGAAGCTACCTTGTATCCGGCATTTTCCAGGATTACTCCTGCTAATTCTACTACTGTTGACTTGCCTTTGGTCCCAGTAACTCCGATCACTTTTAGCTTTTTCGAAGAAAAACTATAAATCAAAGCGCTCAAAAAAGCTAATCCAAAATGGTACCAGCTTAATAAAAAAGAGGGAATAATTTTTCTTAATTTTCCTTGAATAGAAGGAATCATGCTTATTTAGTGTATCATAAAGAGTTAGAAATTTCTTGCCAAAATGATTTTTATTTGTTATCCTAGTCTATATAGGATTCTAATTTCTCTTTGTCATTTTGCATTTTTCATTTTTCATTTTGCATTTGACTGAGCGAAGCGAAGGAATATGCCAATTATTAAATCAGCCAAAAAAGCTCTCAGGCAAAATAAAAGAAGGGCAAAAAGGAACATCCAGAAAAAAAAGAAATTAAAAGGTCTCATCAAAGAGGTGAAAAATTTGATTTCTCAAAATAAGGCCAAAGAGGCAAAAAAACTTTTACCTGAGATCTATAAAAATTTAGATAAAGCAGCTAAAACTGGACTAATTAAAAAAAATACCGCAAGTAGAAAAAAATCCAGGATTACTAAGGCCATCACCAAACAGGAGAAATAGGTCCATTATTATATCTCTGCCACCAGTATTTTAATCGCTTCTTCTGGTTGAATCTTTCCTGTTTTTATACTTAGGTCTGCCTCAAAAATCTTTTGGTAGATCTTTTTTAGTTGGCTCAAACTAAATCCAATACTTGCATACCAACATTTTCTTGTTGGATAAGGTTTAAGAATGCTCAATTCCAAAAAGTCATCCAAGGTTTTACCTTCTTCCATTAAGGTTTTGGCAATTAAAAGACCCCTAAACTGAAAATTTATCATATTCAAAATAACCAGAGGTTTATTCTCTTTAAGTAGATTTTCTTGAACTAATTGAAGAGCTTTCTTTTTATTCTTTTGAGCTAAAGCATCGATTATTTTAAAAATATCTGCTTCAAGTTTTGGCCTTACCAAAATTTCAACGTCTTGGCTTGACAGAAGAGGTTTTTTGAGACAAATTAATTTTTTAATTTCGTTTTCCATTTGCCAAAGATCGTTACCAACGAAATTAATGAGTTCCTCTAAAGCAACGGGGTCAACTTGGGTTTGATATTTTTTAAATTCTCTTTTTACCCAACTTTTTAATCTTTCACCCCCCAATAATTGAAATTCTTGGCATTTCCCGTACTTTTTCAAATTGAGAAAAAGTTTATCTTTTTTAGGCAACTCCTTTTTCTCAAAAACAACAATAAGGTCTTGAGATTTTCTAATTTCTTTAATTTTTTTCAGAAATTCTTCTTTAAATTCTGTAGTCGATGAACTTCGTTCATCTTCACCCTTCGCTGTCGCTCGGGTGTTAGAAAATAAATTTTCTAAAAAGAATAGTTTTTTCTTAATGAACATCGAATGTTGAAATAACTTATCAGCAAATTCTCTAAATCCTATTTGGAGGGTATCTATCTTCTCTAAATTCAATCCACTCTTGTGGACTTTTTTATATTGAGCTTCAATTTCTTTCAGTTTTTGCTGCAACCGATATGTATCTGGTCCGTAGAGAAAGATTAACATAATCGCTTTGCTAAATTAAAAATTAAAAATGAAAAAGTAAAAACGACAACTAAAAAGTAAAAATTTATTTTTACTTTTTAGTTTTAATATTGACATTGAGGACAATAGTGGGCAAATCTTCCACCAATCTTTACTCTTTGAATAATAGTTCCACAACGGCTACATTTTTCTCCTTCTCTTCGGTAAACTTTTCTTAGTTTATCAAAGCCCCCCTTCTCTCCGGAAATTCTCCGAAATTGGCCCGGGGTTTTATCGGGAATACTCTCGCCACCAACCTCAATGGCTTTTGACAAAATCTCTCTCATCGCCTTATAAATCCTCTTCATCTCTTGGTCGCTTAATTTCTTAATTTCTTTAAATGGATTTATTTTTGCTTCCCATAAGATTTCGTCAGAATAAATATTACCAATCCCAGCGATAATATTTTGATCCATTAAAATCTGTTTGATTTTTCCCTTTTCCTTTTTATTTAAAGTCTCTTTGAATTTTTCGAAAGTAAAATCTTTATCTAATGGTTCTGGACCAAAGGAGCTTAGCTCCTTTTCGAGGGTTTCTTTATCTAAGAGTTCTACTTTAGCGAATTTCCTTAAATCAGATAGAGCTAACATTTTGCCATTATCTAACCAAAAAATTAAGTGCAAAAAACGATTCATTAGATCATCTTTTAAAGGACCTTTCTCTGCCTGCCATTCCCCTTTTTTCAGTTCCCATTTTCCATATAATAAATGGCCGGTTAATTTTTGATGGATTAATAAAATTTTATTGTCAGAAAGGTCAAAAATAATGTTTTTACCTCTCCGCCAAACTTTTTCAATTTTTTTTCCTTTTATTTCTTTTTTAAATTGCTCAAAACTCTTAGGCAGTTTTATCATTTCAGGAAAATCTGTCCAGACATCAAGAAAGGTCCCCTTGAGGACCTTGTTTTTTAAGTCACGAATTGTTGTTTCTACCTCAGGAAGTTCAGGCATTAAAATCGATACCAATATACGAATTAATACTAATTATACTAATTTATTTTTATTCGTATCATTCGTATGCATTAGTATATTGGCATCGCATTATTTAAGATTTGCTTTAACTTTTTCAATAATCTCGTTGGGGGTAAAGTGAGCCTTAACTAAATAATCTACTGCTCCGAGTTTCAAGCCACGCTCTATGTCTTCTCTTTGGCCAAGATTCGAAAGAATGATTACCGGAATAGAGGCTGTAGCTGGCTCTTCTTTTATCTTTGATAAAACCTCGAATCCATCAATCCCTGGCAAGATCAAATCAAGTAAGAGCAAATCAGGAATTGTTTCTTTTACTTTTTTAATTCCATCTTCGCCATCAATTGCTTCAACAACATCAAAATTTTCCTGACTGAGCTTTCTCACTATTAATTCCCTTAAAAATTTGTCATCTTCAATGATTAATATTTTTTGCATAAAATCGATACTAATATACGAATTGATACTAATTATACACCCGAGCGAAGCGAAGGGTGGAGATGAACGAAAGTTCATCGACTAATTTTATTCGTATCATTCGTATGCATTAGTATATTGGCATCGCATTAACCTATTTGTTTTCTGACTTTTTCAATTACTTCTTGGGGATCAAATTCAGTCTTAATTAGCCAGTCCCTGGCCCCTAATTTTTTAGCTTTATCAATCTCAACCGGCTGGCCGGAATTTGAAATTACAATAATAGGGATATCTTTTAACGTCTCGTCAGCTTGTATCTCCTCCATTACTTCAAAACCATTCTTATTAGGCATTACAATATCAAGTAAAATGAGGTCGGGTTTCATCTCCTTCATCATTTCCAGCCCTTCAACTCCATCTTTGGCAATTGAAACTTCGTAACCTTCTTGAGTTAATTTCCTTTGGAGGAGATCAATCATAATCTCCTCATCTTCAATTAATAGAATTTTTTTAGCCATATTTTTATTTATTTATTCTTACCTTACTTTAGCATATTTTATTTTAAAACAATAGTAAACTGGCAAAATTTATCTCCCTTCCCTTGGCATTTTGTTTCCTTAACTTCAACTCTGTTAATGTTTTTAAAAGATACTAAAAGTAAACCCCTGACAGCAATTACCCCTTCCAGATAACCTTCAATAAGTCCTTCTTTAAAAAAACAGAGATTTTGAGAGATATTCGGCACAGAATTTGTTAGAGAGGAATTATAGATTTTAAATTGAGCTATGTTCTTTTCCCCTGAAAGTTCAAGCTCTACCTCGCCTTCTTTTAGTTCTTCCATCATCTTTTTGATTTCCTTTAAAACTGAAGAAAGCTCTCTACTTGAAGACATTTCTCCCAATCTCTTGCCAAATTTCATCCCGGCAAACCTTAAAGCAGATTGATAACCTACCGAAGTCCATTGTAAAGAAAAATCGATTATTCTTGGGATTCGAATATCAATCAGGTCTCCGCCTCTTTTTCTCAAGGTTTTGGCTTTTTTCCCTTCTATAATGTTTCGTAAATCTTCTTGTAAATCTTTAATTATTCTTTCCATTTTGACTTATTCTAAACCCCGTTAGAAATTTTCTTTAGATGCTAAAAGTAATATTAGTTTAAAAAAGTTAAAAGATTGTTAATAGCAATTTCAGATGAACTTGAATTTCTAACGGGGTAAACTATATTTTTTTGCCAAAAGGTAAGTTCCCCAAACCAGATAAATTCCGGCTATTATTTGGATGAAGAAAAATACAATCACTAAAATCTGTCCAATAATCCATTGATACAAAATAGGAACTTCAATCAGCTCATGAATTGTTGCCCAGACTATTGCTAACCAAAAAAGTTTCCATTCCTTAGGAATTGGTCTTTGGCCATAAAATCGGCGCAGATATTTAATGACGTAATAGGCAGCCATTCCAAATCCCCCAACGATAGGAATGTGTATCAAAAGAAAATAGAGACTTAATCCTAAGGGACCTATTGATAAAGGATTTATTGCATGAAATTCTAAAATTGGCATATTTTTAAGTTATTTCTTTATACAAAAAATAAGCTCCAAGACCAATTAATGTTCCTCCCAAAGCATGAGGTAAAAGTAAAAGCAAATTTGTTTCAATTAATCCAGCATTTGGCCATTCATAATAACCAAGCATTTCTCCAATTTCGGCAATAGCAGTAATAAAAATTCCCCATAAAATAAATTTCCAGGATTTGGGAATTTGTCTTCCGGCAAAGAATCCTTTTGTATATTGGATAATAAAATAAGCCGAAACCACAAATGATATTGCCGCAAAAGATAAACCCAACAAATTAGGCCATTTCAACCAACCCAATGTTTGCCCAATAAAGGTATCTAAATTGAAATATTTAATTCCAATCAAAGGAGGATTAGGATTAGTCGGGATTACAGCTAGATACGGTAGGATTTTAGAAATTTTTTTGAACATCGAAATAAATCTAAAGATTTATGAGATGTGAAATGAATTGAAAATTCATTGAACATCGAAATAAATTGAAAATTCATTGAACATCGAAATGAATCAAAGATTCATTGAGTATTTATTTTTAGTTTTTTGCGACCTTTATTCTATTTTACCCCGTTAGAAAAAAGATGTAAATACAGCAAATAATCTCAATCCTCAATATCTTTCTAACGGGGTTTACCCCTTAAACTTAAAAGAGCAATAGTTGTCCATTGAACAAACTCTACAATCACTATTGTTAAAAAACCTGCCATTCCTCCTTTTAAAATAAGTAAGATTAAAACCGGGAACTCTATTGCTTCAATCAATCCTATTATAATCCCTCCTTTAGTTAAAAGTCTATAGGTTAAAATCAACCAGGTCTGAACTATATTAATTATAACAAAAATTAAAACTAAAAGAAACAGGGTAGTACTCATATTATAAAAATTTCAAAGCATTTGTTCAATCGAGTTTTAAAATCCTGTTAAAAATTCCTCGAATTCTCTCCTTGCCGGCAAAGTGAAATAAAAAGTAGTTCCTTTATTTTCCTTGGACTCAAACCAGATTCTACCACCATGGGCATCGACTATATTCTTGGCAATAAAAAGTCCCAAACCAGTTCCTTCAGTTTCTGTCTTGATGGCATTGGCTCCTCTAAAAAATCTTGTAAATACTCTTTTTTGCTGGTCTTTGGGAATACCAATTCCTGTATCTTTAACCGAAATTAGTATTTCTTTTTTATCTTTTAAATAATTAAGAGAAATTTTAACCAGTCCACCGGTTTTTGTATAATGAATGGCATTGTCAAGTAAATTCTGGAAAACAAGAGAAATCTTCTCCGGATCAAGCTCTATTTCAGGTATCTTAACTTTTGGTTTTTGAAATCTAAAATCTAATTCCTTTCTCCGAGCCATTTCTTCAGAAGAAGCAACTATTCTTTCAGCTATTTTTACTATGTCTTGGCTCTTAATATTATAAAGAAATCTTCCTTCTTCAATTCTAGTTATATTTAAGAGGTCATTAATCAAGTGAATCATCCTTTCGTTGCTTAAGTATGTTTTCTCAAGAAACTCCCTTTGTTCCTTTGAAATTTCTCCTAACTCTCTGTCTAAAATCATTCTTAACGTCCATTTCACTGCCGAGAGAGGAGTTCTTAATTGATGGGCAGAAATAGAAACAAATTCGGTCTTTAATCGTTCTATGGTTTTTTCCCGAGTTATGTCTCGTAAAATAATCAAGGTTCCAATTTTTTCCTCAACTCTCATTACTGGAATGGCTGATATCTCTAAAATTAAATTTTCTCTTAACTTTAATTCTTTTCTATAAATCCCCTTGGGGCTTTCTCTTAAAATATCAATAAGGGGAGTCAAGGGAGATTTTTTTTCTAATTCATCAATCTTCTTCCCGACTGCCTCTTTAGGGTCCAATTGAAAAAAATCTCTAACGCTTGGATTAACCGAGGAAATTTTGTTTTCCTTGTCAAGGAATAAAAGGCCTTCAGGGAAATTTTCAAAAATTGCCAGAGTTTTATCTCTCTCTTCTTCTGCCCTTCCTCGAGCTCCCTCCACATCTTCTAATATATTCATTAAAGCAGTTCTTGATTCTGCAATTTCTTGAGTCCGCATCTCTAAATCTTTAGTTCTTTCCTTCACTTTTTTTTCTAAATTTTTTCTCAGGTCTTCAAAAGCAGTGATGTCAGAGAGGGCTATGAAATATCCTATAAAATTACCTTTCTCGTCTTTTCTGGCAGAAATCGCCATATTGACCGGTATTTTCTTCTTCTCTTTGGTTAAAAAGGTCATTTTTCGAGTCAGGCTCGGTTTCCCCTCAAAAATCTTCTCTTCAATTAAATCTTTAAAATCCTCTTTATTTAAAAACAAGTCCTCCATTTTTTTTCCTATCATTTCTATTTCCTTATAACCGCTTAACTTTTGGAAAGCTTGATTACTGTTAAGGATTATCCCCAGAGGATTAATAGTGGAAACTGCCAAAGGTAAAAAAGCAGAATATTCCTGAACATACATTTCAAGGTCTCTTAGATCTTCTCTGGTTATTTGAAGTAAGGATTCTATTTGTTCTTTGTCAACCATAATTTAAGAATCAGCATCAATTCTACCAAGTTGTTTTAAACCGGAGAGAATTTTCCTCTAAGGCTTCGACTTGTTCTACTTTTAATTTTTCTGGAGGCACAACAAGAGACATAATTTGAAAAAAATAACCTTCTAAATAGCGATATTGAGCCGGGCAGGTAATAAAATCTCTTATTGTGACAATACCCGAGTTTTCTTTCTTGCTTAATTTAAAATCCAGTGTACCTCTGGTATAATATTTTCTCCAGAATTTATTGGCTGATTTAGCTATTATCTCTTTGGAAATAAAATATCTTATCATCAGTTTGACAATAAAATGGGTCTTAGCCCCCCAGCGCCCCCATTCCCACATCACTTTATCGTCCCAATTAAAGGTTCTCTGGGATACCGATAAAAAAAGAGGGTCTAACTGAACCGGATACCATTGGTAATTTTCTATCTCTTCATATTTTAAAGGATAACCCAATTTTGCCATTTCTCTTTCTACTTTTTCCAACCCTTCTTTGCCTTTTTTTTCTAAAACAAACTTTCGGTCTGTTTTTAAGGATAAACCAACTGTCTGGCCCTCCATTCTTTTTATTTTTTCAAGGTCTTGTTTTGAAACTATCAACATATATTTAAAATTAATTACTTCCAGCTGATTACAAACTCATGATAAGGAGCGCCCTCAGACATACATTTAGTTTCTTTGATAGTTATTTCCTTACTCTCAACTACATACTGAGCAATTCTTAAAAAATAACCCTTATAGAAAATACATAAAAGAGGATGACAGGGATGTTTAAGGCGAAGGACGAGATATTTTTCTTTTTTATTAATCTTACAAGCTGTTAGTTCGCCACTGGTATAATGCTTTCTCCAATATTTAGGACTTTCCTGAAATGTTTTTTCAATAGAAAGAAAGGTTTTCATTAGTATTTTTACAATAAATGAATATTTGGGAGCAGAATTTCCCATGTCAAAAATAACTTCATCTGTCCAATTAAATACATCTTTAGCGACAGCAATAACAAAATCTACTGGGGCTAAGGGTATCCAGGCCAAAGGATCCAATTTTTGAGGATCTATATAAGATCCTAATTCTTTTAATTTTTCCTGAACTTTTTTTACCCCCTCTTCCCCTTCTTTTTCTCGAATATAATTAAAATGAGTTTGAATTGTCGTTGCTCTTACATACCCTTTGGCAAGTTGAAATATTTTTTCCTTTTCCTCCTTCAAGGAGGTTTTTTCAATCATGATTATAAATTTGTAATTACCTTAAATAAATGTTCTTTCGACTTGTCGATGAACTTCGTTCGTCGAGCCGAAGGCGAGACGGGAGAAGAAACTTGTTTCTGCGACCATCTTCACCCACCGAGCCCCGCCACGGCGGGATGAAGGTGAAGAAGAGAACGCAGTTCTCTTCGCCTTCGCAAAAGCTCGGGTTTTTAATCTTTGATTTCCTTTTTTAATCTTTCTATTTCTTTTTTTAATTCAATCATTTTTAATTCCCGGCCAACCGCTAATCTGTTAAATCTTTCTAATTCTTTTATTTTTTCCTGGAGTTCTTTGGTTCTTCCTTTAACTTGTTCCTCAAGACTTTC
>Ga0210057_1004993_pt1 | contig 17261 bp, 11 predicted proteins | sample CryGeyCG2114_010_2_FD_183968 | JGI IMG/M metagenome (GOLD analysis project Ga0210057, IMG submission 183968) | Groundwater microbial communities from aquifer - Crystal Geyser CG10_big_fil_rev_8/21/14_0.10 (SPAdes) (version 2) | ecosystem: Environmental > Aquatic > Deep subsurface > Groundwater ...
CTCAATCACGGTTTTATGATCTGCTTCCCAGTTTTCATTTAGCTCTGGCCTACCTCCTAAAATTATATCTACGCCTCTTCCAGCCATGTTAGTTGCAACTGTCACTGCTCCTGGACTCCCAGCATTCGCAATAATTTGAGCCTCTCTTTCGTGATTTTTAGCGTTTAAGACCTCATGTTTAATCCCCTCGCGACCTAATAGATCAGAAACCACTTCATTCTGCCCAATGGAAACTGTGCCTACCAAGACGGGCTGATTTCTCTCCACGCATTCTTTAATTTGCCTAGCTACAGCTGTTAGCTTGCCTTTCTCAGACTTAAAAATCGCATCCGTCATATCCTTCCTAATCAAATTCTTGTTTGTAGGCACAGGCACAACTTCTAACCCATAGACTTTATGGAATTCCTCGGCTGATGTTAAAGCAGTTCCTGTCATACCAGATAACTTTTTATATTTTCTGAAATAATTCTGGAATGTAATTGTCGCCAAAGTTCTCGATTCTTTCTGAACGCGCACTCCTTCTTTCGCCTCTAGCGCCTGATGGAGGCCTTCACTGTAGCGACGTCCTGGCATAAGTCGGCCCGTAAATTCATCAACAATAAGGATTTCTCCATTTTTTACCACATAGTCTTTATCTAATTTAAACATAAATTGAGCGCGCAATGCCTGCTCTAGATGATGGACAGTTCTTATCCCTCCTTCTTGGTATAAATTTTCTATGCCCAATATTTTTTCCACTTCACTAATTCCCTCTTCGGTCAATGTAATTGCCCGCATTTTTTCATCAATATTAAAATCCTTGTCTGCCTTAAGACTAGGAACAATTCTCGCAAATTGATCATACATTTTTCCTGAATCTTCATCAGGCGCTGAAATAATTAACGGTGTCCTTGCTTCATCAATTAAAATCGAGTCCACTTCATCGATAATCGCATAGCTATGACCTCGTTGCGACATTTGTGAAAATTCCATAACCATATTGTCACGCAAATAATCAAAACCAAATTCATTATTTGTGCCATAAGTTATATCTGCTTCGTAAGCCTCTCTTCTCGTAACTATTTTTAAATTTGCCATTTCCACTGTAACTTCATTTTTATCTGGAGACTCTTGAGGACTAAAAATGTAAGCTGCCTCATGCGCAATTGACGCTACTGATAAACCAAGCAAATGAAAAATGGGGCCCATCCAGTTCGTATCTCTTTTTGCTAAATAATCATTTACAGTCACCACGTGCACCCCTTCTTCACTTAACGCATTTAAATAGATTGCGGGCGTTGAAGATAATGTTTTACCTTCTCCCGTGGCCATTTGAGAAATTTTACCGTCATGTAAAACCATTCCGCCTATCATCTGTACATCAAAATGACGTTGCCCAATAGTTCTTTTGGCTGCTTCACGAACCGTCGCGAAGGCCTCCGGCAAAATACTGTCCAAAGTATCCCCATTTTTAATTCTTTTTTTAAATTCTGTGGTTTTATCCTTTAATTCATCATTAGAAAAACCCTCGAACTTCGGTTCGAGTTTATTAATTTCTAAAACTATCTCTTTATATTTTGCGGTTTGGCGCTCTTCTCCGCCAAATAATTTCTTAAAAATTGACATCTGTTTATATTATTGGATTATACACAATAATCTCACTAAAATCAAACTAAATAAGACCGGAATTTAATATTCCGGTCTTATGATTTTATGACTTAGACTCAATGACTTTATTGTCATCAAAGTTATAACCTTTTAGAAGCCTAGTGACATTTACTAGGTTCCTGCCAGCCAGCCTTAAGGTATTATCAACCCATCCAAATTTTTTAACACCTATTAATCGTAAACCAAATCGGACAAAACGATTACTCAACAAAGACGGCTGAAAAATCTTTCCATATGGCAAAATCATCACTCCCATATGATTTAAAGCCCATGAAATCTGCGCCAAAGCCATACTCGCTCCTTCGCCATCTTGCGATGCCAAAAGAACGGCTAGCTTCCCTTCCAGCGTCAGTTTTCTATACCTATCTATAACTTTTCGCTCATTATTTTCTAGACAAGTCATTTTTTCCAGCATGACTTGTAAATATGAACAACCACTGCCCCAATACACTGGAGTTGCGATTACTAAGGCATCTGCATTAATCATCTCATCCAATAGCATATCAATGTCGTCTTGATCTGACTGAATGCAAGGGTAAACACATTTATCACCATCGATGGTTTGGCTGTAACATCCTTCGCAATGCATTATGTTCAACTCGCAAAGTCTTAATATCTTAGTTTCACCACCAAACTTTCGTGCATAAAATAGCACTTTTTGCAACATTTTCTCGCTTCTACTTTTTTCTCCTCGTGGGCTAGAACTTATACCCAAGATACTAACTATAGTCTTATCCATTTTAAGGCTCCCTTTTTTAAAGTAACTACAGAAATTTAATTCCTTTTAAATAAATTATATAATGACATACTCTGTATGTCAATGTTAAGTGTCGCCACGTCTGCACCACTTAATAAAAACGCCTTTAATAAACGAGGGCGTTTCACAGGATGATTATAATTACTTAAATACAATAACTAATAGCTTTATAAATTAATTTTGCTATTAAAAAATCAGACGCAATTGAATTTTTTACAGGAGAAAGTTCTACGAAATCCATACCAACAACATTTGTAGAGTCGCCCACGATACGTAGAATCTTTAAAACCTCATACCAGCTAAACCCTCCTGGCTCTGGCGTACCAGTTGATGGCATAATTGAAGTGTCTAGACAGTCAACATCAAAACTAATACAGACATATTCCCCAAGCGATTTAATAAATTCTTTATTGGCTATATCAAATCCATCTTTGGCCCAGTAAGTTTTTATTCTTTTCTGATTCTTTTCCCAAAAATCGTATTCTGCGCCATCCTCAACTTCATTACTAATATTCCTTATGCCAACCTGAACTAATCGAACATTTTTTAAATCTAAACATCTGCGCATGACACAGGCGTGAGAAAACTTATTGCCTAAATACGAATCTCTTAAATCAGCATGCGCGTCGAAATGTAAAATCGTTATATCTTGGTATTTCTTAGCCATTGCTTGGATTACTCCAGCTGTTAAAGTGTGCTCTCCCCCCAAGATTATTGGGATCTTATTTATGCTCAAAATTTCACTAGTAATTTCCCTGACTTGTTCTATGGCTCCTTCTCCATCGCTTGCAATTTTCTCAGCCTTTAATGTTGCTACGCCAATTTTTTTGTATGGCTCGCATTTTAATTCTTCATCAAATAGCTCTACTTCGTGACTCGCTCTAATAATAGCTTCGGGCCCTTTAGCTGTACCATGTCCATAACTAACACTGTGCTCCATGCCAAAAGGCACAATCACAACGCGCGATGATTTTAAATTGGCATGAGAATCATCTAGATTCAAAAAATTATTTTTAGAAATCTGCAATTTCATTATATTATTTCCCTTTCTCGATGATGGTCTATTAAGCCAATACCGGCAACATTTTTTTTCATCTCTTCTTTAACTTGCTTTTCAGATCGTAACTGCTTGTAAAAAAAGTAAAGGCATGAATGCCCCGGCTAAAATTAACATGGCCACTACTAGAAACAATACTTCAAATCCGAAAATATTGGCGACAAAAGCTCCAGCCGAAACTGTCAGTGCCCCAGAAATACCAATTACAACTTCATACACCCCCCAAGCAAAACCCTCTCTAAATTTACCAATATGCCTAGTAAACAATACATACCAAGCAGGGTAATGCATTGCTGCCCCCACTCCTAGCACTGCTTGTAATAAATAAATGTTCCAGACTGTTTTAGCAAATGTATAAAGAATCATAGTTAAAGCCATCACGACAAGTCCACTGACTAAAAAAAACAAATCGTCATACTCCCCCTTTTTCTTATCAATTAAATTTGATACTGGTAATAAAAAAATTGTTCTCACAATTAAATAGATAGCAGCTGCTATCCCTGCCACCTCTATCGTCCCGCCATCAATTTGGCTAATTAAAAAAATTGCAAAAATTGGCGTTAATATGCCTATAGCAGATAAAAAAAATGCGTCCGAAATAATTAGTGCTTTAATAATTTTATTAAGCCTTGCCATGATTTTTTATTATTTTTTTCCATTTCGAAAATCTTTTCCCTTGTTATAATATGCAGCTATAGTTTTTTTCTTGAGCACTTTGTCCAACAATGATATCGCTTCATCTCGATAATCTAATAACCTCCTTGATTCACGCTCAACCCCCTCTTGAAGTAATGCATGCACAATAAATGGGAAAGTTGACGTAACATCAGCAAAAACATATTGAGAATTTTTAACGCACTCCTCCGAAGTTTTACCCCAAGTATGAGCCTCTGAAGCAGTACAAGAAGAAAGTCCACCATTTTGCACATTACTGTCGCAAATTTGTACGTCCATATCATATCCGCCGATATCAATATCACAAACCTGGGCTAAATATGGCTCTGGTTGCAACGAATAATTTTTTGGAACTCCGCCTCCTAAAATAATTACCGACAACTTTTTAGTCCATTTATTTTTTGCATAATAATGGTAAGACCCAAATTCATGAATATCTTCTTCAAGATCAATATTAAATTTATAACGATGTCCCAATTTTCTTTTTAAAAAAGCTAAATTCAAAAAAATTGAGCCATCTTGAGGCGCACCACAAAAAATAGGAACTTTATTACGATACGCGTTAACCAATATACTTCTGTTCAAATCTGCTCTTTTAAACCTTCTTCGCCCATATCGCGCTAAATGCTTGCCCAAATAATAATGAAATTCGGTTGTTGTCATAGACCGAGAGAAATCCGGCCTGCGAACTAGATCCACAATTAAATTATCTGTTTTCCACAAATCATCTTCAGGAAAACCAATATCGTAAATTCTTGTCCAACCGGCTTGCCTCAATTTAACATCATTATGACCAGACCCTATTTCAAACCAATCACCGCTTTCCAATCTTTGTACGTCATGATAAATATTTGCGCCAGTTGTAGTAATTATGTCAACAAATCCCGCTTTTATAAATGGAATTATACATGAAGCTCCAAAATCAGCCGGAGTCATTGCGCCAGAAATAGCCAAAACAATCGTATGATCCTTTTCAATCATACGTTTTATTATTTCGTATCCATCGCGTAATTCTCTGCCAACATAAGCACCAAAAGCTTTATCAAAAAGTTCAGCAGTAGTTTCACTACCCGTAATCGGATCAGTTTCTACTCTCTTGCCAACAAATTTTTTGCTTAAATGCTTCATGGATATTTTATTACCAACCAAATAATCGTCCTACTTCATCAGCTGTTTCTCTCCGCCTGGCAACAGTTATGACGCCGTTCTGCGCAATCACCTTAGCCGGAGATGATAACAAACAATGATGTGACGCTAACGGATCTTGATAGGCACCAGTATCTAAAATTACCAAATACTGCCAACCTCCATTATCTATATCTTCCAACCGTGGCAATAATGTATATGTTCCACCAGCTGTATAGCGGTCATCGGAATCGCAACTTGAACCAGCCAACCAAACACGATTTAATTTTTTTGCTTTTATATTATTTACTGGCGTAATATGCCACTTCTGATGAATCGCCCAAGTATCTATCATATCGTTAATAAAGCTCCCATCAATAACGTACCATTTTTTGGCCGCTCCATTAAGTATCGGCTTTTCACAGAGAACCTTAAAAATAGTAACTTGGGCAGGGGCCACCATGTATCTGCCCCACTCACAAATTATATTCGGCGGGTTGATTCCTGCCTGCTCACTTTCTCTCTTAAGAGTAATGATTATTTTTTTGATGATATTACTAACATTATAACTTTTCTTTTTTTCATAAGGGACAGCCAACCCTCCGCCAATATCTAATGTATCAAGGGAGGGGTTGTCTTTCTTTAATTCTATATATACCTCCATGGCCTTTTTCGCCGCTCGCACAAAATCGTCCTGCTCTATAACTTGAGACCCGATATGATAATGTAAAATTTTTAAATTTCTAATTCTACCGAGATCTATAATTTCTTCAGATATTAACCCATATCTATCGAATTTCTTATCCCAGTGAGATTTTATCTTTATATCCAGGCAAAGACGTATACCCACATCTCCTCTATATTTTTTGAGTGATTCGTATTCATTTAAATCTTCGATCATCGGTATAATAGATAATCCCTTGTCTCGCAATTCAGTAATTAAACCTAGATACTTATCTGTCTTTGGGCCATTACAAATCACCCTAATTCTTGGGCTAAACTGACCTTGCTCCCAAAGCTTCCGTACCAACCATAATTCATTATATGAACTAGTTTCTAAGTTTGCCCCTTCACTGATCAATGATAAAACAAATTCTTTATTTTGATTAACCTTCATCGGATAATGATAGTAGAACCTACCTTTATAATTTTGATCTTTTAAATGATAATTGAATGTTTGCATCAAATCATTTAATCTCTTTTCAATAATAAACGGAAAAACAACTTCCAACGGGCTGTTGAAACGATTTACTAGATCATGAAAATTATATTGATAGTTCCCTTCCTTGACCACCAATCCCCCATCTTTTGACACATCGAAAAATTGAGTATTAAATTCTTCTCTACCGAGCTTCCAGAACTTTTTGAAATTTTTCATCTGATAAATTTTCCTTCATTTCTATTATCAATCAAAACTAAAAAAAAGCAAGTAATTTTCTATATTTTTACAAAAAAACTATTTCTTCATTAATAATTATACCAAATTTTTCTTTAACTGATGAACGTATAACCTCAATTAATTTTTTAACATCACTAGCTTTTCCGCCACCCAAGTTAACTAAATAATTAGCGTGTATATCAGACACTTTTATTTGACCAATCTGTTTCCCCTTAAGGCCACATTCGTCAATTAAATAAGCGGTGGCTAAAAATCCACTTTTTATTTTATTTGCCGGAATTAATTTTTGGAATTCCTCAGGATAATTTTTCAGTTCAATATTTTTAAAAACACTTCCAGCAGAAGGCTCATGAGGATGCCTACCTTGTCGACTGCTCATTACTGATTTTACTGCTTCATCTATTTTAGATTGCTCTTCTTTTTTTAATCGTAATTTTACTGAAATAACTATATCTTGATTATCAACCGATTTAAATTTTGAAGATCGATAACTAAACTGACATTCTTCACTCGATAGCTCAATACTTTCCCCTGAACGCAATATATCAATACTTTCAACAAGCATGCCGATATTTTCCCCGTAAGCTCCTGCATTTCCACAAACTGCTCCTCCAACAGTCCCAGGTATACCAAACGCCCACTCCAAACCAATCAACCCATCACACTTTGCGCTCACAAAAACTTTTGACAAAAGAGCACCAGCACCAATTTTTAATAATTTCGTATCACCTTCATCAATGATTTCTAATGAATCATTTTGTACTTTAATTACTAAACCGTCCAAACCATCGTCGTTTACCAATAAGTTACTGCCTCCGCCCAAAATGAAATACTGCATATTTTTTTCTGTGCTCCATGCTACGGCATGTTTTATGTCTTCAATTGTTTTGGCACGCAAAAAAAACTTTGCTGGGCCACCAATTCGCCAAGTAGTGAAATTAGCTAATACAATATTTTGCTCAAAATTATTTTCTGACATTGCCACCTGTTTTATATAAATTAATTTCTGACTGATTGACTATATATACCATATCCCATGCCCTACCGGAACTAATAAAATCAACTGAAGTCATATCAACCCAATGTTTTGTACCATCACCATTTATTTCGTAAACCTTTTTATCACCACCTGCTCTTATCAAAGAAGCCTCTTGATAGAAGCCCAACTCTGCAGGCTCTACATCTATTATTGAGCTCCATGTTAAATGCCCATACAAGTTAAATATTTCTGGATTTTGAATCCATCTTTTGTATTTGCCATTTTTAATAATATAAACTTTAATATCACCTTTAGCTCTTAGAACAGAGCCATCTGGATAATTTGGAAAAACCACTGTTGGACTTGGCTCATAATCTTGTGTTAATTCATTCACCAAAGTCGCGCTATAAGAAAACTTGTACGACAATTCATTATTCCCAAAATCTGATTGCTTATTTATCGCTATTGGTAAAATATTAATTTTTAAATTCTTAGAACCCCATTTTGTTATATAAATTATTCCTTTCCCATTATTTATTTCTAAATTTTTAACGACTACCGAACCTTTTGATTCTTCAAGAATATAAGGCACACTGAACTGACCATCGCTCGGCAATGTTATTTCCACTTTTAAAATATTCGGCGCAACACCTACTGTGGTTAAGCGGGAAAATAGCATCAACGCCTTACTTGACCAATCCTTTAATGAATTTTGACCCGACACAGAAATATTTGTACCAGCTGTAATTTCATAACTTATAGATGGCTTAGCAATCACACCTTGAGTTTTCAGTGGTCCTGCTGTATAACAATATCTTGAAGAATTAATCGTACAATTATTAATATAATTTGCAACGGACCAATTAACGAAAATGTCGGAAAATTTTTCTACAGACCCCAGAGACTTCAATGCCTTATTTATACTTGCTATTCCAGTACTGTTTTCGCTTATCATCGCCCTAAGTATTTTTATACCAAAATGCTCCACTAAATACTGCATAAACAAATTAATTGAACTATAATCGATAGTCGCATTTTTCCACTCTGTCAATGAGTCTGAAGGGTCAAGCATAAAGTTAGAAATTCTCCTTTCGAGATCGGATCCTGAATACTCAGCATCATAACCCAATAGAGTAGGTGCATATTCTGAACGAGACTCATTCAACCAAATATCTTCATCGTATCCACGTACTATTTTTTTTTGATAAAAAGTAATCATATGCTGAAATTCGTGAGCCAAATAAGACTTCGCATTTGCAGTTTGTATATAGGAGCTGTTCAAATAAATTATCTCCCTCTCATTAGATAAAGTATTCTGCTGTTTAAAATATTCGTCTCCAGAATTAAAATAGCCACCAGCATTATTAACAATTTGCGTCACTAGGATTGTCAAACGAACATCGTTGTCTATCCCTGGGCTCCATTCCGATCCATATGCACCTATCATTTTAGGTCTTATATTTATGTCAAACTCTTGTGCTAGTTGGTCTATCGAATTGTTAATACTAATCTGTGATCCCTCGCTCAATGAATAATACCAGCCATCCTCAACATAAACATATGTATAATTACTTATTCTATTTAAGGTAGCGTTAATTTGAGATACTGCGCCTTTTTGGTACACAGGGTCAACACTAAAAATTTTTTTATCGCCTATTGATGCAGCACAAACAATTGATGGTGACAGCACCCAAAAAAATAGAATAATTATTATGTGTTGAAACTTTGTTTTGTTTATCATCAAATTTGTCATCTAATTTTATACAATTAAGTAAAATAATGCAACCAAAAACCCCCACACGAGGGCTTTTATTTCGTATACTATTTTTGCAATTCGTCTAAATCCTTTTTTGCGGCAACATTCTCAGGATGTGCGCTAACTAATTTTTCATAATATTCTATCGCTTTTGTATTATCACCGTTATCCTTAAAATAAACAGCTAAATATGCTAATAAATCATTATGGTCTTCGTTATTTGCTAGACCCCTTAAAATTGTATCCTCCATTTTTGCTTGATCATTCAGCTGATAACGATATAAGTCTGCTAATGCTATAGAATATCTAACAGTATAAGGATCTAGATTTATTAGCTTTCCATAAACTTTCTCAACATCATTAAATTTCTTTTCATTTATATAAACACTGGCTAGATTCCAAAGCACCAAATTATCGCTTGGCCTTAGCTCTAGCGCCTTAAGATAATATTTTTCAGCACCAGTGAGATCCCCAACAATGTTTCTCTGCGCTCCAATTATTGCATATGCTGTAAAATCGTTATCTTCGTTTCCATCTCGCAGATCATTTTCTGCCTTATCAATCGTTTCTCTAACCTGTTGGCCTTGAAGATGATTATTAAGAAGCACCTCAAAAGCCTCCTGCTCTTTTGTTGCTTGATAGTTATTATAAAACGAGATACCGCCAATAATTCCTAAAACAAGAACTAAAGATAACACTATATAATTTCTATTATTCATATAATTTTATTTAAACTTTTTTAACAATTCATCAACTTGCGCCGATGAATCAGCATTAATATTCAAAATATTTTTTGCTGCGTCAATTGCTTTGTTCTTCTCTCCATCCGCATAAAAACTTTCCGCAAGTCCAATATACCAATCTAATGTAAGTGGATCAACCTTAATCAATGATTGATAAACACTAATTAACCTATCGTATTTTTTTGCCTGTATATATACGTCCCTCATAAACATTAAATATATCTTGCTACTTTCGTAATTGAATCTATTAATGATTGCTTCGTCAATTGCTACAGCAGACTCATCCCATTCCCCCATGTTTGCAAGCACTAGCGATTTATTCCAATACCCATCCGCAAATTTAGAATTTAGATCAATGACATGATTTAAAATATCTATTGCTTCTTGATTCTTGCCTTGCATCAATTTTAAATTTGATTGTTCAAAATAAACTTGCTGCCTTCTAGGACTTAAAGCAATCGCTTTGTCTACCGCCTCATTTGCCATCATATATAATTCATCTTTCTTATCACTTTGGAAAATAGCCAATTTTGTATATAGCCTACTTAAATCTAGATAGTACCTCACATCAAGCGGATACTGCTCGTTACTTTTCTTTGTTTCACTGATAGCAAAATTTATTCCACCTATAATCTCATCCACTTGGGCTTGAGTCACATTAGATGAATAAGCCAAGTTGTCCGCCATCTTAGAAACATAATTTACTAACCTCGATATTGATTCCGCGTCACCAAACAAATTATTAGAAAGTGACTTTTGACTTATACCCATAACCGTAGCAAATGAAACTTTACTCTGATCCCTGGCAGACTCAAATCCCACCTGCATTGCTTGCCCAGTCCAATAAGCAGAATCAATGATTTTTGCATGAACTCTTACACACATAAACAAAACAATTATTCCAAAAAAGATAGTCCACCCTATTAGGCCGCCACCATCGTTTCCAAGACTATTCTTTCTTAATTTTTTAGTTTCTTTATTGTCATACCCATCTTTCTCTTCTCCATGCACGAAAAAAAGAATTACGGCAATTATTGTAAAGAACATCATATAACTAGACATCATTTCAAACACAAAAAAATTTTGCAAAAAATACGCAATTAAGAAAACAAAAAGCAAACTATACAAATGATAATCCTTATCCCGTCTCTTCATAGCGCCAAAAAGCAAATAAAGAGGCAACAAGAGTGTACCAATAATATATGCCAATAATCCTAGTATGCCACTGTCCGTGGCCCACTGGAATACTATATTATGCGCACGATCAAACCATACCTCAGAATTTGTGCCCTCTACTGTCAATGGATTGAAATATTTATTATAGACAACATTATAATTTTCCGGCCCCCAACCCAACCATGGTTTTTCTTTAAAACCTTCGAAACCAATGTTCCATGCATACAATCTAGCCTGAATTTCAGATAAACCATTATATATACTGCTTATCCTATTTAAAACGCCTACATTCTTTACTACATTGCTATTCCTAAATAAATAAAGCGACCCGGCGAAGACAGCAATCGCTACTAGAATATATATAAAATACTTTCTGCTATTTGACCCCCTTTGGAAATACACATAAAGCATGCTGTATAAAAAAGTAGCGCCAAACATCGATACTATAACTCCACGGCTGCCTGTATAAAAAATTGCTATAGTATTTAAAAAGAGAGAGATGCCATAAATATACTTCCAATCCATAGATTCAGACTTATCAAACAGAAGAATCATAGAAAAGACATACGAAAACATTAAAAACGCCGCTAAAAATATTGGATTACCTATAGTACCGCCAACTCTAGCCACCCCAGTCTCCACCAACCCCGGAACTCCAAGTTTTTGGCCGATACCATAAAGACTCATAATCAAGCCGACTATCACGGCCCCTCTCATTAGAAAATATGCATCCTTACGGCTTCGAATAACCCCTGATAACATTATAAAAAATAAATAGTAATGAGTGAACACAAATAAGCCATTCATTCTTTCATATGTACTCCAAATACTTCTATAAACATTTACACCAGTTAAAGAAGTAAGTACAACTACAAAAAATAAAACCGTTATCGCCGAAAACCCAATATTAATCTTAGGCCTATACTGTGGGAAAGAGATTATTAGAGGCAAATAAAATACCAGCAAAAGCTCAACCAATATTACGAATGCCATTGTTTTAGGGACCACGAAAGGGAATATCAGGCTTTTCCCAATATACAATGGAATAAATAAAGCCCCCAAGAGACCAAACTTCACTATATTATAAAATATTTTTTCTCTATTCATGTTTATTACCAATTAAAGGATTAATTAATTATATCGCACAGTTTGATTTTTGCAAGCATAAATAGTAAGATTATTTAAACAAACCAATGAATAATAGATCAACCAGACTTAGACAATTTACGTTAGGACTAGGTGATATTACGTTACTTTATGTGTCACTTTTAGCGACACTGTTTTTGAGATATGGAGAGATCAGCTCCCACCTCATTAACAGTCATTTTTTACCATTCACGATATTATTTGTAGTCTGGCTCATTATATATTATAGCCAGGGATTTTATGATTTAAGCCTTGCTAAAAACAACATTGATTTTTGGTCCTCACTTTTAAAAGCCACTATAATAAACATAGCAATTGGTGTAGCTTTTTTCTATTTTATCCCAATATTCCAGATAACCCCAAAAACCAATTTTATTATTAATATTACACTTTTTTCAGCGCTGTTTATATTGTGGAGGCAACTCTTTAATTTATTACTAAGAAAAGAAGCATTCAGAACCAACACTCTATTTATCGGTAATAGTATCGAGGCACAAGAAATCATTGCTAAAATTCAATCAAATCCACAGCTCGGCTATAATGCCAAATTACAAATATCCACCAAACAAATAAACAATGCTATCGAATTAGCTGCTATTATTAATGAACATCAAATTAAAGTAATTGTTGTTGCAGATGACCCCCATGCTAATCAAAAACTAGCAAAGATATTGTTCCAATGCTTACCATTCCAAATTAATATATATGACTTACCAGTTTTTTATGAAAAGATTACGGGTAAAATACCAATCAATGCGATAAACCAAATGTGGTTTTTAGAAAATTTGGTTGAAAGTGAATATGGTTCATATGAAACAATTAAAAGATTTTTAGATATTATTCTTGCTACTAGTTTTAGCATTATTCTATTAATTTTATCACCAATCATTACAGTCTTAGTTAAGCTTTCAAGCAAAGGGCCAATCTTTTACAGTCAAACACGTATAGGCAAAAATGAAAAACCTTTTAAACTAACTAAGTATCGCTCAATGATTCACAACGCAGAAACAAATAAACCTCAGTGGACAACTCAAGGTGATAGCCGAGTGACTACTATTGGTAAATTTTTGAGAAGAACCTTTTTGGATGAACTGCCACAACTTTTTAGCATTATCAAAGGAGAAATGTCATTTGTTGGCCCAAGACCAGAAAGACCAGAATTTGTTGAACAACTAGAAAAAACTATCCCCTTTTATCAAATGAGGCATATTGTAAAACCAGGCCTTACTGGTTGGGCACAAATCAGCTACCGCTACGGCTCATCAGTAGAAGATTCTACAGAAAAATTAAAATACGACCTTTATTATATAAAAAATCGATCGATCGCTCTTGATATTGGAATAGTCTTAAAGACAATTAAGTTAATCTTTAAAGAACGATAAAAAAAAATGAGCATTTTTTCGCATCTCAGACAAAAAGTAGCTTTGACTTTACATAAATCCGAACGATATGTTAAAACTGATATGGTCTACCTCGTCAAAGAAGGCGGGTGGCTAATGATTGGCCAGTTTATTTCTTTAGCACTGCTTTTTTTGTTATCGGTTGTCCTTGCTAATCTTCTTTCTCAAGAAACATACGGTAATTACAAATATGTTTTGTCCCTTGCTGGTCTATTGAGTGCCCTATGCTTATCGGGAATGAATACAGCAGTTTCCAGAGCAGTCGCACAACAAAAAAATAACTCACTACAATCCGCTTTTAAAACACAATTAAAATGGGGGGTGTTTCAATTTTTAATTGTTCTGCCAATTGCTTATTATTATTTTATTAACAGTAATCACGCGCTCGCCTTATCGATGCTAATTATTGGCAGTTTTGTACCGCTAATGAATAGCGCCAATACTTATACTGGAGTTTTGACCGGGAAGAAAGAGTTCAAAACATTTACTATCTATAACACTTCAGTAAGTATTATTACGACATTATCACTACTCGTAACAATATTATTAACTAGCAATTTTATCTGGCTACTTTTTATTTATTTTTTAAGCGCTACTATAGCTAATTTAATATTTTACCAGCGAACAATAAAAATATTTAATATTAAGAACGAAGAGGATGATGAGACGCTTTCTTTTGGCAAACACCTAAGCTTAATAAATCTACTCCCAACAATAGCTTACTACATTGATGGGGCTCTCATTTTCCATTACCTAGGAGCAATAGATTTAGCAGTATATAATTTTGCTATTGCAATGCCAGAACAGATTAAGGGCTTCTTAAAAAACATCATGTCCTTAACATTCCCGAAGTTTTCTCAACAATCAATCATAGATATAAAAGCCTCTATCTGGAAAAAAAATCTTTACTTTACGCTAGGCATATTGATTATTATTATTCTATACATAGTTGCAGCGCCAACTATGTATAGAATATTTTTCCCTAAATACTTGCAATCAGTTTATTATTCACAAATTTTTGTTATTTCCCTACTGGCAATGTCAAGCATGGTATCTAAAACAGCGCTTATGTCTCAAACCGCAAAAAAATCATTGTATAAACTAAGCGTCATTGCCGCGATAAGCCAAATTGCCGTAACCTTCTTACTAATCTTATATTATGGAATACTTGGAGCAATCATATCTAAAATATTGATGCGTTTTTTTGACATGACTTTATCTGCATGGTTTATAAAAAAGTTATAATTTTTGTTAATGGGAAACGATAAAAGGATGCACCGCCTTGCTAATTAAATCCTAGCTGACAGAAATTATGGAAATAAATATGATATACGCCAAATATTAGGATGGTAGTTAAAAGAATTTATTCCTTAAAATAGAAAAAGCGTAGCGCAAAAATTTTGGATTAACAAAAAATAACTGTCCATATCGTTCTCGCCATATATAATTTCTTAAAATTTTTCTTGCACGCTCTGGCCTTAGCACAGTATTCACCTTGCCTGCTAAATCTAAGGCCCCTCCCCACGAATTGCTGCCCACCATTTTTGCTAATTTTGTTCCGGGATATGGGATAGGGGTGTTTATACGTGGAACATTCAAATCATTATTCACTATAAATTTTGCGGACTCTTTCAAAGTTTTACGATTTTCGCCCGGCAAATTCGCAAGGCAAAATGCACGCAAGTTTATATCCAATTCTCTGCACAAATTTGCAACTTCAGTAACTCTTGATAGTGTAACGCCTTTCTGGCTCAACCCAACGACTTTATTTGACCCAGACTCAAATCCAAAATTAATCAACTTACAACCAGCTCGCTTCATAAGCGTTAAAATTTCTCTATCCAAGCTTGATGCTCTCGCACTACAACCCCAAGTAATATTTATATCAGTAGATTCTATCAGAATTAAGCATAATTCTTTTACTCTAGCCCTATCAATAACAAACTCCCAATCTTGAAAATATATTGATTTAATACCAAACTCAGATACTAAATATTTAATTTCTTCATAGACTTTTTTAGCTGATACTGCTCGATATCTACTTGGCATCATCTTTTTTAAACAGAAAACGCACTGCCCTGGACATCCACGTGATGACAGCATAATTGTGAATGGCCATTCTAAATCACCAGTTGAATAACGATACAAATGCATAGGTAAGGATCCATAATCAGGGAATGGATAGTCTGTTAAGTCGTTCACAAATGTTCTATCGGAATTATGAAAAGTTTTATCATGATAGCGATAAGACAACCCTTCAATATTACCAAAGTCATTTTTTCCGCTTAAAATAGTTTTAACTAATTCCGTACACGTTAACTCTGGCTCACTACGAACTATAAAATTTACTTTACAATTTTTGAAAACCCAATCTGGGGTCATCGAGCCAGTTGGGCCAATGATAATTATATTACTTACATCAAGATTATTAACCAAATAAAAAATATTTGTCATATCTAAATCTGGATTCTGCCATCTATCGACCTCATTCGTAGATATAATTAAAACCAGCGGTTTAACATCATTAACAAAATTAATTGTTTTTTTGTTGTCCCATCTAAGGATAGCCGTATCAATTAGCTTAGTTTCCGTATTTTTTTTTAAAAATGAGCTCACATAAGCGAGACCTAATGGTTGACGCAACCTATGTCTCCCAATATGAGAAAATGTTGAATTGCCCTTCGTCTCATTTAATAAATTAAGCAACAATACCTCAGGATATTTTTTTTTCGTCTCAAGCAGATATTTGCCAAAATAGTCTCCGTGGAAACACTCTCTATCTGTTCCCCTTATACTAATAGGCTTTTTACTTTTATTTGATTCGATTATTGCCTCAACAATCTCTAAACTTTTAAGACCCTCTTCAAAATTAATTGGTGGCATTCGTTTTAATTTAATAGACTCCATGACATCCTTCAGGTCTTCCATGTGAGTCCCTTGTTTATATTTTAGTCTAATGCTTATACTAAAAAATAAACGATTTTTAACTCTTTTAAGAAAACTTGACACTTTTCTCAGAAACCCACCCTTCTTCTCCATGGAAAATACTGACAACGATTCTCCATCTATTATTATAGAACCTTTAGTGCCATGAATTTCGAAGGCATTGGGTAAATTTACTGCGGCGGAAGTTGTAGCCTGTATAGTAGCTAAACTATTGTTTTTGAAACGGATGAAACCTCCAACTGTATCCTCAACTTCCATATTATGCGTAACTGTATTCGCCTCACCATATACTGACGATGCATCCCCAAGCAAATAGACCAGTACATCAATAGCGTGAATCGCTTGATTCATCAAAACACCACCTCCCGCTATGTCTTTTCTTGCACGCCAAGATCCATTTTCCTCAAAATATTTATCGTCCCTGCCACAGACCATTCTCGCAGATGCTGAAAAAA
>Ga0210057_1004994_pt1 | contig 17257 bp, 13 predicted proteins | sample CryGeyCG2114_010_2_FD_183968 | JGI IMG/M metagenome (GOLD analysis project Ga0210057, IMG submission 183968) | Groundwater microbial communities from aquifer - Crystal Geyser CG10_big_fil_rev_8/21/14_0.10 (SPAdes) (version 2) | ecosystem: Environmental > Aquatic > Deep subsurface > Groundwater ...
TCTTTAATAGTTTTATTATTATTATTATTATTATTATTATTAGCAGCATTGTCTAATAACTTTTTATAAAATATCTTGATTTTTAGTTATCTTGATTCTCCACGAGAAATAAGGGTGTGAGGTTTTTAATATAATTGTTTACTTATGCTTTAAGTTTTATAGAAAAATATAGTCATTATTTTAAATAAATTTCATAAGAAATAGTGGTAGGAAAAATACTATGTTTTAGTTTATACAAAGGTTTATAAAAATTCAATGAGGTTAGGTTTTAGTTAAGTTTTAAAAAGAGGTAAGATGGAAAAACAAGATTATACTGTAGATCAAATTTTTGACTCTTTTATGAAAAATAATCTATTTAAAGATAAATTCGTCCTCCAGATAAGTCATACTCCTGAAACAATACCCCATAGGAATGAGCAAATTATTCAGATTGCTTCTATATTAGCACCTGCTTTAAGGGGAGAGAGAACAAGTAATCTATTTGTTTATGGAAAAACAGGTACAGGCAAAACTCTAAGTGTTCAAAGTGTTCAAAATGAGTTAATTAAAAGAAGTAGTTCTACAAATGTTAATTTAATTATAAAATACATTAATTGTAAATTAAAAAAGGTGTCAGATACAGAATATAGAATACTTGCTGAATTAATAAAAAAACTAGGTGGAAGTGTTCCTGCTACCGGTTTACCAACAGATCAGGTTTATAATAAGTTTATAGAATTAATAGATAATGAGAAGAAGTTAATTATTATTATTTTTGATGAGATTGACCATGCTGTAGATAAAATATCTGATAACTTTTTATATAATTTGACAAGACTTAATTCTGAATTAAAGAATTCTCAAATTAGCATTGTGGGAATAAGCAATAATTTAACATTTCTTGATGGATTAGATCCTAGAGTTAGAAGTTCTCTTAGTGAAGAGGAATTGGTTTTTCCACCATATAACGCTTTGCAACTAAAAGATATACTAACTGAGAGATCAAAAAGAGCCTTTAAAGAAGGTGTTTTAGATGAGGGAGTTATTGCAAAATGTGCTGCTTTTGCTGCCAGAGAACACGGAGATGCTAGAAGAGCTTTGGATTTGTTAAGAATTGCTGGAGAGCTTGCAGAAAGAAATAATCAAAAAAGAATCACTCTTAAAGATATAGATTTAGCTAATGAAAAAATCGAAAAAGATAAAATTTTAGATATTGTGAAAACAGAACCTAAGCAATTTCAGCTTGTTTTAATTGCAATTATGTCTTTGGAAGAAAGAGTTAAGTTAGAAGATATATTTACAGGAGATGTTTATAATCAATACCAATTATTTTGTGAAAGGACTAAGTCTGATGTTTTAACTCAAAGAAGAGTGTCTGATATACTTAATGAGTTTGATACAATGGGGATAATTAATTCCAGTGTGATATCTAAGGGAAGACAAGGCAGAACTAGAAAGATTAAATTATCTATACAAAAACAACTTCTGCCAAAAGTTAAAGAAATACTAAATGACTCACTGAACTTATAGTTAAAATGCAACAGGAAGTTTTGAATTTTTGTATGTATAAAGGGATTCTCCTAGACAAGGAAATATTGGATGTTTTGGACAATCTAAAAGATATTGAAGTAGCAAAACATTTTATAGAAAAAATAGATTTTCAGTATAAACAGAAAATAATTACAAAATCTTTTTTTATAAAAAACTCAGATAAGGTTTGTGATATTTTATTAAGTTATAAGGGAGATAGTAGAAAATTAATAAAAGAGTTTTTTTTGTCTCTTGGTTTAGACTTATCAGATATTGAAAAAAGCAAAGATTGTGCAACAAAAATAAAAGATAGCAATGAACAATTCGTTTCAGCTAAAGTTTTTCAAAACCAACCCAAAAAACTAGAGGTGAAGGATTTTGTAAATAATTTTAGAAATAGATACTCTTTTTTAAAAGGAATTTTACAGCAAAGGCATGAATTAGATAATTTAATATCTATTAACAGAATAAGTGAAGGGTCATTTTCTATTATTGCAATGGTATCTGACAAAAAAACAACTAAAAATGGCAATATTATTTTAGAATTAGAAGATCTCACTGGAAAAATAAATGCTTTAGTAACTAAAAACCGTCCTGAAGCTTTTGAAAAATCTAAAGAAATTTTGTTAGATGAGGTTATTGGACTAAAATGTAATGGCAACAAAGAAATTATTTTTGTTAGTAGTATATTTTTTCCAGATGCATTTATTCAGACAAAAAAATTTTCTAAAACTGAAGAAATAGTTGCATTTATTTCTGATATTCATGTTGGAAGCGATAAATTTTTAAAAGAAAACTTTGAAAAGTTCATTAGATGGTTAAATGGAGAGGTTGGAAACAAAGAACAAAAAGAAGAGGCTCTTAAAATTAAATATTTGTTTATTACTGGAGATACTGTTGATGGTGTAGGGGTTTATCCTGGTCAGGAGACTCAACTATTATTAAAAGATGTTAAAGAACAGTATAGGGAGTTAGCATCTTTGTTATCTAAAATAAGAAGTGATGTAAATATTATTATGTGTGCAGGCCAGCACGATGCCGTTAGAGTTGCAGAACCTCAGCCAATTATTACAGAGAGTTATGCACAGCCTCTTTATTTTTTAAAAAATCTGAAGCTAGTAACAAATCCCTCTATTGTGGAAATAGGGCAAGATACCAAATTTAAAGTTTTAATGTATCATGGGGCAAGTATGCATGGAGTGATTAATAGTATAGAAAAATTAAGAATTGGAAGAGGCCATGATTCTCCAGCAGAAGTTGTGAAATATTTACTTAGGAAAAGACATTTAGCTCCAAGTCACTCATTAGTAACTTATACTCCTTTAGATGGAAATGACGCACTTTTAATTCAAGAAGTTCCAGATGTTATTGCAACTGGTGATTTGCATAGGCCTGAAGTTAGCGACTATAATGGTGTTACAATTATTACAAGCAGTTGTTGGCAGTCCAGAACTCCTTTTGAGGAAAAGGTAGGAAACAACCCTGACCCGTGCAAAGTACCAATATTAAATCTTAAGAGCAGAGAAATTAAAATAATTGATTTTAGCGATAATGAAAATAAATAATTGTGTATTTTGTGATATTCATAAACTAAATAACATTTTTATTAGTGAAAATAAGAATTGTTTTTCTATACTAAGCAACCCTTCATTGACATATGGACATTCTTTAGTAATTCCTAAAAGACATATTGAAAAAATAAATGAATTAAAAGAAGAAGAAATAATATCTATTTTTTCAGAAATTATTAAATTACAAGAAATAATTTTAAAAAAATTTAAGGGATGTGATATAAGGCAAAATTATAGACCTTTTATTAAAGATGATTATTATAAAGTAAGCCATTTACATTTCCATTTAATTCCAAGAAAAAATGAGGATGAACTCTATCAAAAAAGTATGATTCACGAAAAAACTATTTTCAAATTTTTACATTCTGAAGAATTAAATAGTATTAAAGAGGATATTTATGGCCCAACAAACTGAGAAGTATTTTGAAGATTTACAATCAGAAATAAATAGAAATTACTCTCTGGCTAATCTTGCGAGAGGTAAAGGTCTTGACCCATTAAGTAATGTAGAAGTTCCACTTGCAAGAAACCTTGCAGAAAAAGTTGTTGGGTTGATATCAACAGTTTATCCACAAGTACAAAATAAACTAATTATAAACAGGATTTTAGAATTAGAAAAAGAGTATGGGAGTTTAGATGTAGCTGTCTGTCTAAAAATTGCTGAAGAGATTGCTGGAGAAAAATTTTGTAAGTTTAATAATCAGCTAGAAGCTATTGAAGCTGGTGTAAGGGTTGGTTTCGCTTATATTACTTTAGGGGTTGTCAGCTCTCCGATTGAAGGCTTTACTTTTTTAAAATTAAATAAGACATACGATGGGAAAGATTATTTTGCCCCATATTTTTCTGGCCCATTAAGAAGTGCTGGTGGCACTGGAGCTACTTACTCTTTGATGATTATCGACCATTTAAGAGAAATACTTGGATTTGCCACTTATGATCCTACTGAAGATGAAATAAAGAGGACAGTTACAGAAATATACGATTTTCATGAAAGAGTTACTAATTTACAATATTTACCAACAATAGAAGAAGCTGAATTTCTAGCTAGACATATACCTGTCCAGGTGTCTGGTGAACCTAGTGAAAAAATAGAAGTTAGTAATTATAAAGACATTCCAAGGGTAGATACAAATTTTTTGAGAAGCGGGTTTTGTTTAATGTTGGCTGAAGGTATTGCACAAAAAGCTCCAAAAGCTCTAAGAGTTTTAAAAAATTTAAGAAAAAAAGGTTTTAAGTTAAGTTCTTGGGATTTTTTAGAAGAATATTGTGAGATACATGAAAAAGCTAAATCGGGAACTAAAGACACAACTGCAACCTATATGAAAGATCTTGTAGCTGGGAGACCAATTTTCGGACATCCTTCAAGAAGCGGAGCCTTTAGATTTAGGTATGGGAGATCCAGAGTTGCAGGTTTTTCAGCAGTAAGTGTTCATCCAGCAACTATGGGTGTTTCAGATGATTTTTTAGCAATAGGTACTCAACTTAAGATAGAAAAACCAACCAAGGGATGTGTTATTTCTGTCAGCGATGAAATTAATGGGCCTATTGTTAGGTTAAAAGATGGAAGTGTTAAAGAAATAAAAGAGTATGATGAGGCTAAAAAGTTGTACGATGACATTGATGAAATAATTTATTTTGGTGATATTTTGTTTCCATTTGGAGATGTAGCTAATAGGAACAGCCAGTTATTAAAACCAGGATATGTAGAGGAATGGTGGTCATTAGAATTAGAAAAAGTAAATATTATTATTGATAATCCTAGAAACATTTCTTTTGATCAGGCTTTAGAATATTCTAAGATATTCAAAGTTCCATTGCATCCGCAGTACATTTATTTTTGGACAGAGATTTCTTATCAAGATTTTTTAGAATTTTTAAGATGGATGAGTTATGCGAAAATAAATGGAAAAATTATCTTACCTTATGGCCATATGGATAAAATTAAATTTCAAAAAGGAAAAAGGGCTCTTGAACTACTTGGAGTAGAACATCAGGTAACTACAGAAAATGTAGTTATTTCAAAGATAGACAGCAGAGCTATGTTTGCTAACTTAAATTTACCTACGAGTATTTTTGACATCGAGGGTTACTTAATAGAAAAGGAAATAAATGAGATTGCAGAGAAGTGTAAAAATTCCAGCGATAAAGATGTTTTATTCCTTATTAACAGCCTTTCAGAGTTTGTCATTAAGGATAAGGCAGGAGATTTTATGGGGAGTAGGATGGGTAGACCTGAGAAAGCAAAGCTTAGAAAACTTACAGGCAACCCACATATTTTATTCCCTGTTGGAGAAGAAGGAGGCAGATTTAGAAGTGTGCAGGAAGCATGCCAGAGAGGATTTGTAAATGCAGAATTTCCAGTTTATTATTGTGATAATTGCAGAGAAGAAACTATTTACCCTGTTTGTGAAAAATGTAATGAAAAAAGTGTCTTGCAGGAAGTTGAACAAAAATTTTATGGTGGAAGCAAAAAAACTAATTTTTCTAAGAGAAAAGTAAATATTGAGCATTATTTCCAGTCAGCAATTAAATCTTTGGGTTTAGCTAATGGGGAAGTACCAGTTTTAGTAAAAGGCATAAGGGGTACAAGTTCTGAAAAGCATGATTTAGAAAATTTAGCTAAAGGAATACTAAGAGCTAAGTTTAATCTGGCAGTAAATAAAGATGGAACTATCAGATACGATATGACTGAATTACCAATTACTCATTTTAAACCCAAGGAAATTTTTGTGTCAGTTGACAAGCTTAAAGAACTTGGCTATGAAAAAGATGTTTATGGAGCTAATATAGAGAATGATAATCAGGTCATCGAATTAATGCCCCATGATATTATTCTTCCTTGCTGTCCGGATTCTGGAGATGAAAGGGCAGATGATGTTTTTGTTAATATAGCTAATTTTATAGACGCTCTTTTAGAGAGATTTTACAAATTACCTAAATTTTATAATATAAAAAATAGGGAAGGTCTTATAGGACAGCTTGCTGTTTGTATGGCACCCCATAATTGTGCAGGGGTTATTTCGAGAATAATTGGTTTTTCAAAAACACAGGGATTGCTAGCAAGCCCTTACATGCATGCAGCAATGAGAAGAGATTGTTTTGATTATAATACTTATATTCCCATAAAAAATAATAATGTATGGAAAATTGTGAAAATTGGAGAATTGGTTGAGAAATTAAACCCAAATAAAATTGTTGATAATTTTGGAACAAAAGAGGAAAAAGTACAAGGATTTAGTACTTTGGGTGTAAATAAAGGAGTTAGAGAAGTGAACATTAATAACTTTACTAAACATAATAAAATAAGATTAATTGAAATTAAAACTTCTTTAGGTAAGACAATTAAAGTAACTGAAAATCATAAATTTTTGGTTAATGATAATAAAAAAAGAGCTTCTGAATTGCAAGTTGGAGATAAACTACCCTTACCTATTAAAATTAATATTAAATCAAGAGATATTAAGGAAATTAATTTAATCGAAGAGTTAAATAAATTGGGTTTTAGAAAGGAGATAATGGTTAGGGGAATTGAAAATTTAATTAAAAAATTGGATAAATCTAAAATAGATAAAATTATTAAGAAATTAGGAATTACAAAAAAACAATTTTCTAATTTTAGTTTAAGGGATAGCTATCCATCTGAACTTGTTTTTAGTCTTAATAAAAATTTAAGAAGAGAGATTTATTCTAAAGGGAAGATCTCCATTAAAAGAGATAATGTTTCTTTACCCATAAAAATTAAACTTGAAAAAGATTTACTTGAAATTATAGGATTATATATTGCTGAAGGTTATTCTAGGAGTATTTCTGGAAAAAAAGGCTTGAATCAAGTATATATTGCTTCTTCAGAAGAGAAAATAAGGAGTTTAATTAAAAAAACTATAAAAAGACATTTTGGATTAAAACCAAGTGAAAATAAAAAAGATAGAGTTACATTTTCTTCTAAAATATTGTACTTGCTTTTCACAAAAATATTAGAATCTGGCTCAAATGCTAGAGACAAAAGAATTCCATCAATTTTTTTGAGTTTGCCTTTGGAAAAATTAGCTTCTGTTTTAAGAGGATATTTTGAAGGAGATGGATCTGCTGAAATAGGTAGAATGAAAGTAAGTTGTGATAGCGTAAGTGAAGGCCTTTTACATGATTTGGAGTTTTGCCTTTTAAGATTTGGCATATTTTGTAAAAGATATGAATATGAAAAAGAGCCTGGACCTAAAGTAATGGAATTTTATATTAAAAAAGATAGGGCTATTCCTAAATTTAAGATAACTAAACTGATTATTGGATCTGATTTTGTTAAGAAATTTAATTTGATAGGGTTTTTATCTGATAGGAAAAAATCAATAATAAAAAATTATAATAAAGTACAACCTTATGGTATGGAAATTGAATCTGATAGGAATTATGTTTATGATAGTATTATTTCTATTAATGATCTGGGAGGGTGGGAGAGTTATTGTCTGAATGTGGATAGCAGCAATCATTTAGTTGTTGCTAATTCTATTGTGAATTTTCAATGTGATGGAGATGAAGCTGCTGCTATGCTTTTATTAGATGTATTAATTAATTTTTCCAAAAAATACCTTCCAAGTCACAGAGGGGGAACTCAAGACGCTCCATTAGTTTTAAATGGAAGAATAGTTGCCGGAGAGGTTGACGATCAGATATTGGATTTTGAGCTTTGCAATAAATATCCTCTAGATCTTTATGAAAAAGCAGAACAGAGGTTACATAGCTCTGAGGTCAAAGTTGAAATGGTTAAAAATAGGTTAAAGGATGGAAAGGATCCGTTTGTTAACATTGGCTTTACGCATAAGACTAGTGATTTTAATCAGGGAGTTTTGTGCAGTTCTTATAAAAAATTACCAACTATGCAGGAGAAAGTAAAAAAGGAGATGGAATTAGTTAAAAAATTAAGAGCGGTCGATACTTCTGATGTTGCCAGGCTGATAATTGAAAGGCATTTCATTAGAGATATAAGAGGTAACTTGAGGAAATTTTCCATGCAAGGATTTAGATGTGTTAAATGCAATGAAAAGTTCAGAAGGCCTCCGTTAAATGGAAGCTGCAGTAAATGTGGAGGAAAAATAATTTTTACTATTTCTGAAGGAGGAATTGTCAAGTACTTAGAACCTGCCTTGGATTTAGCAAATAATTATGATATTCCCGTCTATGTTAAACAAAACTTAGAGTTAACTAAGAAATATATAGAGAGCATTTTTGGAAGAGAGGAAACAAAGCAAATTAGTTTAAAGCAGTGGTTTTAAGTTTTTAAAGATGAAGTTAAATTAAAATAAATGTGTAAATTAGCTGTATTAAAATTGGAAGTATGTAAAGAGGCTATAGTTTGTTAGATAAATTTATAATGTTTTTTATTATTAATTAGTTATGGAAGTCTATTGGTTGTGGCCTGGAATTGCTTTTGTAATTAGTTTAATGATATGCAATAAAGCTTTTGGATTAAGTAATGGTATTTCTTTATTTATCTCAATTCTTATAGGAGTTATTCTCGGGCTTATAGTTTACAGAAGAGAAAACTAAGTAGAATTAATCTTGTTCTAAAGAGATAAAAATTATTAAAATGTTAAATTTGGTTATTTAATCGATACTAAATAAAACTATTAGACTAGATAAAATAGGATTATCGGAATAATTAAACACCCCATTAAGTTTATCCTTCTTGCCCCAGAGATAATTCCATATAACCCAATTAGTGTTGATAAGACAAATATTACAAAGCCCTTTGGTCCTGAGAAGATCAAAACTATTATGCAAATAAATACTAAAATAGCTATAGACATTTTTGTATAACTTATCTTACTCATTAGGGTCGAAAATTTTTTCCCTAAAAACAATGTCAAATGAAAACATAAAATTCCTGTAATTATAATAGTTATCAGAATTATTATGACATGATTAATACTTATTTTTTCAAGTATTTCACCTACAAAAACAGCTGAGCCTGTCCTAGATTTTCCTATTGTATAAAGCACTATGAAACTTAAACCTAAAACTATGGTGTTTGTTGATCCTAATAAAAGCAAGAACTGTTTTCTTGAGAGTTTTTTAAAACTACTTCCAAGAACTGCTGCCTGCCCAGAACCAAGGCCTGGGAGGAAGCCACATAGTGAAGACGAAATCATTGAAGCAAATAATGGAAGCCTTATGTCTTTCCACTTTATCTTTGAGTGTGAGATTTTTTGCTTTGGAATTTTCACTTTACTATTTATACTTATAAGCATTGAAGATGCGCCAAATAGGCCTGTTAAAAGCGGGAGCAATGGCTGTTCTAAGTTAGAGTTCAAGGCTATTACTCCTAAAAATCCAGAAATAATGAAAACTATTATTGCAGTTAACTTTTTCCTATCTTTTGAAATTAAAAATATGCTTGAAGCTATTAATAGATAAGGAGTAAAACTTTTTATTAAAGGATTTATTTTATCTAGAAATAATATAAAAATTATTGACATTACAATTATTATTGGCAGAGCTAACAAGCTACCAAGTGTTGAAAGGTAAACTGCCTCATAACCCTTTCCTATCTTCAACAATTTATGTCCTGGCAAAACTGATAAGACAGTATCATCATCAGGAGCTCCTAAAAATATGCTTGGAATAAAATCTATGAATGTATGGGCAATTGACATAGATACTATAAATATAACTATTGTTATTGGACTGAATATTTCCAGCAATAGTGCAGATAAAGATATTAGCATTGAACCAACTAAATTAATATGTATTCCTGGCGTTAGGCCTGTGAGGGTGCCTACAACTATTCCGAATGCCAGTGCTAAGATTATTTCAATTAGCATTAAATTTATTGGATTTGTAATGAGTTAAATTTTTTGTATGTGTATACTTAGCATATTTGATTATTTTTATTATGTTATTTATAGTGGTAGTTATGATTTTTATTAATGATAACTCTATATTATATTAAAAATACTTTTTATTATCGGAAAATTAGTAAATAATCTATTTTTTATTTTTTATCAATTGCTTTTTATTTTTAAAAATTAGAAAAGATTTATAAACTCTAATTTACTATTTTTTATCATTAGGTAATTAAAAAGAAGATGGTGAAGAAAACTAATAAAAAATTATTCTTTAGTATTTTAATATCTGTTATTCTAATTTCACTTGCAGTTTTTGTTTTTGCTGCAGTAAGTGGTAATTTTGGTATGAAAGTGGTAAGTCCTGCAACTGGAACAAATTGGTCTGGAGCTGTTGGCACTGCTGTTGCTAATACTTCTCGAGTATTTTTTAATGTTACTTTCTTAAATATAACAGACATAACTGATCCTTTGAATGCAACTGTTAGAATTAATTCTACTGTTGCTAATGTTGCTATTTTAGGTAACCTAAGTACTTGTGTTGGTAATGGTACTGGAGCACCAGGCTCATGTTATGGATATCTTAATATTACTGTTTATCAAAATAAAACAATGGTTCCTGATGGTGTTTATCAAGTCAATATTACTTTGACAAATCACAGCGCATTAGCTGCTAATCCTTCGGTTAATTCAAGCAATACATCCTTTATTATAATAGATACTACTGCACCAAGAACTGTTAGTGTTAATGGTATGCCAAGTGGACAAAATCATTCTACTAAAAGTAACTCAGGAAACTTTACTTTAAATGTTACTGCAGATGATGCATTAGCTAATATAAGTACTGTTCAGTTCCTTATACTTAACGCAACAGGAGATGTAAATGGCACTATTACAGGTATAAAAGAAGGAAGCAGCCCACAGTATAGTGCAACTGTTAATACTTCACACTTTCCAAATGGTTATGTAAATATAACTTTATTTGTAAATGACACTGCTGGAAATTATAATGTAACAGCATATAGTAATAGTACTCCTTTAGTTAGAGATTTAATTTTTGATAATGCTTTACCAAGTGTTTCATTTAGCTGTACTCCAACAAAAGTTAACAGTGGAGATACAGTAACATGTACTTGCTCTGGTTCTGCAACTTCTGGAGTTAATTCAACATCTTATACTGCAAGTCCAAGCACTTCTAATACTGGAACATACACTCAAACTTGTGAAGTAATAAGCAAGTCAGGTGTTGTAGGCACTGCAACAGCTAGTTATACTATTGAACAGTCTGGAAGTGGCACTTCTTCTAGTGGAGGAAGTACAACAACTTCAACAGTTCCTTCTGTAGTTGGTACTGTAGCTGTTTCAGAAGCTAAGATAGCTTCTGGTTATAGGGCTACTTTTTCAAACAATGCTCAAATACAAAGTTCTTTCCAAACTTCTAGCGGAGGAATAAAAGAAAAGCATAGTGTTAAGGTAACAAATATTAGTAGCAACAAAATAACTTTAGTAGTATCTAGTGATCCTGTAACTTTAGATTTAAGTGTTGGTGAGACAAAGAAAATTGATTTAGATAGTGATAAAACTTATGACTTATCTCTAACCCTTAATGGAATCGTCTCTGGAAAAGCAGATGTTTCTGTTAAGCAAATTTCAGAAGCTGCTCCTACAGGACAAGAAGGCTCTGTTTCTCCTGGAGAAACACCTAGAGTTACAGATGGTGCTGGAGAAGAAGAGTCAACAACTAAAACTAATTTGTATTTATGGATTATTTTAGTTGTAGCAGTTGTAGTGATTATTGTTGGTATTGTTTGGTATTCTATGAAGAAGAAGTAAGATAAACCCAAATCTTTAATTAATCTTTTAGAAAGAGACACACCACAACCTTTAATAATCAAAATTCTTTTTTTATCTTATGGATGTTCAGAAAAGACTTGAGTTAATTAAGAGAAATGCTGGAGAAATTGTTTCTGAGGAAGAGCTTATTAAACTATTAAAAACAAAGAAAAAACCAGTTGTTTTTCTTGGGACAGCTATTACTGGAAGACCACATATGGGTTATTATATGTGGGTTTTAAAACTTGGAGATTTTTTGAAAGCTGGATTTAAAGTAAAAATTTTATTAGCAGACTTGCATGGAGCTTTAGATAATACTCCTTGGGAGGCTTTAGAAAAGAGATATGATTATTATAAAGAAATTATCCCCTTAATGTTCAAATCTATTGGTGTTGATACTAAAGATTTGGAATTTGTAAAAGGCAGTGAATTTCAGTTAAAGCCGGAGTATATGTATGATGTTCTTAAAATGTCTTCATTTAATTCAATAAATGACTGCAAGAGGGCAGCTTCAGAAGTCGTTAAGTTTAGTGATAACCCAAAATTAGCAGGGCTAATTTACCCAATAATGCAGGCCTTAGATGAAGAATATTTGAAAGTTGATGTTCAAATTGGAGGTATTGATCAAAGAAAGATTTTAATGTTTGCAAGAGAAAATCTGCCTTTAGTAGGATATGATCGAAGAATTGAACTAATGTTCCCATTAATACCTGGCTTAATAGGCAAAAAAATGAGCGCTAGCGACCCTAAATCAAAGATTGATTTGTTAGATGATGAAAATACTGTCAGAGACAAAATAATCAAAGCTGAATGTGTTTCCGGAGATATTGACAATGGACTGCTTCCATTTATTAAGTATATTATAATGACTCTAAAAGAAGATAATAAAAAGAAGTTTATAATAAAAAGAGACAAAAAGTACGGCGGAGATTTGGTTTATACTAGTTACGATGCTTTAGAGGAAGATTTTAAGCATAATAAAATTCACCCTTTAGATTTGAAGAACTCTTTGGCCGATGAAGTAAATGATTTGCTTTCTACTTTCAGAAAAAACAAGGTAAAAATAGAGAAGTTAGCAAAACTAGCTTATAATTGAGATTAATATCTTTATTATTATATATCCAAGTATAACTAATAGTGCGATTTTTATTAGGTCTAATATATCTGTATCTTTAATCCCCTTTTTATTCATTTTATTTTTAACCTTGTTCAGTATTACAATATCTTTTATAGTATTTAATAGTTTCTCATTAGCCTCTATATTATATTTTATTTTTTTAATCTCATCCTCATTTTTCTCAATTTGTTTTGTATATTTTGATAAGTAGTAGAATGTAACTGCTGCAACTCCTATTATAATAGTTGCAGGTAAATAACTTTTATTATAAGATAAAATTATTGCTATAAGAGATAATACAATACTTATTATGCCATACAAGTCATCTTTTTCCACTTGATTGTATAACAATTTATTTTAAAAGTATTTATGTGTTATTCTTAATTATTTAGTTTTAAATTCCACTATGTCTTTGTCCTTTACAACGTGAGAAAGGCCAATCCTTTGATTTGGGAATTTTGAAGATGGGCCCCAGATATGGACTTCTTTAATATTGGATGCCATTTGCTTGCTTATTTTTTTTGCAACATCAAGTATTGTAGAATTTGGCTGCATTATTAGCGGCTTATTACTCGGATTTTTACCGGGTTCTTTCAGATATACTCTTGTTATATTAAAGCTTTGAAATATTTTTTCTTTTAATTCTTCAATGTTTTGTTTGTCTTTGCACGACAGCATTATAAAATTATATTTTTTAGACTTGAGGGTTTCAGATATTTTTCTTTTTTCTGCTTCATTTAACAAATCTGTTTTATTAAATATAATTAGCTTTTTCCCGTTTGCCTTAGGTATAAATTTGTTAAGTGCTTCAATTTGAGACAGGCCTGTGATTACCATTAATATCAAATCAGCAGTATTTGCTATTCCTACATCAAAATTCTCATTTTTTACTGAAGGCAAGTCTATTATCTGTATTTGCACCCCATCGTAATCCATTATTCCCTGTATTGGGCTTTGTGTGGTAAAAAGACTATCGGATATTTTTGAATTTGCATTTGTTATCAAAGACATTATAGAAGATTTTCCAGAATTTGTTTCTCCAACTAGTGCAACCTGCATGTCATATTTCCTTATTGACTCTTGATTTGTTTTGCTTGATTTCTTAGACTTTTTTATCCTGTCTATTTTTTCAATTAGTTTTATTCTTCTTGTCTTAAGGTTTGCCAGCATTTTCTCTGAGGATTTATGCTTTGGACATTCCCTTATCATTTCTTCAAGCCAGATTAACCTTTCTGCGTCTGTTTGTGCATTAAGGAATTTTTCCTCTGCTTTCTTATAAAATGGTGATTGGTTTGTTGAAGCCATAGGATTTTTAAGACAGCTGTTTTTATAATAGTTATGGATATGGGTATTTATGAGAAAATTGTAAAAAAAAAGGAATTTTCTGAAATTCCTATTGAAGATGTAGAAAGAGTTTGGAATCTTTTTGATGGCAAGAACTTGCTTGACGAAGAGAAAATAAAAAAGGTTAGGGATTTACTTAGAATTATTTATTCTGGTTTTGGAGGAAGAAAGATATTAGTTTGGAAAAACAAAAATGCAGAAGAGATTCTTAAAAAGCACTTATCCACTAGGGAAAGATATGACTATTACCCAGAGATATATGAAAGATTACTAAAACGGGTCGGTAAAAATAAAGAAACAAATATTATAGATTTAGGCTGTGGAGTTAATGGATTTTCTTATAAATTTTTTAAAGAAATAGGGTATAATGTTAATTATACTGGTATAGAGGCATTGGGGCAGTTAGTTAATATTACGAATTTATTTTTTAAAACAAATAAAATTAAGGGAGTAGTTTATCATAAGAGTTTATTTGAAAAAGATAAAATTGTTGAGATTATTAATAAGGCAAAAAAACCAAAAATTATTTTCATGTTTAAAGTTATTGATGCACTTGAAACTTTGGAAAGAAATTATACTCTTAAGCTTTTAGAATCTATTAAAAATTCTAGTGTAGATGAAGTAGTTATAAGTTTTGCTACAGAAAGCTGGATTAAAAGGAAGAAGTTTTATGTTCAGAGGACATGGTTAATCAATTTTATAAAAGCTAATTTTGAATTTTTAGATGATTTTGAGATAATGGGTGAGAGATATCTGGTTTTTTCTAAGCAACAAAAATAATATAAATCCCTCCTTTTTTAGAATTGGTATGGTAAAGACAAAAGTTTTGAAAAATGGTATGACTGTTGTTTTTAAAGAAAGGAAAAACGGAGTTGTAGCTGTTTCTTTTTGTGTTAGATATGGTGGAATAAATGAGAAGAAAGACCATAAAGGAATAGCCCATTTTATAGAGCATATGCTGTATAAAGGAACTCCAAAGAGAAATGCCCAGCAGATTTCTATGGATATTGAAAGAAATGGAGGAGAGCTTAACGGATTTACAAGCGAGCAGTGTACTGCTTTTTGGTGTAAAATTCCTTCAAAGCATTTGGATGTTGCTCTTGATGTTTTAAGTGACATGGTTAAAAATCCTTTATTTGATGAAAAAGAGATTAATAAAGAACGCCAGGTTATTTTTGAAGAAATGAAAATGTACCATGATAATCCCCAGTTTCATGTTTTTGATAAGATTAAGTCATTGATGTATAGGGGAGACTTTTCTATCTCCCTTATGGGAACTAAAGAATCTATGAATTCTAACACCAGGGAAAGATTAAAAGAGTTTTTTGAAAGAGTTTATGTTCCTGAAAATATGATATTATGTGTTGCAGGAGAAGCAGACTTTGATTATTTATGTGAGTTTGCTGAAAAGAATTTTGTTAAAAAGGGGAATAAAACCCTTTACCCAAGTGTTGAAACTTCAAAGGGAGAGGGAACAGAAAAAAGAAAAGGACTAGATCAGGCTAACTTGGTTTTGGCATATCATGTACCTTTATCAGATAAAATGGAGTATAGTGCGCAAGTATTAAGCGTTTTAATGGCTGGTGGAATGTCTTCCAGACTTTTTTCTGAAATTCGGGAAAAAAGAAATTTAGCATATACTATTAAAGGTTTTTATGATTCTGAAGGAAAATATGCTTATTCTGGAATTTATGTCGGAACTACTCCTGAAAATGTTAACAAAGTCAAGGAATTAATAATTGAGGAATTTGAAAAGGTTAGTAAGGAGCTTAGTGAAAGTGAATTAAGCTCTGTTAAGGACCAAATAATCGGTAATTTTTCCATTTCTCAGGAAGATTCTTTTTCACTTATGTATAACATGCTTAAATCTGAAATAAAAGGAGATGCTAAAGAGGTTGAAAGATTTGTTGAGAAAATAAAAAATGTTAAATTGGAAGATGTAAAAAAACTCGCTAATGTAAGAGACTGGAGTTTTTTTACTTTGGTTCCAGAGTAAAATGAGTGTTATTTTTCAGCAAGAAGGAAATTTTGTAGTAAAAGAATTGAGAAAAGTCAGAGATCTTTCTTCTATTAATTTAAAGAGCAGTTTTGAAAAAGAAAATTTGTCTGAGGATAAGATATTTTTTATTGGTGAAGACGATAAAGATTTTTTAAAATTATGCAAAAATAAGTTTGATAAAACATTTGTAATTGTATTTGATTCCGGTGCTTTATCAGTTAAAAACTTTATTGAGGCAGGATATTCTCGTGACTCTATTTTGGCTTTTGGGCTGCGCAACTTAACTTTAGATGACAGACAATTTTTGGATTCTAATAAAATTAAGTATCATGAAATAAAAAATGTCGAAGATATTGAATTTGCCTGCGATGGTTTAATGGAATTTATAAACAGGCCAGATAGCAATGCAATAATTACTTTTAATTTATCTGTTGTAGATCCTTCATTTGCCCCGTCCCTTATTGAGTCTGTTCCTGGTGGTTTGTCTAGCAGAGAGCTGATTTATTTTTCCAAACGACTTTCTCTTCTTAAAAATGTGAAAGTTGTGATATTAAAAGGAATAGACTATGAACATGATAAAACTAATAAGTTAATAACTTCTAAATTAGGTGCTATGGTTGTTTGGGAATTTTTTAAATGAGGACTTTTATTTGCCTTGACTTACCAAATGATGTTTTGGATGAAATAGTTAAGGTACAAGAAAGGCTCAGTAAAACTAATTTAATCAAAGGTAAATTTACAGAAAAACAAAATATTCATTTAACTTTGAAGTTTTTAGGAAATATTGACAAAGCTAAACTTAATGAAGTTAAAGAAAGATTAAATGAATTAAAATTCAAAAAATTTAACCTAAAATTAAGCAAACTAGGTGTTTTTAGTGAAAAATCTGTAAGAATTGTATGGGTTAGTGTAGTTGGGCAAGAGCTTTTTGAACTGCAGAAAGATATCGATTTTTGTTTGAGAGATTTATTTGAAAAAGAAGATAGGTTTATGGGGCATATAACAATTGTAAGACCAAAAGCTGTAAAAAATAAAGAAAAGTTATTGG